>Ga0247820_10001069_pt1 | contig 15428 bp, 10 predicted proteins | sample 13C_Glucose_Day1_2_FD_192480 | JGI IMG/M metagenome (GOLD analysis project Ga0247820, IMG submission 192480) | Soil microbial communities from agricultural site in Penn Yan, New York, United States - 13C_Glucose_Day14 | ecosystem: Environmental > Terrestrial > Soil > Agricultural land | place...
TCGACGGCCGGGACCTGACCGGTCACCCCGGTGACACGCTCGGTTCGGCCCTGCTCGCGAACGGCGTCCACCAGGTCACCACCAGCATCAAGCTCGGCCGGGCCCGCGGGATCACCGCGGCGTGGGCGGAGGACACCGGCGGTCTCGTCCAGATCGAGGAACCGTTCCCCGAGCCGATGCTGCTCGCCACCACCGTCGAGTTGTTCGACGGCCTCGTCGCCCGCGGCATCCCCGGTCAGGGACGGCTCGCCGAGATCCCCGATTCGGCGAAGTACGACGCCAAGCACGTCCACACCGACCTCCTCGTCGCCGGCGCCGGACCGGCCGGTCTCGCCGCCGCGCTCACCGCGGCCCGGGCCGGTGCGCGGGTGGTGCTCGTCGACGAGCAGAGCGAAGCCGGCGGAGACCTCCTCGGCAGCACGGACCTCATCGACGGCGCACCCGCCCTCGACTGGGTCGCGGCCGCGGTCGCCGAACTCGCGACCTACCCGGATGTGCTGCACCTGCAGCGCACCACCGCGTTCGGCAACTACGACGACGGTTTCGTCCTCGCACTGCAGCGTCGCACCGATCACCTCGGTGTCGAGGCCCCCGCCGCGCTGAGCCGCCAACGGGTCTGGCGTATCCGCGCCCGGCACATCCTCGTCGCCGCCGGAGCGCACGAGCGTCCCGTCGTCTTCACCGACAACGACCGCCCGGGCATCATGCTCGCGCACGGCGCCCGCACGTTCCTGCACCGCTACGGTGTCAAGGTGGGCGAGCAGGCCGTCGTGTTCACCACCAACGACAGCGCGTACGAAGCCGCGATCGACCTGCACGATGCGGGTGTCCGCATCAACGCGATCGTCGAGGCCCGCGACGAGGCACCCGCCCGCTGGCAGCGTGAGTGCGACGCGCGCGGCATCACCATCCGTACGGCATCGGTGGTGTCCGGCACCCGCGGCAACGGCCGGATCAGCCACGCCGTCGTGTCGCACCGCACGGACACCGATCACCGGTTCCGCGTCCCCCTCGCCTGCGACGTCCTGCTGGTCAGCGGCGGCTGGAACCCGGCCGTGCACCTGTTCTCCCAGGCCCGCGGCAAGCTCCGCTACGACGAGACCCTCGGTGCCTTCGTGCCCGGCGAGGACCTCGACGGAGTCTCCGTTGCCGGGTCCGCGAACGGTGTGCTCGACCTGGACGGGTGCCTGCGCGACGGGCAGACCGCCGGCCAGTCGATCATGCGCGATCTCGGCTTCACCGTTCCCGATCGCACGATCGACCCGGAACCTGCACCCACGATCGAACAGTCCACTCCGCTGGTTCTCTGGCGGGTGCGGGACGTCGCCGGTGAGGACACCCAGTTCGTCGACGTGCAGCGCGACGCGACGGTCGCCGACCTCGCCCGCGCGGTCGGTGCGGGGATGACGTCGATGGAGCACATCAAGCGCTACACGACCATCGGCACCGCGCACGACCAGGGCAAGACGTCCGGTGTGATCTCCTCCGGCATCACGGCCGAACTGCTGGGCAGGCCGATCGAGACACTGGGCACCACCACGTTCCGGCCGCCCTACACCCCGGTCGCGTTCGCCGCCCTCGCCGGCCGCAGCCGCGGCGCCCTCTTCGACCCCGAACGGGTGACGGCGCTGCACGATTGGCACGTCGGCCGCGGCGCGGTGTTCGAGGACGTCGGGCAGTGGAAGCGTCCCCGCTTCTACCCCCTCCCCGGGGAGGACATGGACGCCGCCGTGCTGCGCGAATGCGCCGCCGTGCGCCGCAGCATCGGCATCCTCGACGGCTCCACCCTCGGCAAGATCGACGTCCAGGGTCCGGACGCCGGGGTGCTGCTCGACATGGTCTACACGAACATGATGAGCACCCTGAAGGTCGGCATGGTCCGCTACGGCGTCATGTGCGGCGTCGACGGCATGGTCATCGACGACGGCACCGTGATGCGCCTGGCCGACGACCGGTTCCAGGTCTTCACGACCACCGGCGGCGCCGCGAAGATCCTCGACTGGATGGAGGAATGGCTGCAGACGGAATGGCCGCACCTGTTGGTGCGGCTCACCTCGGTCACCGAACAGTGGGCCACGTTCCCCGTCGTGGGGCCGCGCTCGCGCGACGTGATCGGTGAGGTCTTCCCCGACCTCGACGTCACCAACGACGCGTTCCCGTTCATGGCGTGGCGCGACACCTCCCTCGGCGGCGTCCACGTACGGGTCGCGCGGATCAGCTTCTCCGGCGAACTCGCGTTCGAGGTCAACGTCGACGGCTGGCACGCTCCGGCGGTGTGGGCGCGCCTGATCGCCGCGGGCGAGAAGTTCGACATCACCCCGTACGGCACCGAGACCATGCACGTCCTCCGCGCCGAAAAGGGTTACCCGATCATCGGTCAGGACACCGACGGCACGGTCACCCCGCAGGACCTCGGGATGAGCTGGGCCGTGTCGAAGAAGAAGCGCGACTTCATCGGAAAGCGCTCCTTCACCCGGGCGGAGAACCAGAACCCGCTGCGCAAGCAGTTCGTCGGACTGCTGCCCCTCGACAAGCAGACCGTGCTGCCCGAGGGCGCACAGATCATCGAAGAGGCGTTGGACGGCATCCTGCCGCCCGCACCGGTGCCGATGCTCGGGCACGTCACGTCGAGCTACCTCAGCGCCGAACTCGGCCGCCCGTTCGGGCTCGCCCTCGTCAAGGGCGGCCGGGCCCGGCTCGGCGACACCCTGCACGTCCCGGTGGACGGAAACCTGGTCGCCGTCGAGGTCACCAGTTCCGTCCTCGTCGATCCCGAAGGAGCACGTCGCGATGGCTGACACCCTCGTCCCCCTCAGCCCCCTGCACGGCTGGGACCAGAAATTCTCCGAACTCCCCCAGTCGGTGACCATCACCGAGGAGCCGTTCGTCGCGATGGTCGACCTGTGGGTCGACCCGACCGGACCGGGAGCCGCGGCCGCCGCGGCGGTCCTCGGGTTCGACCTCCCCACCGCGGCGTCGACGTCCGCCGGCACCGACGCCGTCACCGCGGTCTGGCTCGGTCCCGAGGAGTGGCTGATCACCACGCGGTCACAGCCGGCGCCCGCGCTCGAGTCGGACCTGCGGGCGGCGGTGACACCCCACGGCGGTGCCGCGATCGACGTCTCCGGACAGCGAACCACCCTGCGGCTGCGCGGCGCTCACGCCCGCGACGTCCTCGAGAAGGGGTGCTCACTGGATCTGCATCCCACGGTGTTCGTCCGCAGCACTGCGGCGCAGACCATGCTCGGCCTGGCGGGCGTGATCCTGATCGCGCTCGACGACCGGGGAACCGACTACCGGATCCTCGTGCGGTCGTCGTTCGCCCGGTATCTCGCGGAGTGGCTGATCGACGCCGCCGAGGAGTTCGGCGTCGACCCCGTGTAAGCGACAGCGTCGGTTCGGTGGACGGCGCGGCGTCGTCCACCGGACCGATTCCCCATTCTGGAAGGAGGTGCGCCCGAATGGTTCCGTTGCCGACGCTCACCGCCACCGGCCCCGGCCGACTGCTCGAGGCTCTCGCACGCGATGTTCCCCTGGTCTGCGGGATCGTCAACGTGACCCCGGATTCGTTCTCCGACGGTGGCCGGTACCTCGACACCACTGCGGCGGTCGAGCACGCCCTGTCTCAGGTCGCGGAGGGCGCCGATCTCCTCGACGTCGGGGGCGAGTCGACCCGCCCCGGGTCCCGCCCGCCGTCCGTCGCGGAGGAGATCGCGCGCGTGGTGCCGGTAGTCGCGGCCCTCGCGATGTCGACGTCGGTCCCGATCTCGGTCGACACCTCGAGACCGGACGTGATGCGGGAGGCGGTTGCGGCAGGCGCGTCGATGATCAACGACGTTCGTGCCCTGCGACTTCCCGGTGCGCTGCGCGCTGCCGCCGATCTGGACGTGCCCGTGTGCCTGATGCACATGCGCGGCGATCCCGAAACGATGCAGACGTCGCCGGAGTACGGCGACGTCGTGTCCGAGGTGCGCCGGTTCCTCGTCGACCGTGTCGGCGCCTGCCGGTGCGCGGGAATTCCCCTCGAGCACCTCATGGTCGACCCGGGGTTCGGCTTCGGCAAGACCCTCGCCCACAACCTTGCACTGTTGTCCGAGCTTGGGCAGATCACGGATCTCGGTGTTCCCGTGATGGCCGGACTGTCCCGGAAAGGCATGCTGGGCACGATCACCGGTCGCAGCGTCGACCACCGTCAGGCCGCCTCGGTGGCCGCTGCGCTGATCGCCGCACAGAACGGGGCAGCTGTACTCCGGGTGCACGACGTGGCCGCCACCGTGGACGCGGTGTCCGTGCTCCGCGCGCTCGTATATCCTGGTCGCGCCAACTCCAGTCACGCGTCGAATCGAGCCTCCGCACTGTGAACACCTCCGTGTCCGCCGCCGGTCTCGCGACCATCGGTAGTGCTGAGGCACAGCTGATCGGTGCCGGTGCACAGCTGATGGAGACGATGTATCACGATCCGCGGACCGGCCTGCGGCACGCGGAGCGTCACCTGCGGCGTCTGGCCCGTTCCGCGACCGTGCTCGGGTACGAGTTCCGGGAACGAGACGTCCGGCGCCGACTCACCCAGCGGCTGTCCGGCCTCGGCGCGGCTCGGGTCCGCGTGCGCCTGCACCGCGACGGCAGTGTGGACGTCGATGTCTTCGGGCCACCGGTCGCACCCGCGTCGGTGTCTCTCGTGCTCGACGACGAGCCCGTCGACTCCCGGGACGTCCTCCTCGGACACAAGACGACGTTGCGCGAGCGATACGACCGCAGACGACACCGCCATCCCGGGGCCGGCGACGTCGTGCTGGTCAACGAACTCGGGCATGTCACCGAAACCACGATCGCCAATCTCGCCGCCCGCATCGACGGCGTCTGGTGGACACCACCATTGGCGTCGGGGTGCCTGCCGGGTGTCGAGCGGTCCTGGCAGCTCGACCGCGGACTGATGCGCGAACGCGTTCTCACGCCGGGCGATCTCCTGACCGCCGAGGCGCTGGCCGTGACGAGCTCACTCAAAGGCATGCTGCCCGCGACCCTGCAGCCGTAGCCGCTTCGTTTCCGGACGTTTTCCAGACCACCTCTTGACCCGCCTCCGCGGCTGACCTACTGTTATCGCACACACTGATATATCAATATCAGACCTATTGGATCACACGCGCGACTCCGCGACCACAACGCCCGACTGTCAAAGGAAAAGGCATGAGAGCTGGAAAGATTCCCTCGGATCGACGGTTCACGGCAACGCACAGCTGGTTGGCCCTCGCACCGGGACAGAGCTTCTCCGACTACCCGCTCCGGGCCGGGGTCACGGACACGGCACTCGACGAGATCGAGGTGGTCGGGCTGGAACTTCCGGCAGTGCGCAGCACGATCGAGGCGGGCGCACCCTGCGCGCTCGTCTGGACGTCCGCGCGGACCGTCGTCACGGTGTTTGCGCCGATCAGCGGACTCGTCACGATGACGAACACCGACGCCCTCGCGAACCCGCAACTCGTCGCCGACGATCCGTTCCACCGCGGCTGGCTGTTCGCCGTCCTCCCCTCGCCGACGTCGTCCGCCTACGGACTTCTCACCCCAGCGCAATACGCGAACGAACTCAGTGAGGCGGTGTAATCCCATGACCATCAGCGTGTTCGACCTGTTCTCCGTCGGCATCGGCCCCTCGAGTTCGCACACCGTCGGACCGATGCGGGCCGCCGCACGGTTCGTCTCCGACCTCCGCGCCCTCGACGCTCTGCCCGCAGTCGCGGACATCCGCGTCGACCTGTACGGGTCGCTCGCAGCCACGGGAGCGGGCCACGGAACGATGTCCGCGGTGCTGCTCGGACTCGAGGGGTACTTTCCCGAGAAGATCGAGACCGAGGAGATGGAACGACGTCTCGAGGAGATGCGCAGCACCCGGCACATCAGGGTCGGCGGATCCCACGAGGTCGCGCTCGCCGAGGACGAGATCGTTCTCCATCCGCTGACCATCCTGCCGCTGCACCCGAACGGGATGAGAATCACCGCGTCCACCGCCACCGGCGTCGAGATCCACAGCGAAACCTATTTCTCCATCGGCGGCGGCTTCGTCGTGACCGAAGCGGAGAGCGCGGAGCCACCGGCCACCGCCACCGGCGGACTGTCGTTCGGGTCCGCCAAGGAACTCCTCGACGTCGCGGCCCGCCACGGCTACGCCATCAGTGACGTGATGCTCCAGTTCGAACGCGAAACGCGGTCGACCGTGGAGATCTACGAACGGCTCCTCCATATCCGCGACGTCATGGTGGAATGCGAGAAGCGCGGGATCGCGCGCGACGGGATCCTTCCCGGCGCTCTGCGCGTGCGCCGGCGTGCACGGGACTGGTACCTCCGCCTGAATCAGGAAGATCCGCACCGTGATCCCGCCTTCGCCGAGGACTGGGTCAACCTCGTCGCACTGGCCGTCAACGAAGAGAACGCATCCGGCGGCCGGATCGTCACCGCGCCGACCAACGGGGCCGCGGGCATCATCCCCGCGGTGCTGCACTACGCGGTTCACTACACCCCGGCCGGGAAGTCGGATCCCGACGACACCGCGATCCGCTTCCTCCTCGCCGCCGGCGCCGTCGGATCGCTGTACAAGGAACGCGCGTCGATCTCCGGAGCCGAGGTCGGCTGCCAGGGCGAGGTGGGTTCCGCGGCGTCCATGGCCGCTGCCGGGCTTGCGGAGATCCTCGGCGGCACAACGGAACAGGTGGAGAATGCCGCGGAGATCGCGATGGAGCACAGCCTCGGACTCACCTGCGATCCCATCGAAGGGCTGGTGCAGATTCCGTGCATCGAACGCAACGCGATCTCGGCGGGCAAGGCCATCAACGCCGCTCGCATGGCCCTGCGCGGCGACGGCACCCACCGGGTCAGCCTCGACCAGGTGATCGAGACGATGCGCTCGACCGGCGCAGACATGCTGTCGAAGTACAAGGAAACGTCGACCGGCGGTCTGGCCGTCAACGTCCCGGTCAACTATGTCGAGTGCTGACGTGATCACCGACGAACTTCGCCTTCTCCCCGCCCGCGCCGCGCAGTTCATCCGGCGGCACCCGGTTCCGAAGCGCGGCGACTACACGCCCGAGACCCGGCTGTCGGTGCTCGACGTCCTCGTGCACTGTGCACCGGTCCGCGGCGACGCGTTCGTGGCCTTCCAGCTACTGAGCCGGCGCGAGCTGCCCGGCTCGTACCTTCTCCACGTCGACGTCGTGGACGACGCGCTGTCCGCCCTCGACACGTTCGCCGTCACCGAGAACGAATGCGAGCAGAGTTTCGGCCCGAACTGGCAGGACGTCGTGCGACACGCCGTGGAAGCGGCAGCCCTTTTGCACGGGGACTTCGGAGCACTGACGCGGACGACAAGCGTCGTCGACAGCCGCAGGCGGCTCGGCGCGTGGGCCTGCGCACGTGATGCGGCCTGGGAAGCGGGCCGGATCAAATCCTGGTACCGCGCCCAGGACGCCGCGTGGGAACGGCACTTCATGGACGAGGCGACAGTGCGCGAGGACGAGCAACTGTGCGCGGACATCGCGACCGCGGTGCGCGACGCGGCAGCAGCGCACGCCGTGTCGGATCTCGTCGGGCGGCACGATTTCACCAGCGCGCACTTCGACACCCTGCTCGCCCCGTGGCGGACGGCCGCCGCGCACCTGCTGCCGCGAGGCGATTACTGCGCGGCCGCGAGCACGGTGTCGACGAACGTCCGCGGCAGGTCGGGATGACCGTTCTCCCGCAGCGCCGCCAGCGCCGCGAGGACGTTCGGGCCGCCGTCGGGTAGGAACCGGGTAAGCCCGTGCCGGGCGCACTCCGCCGCCGCCGGCAGCAGCATCGCCTGCGCCTCGTCGCGACGTCCGGCCGCCCACAGGCACGACACGAGCAACCGGACCGCCTGCAGCCGGGCCCGGTGCCGCCCGGTCCCGTCGAGTTGCCGAACCCAGTCGTTCGCCCATTCGCACGCGAGATCCGCGTCCGCCGGATCGCCCTGCGCCGCGAGCAACGTGATGGCCGCCTCTTCCTCGAGTTGCGCCGTCGCCAGGTCGAGCCCGTTCGCCGGGGTGCGCCGGGTCTCGCGTGTGACGGGCACGAACCCGGGTGCCGGGGGCAGCCCGATCCGCACCCGCTCGTTGTCGACGGCGGCCCGCAGCCGGGGCAGGGAGAACGTCTCGGCCGTCCGCACCCCCTCGTCGAGTTGTCGTGCCGCGGCGTCGCGATCGCCGCGCACCGCCATGATCCGCGCCCTGAGGCAGTAGTGGCGGATCATGAAATCCGGTGCGCCACCGAGCGCGGCGGCGTCGAACGTCTCGTTGAGCAGCTCGTCCGCTTCGTCGATCCGGCCCTGCTCGTAGTGGACTTCGGCGAGAAGCGTGCGGGTGAGCCGCGCATGCTGCGACTGCGTGTTCTCCGCCTCCCGGACCAGCTGGAACGCCTTGCGGTACAGCTCCATCGCACCGCCGACATCGAGCTGCTCGAACTTCGCGAGTCCGGCGAAACAGTACCCGTACGCAACGGAGTACGGTCCCGTGTTCTGCCGGTGGTACGGGGCCGCCCAGCTCTGCCTGCGGTAGGCGTCCTCGAACCGGAATTCACACGTGTCCACGAACGTCTCGATGAGAGCGGCCATCGACACCACGAAGGGGTGGTACTCCGTGGGATGGGCGAGGCATTCGGTGACGAGCTCCCGCACCCCCTCGATGCGGTCCGCGGTCGCCTCGATGTCGCCCTGCAGGACATCCGCTTCCACCCGGAGCTGGGCGGCGCGACGCTCGGGCATCTCGCCGCCGTCGATCTGCTCTAGCGCGCGGGTTCGGGCGGCTTGCGCGAGTCCGAGTCGCTGGAGTTCGCAGTTCGCCCACCCGATGGTGAGCTGCAGCCGCGGGCTGGCGGCCACCAGGTCGGCGGGCAGTTTCCCGATCAGGCAGAGCAGCGTCGACATCTGTGACCGATCGAGGAGGTACAGGTCGTCTTCCTCGAGCAGTTCCACCGCTCGCTGCGGTTCCCCGGCCGCGAGGATGTGGTCGACGGCCTCGCCCAGCAGGTGCCGCTCCCGGAACCAGTCGTATGCCCGGCGGTGCAGGTCGGTGATGCGCCCGGGGTGGTCCCGTTCGAGGCGCTGATGGAGGATCTGGGCAAACAGGTGGTGATAGCGATACCACTGGCGGTCGTCGCCCGTCCTCCCGAGGAACAGGTCACGGGCGGCGACCTGCTCGAGTCTCGCTTGCCCGTCCTGCACGCCGCCCAGCGCCGACGCCAGGTCGCCGCACACCTTGTCGGGGACGGACGTGGCGAGCATGAAGTCGAGCATGTCGGGTTCGAGGGCGTCGAGCACGTTCTCGGCGAGATACTCACCGATCGCGTCGGTCCCCGTCCGGAGCTGTTCGATCAGGTTCTCCGGAGTTCCGGCTTCGCGCAACGACAACGAGGCCAACTGCAGTGCCGCGATCCAGCCGTCGGTCGATTCCCGGAGTTGTTCGATCTCGGTGTCCTTCAGGGGAACCTGCACCCGGTCCGACAGGAAGTTCTGCGATTCGCCGAAATCGAAACACAGGTCGTCGGACGCTATTTCGTTGAGTTCGTCGAGCACCCGCATCCGGCTCAGCGGCAGCCCCGACCGGCTCCGGCTCGCCACGACGATCTTCAAGTGGTGGCAGCCGTTGTCGAGCAGGAACTTCATCGAGTCGATCGGCCCGGAGTCAGTGATGCGGTGCCAGTCGTCGATCACGACGACGAGGGCCTCCCCGCTGTCGTGAAGCCGGTTGATCAGGGACGTGAGGACGAACCGTTCGACCGCGTCCCCGTGCTCCTCCAGCGACTGGCCCAGATCGGTGACGACCTCCGGGCGTACCCGCCTGATCGCCTCGACGAGGTGGGTGAGAAACCACACCACGTTGTTGTCGTCCCGGTCCACGGTCAGCCACGCGACCGCCGTCCCGGCGTCGACCAGGTCGTCGCGCCACTGGGCGACCAGACTGCTCTTGCCGAACCCGGCCGGCGCGTGGACGAGCGTCAGCCTGCGGTCCCGGCCTGCGCGGAGGACGGCGAGGAGCCGCCGGCGCGGCACGAGCTGCCGGGTGGTGGTGGGTGGGCGGAACTTCGTCACCGGCGCGGGCGGGGTCGGCGGCGTCCGCACGTTGTACGGGAGCCCGGGGCCCCGGGACCGGGTGGATTCGGCGGCATGATCGTGCAGCTGCTCGGGTGCCCGCCGAACCGGGATGTACATGTCGTCGACGACGACACCGTTGCGTCGCTCGACCGCCCGGAGCTCGTTGCCGAAGTCGGCGGCGCCGCCCGGCCTGTCCTCGACCGCGCGGGCCATGGCATGTTCGACTGCGCTGCACACGTCGTCGGGGATTCCGGCATCCCGCAGGTCGGGGACCGCCTGCGTGGAGATCCGCAGGAACTGCCCGACGACCTGCTCACCGCTCCGGCGCTCGTACGCCGCATGCCCGGTCAACGCGCAGAACAGGGTGGACCCGAGACTGTAGACGTCCGACTCCACCGTCGGTGGCCGGCCTTCGAGCACCTCCGGCGCCGTGAACGCCGGGGACCCGGTGATCGAGCCTGCCGTCGTCTCGAATCCGCCGGAGACGCGGGCGATGCCGAAGTCGGTCAATTGCGGTTCGTCGTATTCGGTGAGCAGGATGTTCGCGGGTTTGACGTCGCGGTGGAGCATCCCACCGCGATGCGCGGTCTCGAGGGCTCCGGACATCTTGATCCCGAGCCGCAGCACCTCCTGCCACCCGAGGGGACCCGACCGACGGATCTGCGCCTCGAGGGAACCGAACGAGTGGTACGGCATGACGAGGAACGGCCGCCTGCTCCGGGTCACACCGACCTGGTAGACGGCAACGATGTTCGGGTGCCCGGACGTGCGGCCCATCGCCCGTTGCTCGCGGACGAACCTCGTCACGTTGTCGGGGTCGAGGTTCGACGTCAGGACTTTGACGGCCACCGTGCGGTCGAGGTCCTCCTGCAGGCAGCGGTAGACGACCCCGAACCCGCCGCGGCCGATCTCCACGGCATCGTCGAACCCTGCCGCGGCCAGCTCGGTCGTGATCTCCGGCTGGCGCTGGGTTGCCCACGGATCGTCGTTCGTCATCGGCCCTGCACCACCTCTGACACGCTCCACCCAGAATAGTCCGCGGAGTCCATCCGACGAGCGGAGGCGATGCGGTCAGTCGCGGGTCGCGACGGGTGCCCCGAGTCGGGCCGACACCCGCCTGCCGGATTCCGCGACCGCCCGCCCGAGCGACTCGAGCATGGACTCGGGGACCCGGAACCGTGGGGCGGACAACATGACTGCCGCGACCAGTACGCCGCGATGATCGCGGACCGGCGCCGAGATGCCGACCTCCTCGATCGACGTGCGGCCGTCGTTGACGGCGTATCCGCGGTCGCGGGTGTCACTCAGCTCGTCGAAGTACTCGCCGCGTGACTCCTGCTCGTCGGGTCCGACGAGCAGACGCCGGTCGAAGAGCCGCTCGGTCTCCGCCCGCGGCATCTCGGAGAGGAACACCTGGACGGACGAACTCGCATAGGTGTCGTAGCGGGTGCCCACCGCGGCGGTGTGCTTGACCTGTTTGGGACTGGGAATCTGTTCGACGACGACGGATTCGTGCCCGTTCCACACCATGAGCGCGCTGGTCTCGCCGGTGCGGCGGGTGAGTTCCTCCAGTTCCGGCTGCGCCACGCGGCGGACGTCGAGGTTGGCCAGCAGTGGCCCCGCGAGGGCGATGAGACCGAGGCCGAGCCGGTAGCGTCCGGTGCCCTCGTCACGCTCGACGTAGCCGGCTTTCTCGAGGGTGGCGAGCATGCGGGAGACGCTGCTCTTGTGCAGGTCGACCTTGCGCGCGATCTCGGTGACACCGAGCACCGGTTCGGCGATCGAGAAGGATTCGAGCACCCGGAGACCGTTGAGCAGGACGGACGGGGACGGCTTCGCGTCGGCGTCCTGGCCTTCGAGTCGATCGACGTCGTCCACACTCATGATCGTTGCGCTCCTTCAGTTGTGCATACGCCACCGCCGACCCTGCCACACCCGTGGCAGGGTCGGTGTACCGGTCAGACGCCGAGGATGTTGTGCTCGGGTCCGAACGGGAACCGGGTGATGTTCTCCGCATTGTCCTCGCCGACGACCAGGATGTCGTGTTCGCGGTAGCCCCCGGCGCCCGGCATCCCCTCGGGAACCATGATCATCGGCTCCATCGACACCACCATCCCGGGTTCGAGGACCGTGTCGATGTCTTCGCGCAGTTCGAGGCCCGCCTCGCGTCCGTAGTAGTGCGAGAGCACCCCGAAGGAGTGCCCGTACCCGAACGTGCGGTTCGGCAGCAGACCCTCGGCCTCGTAGATCTCGTTCAGCTCGGCCGCGATGTCCTTGCAGACGGCGCCCGGCTTGATCAGGTCGAGCCCGCGGCGATGCACCTTGACGTTGATCTCCCACAGCCGCAGGTGCTCCGCCGACGGCTCCCCGTAGAACAGGGTGCGCTCGAGCGCCGTGTAGTAGCCGGCGATCATCGGGAAACAGTTCAGCGACAGAATGTCTCCGCGTTCCACGCGGCGGCTGGTGGCCCAGTTGTGGGCGCCGTCGGTGTTGACGCCCGATTGGAACCAGACCCACGTGTCGCGCAGTTCGGCGTGCGGGAAGGTGGCCGCGATCTCCCGGATCATCGCGTTCGAGCCGGCGATCGCCACCTCGAATTCGGGGACACCCTCGGTGATCGCCGCACGGATCGCGTCGCCGCCGAGGTCACCGATCCGCGCCCCGTGCTTGATCAGTTCGATCTCCTCGGGCGACTTGATCATGCGCTGGCGCATCGTGGCCTTCGCGACGTCGGTGAACGTCATCCCGGGCAGAACCGCCGCGATCCGGGTCCGCACGTCGGGGGTCAGGTGGTCGTCCTCGACACCGAGTGTGCCGCGCGAGATGCCCTGCTTCGCCAAGACCTGCTGCACGGCGTACTCGAAGTTGTCGCGGCGCCAGTCCGTGTAGACGACATTCTCGCCGAACGACCGCCGCCACGGCATCCCAGCATCGATGTTGGCGGACACGGTGGTCGAGCCGCCCTGGGTGACGACCAGGGCGTACGGCCGCCCGAACGCCGTGTAGAGGAAGTCGGAGTAGTAGTTGATGTTGTGGTAGCTGGTGAAGAGCACGGCATCGAACCCGTTGTCCGCCATGTGCTTACGCAGGGCGACCAGCCTGCGGTCCATTTCCACCGGGGAGAACGTGGGAACGACCTTCTCGCCGTTGGGGATGCTCTTGATGCGCTCCAAGTTCATGATGTTCCTTTCGAGTTGCCGGCGGCATCGCGTGATGCCGCACTTCTGTGGGATGTACGGGTGGTCAGGTGTCGGCCAGGGGGCGCCGGGAGGTTTCGCGGGCCATGAGCATCGCCCCCATCGCGACGAGGGCCGCGGCGACGAGATACCAGGCGGGCGCGAGTGTGCTGCCGGTGAGTTCGATCAACAACGTGGCGACGAACGGCGCGGTGCCGCCGAACAGTGCATTCGCGGTGTTGAAGCTGAACGCGAAACCGCTGTAGCGGACCTGGGTCGGGAAGATCTCGGCCAGGAAGGTGGGAAGCGTGCCGTCGTTCATGGTGAGGAACGCGCACAGCACGATCTGGATGAGGACGATTCCGACGATTCCGACGGCGCCGAGCGCACTGAACAGCGGGACGGTGAACACCGCGAAGCAGACCGACGCGGCAATGAGAACTCGCTTGCGGCCGAAGCGGTCCGAGAGCGCACCCATCCCGAAGATGAAGACGATGTAGCAGGCGAGAGCGATCGACGCGGCGACGAACGAGGCCGTGTGGCCGACGTTCAAGACCTCCGACAGATACGTCGGCATGTAGCTGAGGATCAGGTAGAAGCCGACCGCATTGAGGCAGGTGACACCGAACGCGATGGCGATCGCGCGCCGATGGTGGGTGAACAGGATCGACAACGGCGCGTTGGACTCCACCTCCTGTTCCATTTCCTGGAACTTCGGGGTGTCCTCGAGCTTCAACCGAATGTAGCGGCCGATCAGGCCCATCGGCGCCGCGAGCAGGAACGGCAGCCGCCAGCCCCAGCCCTCGAGCTGTTCCGTCGACAGCACCGCGGTCAGCAGTGCCGCGATCAACGATCCGAACAGAAGCCCGGCGGCCGTGGACGCGGGCACGACGCTCGTGAACAGCCCGCGCTTGCGGTCCGGGGCGTACTCGGCGAGGAACGCCGAGGCGCCCGCGTACTCGCCGGCGGCGGAGAATCCCTGCACCATGCGGACGAGCAGCAGCAGGACCGGTGCGAGGTAGCCGATCTGATCGAAGCCGGGGATCAGGCCGATGCAGAACGTCGACGCCGACATGATGAGGATCGACAGTGACAACGCCGTGCGTCGTCCGATCTTGTCGCCGAAGTGCCCCCAGACGAGTCCGCCGATCGGGCGGATGACGAACGAGATGGCGAACACGGCGAACGTGGCCAGCAGACCCGTCGTGGGCTCGGCCTCGGGGAAGAAGACCACCGCGATAACCGTTGCGAGATAGCCGTATACGGCGTAGTCGAACCATTCGACGAAGTTGCCGATGAAGCTCGCCGTGATGACCCGCCGGAGAACACGAGGCGAGGGGTTCACCGCGCCGTCCTCGTCCGATTGCGACGGGGCTGAGGGGGAATTGAGGTTTTGGGCCATGCCCACTCCTTCTCGGGGCGTCGGCGCTTGCCGACTGCGACGAATGGCATTTGTTGCTTTCATTGCAACGGCAATTCGTTCACCGACCATATTGTGCCTAGCGTCACATGTCAACGATGTTTTGCTTCTCATGACCGGACGGTGGTTGCAATGGATGAACCAAGCCGAAACCGCAGTAAACACGGACGGGAGCGGTTGCGCTACCCCGATCCGCGATTCCCGGCGATGTTCACGGGAATGCAACACCGTTGCAGAAGCTGAGTCCGGAGGTGGCTTTCCCGGTCACCCGTGAAAGTCAGAGCGCGCTCGCGTCGACCGCACCGCCGAGATAGAGGCGGGTCGCGAGGTGCACGGCAGCGAGACGTGGCGAACCCGTCGGATCCTCGCCGAGTAGCGCGAAGATCTGATCGAGCCGCTGATACAGCGTCTGACGCTGCACGTGCAGCCGGGCCGCCGCCTCGGTCTTGTTGCACCCGCACTGCAGGTAGACGTCCAGCGTGTCGATCAGACGGCGAGCACGTTCGGGACCGACCGCGAGAAGCGGCCCGAGCAATTCCCTGACGAACGACGTCAGCAGGGCCGGATCGCCGATTCGCCGGCCGAGGCGTTCGAGAGCGAGTTCCGCGGCGTCCACGACGGTGTCGGCGATACCCAGATCGGCCGCGAGGTCGAGCGCGAACCGCGCCTCCGCCAGCGTCTCGGGGAGCCCGATCAGACCGGTGACCGCCGGACCCACCGCAACCCGCGCCAACTC
>Ga0247820_10001070_pt1 | contig 15385 bp, 13 predicted proteins | sample 13C_Glucose_Day1_2_FD_192480 | JGI IMG/M metagenome (GOLD analysis project Ga0247820, IMG submission 192480) | Soil microbial communities from agricultural site in Penn Yan, New York, United States - 13C_Glucose_Day14 | ecosystem: Environmental > Terrestrial > Soil > Agricultural land | place...
CCTCGGGCGTCGCGACCGCGGCAACTGCGGCGTCGGTGGGCGCGACGGTGGTGGTGTTCAGGTCGACCTTGAGGCGGAAGACGTCGGAGATGTCGAGGACCTCGTCGGCGACGACCGTGCCGATGGTCAGCGCGTGTGCGGCCAGGACGTTGCCGTCGGCGCTGACGGTCACCGAGCCGGTGGCACCGGTGGTCGAGCTGTCGGTGAGGGCGTACGTCGCGCGCAGGTCGGTGCACTTGCGACCGAGGGTGTACTCCACCGACGACGCCGTGCGGGGGGCGACCGTCGCCAGGCTCTGCCCGAAGAATTCCGCACCGATGAGGACACCCTGCGGCTCGACGTTCACGCGGGGACCGCTGGGACGGAAGACGAGCTTCTCCCACCGGTAGACCTCGACGGCGAGGGACTTGCTGAAGCCCTTCGACAGGCCCTGGGAGGCCGGCTTGAGGACCCGGTACTCGCGCGGTCCGGGCGTCGACGGCGTGTCCTTGAGCACGTAGGTGCCGTTGTTCTTGACCTTGGCGTCGCCCGTGGACCGCCACGTCTTCTTGTTGCCGACGCGCTGCTGGAGGACGACCTTCTCACCGGCGGCCTTGGGCGTCACCCGCCCCTTGACCTTGACGGTGTCCTCCTTCGCGACGGCGACCTCGAGGTTGGCCTTGGCGGTCACCTTCCAGGTCTGCGCCTTGGCGGGCGCGGCCTGCGTCGGCGTGGTGAGGGCCAGCGAGCCGGCGGCGAGGGCCACGGTGGCGGCCAGTGCGGTCATGCGGTTCATGGTTCGTTCCCCGTCGTGTGGGCCCAGGAGCGGGCCGTTCGACGAGGAGACGCAGCCGGTCAGGAAAAAGTTGCGACCGGTCCGAGAAGGGCCCCGGCGTGCGCCGGGACCGACAGCACCCCGTCGCGTACGACGACCCCGGCCGGGGTCTCGAAGAGCACCTCGCGCTCCCCCACCTCGACCGTCAGGGCCTCGTCGCCCGCGTTGACGACGACGAGCAGGTCACCGCGGCGCATCGTGAAGAGCCGACCGTCGACGGTGCAGGAGACCGAGCCGAAGGCGGGGTCGGTGAGCTGCGGCAGCTCACGGCGCAGCCGGCCGAGCCGCCGGTAGCATGCGAGCACCACCGCGTGGCGGCCGCGGGACAGCTCGGCCCAGTCCAGCTTCGAGCGCCGGAACGTGTCGGGGTCCTGGGGGTCCAGCACCTCGGCGGGGTCCCAGCCCATCCTCTCGAACTCCGCGATCCGGCCCTCGGCGGTCGCCGTCCCGAGCTCCGGCTCGGGGTGGGAGGTGAAGAACGCGAACGGCGTCGACGCGGCCCACTCCTCCCCCATGAACAGCATCGGCGTGAACGGGCCGGCGAGCGTCAGCAGGGCCGCGCAGGCGAGCTGGTCGTCGTCGAGGTGCTCGGCGAGGCGGTCGCCGCGGGCACGGTTGCCGACCTGGTCGTGGTTCTGGTTGGCGACCACGAGCCGCCACGTCGGCATGTGCGCGGTGTCCACGGGCACGCCGTGGTCCCGACCGCGGAACGACGAGAACGTGCCGTCGTGGAAGAAGCCCTTCTCGCACACCTTCGCCAGCGCCTCGAGCGGCTCGAAGTCGGCGTAGTAGCCGGTGGTCTCGCCGCTCAGCGCGACGTGCACGGCGTGGTGGAAGTCGTCGCTCCACTGGGCGTCGAGCCCATAGCCGCCGGCCTCGCGCGGGCGGACGAGGAGCGTGTCGTTGAGGTCGGACTCGGCGATCAGGGTGAGCGGGCGCCGCAGGTGCGCCGACAGCGCCGCCGTCTCGACCGCCATCTCCTCCAGGAGGTGGACCTCCGACGTGTCCTGCAGGGCGTGCACGGCGTCGAGCCGCAGCGCGTCGACGTGGTAGTCCTCGAACCACATCCGCACGTTGTCGAGGATGTAGCGGCGCACCTCGGCCGAGCCGTCGCCGTCGAGGTTGACCAGGTCTCCCCACGTGTTGCGACCGGACGTCAGGTAGGGACCGAACAGCGGGAGGTAGTTGCCCGAGGGGCCGAGGTGGTTGTGCACCACGTCCTGGACGACGCCGAGACCCCTGGCGTGGCAGGCGTCCACGAACCGCTTGTAGGCGTCGGGGCCGCCGTACCCCTCGTGCACGGCGAACCAGCCGACGCCGTCGTAGCCCCAGTTGTGGGTGCCGTTGAAGGCGTTGACCGGCAGCATCTCTACGAGGTCGACGCCGAGGTCGACGAGGTGGTCGAGCCGCTGGGTCGCGGAGTCGAGGGTGCCGCGCGGGGTGAACGTGCCGACGTGCAGCTCGTAGATCACCGAGCCCGCCAGCTGGCGCCCCGTCCAGGCCGCGTCGCCCCACTCGTACGCCGTCCGGTCCCACCGCGACAGCTCGTGCACGCCGCCGGGCTGACGGCGCGAGCGCGGGTCGGGGCGCGGGTCGGGGTCGTCGTCGAGGAGGTAGCCGTAGTCGACGTAGTGGTGGTCGACGGCGCCGGGGAGCCGCTCGGCGGGGGTCCACCAGCCGTCGTCGCCGCGCTCCATCTCCAGCACCGAGCCGCCCGCGTTGTCGCCGCAGAGCAGCCGCACGCGCTGCGGGCGCGGCGCCCAGACGTCGAACGGTCCTCGCTCGCGAGCCACGTCAGTTCTTCCTCACCAGCAGCGCGACGGGATGCACGGCGAGCAGGGTGGCGAGCCTTCCGTCGGTGTCGAGCCCGGTCAGCACGTCGTGCCAGCGGCCCTCGGGCAGGTCGAGCGCGGTGTCGCCCCAACCGCCGGCCGCGGCCAGCCCGACCGGCAGCCGGGTGGCGACGGCGATGGCGCCTCCGCGGTCGAAGGCGACCACGTGCCCCGGGGCCGACCCGGAGGCGGTGACGGGCGTGTAGCCGGTGAACAGCTCGGGGCGCTCGCGCCGCAGGGTCAGGGCGGTGCAGGTGACGTGCAGCTTGGTCGCGGCGTCGTCCTCGGCGGTGCCGGCGAGCACCACGGCCCGGTGGTCGAAGTCGACGGGGCGCCGGTTGTCGGGGTCGACGAGCGAGGTCTCGTAGAGCTCGCTGCCCTGGTAGACGTCGGGCACGCCCGGCATGGTGATCGCCAGCAGCTTGGCCGCGAGCGAGTTCGCCTGGGCGGGCGCGTCGATGCGGGCGGCGAGGTCGACCAGCACGGCGCGCACCTCCTCGGAGTCGAAGACCGCGTCGACCGCGGCGTGCACCTGCGACTCGTACGCCTCATCGGGCTCGGTCCACGTCGTGCGGTCGCCGGCCTCGCGCATCGCCTTCTCGGCATAGCCGTGCAGCCGCTCCCGCAGGTCGGGCAGGTGGTCGGGTGTCCAGGCGCCGAGCACGGCCTGCCACAGCAGCGACCCGAAGCCCTCGTCGGGCACCGGCGCGAGGCGGAGCAGCTCGTCGAGCGCCCGCTCCCAGTGGCCGGGCTCCTCGGCGAGGACCGTGATCCGGGCGCGGACGTCCTCACCGCGCTTGGTGTCGTGGGTCGAGAGGGTCACCATCGCGTCGGGCCAGTCGCCCTGCCGCGCCGCCATGGCGTCGTGCCAGTCGTCGACGCCGATCGCGAAGACCGACGGGTCGCCGCCGACCTCGTTGAGCGACGTCAGCCGCGACCAACGGTAGAACGAGCAGTCCTCGACGCCCTTGGCCATCACCATGCCCGAGGTCTGCTGGAAGCGGCGCGCCGGCGGGCTCCACTCGTCGTGCAGAATCGGCTCGATGACGTCGTACGTTGCCGCGAGGTCGGGGCGGGACTCCCGCGCCCGGGCGAAGGCCTGGTCGAGGTGGTCGCGGCCCTCCGGCAGGTACGAGCGGTAGACCGGGAAGCACGCGAGCAGCTCGCCGATCGCGTCGGCGACGGCGTCCTCGTCGGTCTCCACGCCCGGCTCGTCCTGCTTCGCGTGGATCACGCGCTCGATCTCGCGGGTGATGCGACGGACCTCCGAGTGGAGGATGCCGTCGGCGACGGCCCGCTTGTTGTCGTGGACCATCTGCTCCCAGTCCACCGGGTCGCCCCGGAGCCGGTCCTCGAGCGCGGTCAGCGGCGCCTCGCCTGCGGGGTCGGTGAGCAGCCGGTCGATGAGGGCGAGGGCGTCGTAGCCGGTGGTGCCGGCGGTGGCCCAGTCGGCGGGCAGGTGCTCGCCGGGCTCGAGGATCTTCTCGACGAGCACGTAGGCGTCGCCGGTGAGGGCGGCGAGGTCGTCGAGGTAGCGCTTCGGGTCGCGCAGGCCGTCGGGGTGGTCCACGCGCAGTCCGTCGACCAGGCCCTCGTCGAACCAGCGCTTGACCTCGACGTGGGTCTCGGCGAACACCTCGGGGTCCTCGACGCGCACCGCGGCGAGCGTGTTGACGGCGAAGAAGCGCCGGTAGTTGAGGTCCTCGTCGGCGGCGCGCCAGTTGACCAGCTCGTAGTGCTGCTCCTCGAGCGTCGAGGTGCCGGGGGCGAGCGGGAAGCGCTGGTCGTGGTAGCGGACCTCGCCCTCACCCTTCTTCGACACGACGATCCGGATCGCGCCCTCGTCGTCGTCACCGATGACCGGGATCACGATGCGGCCGTCGCCGGCTGCCCAGTCGACGTCGAAGGCACTCGCGTGCTCGGACTCGCGGCCCAGCTTGAGCACGTCCCACCACCACGGATCCTCAGCGGGCGTGGCGACACCGACGTGGTTGGGCACGATGTCGACGAGAACGCCCATCCCGAGGCGGCGCGCCTCCGCCGACAGCGCCGCCAGGCCCTCCTCACCGCCCCGCTCGGGGTCGACGTGGTCGAACGCGACGACGTCGTAGCCGTGGGTGCTGCCCGGCTCGGAGGCCAGCAGCGGGGAGAGGTAGACCCAGTCCACGCCGAGGTCGTGCAGGTAGGGCAGTACCCCCGCGGCGTCGTGCAGCGTGAAGTCGGGGCTGACCTGGAGGCGATAGGTGCTGTGGGGCGTACGACGCTCGGACGGGCCGGCTCGGTGGGGGTCGGTCACGAGACGTCGGTACCCGTACGGGCTGCGAGTGATGCCGCCACCGAGTGGTCAGGGCTGGCCTCGGGCTCGGAGTGCTCGCGGAGCACCACCAAGCTGTGCGTGCCGAGGTCGAAGGTGCCCCCGGCCTCGAGCACCGGCTCGGCGTCGGCGTTGCCGCTGGTGTCGATCACGACGTCCCAGGCAGCGGCGTACTCCTCCGTCGGCAGCGTCACCTGCGCGGGACCGTCCGCGTTGAAGTAGAGCAGGAAGTGGTCGTCGGTGATGGTCGCGCCGCGCACGTCCTTGCCGGCGATGCCGTTGCCGTTGAGGTACATCCCGATGACGTTGCCGCCGCCCCAGTCGTCCTCGCCCATCGGCTCGCCGGACAGGTCGAGCCACACGATGTCGTTGAGCCGCTCGCCGTCGCCGGTGCGCACGGTGTTGCCGGTGAAGAAGCGCTTGCGGCGGAAGGTCGGGTGCTCGGCACGCAGCGTGGCGACCGCCGCGGTGAACTCGATGAGCGGCTTGTCGGCCTCGTCCCAGTGCACCCAGCTGATCTCGCTGTCCTGGGCGTACGTGTTGTTGTTGCCGCCCTGCGTGCGGCTCAGCTCGTCGCCGTGCAGCAGCATCGGCACGCCCTGGCTGAGCAGCAGGGTGGCGATGAAGTTGCGCTGCTCGCGGGCGCGCGCCTCGAGGACCTCGGGGTCGTCGGTCGGGCCCTCCACGCCGTGGTTCCACGAGCGGTTGTGGCTCTCGCCGTCGTTGTTGTCCTCGCCGTTGGCCTCGTTGTGCTTCTCGTTGTAGGAGACGAGGTCGCGCAAGGTGAAGCCGTCGTGCGCGGTGACGAAGTTGATGCTGGCGAAGGGCCGGCGCCCGGAGTGCTCGTAGAGGTCGGAGGAGCCGGAGAGGCGCGAGGCGAACTCGCCCAGCGACGGCTCGCCGCGCCAGAAGTCGCGGACCGTGTCGCGGTAGGCGCCGTTCCACTCCGTCCACTGCGGGGGGAAGCCGCCGACCTGGTAGCCGCCGGGGCCGATGTCCCACGGCTCGGCGATCAGCTTGACCTGGCTGACGACCGGGTCCTGCTGCACCATCTCGAAGAACGTGGAGAGCTTGTCGACGTCGTAGAACTCGCGGGCGAGCGTGGCGGCGAGGTCGAAGCGGAAGCCGTCGACGTGCATCTCGGTTACCCATTAGCGCAGCGAGTCCATGATCAGCTGCACGGAGTGCGGGTGGCGCACGTTGAGGGTGTTGCCGGTGCCGGTGTAGTCCATGTAGTAGCGCTGGTCGTCCTCGACGAGGCGGTAGTAGGCCGCGTTGTCGATGCCCTTGAAGCTGAGCGTCGGGCCGAGGTGGTTGCCCTCGGCCGTGTGGTTGTAGACCACGTCCAGGATGACCTCGATGCCGGCGATGTGCATCGCCTTGACCATCGCCTTGAACTCCTGCACCTGCTGGCCCTGCTTGCTCGAGGCGTAGTCGGCGTGCGGGGCGAGGAAGGCCAGGGTGTTGTAGCCCCAGTAGTTGCGCAGGCCCTGGTCGAGCAGCGTCGAGTCCTGCACGAACTGGTGCACCGGCATCAGCTCGATCGCGGTGACGCCGAGCTTCTTCAGGTGCGCGGTCACGGACGGGTGGGCGAGGCCGGCGTACGTCCCCCGCTGCTCCTCCGGCACGTCGGGGTGCAGCTGGGTCAGGCCCTTGACGTGGGCCTCGTAGATGAAGGACTCGTTGTAGGGGATGGCGAGACGGCGGTCGCCCTCCCAGTCGAAGAACGGGTTGATCACCACGCCGTGGGTCATGTGGGCGGCGGAGTCCTCGTCGTTGCGGGAGTCCTCGTCACCGAAGTCGTAGGCGAACAGCGACTGGTCCCAGTCGATCTCGCCCGCCGTGGCCTTCGCGTAGGGGTCGAGGAGCAGCTTGTTGGGGTTGCAGCGCAGCCCCCGGGTCGGGTCCCACGGCCCGTGGACGCGGTAGCCGTAGCGCTGGCCGGGCTGCACGGTCGGGAGGTAGCAGTGCCAGACGTAGGCGTCGACCTCGGTGACCTCGAGCCGGGTCTCGGTGAAGGAACCGGGGTTCTCCGGGTCGGGGTCGAACAGGCACAGCTCGACGCGCTCGGCGACCTCGCTGAACAGGGCGAAGTTGGTGCCGGTGCCGTCGAACGTCGCACCCAGGGGGTAGGCCGTGCCCGGCCAGGTCTCGATCATGGGCACGAACGTACCGGCGACCCACCGGTATCCCACTTCGTGACCATCCACCGGGGTGACGGGCTGTGACGACTGTTACGCGGGGCGTCGTACGTCGTCGGGCTCCGCCCGGGCGGTGGTCGGACGCGTGCTCCGGTCAGCCACCGGGCACCACCGTCACGGCGGCGGTGCTGCTGGCACCCACCGTCGGGTTGCGAGGCGAGCCGGGGATGGTGAGCGGCAGGTCGAGCGGTGCCCTCAGTCGGACGGTGACGGAGCGGCCGACCGGGTCGACCTGCACGCCGACGTCGACGCCCGGGTACCTCGACCCCGCGTCGGCCCTGGCGAGGTAGTCGCGCACCGCGGCCTCGACGGCTGCCTCCCGCTGCGTCAGCCGCTCACCGTCGAGGCCGAGCTCGTAGATGCCGGCCGCGCCCAGGTCGGCGCCGTAGAGCGCAGCGCCGTCGGCGAGGTTGTCGAGGCCCTGTCGCTGGAGGTAGGCGGCCGACGCGTCGACGACCACGACGATCGCCATGAGCAGGATGCTCGCGAAGCCGATGATCAGCAGCGTCACCTGTCCCTGCTCGTCGCGGACCCTCACTGCTCGTCCTCCTCGTCGGACCCGCTCTCGACGTACTGCCCGATCGGGACCGTGTGGCTCGCGTCGAGCGAGAAGACGGCCGCGCCCTTGCCGAGGATCGCCGGGAAGAACGGGAGCTCGACGCCGGAGTCGACCCGGACGGTGATGACGGACGTCCCGACGTGGCAGCTCCCGGCCGGCGCGTCGCAGGTGACCGTCACGCGCGCGCGTTGGCCGGGGGTGCCCTGGTCGGCCAGCACCTGTCGTACGACGGCGTCCGCGCGAGCCGCTCCCGTCGCGTCGTCCGGCGCGAGCGCATAGGCCCGACCGGCTGCGCGGGCGGCCGCACTGGTCGCGAACGCCCCCTGCTGCACCTCGAACACCGAGATGACGATCCAGATGAGGGGGACGAGGAGGATGATCGCCAGCCAGCTGAGCTCCACGAGGGCGGAGCCCCGCTCGTCGCGCCATCTGCGGGGTCGGGGTCGGGATCGAGGTCGGCTCACGGTGGCGCCACCTCCGCGACGGCGTGGCCGGAGACGCGGATCGGCACCCCTGTGTCGCCGAAGCCGAGCAGGCCCACGTCGGCCGTCACGACGGCCTCGTAGCCGGGGGCGCCACCGACAGCAGCGGGGCGGACGGTCACCGTGCGCACGAAGTCGGCCGAGAGGGCACCGCTGACCAGCTCCTCCACCTTCGCCCGGCCGGCCTGGGCCGACGAGCCCGCGACCGCGGCGTGACGGGCGCCCTCGGCCGCGGCGGAGGCCAGGGTGTTGCGCACGTGGAGCACCAGCGCGAGCTGGAGGATGCCGAGGACCAGCGGCAGGAGGACGAGCAGGACGAGGACGAAGTCGACGACCGCCGCCCCGCGCTCGCTGGTGCGGGCGCGGAGACGCACGTCGGCCTAGCCGCTGACCATCGAGAAGGCCTGGGCCAGCAGCGCGCGGAGCTCGTCGCTGACGAACGGCGTCAGGGCGGCGACCACGATGGCGGTCATCAGCGTGACCATGACCCAGCCGGGCACGTCGCCGCGGTCGTCGCGAGGGCGCGTCGCGAGGGCGAGGAGTGGTCCCGAGACGGACGGTTGCATGGAGTGTCCTTTCCTTGGAGGCGTCAGCGAGTGCATCAGGGCGTGGTGAGCCGCAGGCCCAGCACGCTGGGGTAGAAGGCGAACAGGATGGTCACCGGCAGCACGAAGAACACGACGGGCGCCATCATCGCGATCTCCTTGCGGGCCGCGGTCTCGATGAGCAGTCGCCGACCGGCCTCGCGGACGTCTGCCGCCTGGGCGTGGAGGACGTCTGCCAGCGGGGTGCCGCGCTCCATCGCCACGGTGATGCCGGTGGCGAACCGGGCCACGATGGGCAGGCCGGTGGAGCGGGCGAGCGACTCGAAGGCGGCACCGACGGGCTCGCCTGTGCGGATCCGCCCCAGCACCTGGGCGAGGTCGTCGGAGAGCGCGCCGTTGCTGCGGCGTACGACGCGGTCGAGCGCCGACACGGGGCTCTCCCCCGCCGCGACCGACAGCGCCAACAGCTCCGCAACCGTCGGGAACTCGACGAGCACCTGCCGCTCGCGGTCCTTGACCTGGGCGGTGAGGCGGTTGTCGCGGAGGAACACGGCGCACACGAAGCCGAGCGCGCAGAAGACCACGCCGGAACCGACGCTCCCGACCCCGCCGAGCGCGCGCAGCAGGACGACCGCGGCGGCGGACGCGAAGCCCACGAGGCCCCAGACGACCTGCTCGATCCGGAAGTCCTGCACGGTCCGGTCGAGACCCGCGCGCTGGAGGCGGCGGCGTACGGACGTGCTCCCACCGAGGACCCGCTCCACCAGGTCGGCGGCCTGGCGCAGCAGCGGCCCGAAGATCCCGGCGGCGGCCGAGGTCGGGGCGGTCGCCGGGCGCAGCACCGGGCCCTCGTCGAGGCGGGGGACGTCGCGCAGGTAGGGCAGCACGCGCACCGCGAGCTGCGGCCGGCGCAGGACCGCGATCCTCGTGCCGACGAGGAGCAGGCCGATGCCTGCGACCGCGCCGAGGACGGCGCCCCAGGCCGCGGTGCTCACGACAGGATCCGCTTCTCGGTCGGGAGGCGGCCGATGCGCATCATCGCCCAGTAGGCGAGCACGCAGACGGCGAACCCGATGCCCAGCACGAGGACGCCACCCGGCGAGGCGTAGTGCCGGATCGCGGTGGTCTGGAACGACATCAGGAGCAGCACGATCCACGGTGCGGCCACAGCCAGGCGCGCGCCGTTCACGGTCCACGCCTGCCGGGACTCGAGCTCGGAGCGCGTGCGCGCGTCGTCGCGCAGGAAGCCGGACAGGTTGCGCAGCAGGCGGCCGAGGTCGCCGCCACCGACCTCGCGCGCCAGCCGCAACCCTTCGACCACGCGGTCGCCCACGGGGTCGGCGAGCCGGTCCTTGAGCCGGTCGAGGCAGTCGCCGAAGCGGCCGGTGACCTGGTAGTCGAGGGCGAACTGGGCGAAGTCGGCCCGCAGCGCCTCGGGGCCGTTGGTGCCGAGCGCCGCGACGGCGTCGGGGAGGGAGAGCCCGGCGCGAACGGCGCTGGCGAGGTTGTCGACCGCCTCGGGCCACACCTCGGCGAAGTCGCGCAGCCTGCGGGCCGCCCGCTGTCGCAGGACGGCGATCGGGAGGTAGGCCGCCATCGCTGCGAAGGCGACCGCCACCGGGACGGTGCGGGACACGGCCTGCACGAGCGCGAAGGCAACGGCGAAGAGGACGGCGCACAGGGACAGCACGCTGGCCGGCGCGACGTCCGCCAGGCCTGCGCGGCCCAGGAGCCGGCCCAGCGTCGTGGAGGTAGGTGCGGTCGACCGGGGCCGGCGCGGCAGGGCGAAGGCGGACCAGATCAGCAGCAGGCCGACGCCCACCCCGAGGCCGACGAGCGCGCCCATCAGGACGCCACCCCGTCGGAGGCGAGGACCTGGTGGACGTCGATGCCGACCCGCTCGTAGCGCTCGACGCGCGCGGGCACTCCCCCGGTGCGGCGCAGCTCGGGTCCGTGCCGGACGAAGAGCGGCTCGACCTCGATGACGTCGGCCTCCACGCGCCCCGGCACGGACACGATCTCGTTGACCCGGCGTACGCCATCGGCGCCGAGGCCGAGGTGCACGACGAGGTCGACGCTCGTGGCGACGGTGGGCACCACGAAGCGTGCCGAGATGTTGTCGCCGGCCAGCAGCGGCAGCGTGCACATCTTGACCAGCGCCTCGCGCGCGCTGTTGGCGTGGAGGGTGCACATGCCCGGCAGGCCCGAGTTGAGGGCGAGCAGCAGGTCGAGGCACTCGGCCGCGCGGACCTCACCGACGATGATCCGGCTCGGGCGCATCCGCAGCGCCTCCTTCACCAGGTCGCGCAGCACGATCTCGCCGGTCTGCTCGAGCCCCGCCTGCCGGGTCTGCATCGCGACCCAGTCGGGGTGGGAGAAGCGCAGCTCGAAGACCTCCTCCGCGCTCACCACCCGCTCGCCGCCGGGGACCGCAGCGGCGAGGCAGTTCAGCATGGTGGTCTTGCCGGCCTGTGTGCCGCCGGCAACCAGCACGTTGAGCCCCGCGCGCACCGACGCCTCGAGGAAGCGGGCCGCCTGGGGGGTCAGGCTGCCCAGCGACACCAGGTCGGACAACCGGTGGGCGCGCAGCAGGAACTTGCGGATGTTGACCGCCGTGAAGCCGCGGGTGATGCCCTCGAGGACGACGTGGAGGCGGTGGCCCTCGGGGAGCATCGCGTCGACGAAGGGCGTCGAGATGTCGAGGCGGCGCCCGCTCGACTTCAGCATCCGCTCCACGAGCTCGTTGACCTGCGCGGCGTCGAGGCGGAGGTTGGTCAGCTCGTGGCGGCCGCGGCGGGCGATGAAGACCCGGCTGGGGTCGTTGATCCAGATCTCCTCGACCTCCGGGTCGTCGAGGAAGGGCTGCAGCGGGCCGAAGCCCGAGACGCGGGCCACGAGCTCGCCGACCATGGCGCTGTCGTCGGCGACGGGCGCGACCTGGCCGGTGAGGCTGAGGTCGTCGTGGTCGCGGACGACGTCCTCGGCGATCCGGCGCACGACGAGGGCCTCGCGCTGCGGGTCGACACCCTCGCGCCGCACCCGCTCGCGCACCTGCAGGTCGAGCCGCTCGACGAGGTCGTCGACGTGCGGTCGCGTGACGCGATCAACGGCCATGGTGCGGCACCTGCTTCCCCGAGAACGTGCACCCATGACGCTACCCAGCGCCGGACGGGGACAAACAGGCCCGAGGTAAAGGTTGTGGAGAACTCCTCGGACGCGTCGGTGTGGCCCGCAGGGTCAGGTGCCGGTCTCGAGCCGGAAGCCGACGCCCCGGATCGCGACGACCTTCTCGCCCGCCGCGGCGGCCTCGAGCTTGCTGCGGAGGCGGCCGATGGTGACGTCGAGGGTCTTGGTCGAGCCGTACCAGTTCTGGTCCCAGACCTCGTTCATCAGGGTCTCGCGCGCCACGACCTTGTCGTGGTTGGTGGCGAGCACGGCCAGGACGTCGAACTCCTTGGCGGTCAGCGCGATCTCCCGGTCGCCGAGGTGGACCCGGCGCGACGCGGCGTCGATCTTGAGCCCCGAGGACATGGTGACGGTCGTGTCGTCCGGCGCCGGGGCGCCGCTGCGGCGCAGCAGCGCGCGCACGCGGGCGAGGAGCTCGGCGAGGCCGAACGGCTTGGCGAGGTAGTCGTCGGCGCCGACGTCGAGGCCGACCACGCGGTCGAGCTCGCCGGCACGGGCGGTCACCATGATGATGCCGCCGAGGAAGCCGCCCGACCGCATCTGTCGGCACACGTCGATGCCGTCCATGTCGGGAAGGCCCAGGTCGAGGATGACGACCGCCGGTCCCTCGCCGACGGCGAAGGAGACGGCCTCGGCGCCCGCGGACACGCGGTTGACCTCGTAGCCCTCGCGCTCGAGCGTGCGCATGAGGGGGACGGCGATGTCTTCCTCGTCCTCGACCACCAGCACGTCATGAGCCATGGCGACGAGCATAGATGCAGGTCCCGACGAGGATGGGCGAATCAGCGGGACGGCTGCGCGGTTCACCCGCACGGAGGGTTCAGGCCTCGAAGACGTCACCCAGTCGAGCGACCCGCTCCAGCACCCGGTCCATCGTGAGCTGCTCGAGGGCGAGGTCGTCTGCCGCCCCCTCCTCCACCTCGTCCCAGGTCAGCGGAGCCGCGGCGGTCGGTCGCTCACGTCCGCGCAGCGAGTAGGGCGAGATGGTGGTCTTGGAGCCGGAGTTCTGCGACCAGTCGAGGAACACCTTGCCGGGTCGCTTGGCCTTCGTCATCACGCTCGTCACCAGGTCCGGGTGCTCCTTCATCAGCTCCTCGGCCACCTCCTTCGCCAGCGCCGTCGTGCCGTCGCTGTCGAGGCTGCCGCGCCCGTCCGGCAGCGGGGCGTAGAGGTGCAGGCCCTTGCTGCCGCTCAGCACGGGAGTGCAGCCCAGGTCGCGCTCGGCGAGGGCATCGCGCACCATCAGCGCCACCTGCGCACACTCGTGGAGCCCGGCCGGCTCGCCGGGGTCGAGGTCGATGACGAGACGGTTGGGGTTGCGCGGGCGGCCCCTCGCATCGACCGTCCACTGGTGAACGTGCAGCTCGAGGGCAGCGAGGTTGGCCAGCCAGGTCAAGGTGGCGAGGTCGTCGCAGATCGGGAAGCGGATCGTCCCGTCCCCCTTGCCGGACCGCGAGCCGGTGGTCGACACCTCGTGCGTACGCACCCACGACGGCGTGCCGGCCGGTGCGTTCTTCTCGAAGAAGCTCCCCTTCTCCACCCCGTGCGGCCAGCGGATCCGGGTGACCGCGCGGTCCTTCAGGTGGGGCAGCAGGACCGGTGCGACCTGCGCGTAGTAGTTGAGCACCTCGCCCTTGGTGGTGCCGGTGCGCGGGTAGAGCACCTTGTCGAGGTTGCTGATCGTCAGGGTCCGACCCTCGACGTCGACCTGGAGCTCGGTCACGACAGGTCCTCCGGGCTCAGGTCGTCGCGGACTCCCTGGAACGACGGCTGGCGCAGGCGCGCGTAGCCCAGGCCGTGGGTGTCGACGTCGACCACGACCCGCGGCTCGACCCAGAACGTCCCGTCGGCGTCGACGCGTGGCACCTCGTCGGCGAACGGTGGCGACGTGGCGGCCAGCGGCGCCATCAGTGCGGCCAGTCGGGTGCTGGTGGCTCCGGCGATGCCGCTGCCCACGCGACCCCGGTAGAGCAGGCCGTCGGGGGTCTGCTCGCCGACGAGCAGCGACGCCAGCCGGTCCGTCGTACCCGTCTGCGGGCGCCAGCCACCGACGACGAACGACCCGCGGTGCCGGTGGGCCAGCTTGCGCCAGTCCTCGCTGCGGGAGTCGAAGCGGTAGCGGGAGCCGCGACGCTTGCTCACCACGCCCTCCAGCCCCTGCTGCAGGGTGGCCTCGAACAACATGCCGCCGTCGTCGTACGCCGCCGGGACCTGCCACGTCGACTCGCCCAGCGGCAGCCCCTCGAGCAGCGCGCGACGCTCCTCCAGCGGGCGGGCCGTGAGGTCCTCACCGTCGAGCCGGAGCAGGTCGAAGACCATGAGCGTCGCCGGGACGGCCTTCACCAGGCGCGCGACCTCGCGGGCGTTGCGGACGTGCATGCGGTGCTGCAGCACGCGGAAGTCGGGGACGCCGCGCTCGTTGAGGGCGATCACCTCGCCGTCGACCATGAGGTCGCGGTCGCCGAGCGGCGGCGCCGCGAGGTCGGGCCAGGCGGGGGTCACGTCGTTGTCGTTGCGGCTGGTCATGCGGGCGACGCCGTCGCGTACGTCGACGAGCACGCGGACGCCGTCCCACTTGACCTCGTGCAACCACTGCTCACCGGCCGGGACGCGGTCGGTCTTGCTGGCGAGCATCGGGCGCACGCGAGCAGTCTGGCATCCCTCCGCAGGGGGACGGGCGTCCGTGCGGACGGCTATCGTCGTGGCATGCGAGCGATCTGGAAGGGTGCCGTCTCCTTCGGCCTGGTCAGTGTCCCGGTCAAGCTCTACGCCGCCACGGAGAGCCACGACGTGTCCTTCCGCCAGGTGCACGCCAAGGACGGCGGCCGCATCAAGTACCAGCGCGTCTGCTCGCTCGACGGCGAGGAGGTGGCCTACGCCGACATCGCGAAGGGCTACGAGACCGAGGACGGCGAGATGGTCATCCTCACCGACGACGACATGGCCGAGCTGCCCTCGACGTCGTCGCGCGAGATCGCGGTGGAGAAGTTCGTGCCCCGCGAGCAGATCGACCCGCTGCTCTTCGAGAAGTCCTACTACCTCGAGCCCGAGGGCGCCGGCGCGAAGCCCTACGCGCTGCTGCGCCAGGCGCTGAAGGACGCCGACCGGATGGCCGTGGTCACCGTCGCCCTGCGCCAGCGCACCACGATCGCGGTGCTGCGCGTGCGCGAGACCGAGGCCGGCGAGGTCATCGTGCTCCAGACGATGATGTGGCCCGACGAGGTGCGGGTGCCCGACTTCAAGGTCGAGGTCGACGACGCCAAGCCGCAAGAGGTCAAGATGGCCCACATGCTCGTCGAGACGCTGGCCGGCGACTTCGACGCGACCGAGTTCGAGGACGACTACGCCGGCGCCGTCGAGGCGCTGGTGAAGTCCAAGATCGAGGGTGGCGAGATCAAGCGCACCGAGACCTCCACCAAGACGTCCGGCGAGGTGGTCGACCTGCTCGCCGG
>Ga0247820_10001073_pt1 | contig 15359 bp, 12 predicted proteins | sample 13C_Glucose_Day1_2_FD_192480 | JGI IMG/M metagenome (GOLD analysis project Ga0247820, IMG submission 192480) | Soil microbial communities from agricultural site in Penn Yan, New York, United States - 13C_Glucose_Day14 | ecosystem: Environmental > Terrestrial > Soil > Agricultural land | place...
GGGTGGAATGAACCCCTGGGGCGCCCCGGTTCCGGACGGTTCGGCCGGCGCCGAAGCGTCCGGCTCCTAGCGTTGTCGCATGACCGAGAGCACCCCGAACCCCGTCCCATCCGCCGCCGTCACCGGCATGGTCGACCACGTCCTCGCGCTGGCCGCCACCTGGACCCGCTGGGACGGGGAACCGGCGCACGCCGACGACCGCGTGTACACCCCGCACAAGGCGGTCCGCCGGGTCGCCGACCACATGGTCGACCACCTCGCGGAGATGGAGGCCCGCCTCGCCGGTGAGCAGCCGCAGCCCGACCACTGGCACGCGTCCCTCGTCACCACCGACGCCGACCTCGCCCCGTTCACCGAGCAGGACCTCGACGAGGCCCGCAGCCGCCTCACCCGGCTCGCCCGCATCTGGGCCAACCGTCTCGACGCGCTCACCGAGGAGCAGCTCGACCACTCACCCGGCGCCGGCTGGAGCTTCCGCGAACTCGCCCACCACCTCCAGGAGTCCGTCTACTACGCCGACGCCGTAGGAGACCTGTCGTGAGCGACTTCGCCGGCCTGCACCACGCGGACGGTCCGCTGCTGCTGCCCAACGCCTGGGACCACGCCTCCGCGCTCGCCCTCGCCGCCCACGGCTTCCCGGCGGTCGGCACCACCAGCCTGGCCGTCGCGGCGGCGGCCGGGCTGCCCGACGGGGCGGGCGCCACCCGCCGGGAGACGCTGCGGCTCGCCCGCACCCTCGGCCCGGAGCCGTTCCTGCTCTCCGTGGACGCGGAGGGCGGCTTCGCCGACGACCCCGACGAGGTGGCCGAACTGGCCCGGGAGCTGTACGCGCTGGGCGCCGCGGGCATCAACCTGGAGGACGGACTGGGGCCCGTGGACCGGCACGCGGCGAAGATCGCCGCCGTGCGGGCGGCGGCCCCCGGCCTCTTCGTGAACGCCCGCACCGACACGTACTGGCTCGGCGACGGCGAGGGCACCACGGAGCGCGCCCTGGCCTACCGGGACGCGGGCGCGCACGGCGTGTTCGTCCCCGGCCTCACCGAGCCCCGCCGGACCGCCGCACTGGTGTCCGCCCTGGACGGCGTCCCCCTCAACGTCCTCTATTCCCCGGCCGGTCCCTCCGTCCCCCGCCTCGCCGACCTCGGCGTCCGCCGGATCAGCCTCGGCTCGCTGCTGTACCGGCGGGCCCTGGGCGCGGCGGTGGAGACCGCGGCCGCGATCCGGGCGGGCCGGAAACCGGAGGGAACGGCACCGTCGTACGAGGAGATCCAGAGGCTCGGCGGACGCACCGGGGAGGGACGATCCTGGTACGGTTGACGCTTTCGCGGGTATCAGACCCTTTGGACTCATCTCCGGCGAGGCGAGGGACCGAGGAACCATGGACATGGACATCCCCGGCGAGAAACGGCTGGCGGCCGCGGTCGTGAGGGACGACGAGGGGCGGGTGCTCCTGGTGCGCCGCAGCGCGACGGAGAGATTCCTGCCCCGGGTGTGGGGGGTCCCCTGCGGCAAGCTGGAACCCGGCGAGGACGCCCGCGACGGCGCCCTGCGCGAGCTGAAGGAGGAGACCGGCCTGCTCGGCGAGATCGTGCGCAAGGCCGGCGAGTCGTCCTTCCTCAGCGAGTACCGCGGGCAGGAGACCAAGAACTGGCAGGAGAACTTCCTGGTCCGCCCGCTGACCGACCGGGTCACGCTGCCCTGTCCCGACCAGGTCCACGCCTGGCTGCACCCGTCCGAGCTGACCGGCGTCGACATCGACGACTACAACCTCGACGTCGTACGCCAGGCCCTCACGGACTGCTGAGCAGCTCCGCCAGCCCGCGCAGCGCGGTCAGGTAACCCGGCACGTCGAGCGGCTGCTTGGGCACCGCGCCGGCGTGCGGTCCCGCCGCCGTGAACACATCGGTGTGCCGCCGCCGTTCGGCACCCGTCTCCAGGAACAACGTCACCGTGGGCTCCCGCGTGTCGCACCAGGCACGGTGCAGCGTGTGGGCGGGCAGGGCGTAGGTGCTGCCCGCCGCGTACCGGCCGGTGTGGGACAGCCGCAGCCGGGCCGGACCCGCCGGGGTCAGCAGCCAGTCGGCCGAGCCCTCCGCCAGGGACTCCTCGTACCGGGTCGCCCCGAAGGACTTCCCCGCCCCGGCGTCGCCGTCGCCGGCCGCCTCGTACAGCTCCATGCACAGCCGCCCCCGCACGATGTGCGAGGCCAGCGCCGAACGGTGGTTGTGGATGTCCTCCCTGCCGGTGCCGCCCGCGCCCGCGTGCCACAGATGGACGCGCAGCATGTGACGCCCACCGGCGTCGACCAGCAACAGCTTGTCGAAGCCCAGCACATGCCGGTACGACAGCCGGGCGAGGCGCTCCGTGTCGCCCTCGCCGCCCGCCAGTTCGTCGACCAGCTCGCGCAGCCTCCCGGGCGCCCCCAACTCCGCGACCACCCCGCCCGCCGCCGCCACCAGGTCCCGCTCGGACGGCCCGCCGTCCAGCGCCCCCGTCAGCAAGCGCTCCGCCGCCGACACCCGCCGACCGCCCATGCGTCCCGTCCCCTCATCGCCGGTCGTCCGGCCGGTACGTCCACCGGGCGTGCGCCCGCAACGCCGACAGACCCTGATACGTCATCCACATCGGGTGCCGCAGCCCGGTGCCGTCGCCCCGGTTCCAGGACCAGATCCCGTCCTGCTGTCCCGCCCACACCGCGGCGGCCGCCCCGTCCACCAGCTCCCGCCACGTCTCCTCCAGGCCGTCCTGCCGGGCGACCTCCAGCGCGCCCCGGGAGAGCAGGGCACGCACGATCCAGGTGGCCGTGAAGTGCCGTACGTGCAGCACCTCGTGGCGCGCCGGGTCGTCCGGGCGGGGCCGGCGCACCTCCTCGCGCAGGTTCTCCAGGTCCGCGCAGGAGTGGTGCGGGGCGTCGGGGCAGGACAGCAGCCAGCGCACGCCGTCCTCACGGGCGGCGCGCACGCCCGCGCTCTCGCCCAGGACCCGCGCGGCCCGCTCCAGGGCCACCACCGCCTGCGCCGTGTGCAGCGGGCACGGCGGCCCGTGCGGCGGGTCCAGCCGGTAGCCCCAGCAGCGCAGATGGTCCCGGCCGGGGTCGCTGACCGCGCCGTCCACCAGGGCCTCGCGCAGCCGCGGCAGCGCGTCGCCGCCGGGCGCGGCGCGCAGCAGTCCGCGCAGCACCGTCGTCACCACGTGCGTCGACTCCCGCCCGGCCCGGTCGAGTTCACGGGTGAACGCCCGCGCGCAGCGGTCCGCCTCCTCGGTGAGTCGCTCCGGCGGGACGCCCGCCCGGGCCAGCGCGCCCAGCACCAGCGCGGTCACCTCCGGCCGGGGCCGGGCCCCCTGGGACCGTGCCGACCAGCCGCCGCCCGGGAGCCGCAGCCGCCACAGGGTGTCGACCAGTTCGCCGGGCGCCAGCCGGCCGTCGGTCATCCCCAGGTCGAGCATGGTCTGCAGCCCGTACGCCGTGCCGACGGACGTGGGCCGTGCGGGACTGCTCTCGCCCAGCGAGTGCGACCAGCCGGTGAGCCGTCCCCGGTCCGGGTCGTCGACCACCGACACCTGCGCGACCAGGGTGCCGTACGCCGACGCGAAGACCTCCGGGAGCGGGCCGGGCGCGCCGCCCGCTCCGTCCCCCGGCGCGACGGCCGTCCGGGCGGACCCGGCGGCCCTGGCCCGCACCAGCGCCGCCGCCAGCCACGCGGCGAGCGCCGTGCCGGCCCCGCTGACCGAGGAGACCAGGTACTTCGCCGCCTCCCCGCCCAGCGAGGCGGGCAGCAACTGGAACAGGAACTGGAACACCCCGTACCCGGCCGCCAGGCACCCGAGCCCGCCGAGCCACCCCACGAACCGCACGGGACGGGACGCTCCGCCGTCCGGGCCGCCGGCGGGCGGCGGACCGGGGCGCACGGGTCTCAGCGGATCGCGCCCCAGGCGTTGGTGCGACAAGGAGCGCTCCCTCCCCGGGCGACGGCACACGGATTCCCCGAAGACACCATCCTAGGTGGTCAACGCAGCTGTTCCCGGGGCCAGTTCACCAGGGCGACATGCAGGGCCTCGACGGCCCTGTCCCAGGAGGCCCCGAGATCGCGGGGATCGCCGAAGGCGCCGGCGGACTCCAGCGCGCAGTACCCGTGCAAGGTGCTGCGCAGCAGGCGCACCGCGTCGGTGAGATCGGGCTCCTCGAGACCGTAGGAGCGGAGCATGCCGTAGGTGATCTCGGCGGTGCGGCGCAGCGCGGGGGAGTCGGTGACCAGCGCCTGGTCCAGGGGGAGCTGGGTGGCCGCGTAGCGGCCCGGACGGGTGAGGGCGTACTCCCGGTAGGCGCCCGCGAAGGCGGCCAGCGCGTCCCTGCCGCTCCGCCCGTCGACCGCGGCCGCGATCCGGTCGATCATCTCGCCGCCCGCCAGCAGCGCCATCCGGGTGCGCAGGTCGCGCAGGCCGCGCACATGCGCGTACAGGCTCGCGTCCTTCACACCGAAACGCCGGGCCAGCGCCGACAGGGTGACGTTCTCGTAGCCCGCCTCGTCGGCCAGGTCGGCGGCCGCCGCGACGAGACGGTCGGTGGTGAGGCCGGCGCGCGGGATGAAGACCTCCGAATATCCGGGGGAGGGGAAGGGCGGCCAGCTTACCGAGCGGATGTGAGCGAGCCGCCGTGTCGGGGGCATGTGCCGCTCATCCGTGGGTCGTCCCGCGTTCACACGCCGCCCCGAGCATCCACAGGCGGGCGGCGTGACAGCGCCGCGGCGACGAGGAGGCACTTCATGGGGCACGGGCACGCACACGGACACCCTCACCACCACGACCACGGGCACGACCACGACCACGGGACGACGGCCCCGCTGCCCGCCGCGTTCGACACCTCCGTGCCCGACGAGGCGCTGAACCCCGCGCAGCGGTCCCGCCGTACGCTGCTGCGCCGGGCCGGGCTGCTCGGCGCGGGCCTGGCGGCCGGCACCGTGCTCTCCACGGACGCCGCCGCCCAGCCCGCGCCCGCGACGGGCGGCAGCCGCGGCAAGGGCGGCGGCAAGGGCTTCCTGTGGCTCGCCGGCGACCACCACATCCACACCCAGTACAGCAGCGACGGCAAGTACCGGGTCGTCGACCAGGTACGCCAGGGCGCCCGGCACGGCATGGACTGGCTGGTCATCACCGACCACGGCAGCGCCACCCACGCCAGGATCGGTGTGGAGAAGGTCAACCCGGACATCAGGGCGGCCCGCGCCGCCCACGAGGACACCCTCGTCTTCCAGGGCCTGGAGTGGAACATCCCGGCCGCCGAGCACGGCACCGTCTTCGTGCACCCCGGCCGCAATGAGGTCTCCGTCCTCAAGCAGTTCGAGACCGACTACGACGGCGGCGTCAAGGGCGCCACCGACTCCACCCCGGCCAACGAGGCCCTCGCCGTGGCCGGCCTCGGCTTCCTCGCCGAACAGGTCAGACGGCGCAAGGTCGAGGACGCCCTGATGCTCGCCAACCACCCCGCGCGCAAGGGCATCGACTCCCCGCACGAGATCCGCGCCTGGCGCGACGCCACCGACGGGGACCGGCGGATCGCCGTCGGCTTCGAGGGCGCCCCGGGCCACCAGGCGGGCGGCCTGCCGGGGCCCCTCGGCCCGGGCGGGGCCCGCGGCATCTACGACGCCGGCCCGGGCGCCAACTCCTTCGCCGGCTACCCGCTGGAGAGCTACCGCACCTGGGGCGGCTTCGACTGGATGACCGCCACCGTCGGCGGCCTCTGGGACAGCCTCCTCGCCGAGGGCCGGCCCTGGTGGATCACCGCCAACTCCGACTCCCACCAGGTGTACGGCGACACCGGCGCCCGGGGCGGCGGCGACTTCGCCGCCAACGGCCGCTACGACGACCCCGTCTACGCCGGACGGATCGACATCACCCAGAACGACTACTGGCCCGGCCAGTACAGCCGCACCCATGTCGGCGCCGACGGCTTCTCCTACGCCGCCGTCATGGACGGCATCCGCGCCGGACGCATCTGGGTCGACCACGGACAGCTCATCAGCGGCCTCGACGTCCGGGTCTCCGGCGGCAGCCGCTGGGCCACCCTCGGCGGCGCCCTGCACGTGCGCAAGGGCACCAAGGTCACGCTGACCGCCGACATCGCGCTCGCCGGCGGCCCCAACTGGGCCGGGTTCACCCCGAAGCTCGACCGCGTGGACGTCATCCGGGGCGACGTCACCGGGCCGGTCGCCGACAAGGACACCTTCACCGCCCCCACGGCCAGGGTCGCCCGGTCGTACGACATCGCCAAGTCGGCCGGCACCGTCCGCGTCACCTTCGAACTCGGCCGCGTCGACCGCCCGCTGTACGTCCGGCTGCGCGGCACCGACGGCAACCGGACCGCCGTCGGCGCGATGGGCGCGAAGGCCGACCCGGCGGGCCCCGCCCTCGACGTCGTCGGCGACGCCGACCCGTGGCGCGACCTGTGGTTCTACTCGAACCCGGTGTGGGTCCTGCCGTCGTGACGCCCTACGCCCTCACCGTGGACGCCGGCGTCAGGGACGTGCTCGACGCCGACCGCCTGCTGCACCGGATGGCCGCCCGACTCGCGCTCCCCGAGGACGTGTTCGGCTGCACCCATCTGGTGCGCGGCGACCGGCCGCGCGTCGCGGTGTCGCTGGCCCTGCCCTCGCGGCCGCTCCCGGACACCCTGCGGGAGCGGCTCGCGGAGTACGGAACCGTCACCCCGGGGCTGCCCGACGCGGTGGGACGCGCGGTGCTCTACCCGGGCGTCCCGTCGCTCACCGGCACGATGACGGTCGCGGAGCTGCTGGCCGGCTCCGCGATCGCCCGTGTGACGGTCCTGGGCACACCCGGGCCGCCCGGCCCGGACACCCGGATGGTGACCCGTGACCATGTGCGGCCGCAGTGGCAGCGGGACGAACTCGTCCTCGCCGCCACCCCGGCCCGGGGCGGCGCCCTCGTGCCGTTCGAGGCCCCGGACCCCACCCCCTGCTGCGCGGACCACTGAACGGTCAGCCGCGCGGCCGGTCGCCCGGCTCCGAGAAGACGAAGGAGAACTCCGCCGGCTCGGGCCACAGGTAGTACCGGGGAAGCGGGCCCGGGCCGCAGGACTGGGACCCGATGCCGTGCTGCCGGTGGTCGAGGTTGACCCAGACCGTGCCGTCCGGGACGAGGTCGGTGCGGTGCCGGGCGGCGTCCAGGTGCTCGGTGGTCCACGGCCTGGCCGTGAACCAGAACTCCGGTTCGCCGTCCACCCGGAGGCCGCCCGTCTCCGCCCAGCGCACGTCGGCGCGGGCGCCGTTCTCCTGGGGGCGGACGTAGGGCGTCTGGAGCTCCCCGACGCTCGCGTCCCACTGCAGGTCCCTGGACGCGGCCCGGGTGTCCGGATACGCCTCGCCCCCGCCGCCGTACCAGCGCACGGAGTCCTCGGCGGTGGCCCCGGGGAGCCCGAAGCGGATGCCGAGCCGGGGCAGCGGAACCTGCCAGTCGCCGTCCGGCACCACCGAGACGGTCAGCCGTACCCGACCGCCGTCGGACGTCCAGCGGTAGGCCGTCCGCAGGCCCGCCTCCCGGCCGGCCGGCGCCACCCGGGTCCGTACGGTCAGCGCGTCACCGTCCGCCTCGACCGCCTCCAGCCGGTGCCGCATGCGGTGCAGGCCCAGTTCGCGCCAGAGCGGCCCGTACCGGGTGTCCGTCTGCCAGCTCGCCCCGTCGTCGTTGTCGGTGGTCGCCCGCCACACGTCCAGGCGCAGATCCCGCACCGGCACACCGCAGAGCGTGCGCGGCGCTCCGGTCCGGGCGTCGAACACCGCCGGGCCCAGCGTGATCCGGTCGCCGTCGACGGCGGGCCGCGCGCCGGTCGCCGCCGGCAGCGGGGCGCGGCGGACCACCGTCCCCTGCGCCCAGGCCACTTCATGGCCCCTGCCGGCCCACGGAGTGTCCTCGGCGAGCACCGCCCGCACGGTCCACTGCACCTCCGCGCCCCCGCCGTCCGGGGCCGCGGGCAGCTTCACCTCCGCCGACTCCCCGGGCGCCGGCGACGGCACGGCGAGCCGGCGCTCCTCCGTCGGCAGGCCGTCCACCTGGTGGGAGAACACGAACTCCAGCGGGGACAGGTCCGCGAAGTCGTACCGGTTGGTCACCCGTACGGTGCCGTCGGCGTCGCCGGGCTCGATCCGGACCGGCTCGATCACCTTCTTGTACTCGAGCAGCCCCGGTGAGGGCGTGCGGTCCGGGAAGACCAGCCCGTCGCAGACGAAGTTGCCGTCGTGCAGCTCCTCCCCGAAGTCACCGCCGTAGGCGTAGCCCAGCGCGGGATGCTCCACGCCGTGATCGATCCACTCCCAGACGAAACCGCCCTGGAGCCGGTCGTACGACTCGAACAGCCGCTGGTAGTCGGCGAGTCCGCCGGGTCCGTTGCCCATGGCGTGCCCGTACTCGCAGAGGATGAGCGGCAGGCCGCGCCTGCGGTGGGTGCCGCCGTCCAGGCCCTCGCCGGCCCGCTCCACCTCGGCGTGCGGCAGGTACATCCGCGAGTACACGTCCGTGTCCCGGCAGCCGAAGTCGCCCTCGTAGTGCACCGGGCGGGAAGGGTCCCGGCCGTGGATCCAGTCGGCCATCGCGGTCAGTCCGCGCCCGGTGCCCGCCTCGTTGCCGAGGGACCACATCACCACCGACGGATGGTTCTTGTCCCGCTCGACCATGCGGGCGGCCCGGTCGAGCAGGGCGGGCGTCCAGCGGGCGTCGTCGACGGGGTTGTCCCGCCAGTCCTGCTCGACGAAGCCGTGGGTCTCCAGGTCGCACTCGTCGATCACCCACAGCCCGTACTCGTCGCACAGTGCGAGGAAGGCCGGGTGCGGGGGGTAGTGGGAGGTGCGGACGGCGTTGACGTTGTGCCGCTTCATCAGCAGCACGTCCTCGCGCATGGTGGCGAGGTCCAGCGCGCGGCCCCGGCGCGGATGCCACTCGTGCCGGTTGACGCCCTTGAAGAGCAGCGGCGTCCCGTTCACCTTGATCACGCCGTCGTCCAGCGCGACCGTGCGGAAGCCGATCCGCAGCGGGACGCGTTCCCCCGCCGTGGCCAGCACCCCGTCGTACAGCCGGGGCGTCTCCGCGGTCCACGGCTCGACCGGCAGCGTCACCGGTTCGCCGGCCGCCACGTCGACGCCCAGCTCCGGCACGGTCACCCGGGCCCCGGCCGCGGAGTCGACGCGCAGCGTGCCCTCGCCGGTGACGTGGTCGTAGTCGGCGTGCACGAAGAAGTCGCCGGCGGCGCCGTCCGGGCGGTGCAGCAGGGTCACGTCACGGAAGATGCCGGGCAGCCACCACTGGTCCTGGTCCTCCAGGTACGAGCCCGCCGACCACTGGTGGACCCGTACCGCGAGGACGTTCCCGGCCGGCTTCAGCAGCGCCCCGACCGCGAACTCGTGCGGCAGCCGCGATCCCTTGAACTCCCCGATGTCCGTGCCGTTCAGCCACACCCGGGCGCAGGACTCCACCCCGTCGAAGCGGAGCACGGCCGTGCCGTCGGCCGGCCAGTCGCCGGGCAGGTCGAAGAGGCGCAAGTGGTCGCCGGTCGGGTTCTCGGTGGGGACGTGCGGCGGGTCGACGGGGAACGGGTAGAGGTGGTTGGTGTAGATGGGCGCTCCGTGGCCCTGGAGCACCCAGTGGCCGGGCACGGTCACCTCCGCCCAGTCCCCGGCGTCGAAGCCGGGCTCGGCGAACGAGTCGTCCTCGGCGTCGGCGGTCTCCGACACCCGCAGGCGCCAACCGCCGTTCAGGGACAGGGACGCCGCGTCCGAGGACGCGTACCAGGCACGCGGGGGCAGGGTCCCGCGGCCGGGCGACACGTCCTCGACGTAGCCGGTCGAGCCGCTTGCCGGGGTGCGCGATGACATGGGGACGAAGTCCTTTCGCAGAGTGGTGGCCTCTTCGTGGGCCGTGACGCGCCGGGAACTACCGCGGGCCGCCCACGGCGTGCCTCCCGGCGCCCTTCCCGGCCGGCTGCAGCGCGCCCTCCAGCGCGAACGTCGCCGCTCCCAGGCACACCGGATCGGTCGGGATCGGGGAGAGGACGATCCGGGCGGCGGCCAGCGGGCGGCGCAGCGCGTGCCGGGTGACGGCCGCGCGCACCTCGTCGAGCAGCGGCTCGCCGAACGCGGCCGCGACCCAGCTGCTGAGCACGACCACCTCCGGATTGAACAGGTTGATCAGATCGGCGACCCCGGCGCCCAGATAGCGGGCCGTCTCCCGGAGCACCCGCACCGCCACCGGATCGCCCGCCCGTACGCCCGCGGCGAGCGCGTCGACGGTGGCCGTCTGGTCACCGGGCCGCAGCAGCGGGCTGTCCGGCTGCGCCTCCCGCAGATTGAGCATGATCCCGGGCGCCCCGGTGTACGTCTCCACGCAGCCGTGGTTGCCGCAGTGGCAGGGGCGGCCGTCCAGGACGAGCGTGGTGTGCCCCCATTCGCCGGCGCTGTTGGTCACGCCCCGGTGCACCCCGCCGCCCAGCACCAGCCCGGCGCCCACCCCGGTCCCCAGGTTCACCACCACCGCGTCCCCGTGCCCGCGCGCCGCCCCGGACCACAGCTCGGCCACCGCGCAGGCCCGCAACGGGTTGTCCAGGTACAGGGGGCAGGCGAGGTGGCCGGCGAGCAGGTCGAGCAACGGGACGTCGTGCCAGTCCCAGTTGGGCGCGTACACGCAGACGCCGGTGTCCCGGTCCACCTGCCCCGGCACGCTCACCCCGGCCCCGAGCACCCGGGCGCCCCCGTCCCCGGCCCGGGCGACCACGGAACCGACCGCCGCGGCCACCCGCCCCGCGACCTGCTCCGGCCGGTCCTCCCCGGGGCCCAGTGCCTCGTCGGCGCGGGCCAGCACGTTCAGCGCCAGGTCGAAGAGCTCGACCCGGACGTAGGTCTCCGCCAGGTCGACGCCGATCAGCGCGCCGCCCGACGTGTTGACGGCCACCAGGCCCCGGGGGCGGCCGCCGGCCGAGTCCTCGAAGCCGACCTCGGTGATCATGCCCAGGGCGAGCAGCTCGCCGACCAGGGTGGCGACGGTGGCGAGACTGAGCCCGGTGGCCGCGGCCAGCTCCTGCCGGGAGGTCGGCGACGCGGCGATGATCTGGCGCAGCACCCGGTAGCGGTTGGCCGTGCGGATGTCCCGCGATGTGCGCTTCACCGAAGCCGCCCCCGTCCCTGCCGGGCCGCCCGGGCACCGGCGCGGCCAGGCTACGCAGCGGGCGGACCTTTCGACAAGGGGTTCGGAAAGGGGGTCGACGAAGTCCGGCCGGTGGCCGGGGTCACTCGCCCAGGACGTCCCGCACGAAGGCGTTGGTGAACTTGCGCCGCGGGTCCAGGTGCTCGACGCAGTTCCGGAAGTCGTCCAGCCGCGGGTAGCGGGCGCGCAGTTCCGCGGCCGGCGTGGTGAACACCTTCCCCCAGTGCGGGCGCGGGTCGAACGGGGCCAGCGCCTCCTCCACCCGCGCCACCACGGGCAGCACCGCCCGGGTGTCCTCGACCCAGGTGAAGTGGACGGCCACCGTGTCCCGCCCGTAGGAGGGGCTGAGCCACTGGCCGTCGGCGGCGACGGTCCGCACCTCGCAGGTCTGCAGCACGGGGGCGACCGTCTCCCGGATCCCGTCCAGGGCGTGCAGCGCGGCGACCGCCGACTCCCGCGGCATCAGGTACTCCGACTGCAGCTCCGCCCCGCTGCTCGGCGTGAACTCCGCCCGGAAGTGCGGCAGCCGCTCGTGCCAGGGTCCCGGCACCCCGAACTGCTCGGTGCAGTTCACGGCGGGCATGCCCGGCACCGGGTGCGTCTTCTCCGTCGCCGGGGCCGCCCGGGCGAAGTCCGGCAGCGGCTGGTCGGTGCGCCGCTTCACCCAGACCTGCCGGAAGCCCGGCGCCCGCCAGTCGGTGAACAGGCTGACGCTGTACGCCGCCGACATCACCGTCTCGAACGCGGCCCGGTCCAGCCCGTCCAGGGGCATCTCGGTGAACACGTGCTGCTCGACCTCGAAGGCCGGCTCCAGGTCCAGGGTGAGCGAGGTGACGACACCGAGCGCGCCCAGCGAGGTGACCGCCCCGCCGAACCGCTCGTCGCCGCGCGCCAGGGTCACCGTGGAACCGTCCGCCGCCACGATCTCCACCGCGCGCACGGACGAGGCCAGCGGCCCGTTGCCGACACCGGAGCCATGGGTGCCGGTGGCGACCGAACCGGCCACCGAGATGTGCGGCAGCGACGCCATGTTCGCCAGCGCCAGCCCGTGCCGGTGCACCTCCCGCGCCAGCTCCGCGTAGCGGACGCCGCCGCCGACCCGTACCGTCCGGGCCGCCGTGTCCACCTCGATCCCGGGAGGCAGCGCGTCGAGGGAGAGCAGGACGCCGTCCTCGCCGGGCTCGGCGATCTCGTTGAAGGAGTGCCCGCTGCCCAGGACCCGCACCCGCGGGCTCCCGGCGACCAGATCCCGCAGCGCGTCCATGCCGTGCGGGCGGTGCAGCTCCTTGGCGGCGTACGTGATGTTGCCCGCCCAGTTGGTCACGCTCTCGGTCATCCCTCGTCCTTCCCGGCCGTCGGGGCCGAAAGGTGCCCCCGCCGGAACCTATCCCGGGAGTGACCCACGCCATGTGGGGGGACCCGGCACCCCGGATGCCCCGGCGGGGGCATACCGTGAGGAGTCGTACGTCAGCACCGGGAGGAGAACAACGGGATGGGCAGCCGTACCGCGCTGGTCGAGGATCTGATGGAGCGGTTCCCGCACGTGCCGCGCGAGGCCGTGTTCAAGGAGGACCTGCTGCGCGGCGGTGTGGCCTTCGACCCGTCCGCGCTCAGTGACAACGAGGGCGGTGACGTCAAGCCGAAGTCGTACTTCATCTTCTCCTTCGACCACGGCACCCTGCCCGAGCTGGGCGAGGCCGCGCTGCGGCGCCCGCCGGAGGAGATCATCCTCACGGGCGGCCCCTACGACCTGCGCCGTACGGTCGTGTCGGTGCGCGTGAACCCGGCCTCCCCCTACCGGGTGGCCGCCGACGAGCACGGCGTGCTCGGCCTGTACCTCGACGGCAAGCGGATCTCGGACGTCGGCGTGCCGCCCATGCCCGAGTACTACCGGCACACCCTGTCCAACGGGAAGTCGGTGATGGAGGTCGCCCCCACCATCCAGTGGGGATACCTGATCTATCTGACCGTCTTCCGGGTCTGCCAGTACTTCGGCGCCAAGGAGGAGTGCCAGTACTGCGACATCAACCACAACTGGCGCCAGCACAAGGCGGCCGGCCGGCCCTACACCGGGGTGAAGGACGTCGAGGAGGTCCTGGAGGCCCTGGAGATCATCGACCGGTACGACACGGCGAAGGCCTCCACCGCCTACACCCTGACCGGCGGCGCCATCACCAGGACCGTCTCCGGACGCGACGAGGCCGACTTCTACGGCCACTACGCCAAGGCCATCGAGGAGCGCTTCCCCGGCCGCTGGATCGGCAAGGTCGTCGCCCAGGCGCTGCCCAAGGACGACGTGCAGCGCTTCAAGGACTACGGCGTGCAGATCTACCACCCCAACTTCGAGGTGTGGGACGAGTACCTCTTCAAGATGTACTGCCCCGGCAAGGAGCGCTACGTCGGCCGTGACGAGTGGCACCGGCGCATCCTCGACTCCGCCGACGTGTTCGGCGCGCGCAACGTGATTCCCAACTTCGTCGCGGGCGTGGAGATGGCCGAGCCCTTCGGCTTCAAGACCGTCGACGAGGCGATCGCGTCCACCACCGAGGGCCTGCGCTTCTTCATGTCGCAGGGCATCACGCCCCGCTTCACCACCTGGTGCCCCGAGCCGACCACCCCGCTCGGCAAGGCCAACCCGCAGGGCGCGCCGCTGGAGTACCACATCCGGCTGCTCCAGGCGTACCGGCAGACCATGGAGGACTTCGGCCTCTCCTCGCCCCCCGGATACGGTCCGCCCGGACCCGGCCGCGCGGTGTTCTCCGTCAGCTCCTTCATGGACAGCCTCCCGGCGCAGGAGCCCGCCGAGGCGGTCTGAGCCACCGGGGCGCACGCCCCCGCACAGGATTCGGAAGGCCGGAACCGAGACGTTCCGGCCTTCCGTGCGTATTGTCCCTTCGGGGCGTCGCGACGCCGCCACAGAAAGTGAGGGAAGCGCTTGTCAGTTGTGTCGGGGACGTGAAAGGCTCGGCCACTGCCGCGAGGTTTTCCCCAACTCCACAGCCAGTATGGCGAGTTGACCTCGTTCGTGATGCGGGAGACTCATGCCCGACCTGCCGAGCCCCCAGGACGCCACCGAGGCGGCGCTGTTCACCGAGTGCTGGGACGCGGCGCTGTCCTACGCCGACCTGTGCACGGCCGGCTCCGCCGCCGCCGCGGAACTCGCCCGTGAGGCCTTCGAACAGGGCATACGGGAGCTGCGCGCCGCGGAGTCGGCCACCGTCCGCGGCCACGGCCGCCGTTCCGCCCGGCTGCCCCGGATACCCCTGCTGCTGACGGCCGTTCGCAGCACCGCGGCCGCCTGGGAGGAGGCCGGAAAGGGCCACAAGCTCGACCCCGACCTGCGCCTGTGGCTCCACTCCGGCCAGGCCGCCCGCTACACCGGCCCGCCACTGGAACGCCCGGTCGCCCTGCGCGGACTGCGCGATCTGCAGCACGCGGACGCCGAACTGCTGTGGCTCGCCGAGGCGGAGGCCCTGCCGCTGCCCCTGGTGGCCCGCCGGCTCGGCCTCGACCCCGCCACCGCGGCCGACGAACTCGCCCAGGTCGGCCGCATGTTCCGGGACCGCTGCCACCGCAACCACCTCGACTCGCCCCTGGACGCCGAGTGCCGCAGCTACGCCCGGCTGCTCGACGCCGTCACCCGCTCGCCCGCCGCGGACACCCCCGACGACCTGTCCCGGCACCTCGCCACCTGCCACCCGTGCGCCGAGGCCGCCGCCTGCCTGCGGCTGCACGGCGGGGGACTGCCCGGAGCGCTGGCCGGCGGGGTGATCGGCTGGGGCGGCCTCGCCTACCTGGAACGCCGCCGCCGCGCCGCCGAGGTACGCCTCGGGGCCGGACGCCCCGACCGTGCCGACCCGGACGCCGGTGACCCGGCGCACCCCGCCGGCCGGACCCGGATCGCCCGGCACGGCCCGCTGGTCGCCGCCGTCCTGGTGTCCCTGCTCGCGCTCGCCGTCTCACTGATGCCGTTCGGCGGCGACACGGCCGACGACGGCGCCGGACGCGCCGACGCCGACCGGCAGCCGGTGGCCGACCCCGGACCCTCGCTGCCCGCCGCGCCCACCGCCGGCCCCTCCGGCACCCCGTCCCCCGAGCCGTCCCACGTCTGGGTGACCCGCTGGCCGTCCGGGAAGGTGAAGCCGACGCGCCAGGAC
>Ga0247820_10001075_pt1 | contig 15355 bp, 13 predicted proteins | sample 13C_Glucose_Day1_2_FD_192480 | JGI IMG/M metagenome (GOLD analysis project Ga0247820, IMG submission 192480) | Soil microbial communities from agricultural site in Penn Yan, New York, United States - 13C_Glucose_Day14 | ecosystem: Environmental > Terrestrial > Soil > Agricultural land | place...
GGCTGAACGCCAGCCGATCGCCGAGGTTCTCCACCTTCGCGTACCACAGCAGTTCGGCCTGCCCTGCCCGCGCCTTGTACGTCACCGCCGAGTTCCAGAGCGTGTAGCCGGCCACCGGCGCATCGCCGTCGGGCACGCGCGACTGCCGCATCCAGTGATCGAAGCCCAGCCGTGCGCCCCACGCGCCCGAGGCCCACGAGAGAGTGGTGCCGACACGCAGCGGCGCGATGCGCGGCAGCGGCTGGCCCAGCGTGAGGTTGTCGGCGCGCACGAGGTCGCCGCGCAGTTCCAGGTCCAGCGTGTGCGCGCCCGCCAGCAGTCGCCTGGTGCCCTCCACCTCCACGCCCCGCAGGCGGGCCGCCACGGCGCGATACGCGAACTCGGGCAGCGCATCCTCCCCGTCGTCGCGCGTGCGCCCCGTCGGCAGCAGCGCGATGTAGTCGCTGAAGCGGTTCTGGAACACGCCGACCTTGGCGCGGTTCGGCCCCTCGCTCCACTGCAGAGCGGCATCCAGGCTGGTCGAGCGCTCCAGGCCCAGCGCCGGGTTGCCGACCTCGAAGGCGCCGGTCGCGACGTGCGGGCCATCGGCGAACAGCTCGTAGTCCTTGGGCGCACGCTGGGTGCGGCTCCAGTTGCCGGTCAGCTGCCACGCGCGAGCGAGGTTCCACACCGCGCCGAGCGAAGCACTGGCGGGCCGGAAGCGGCGACGCGCGACTTCGGATTCCACGTCCACGCGTTCGGTGCGCGCCCCGAAGCTGAGCTTGCCCCAGCCGGTCGGCAGTTCCTCGTAAACGAACAGCGCGCGCTGGCGCGTGTCCGACGAAGGCAGGAAGGCTTCGGCGCCCTCGGCCGACAGGCCGGCGTCGTCCCACTGGAAGCCCACGACCCCCTCCAGCGGCCCGATGCGCGCATGGCGGGCTTCCAGCCGCAGGTCGCTGCCGGTGGTGCGGAACACCGTGCCGGGCACGCCGGCATCGGACTCGGTGTGGCGGTAGTCCGTGTGCGAGGCCTGGGCCTTGACGGACTGCAGCGGCCCGCGCAGGCCGCGCATCTCGCCTTGCAATGCCACGCGGCGCGAGCGCTGGTCCAGCCGCACCTCGTCCTCCGCCACGGAGCCGTACTCGGTGCCGAAGTCGCTCACCGAAGCGCCGAGATAGCCGCGATCGAAGAACAGCGAGCCGCCCACCGCGCCGCCGGCCGTGTGGCCGTCCGAGTTGCAGAGGCGCCGCGCGAGCACGGTCGCCTCGCCTTGCGTGCACGGCAGTCCGGCGGGGACGCGCGTGTCTCCGAAGCGGCGGCCGGACGCGTCCACGTGCAGGCCGAACCTGTCGGTGCCGCCTTCGACCAGCACCGCGCCGTTGCGCTCGCGGTTGCCGCTCGCGAGGCCGACGTCGGCGCGTCCGGTGACGCCCTGCAGCGGTGCGGTCGGGATGCGGCCGTCGATCAGGTTGACCACGCCACCGACGGCGTTGCCGCCGTACAGCAGCGCGCCGGGGCCGCGCAGCACCTCGATGCGATCGACCGCGATCGGGTCCAGCGACACCGCGTGGTCGAAGCTCAGGCCGGACACGTCGCGCAACGCGCCGCCGTTTTCCAGGATGCGGATGCGGTCGCCGTCGAGGCCGCGCACGATCGGCCGGCTGGCGGTGGGACCGAAGTAGGTGCTGGACACGCCGGGCACGCCGCTGAGCGTTTCGCCCAGCGTGCCCTGCCGTCGCAAGAGCAGCTCGTTGCCCGACAGGCTGGACACGGGCGCCGCTCCCTGGGTCGCGCCCAGCGGGTTGGCGGTGACGGTGACGGGCGCCAGGGCGCGCTCCTGGGCGAATGCGCCCGCGCCTGCGAGCAACAGGCAGGCCGCGGCACAGGCGCCGCGGCGGAAAGACATCTTCATGAACGGATCTCCGTGATCGGACCGGAACGAAGCGGCGCGCCGGCTTCGAAGCCGGCGGCCGCCCGGGAGGACGTGGATCAGCGGAGAGCGGGCGGGCCGCGCGCGTCGAACAGCGCCGCCTCGCGGGCGACGATGTCGCGCTCCAGGCGGCGGAACAGGAAGGGGACCAGCAGCAGCGGGAGCGCCAGCACCGGCATGGCGGGCAGCGCGTCCGAATGGGTGAGCTGGTCGAACAGGCGGCAGCTGGAATCGTCGCCGTGCACCGCGAACAGGTCGGCGACGCCGTGGGCCTGGGCCTGCGGTTGCGCGTGCGGGGCGTGCACCCGCGCCTGGGACGTCTGCGTCTGCGCCTGCGGACCGTGGACGATGCGGTGCATGTGGCCGAGCGCGGGCGCGACCAGCAAGGCCAGCACCAGCCACCACAGCAGCAGCAGCGAACGGTTGCGGACCACGCGCGCGGCTCCGTTCCCGTCAGGCCTTGGCCAGTTCGGCGAAGGTCTTGCGGAACTTGGCCACCTTGGGCCCCGCCACCGCCACGCAATAGCCTTGGTACGGGTTCTTCTCGAAGAAGTCCTGGTGGTACTCCTCGGCCGGCCAGTAGTTGGACAGCGGCTTCACCTCGGTGACGATGGGCTTGCCGAACAGCTTGTCCTGGCTCATCTCGCGGATCATGTCGTCGGCCACCTGCTTCTGTTCGTCGGTGGTGAAGTAGATGCCGCTTCGGTACTGGTCGCCCACGTCGTTGCCCTGCCGGTTGAGCTGGGTCGGGTCGTGGATGACGAAGAAGATCTCGAGGATCTGCCGCAGGGTGATCTGCGCCGGGTCGTAGGTGAGCTTCACCACCTCGTTGTGGCCGGTGGTGCCGGTGCACACCTGCTCGTAGCTCGGCCGCTGCGCGCTGCCGTTGCTGTAGCCCGACTCGACGTCGGCCACGCCCTTGACCTTGACGTAGACCGCCTCGGTGCACCAGAAGCAGCCGCCGCCCAGCACGATGGTTTGCAGATCGCTCATTGCAGGCTCCGTATAGAGGCAGCGACTTTAGCGCTCCGCGCACGGTCGGGTCGGGAGTGGCATGCCAACGGGGCAGTAGCATCCCGGCCATGCTGTCGGGTGAACTCAAGCCGATCCTCGCCGCGCTGGTGCTGCCGCCGGCCGCGCCCCTGCTGCTGGCCCTGCTCGGCCTGTTGCTGGTGGCGCGGCGCCGGCTGCGCACCGGGCTCGCGGTGGCGACGCTGGCCGTGGGCGGGCTGTGGCTCCTCAGCTGCCACGCGGTCGCCGTGTGGCTCGCGCAGGCGCTGCTGCCGCAGGTGGAACCGGTGCGGCCCGAACAACTGGCGCGCGTGCAGGCCATCGTGGTGCTCGGCGGCGGCGTCGAGGCGCAGGCGCCGGAGTACGGCGTGGCGCAGCCCTCCACCTTCACGCTCGGGCGGCTGCGCTACGGCGCGACGCTGGCGCGGCGCAGCGGCAAGCCGCTGGCCTTCGGCGGCGGCGTGGGCTGGTCGTCCAGCGGCACCGAGAACCCGCCCGAGGCGCTGACGGCCGAGCGCACGCTGCAGGAGTTCGGCGTGCGCCTGCGCTGGAGCGATTCGCGCTCGCGCGACACGGTCGAGAACGCCCGCGAGCTGCGCAAGCTGCTGGCGGCCGACGGCGTGAACCGCATCGCGCTGGTCACCCACACCTGGCACATGCCGCGGTCGGTGCTGGAGTTCGGCCGCGCCGGTTTCGAGGTGGTCCCGGCACCCACCGGGTTCCCGGTGCCCAGGCCCCGTCCCCTGCTCGAATGGCTGCCCTCCGGCGAAGGCCTGGGCCTGTCGCGGCTGGTGCTGCGCGAGGCGTTGGGCCTGTGGGTGGCCCGGATATAGGCGGCGCCTTGACGCTTGCGCCGGGCCGCGGCTACATTACTAACCAGTCAGTCAGTAACTCATGGCCCTCGACAAACTCATCGGTAAACGGCAAGCGGTTGCGCCGGCGGCGGAAGAAGCGCCCAGCGCCAAGCGCGAGCGGCGCAAGGAAGCCCGCCCGGGCGAACTGCTGGACGCGGCGCTGGACCTGTTCGTCGAGAAGGGCTTCGCGGCCACCCGGGCCGAGGAAGTCGCGGCGCGCGCCGGCGTTTCCAAGGGCACGCTGTTCCTCTACTTCCCGAGCAAGGAGGAACTGTTCAAGGCCGTGGTGCGCGAGAACATCTCCGGCCGCTTCGCCGAGTGGAACGACGAGTTCGAGGCCTTCGAGGGCACGGCCGCCGACATGGTGCGCTACTGCCTGAAGGTGTGGTGGGAGCGGATCGGCGCCACCCGCGCCTCGGGCATCACCAAGCTGATGATCAGCGAGGCCCGCAACTTCCCCGAGCTGGCGGCCTTCTACCAGCAGGAGGTGATCCGGCCCGGCACGCTGCTGATCCGGCGCATCCTGCAGCGCGGCATGGACAGCGGCGAGTTCCGCCCGCTCGACCTGGACTACGCCGTCTTCTCGCTGGTCGCGCCCATGATCTTCCTGATGATGATGAAGCACTCGCTGGGCGCCTGCGCTCCGCAGGACTACCCGCTCGATCCGGAGCGTTACGTGCAGTCCCAGTGCGAGACCCTGCTCATGGGCCTGTGCGTCCGACCCCAGGCCGGCTCCTAGAATCTCGGGGTTTGACCCGACTTTTCTCGAGCCCGCTTCCTCCCGACACGACCATGATCCCGCAGCCTTCCCTCGAACAACTCCGCTTCAACATGATCGAGCAGCAGATCCGTCCCTGGGACGTGCTCGACCCGCAGATCCTGGACCTGCTGTCCGTGCTCCGCCGCGAGGAGTTCGTGCCGCCCGCGCACCGCGGCCTCGCCTTCGTGGACATGGAGATCCCGCTGCGCGGCACCCCCGAGGAAGCCCAGCGCCTCGGCCAGATCATGCTGGCGCCCAAGGTGGAAGCCCGCCTGGTGCACGACCTCAAGCTGCAGCCGCACGAGAAGGTGCTGGAAGTCGGCGCCGGCTCCGGCTACATGGCCGCCCTGATGGCCGGCCGCGCCCAGCGCGTGATCTCGCTGGAGATCGAGCCCGAGCTGGCGAAGATGGCGCGCGACAACCTGGCGCGCGCCGGCGTGCGCAACGCCGAGGTGCGCCAGGCCGACGGCGCCCAGGGCCTGGCGGCCGAGGGCCCGTTCGACGCCATCGTGCTCAGCGGCTCGGTGGCCGAGGTGCCCGACGCCCTGCTCAAGCAGCTGAAGATCGGCGGCCGCCTGGCCACCATCGTCGGCGACGAGCCGGTGATGCGCGCCAACTTCATCACCCGCACCGGCGAGACCCACTACACCACGGCGCAGCCCTGGGACACGGTGGCGCCGCGCCTCTTGAATTTCCCCCAGCGTTCGCGCTTCCGGTTCTGAGCATGATCGACCAGGTCCATCCCAATGACCTCGACGCCTGGATCGCCGCGCAGGGCGGCAACGGCGTGGTGCTGGACGTGCGCGAGGTGCCGGAGCTGCGCGCCGCCAGCGTGCAGCCGCAAGGCTTCGAGCTGGTCGCGATCCCGATGAACGAGATCCCCGCGCGACTCGCCGAGCTCGATCCCGACCGGCCGATCGCGTGCCTCTGCCACCACGGCGGCCGCAGCCAGCGCGTCGCCATGTTTCTCGCGCACAACGGTTATTCGAAGCTGGCCAACCTGGCCGGCGGCATCGACGCCTGGTCGCGTGAACGCGACCCCTCTGTTCCGCGATACTGATGACCTTCGCACTGGCCATGAGCAGAAAGAGCAAGGACGCACGAATGACTTCCCCTCGGCTTCTTCCCCTGGTCATGGCCCTAGGCGCGGCGCTGGCCGCCGCCCCCGCCGGCGCGCAAAGCCTGCAGCAGCTGTACGAGGCGGCGCGCGCCAACGACGCCGTCTGGCAGGCCGCGCGGGCCCAGTACGACGCCAACCTGGCCCGCGCCGAGCAGGCCCGAGCCGGCGTCCTGCCCACCGCCAACCTGTCGTCCACCATCGGCCGGTCGGACTTCGAGAACACCAACCCCGCCACCGACCGCAACTTCGGCACCCAGACCGCCACGCTGGCCGCCCAGCAGCCGCTGTACCGGCCCGCCAACTGGGCCACCTGGGAGCAGGGCAAGCTGCAGGCGGAACTGGCGAAGGCGCAGCTCACCGCCGCCAGCCAGGACCTGATCGTGCGGGTCAGCCAGGCCTACTTCGACGTGCTGGCCGCGCAGGACACGCTGGCCTTCGTGGGCGCGCAGAAATCCGCCGTGTCCGAGCAGCTGGCTTCGGCCAAGCGCAACTTCGAGGTCGGCACCGCCACCATCACCGACACCCGCGAGGCGCAGGCTCGCTTCGACCTGGTCACCGCCCAGGAGATCCAGGCCGAGAACGACCTGCGCGTGCGCAAGCTCGCGCTGGACACGCTCACCGGCCTCACCGGCTCGTCGCCCGTCCCGCTGGCCGCGCCGCTGAACGTGCCCGCGCCCGAACCGGCGAGCCCCGACGCCTGGGTGTCGCAGGGCGAGGCGGCCAGTCCCGTCATCCAGCAGGCCCGCACCACCCTCGACATCGCCGAGTGGGAGACCGAGAAGGCCAAGGCCGGCCACAAGCCCACGGTGGACCTGACGGCCAGCTACGGCATCCAGCGCAACCTCAATGGCAGCGCGACGACCGTCGTGGACAGCCGCAGCAACGTCGGCCAGGTCGGCGTCACGTTCAACCTGCCGCTGTTCGCCGGTTTCTCCACGCAGAACCGCATCCGCGAAACCCTGTCCCTGGAAGAGCGCGCCCGGGCCGACCTGGAAGCCGCGCGCCGCAACGTCGCGCAGGCCACCCGCACGGCCTATTTCGGCGTCATCTCCGGCCAGGGCCAGGTGCGCGCGCTGGAGGCCGCCGAGGCTTCGAGCCAGCTCGCGCTGGACGCCAACCGCCTGGGTTACCAGGTCGGCGTGCGCATCAACATCGACGTGCTCAACGCCCAGAGCCAGCTGTTCCAGACCAAGCGCGACCTCGCCCAGGCCCGCTACAACGTCCTGCTCGGCCAGCTGCGCCTGCGCCAGGCCAACGGCACGCTGGTGCCGGAGGACCTGACGCGGTTGAATGCGCTGGTGGCGAAGTAATCAGCCGTCATTCCCGGGCAGGCGGGAATCCAGAGCTCCCGTCTTCTTCAGCGCTCGCAAGGAAGCACCGGTCCCCGCCTCCGCGGGGATGACGGATCAACCGCGCGCTGGCAGGTCGACGTACGCACCGTCGATGAGCTGCGCGGGCTCGACGCCCAGCGCCGCCATCAGCTCGTGGGCTTCGCGCACGCCCGCGTCGCAAGCTTCGTCCTCCCCGAGCACGACTTCCAGTTCGAGGAAATCGCCCAACCCCTCCACGCGATCGAGGTGGATGCGCGTGCGGCCCGCGAGGAACAGTGTGCGGTGCTTGCGCACGCGCCCCGCCTCTCCATAGGCCAGCGTGAGCGATTCGCGCAGCGTGTCCGGCTCGGGGGTCGGCGAGCGCAGGTAGAAGGATTCCTTCGGTCCCTGCTGGTCCGGGCGGCGGTAGAAGATCAGCTCGCCCGACTGCGGCGAGAAGGCGCGCAGCTTCAGCCGGCCGTTGGCGCAGTGGAAGAAGGTGTCGTCCTGGAAGATGTCGATCGGCCCCTCGGTCGCGAGCGCCGCGGCCTTGGCCACCAGCGCCTGCACGCTTTCGATGCGGGCCTTGATCTCGATGTTGCGGGCCATCCCCCAGAACCTACTCGTTCGCCGCCTTGCGCCGCTCCAGGTCGACCAGGCCGTGCCGCTGCACGCGCTCGGAGATGCGCTCGCGCAGGCGCCAGCGCGCCGCGTCGCTGAGCATCCGGCCGGCCCAGCGGTAGACGTTGAACTCGCGCACCGTGCTGCGCAGGTTGGCCATGCGCTCGCGCTGTTCGCCCGGCGGCATAGTGAGCGAGCGGTGGATGGCGTCGGCGACTTCCTCGACGTGGTACGGGTTGACGATCAGCGCCTCGGGCATGTCGCGCGCGGCCCCCGCGAAGCGGCTGAGCACCAGCACGCCCTGCTCGTCGTCGCGCGCGGCCACGAACTCCTTGCACACCAGGTTCATGCCGTCGTGCAGGCTGGTGACCAGGCACACGTCGGCGGCGCGGTACAGGCGGTTGACCTGCTCGTGCTCGTGGTGCTGCGCGAGCAGCCGCACCACGTCGTGGCCGCCGCTGGCGAAACGCTGGTTGATGCGCCGGGTGACCTGCTCGATGCGCTGCGCGAAGGCCTGGTACTCCTCCAGCGCGGCGCGCGTGGGCGCGGCCACCTGCACGAAGGTGAACCGGCCGCGCCACTCGGGGCGCTTTTCCAGCAGGCGCTCCACCGCGTACAGGCGCTCCAGGATGCCCTTCGTGTAGTCGAACCGGTCCACGCCCACGGCGATGCGGTGGTGGCCCGGGATGTCGTGCAGCTCGCACACCTGGCGGCGGGCTTCGGCGGGCGACGGCCACTCGGTCATCGTGGCGCGCGTGGGCCACTCGATCGAGATCGGGTAGCTCTCGATGAACGTCTGGTCGCCCTTGTGCGAGATGGTGGAGTGCTCGTGCTCGATGCGCGCCTCGAGGTAGCGATCGACCGCCTCGATGAAGTTCTTGCAGTGGAAGCGCGTGTGGAAGCCCATGATGGTGCTTCCCAGGAGGCCTTCCAGGATCTCCTGGCGCCACGGGCAGATGCCGAACGACTCGGGGTTGGGCCAGGGGATGTGCCAGAACGTCAGGATGGTGGCGCGCGGCAGCTTGGCGCGAACCATCGCGGGCAGCAGCGCGAAGTGGTAGTCCTGCACCAGCACCACCGGGTCTTCGCCGCGCGCTTCGGCAACCACGGCGTCGGCGAACCGCTGGTTGATCATGCGGTAGTACTGCCAGTCGGATTCGCGGAACACGGGCCGCACGTGGGCCACGTGGCACAGCGGCCACATGCCTTCGTTGGCGAAGCCGTAGTAGTAGCCCTGCTCTTCCTCCGGCGTGAGCCACACGCGGCGCAGCTGGTATTCCTCGTGCCCGGGCGGCAGCGCGACGCGGTCGTGCCGGTCCACCGCGCTGCGGTCGGCGGTGCCGCTGCCGTGGGCGATCCAGGTGCCCGAGCAGGCGCGCATCACGGGCTCGACGGCCGTGACCAGTCCACTGGCCGGCCGGCGCACGAACACGCGGCCGTCCTCGCCGCGCTCGTGGATGTAGGGCTCGCGGTTGGAGACCACGATGACCTGGTCGCCGCGCAGCTGCGAGCGCAGCAGCGACTGCAACCGCGGCGCGTCCCAGCCCGCTTCATGGCCCTGGTAGCGGCGGTACTCGTCCTCCAGGTCGCGCAGGCGCGCGCGCAGTTCCTGGGCCACCGGTTCCAGCTCGGGGGCGCCGCCGCCCAGCGGACGCACCAGGCCCTCGCCGCGCAGCAGCGCGCGCGTGCCCGACACCCAGCCGCGCCAACTGAGTTGCGCGACGGCCATGGTGACGAGCGCGATGATCACCCCGACGCCGGCGAGCAGCGCGATCAGGTAGCGGCGCGTGTCCTGGCTGCGCCGGTCGATGAAGCTCATGTCGTGCAGCAGCACCAGCTGGCCGACAGGGCCCGATTCGGCCGTGACCGCATGCGTGCTGACGTGCACCGGACCGCCCTGCACGCGCAGCCGCGGATTGACTTCCGCGCCCAGGCGCTCGGCCTCGGCGCAGGTCAGGTCCTTCGGAAAACTCGCCGTGCGCGTGAGCAGCTGGCCGGTGGTGGAGCACCAGCCGATGGCCACCATGCGCTCGTCCTCGGCGGCGCGGTTGAACAGGTGCTGCAGCTTGCGGCCCTTGGGATCCTCCAGCGCGTCGGCGATGGACTCCGACAGCGTGTTGGCCATCAGGCTGCCGCGCATGTTCATGTCGCGCGCGAACCAGCGCAGCGTGAGGCTGTCCATGAGCGGCAGCGCGAAGTACGCGGCCGCCGTCAGGACGATGACCAGGGGAACGAGGAAACGAAGCTGGAGGTTGAAGGCTTTCATCGATGGGTGTCGGTGGCGCACCTTGCTCCGCGGGAGCTGCACGTGGTGAAGGCCTGCAAAGCAGGCCCGCGATCCGTCTTGGACCGCCGGGGAACCGCAGAGTTCTGCGGCCGCGGTTAATTTAACCGCTTCGCGAGCCCATCAAGGGCCATCGCAACCCATCGGTACATCAAAGCACGCGGCGCAGGGCCTCGAAGAACAGCTCGGACTGCAGCCGCTCGCCCTGGATCTGCGCGGCCGTGCGCTGCAGCAGGTCCTGGTCGGCGACGGGCGCGAGCGGCCGTCCGCTGGACTGCGCGATCACCTGGTGCAGGCAGGCGCGCTCCAGGTAGTAGAGGTCGTCGTACGCGTAATCGACGCGATCGCCGCAGACGATGACGCCATGGTTGGCCAGGAACGCGACGTCGCGCCCTTCCATCGCGTGCGCGATGCGCTCGCCTTCGCGCTCGTCGAGCGCCAGTCCGTTGTAGCGCCGGTCGACGGCCACGCGGCCGTGGAAGCGCATCGCGTTCTGCGACAGCGCCGTATCGAGCCCGCGGTCCGATGTGAGCGTGAGCGCGGTGGAGTAAGGCATGTGCGTGTGCAGCACGCAGGCCTTGCGCGCGATGCGATGCACCGCGGCATGGATGAACATCGCCGTGGGCTCGACCTCGTGCCGGCCCGCGAGCTTGCGGCCCTGCTCGTCGATCATCACGATGTCGTCGGCACGCACCTCCTGCCAGAGCAGCCCGCGCGGGTTGAGCAGGAAACGCCCCGAACGGTCGGGCAGCTCCAGGCTGAAGTGGTTGCAGACGCCTTCGGCGAGCCCGTGGTGGGCGGCGGCGCGCAGCGCGAGCGCGAGGTCCTCGCGCAGGCCGCGGACGGCGGCGGAATCGAAATCCTGCTGGTGCATGGCAATGCGCTCGGTCATGACCGCCCGAGTGTGCGGGCTGGCCATGCCGAGCGCAACCGTTCCACGCCTTGCGCGCTTACTTGCTGCAGGTCGACTTGCTCCAGTAGCTGGGCGTCCACTCGGGCGCCGAGTTCACGTTCCACACCGAGGAGCTCAGGGTCGTGGCCGTGTAGGCCTGGCCCAGGCGCATCACCTTGGCGCCGGCCATGTAGCGCGTGGTGGTGTTCCAGGTCGAGAACGTGCTGCAGGCCGGTGCCGTCGGTGCGGGCGCGGGCGCCGGCGCGGGTGCAGGAGCCGGGGCGGGTGCAGGAGCCGGTGCGGGCGCGGGAGCCGGCGCCGTCGTGCAGGTCGACTTGCTCCAGTACGTCGGCGTCCACTCGGGCTGCGAGTTCACGTTCCACACGGTGTTGCTCAGCGCCGTGGCCGAGTAGGCCTGGCCCAGGCGCATCACCTTGGCACCCGCCATGTAGCGCGTCGTCGTGTTCCATTCCGGGCAGCTGGCCGAAGGCGCGGGCGCAGGGGCCGGCGTGGGCGCCGGTGCGGGCGCGGGGGTCGGCGCGGGAGCGGGAGCGGGCGCAGGCGCAGGAGCGGAGCTGGCGCCGCTCCAGATCTTGTAGTCGTACACGACGATGTCGCCGCTGCCGACCACCGGCTCCACGCCCAGCTCCACGCTGGACACGTACTCGTTGCCGACCGCCCAGGGGTTGCCCTTGGCATCGCGGCGCGTGGTCACGTAGTTGATGATGGCCGCGAGGTCGATCTCGCCGGGCGCAACGGGCAGCACCTCCGGCACGAAGGCGATCATCTTCCAGCCGGTCTTGCCGTAGGCGCCGTTCAGCGAACCGAAGTTGTAGAGCAGCGAGCCGTCGGCGCCCTTGGTGGCGTACACGTGGTAGCGCTTGCCGGCGATGGTGGCGTCATGGTCGTACCACATCGGGTTGCGGCCGCCGGGCACGTTGTGCGAACCGTAGTTCCCCCAGTTCGACAGCGGGATCATGATTTCGTGCGTGATCGACGAGCTCATGAAGCCCGAATCCTGCTTCGGGTTGGACTGCAGCCAGATGTCGAAACTCAGGTGGCCCTGGCCGGTCGGCGTGGACAGGTGGGCCATGTTGAACTTGGCCTTCAGCGACGACAGCGGCAGCTGCATCGGGAAGATCGTGCCCGGCGTGTGGCCCGAAGGCGCCTGCTGCAGCGTCGAGCCGTTGGGCAGGCGCACGGGGTTGCCGTTCACCATGCTGCCCGACGAGTAGTAGCCGGGCTTGCGGCCGCTCAGGATCGCGGGATAGCCCTTCACCTCGGCCGAACCGGCCGGGTTCGGCCAGCGCCACTTCATGCGGAACGCCACTTCGCCGTTGGCGCCCACGTTCGGGCTCACCCCGACCTGCTGCTCGAACTGCGAGGCGCTCGTGCCTTCGCTGATGCTGCCCGAGCCCCAGCGGTTGTCCTCGATCCAGTACGCGTCGTTGGCGTTGCCGGTCTGCAGCCAGGCATTCGGGCTGGCGGCCGCGGGCACGCTGGGCACCTGAGCCCAGCTCAGCGTCGCGCCCAGCGACAGGGCGGCGGCCAGCACGGCGGCCTTGGGGTGGAAACGACGCGCGGCGGCGTTGCATTGCGAACGGGTTCGGGGGTTCTTCTTCAGCTGCGGGACCATCGTGAACGTCTCTTCGGGTGGTTCGGGCAAAGCTCCGCCCGGCGCGGGCGCCGGCGTTCCTTCGCCGGTGCGTCGCGTTTGCGGGATCGGAGGGGGACGCTGGGCTTCGGCTCAGGCCTGAAGCTCAGCGATGGGGGCGGATGCTAGTAGGACACGTCCGACGCGTCTGTAGGAAAACGCGGCTCAGCTGTAAGGAGACGGTTCAGCGCTTACAAAGACCGCTGAGCTTGCGTGTTCGGCTTACAGCGCGACACGGTTAATGCCGATACATACTGTAGAGCTGCGGAGAAAGTCGCGGCCCTGTGCAAGGCGCCGCGATCGCGAGTCGGCAGACCCGCCAGCAGGCCCTCAACGAGCCTGCGAAACCAGCGCCAGCAGCGCCTGCGCCGTGCGCGCCGCCGCCCCGCCGTGCGCCTGCGCGAAGGCCTGTGCCGACGCGACGTGACGCTCGAGCGCGCCCGCGTCATTCACCAGCGCGACGGCCCGCCGCACGCCTTCATCCAGCGTCTCCACCCGCACCGCCGCCCCACCCGCCTGGGCGTCCTCGGCGGCTTCCGCGAAATTGAAGGTGTGCGGTCCCATCACCACCGGGCAGCCGCAGGCCGCGGCCTCGATCAGGTTCTGGCCGCCCAGCGGAAGGAAGCTGCCGCCCAGTAAAGCGACGTCGGCCAGGCCGTAGTACAGGGCCATCTCGCCCAGCGAGTCGCCGATCCACACGTCGGCGTCGGCCGGGCCTTGCTGCTCGTCCCATTCGCTGCGACGCGAGACCGACAGCCCCGCCTGCCGCGCGAGCGTCGCGACTTCGTCGAACCGCTGCGGATGCCGCGGCACCACCAGCCAGCGCAGGCCGCAGGCGCCCTGCGCCGCCAGCACGCGGAACAGCTCGGCCTCCTCGCCTTCGCGCGAGCTGGCGAACATCGCCACCGGCTGCGCGACGCGCGCGCGCCAGCCGCGGCCGCGCGCGAGCTGCGCGGGATCGGGCTGCGCATCGAACTTCAGGTTGCCGAAGACGGCCGCGACCGGCGCGCCGATGCGGGCCAGCCGGTGCGCGTCCGCCTCGGTCTGCGCCCACGCGGCGCGCAGCGACGAATACGCGGGATGCGACAAGCGCCGCAGCCGCATCGCCTGCCGCATCGACTTTTCGGACATGCGGGCGTTGGCCAGCACCAGCGGCACGCCGGCGTGGCGGCACACCTCGGCCAGGTTGGGCCAGACCTCGGTTTCCATCAGCACGCCGACGCTGGGCCGGAAATGCGCGATGAAGCGCCGCACGGCCTGCGGCGTGTCCCAGGGCAGCCAGACCTGCCGGTCGCCCTCGCGCAGCAGCCTGGCGCCTTCGGCGCGGCCGGTGGCCGTGCCGTGCGTGAGCAGCAGGCGAAGCTGGGGATCGCGCTCGCGCAGCGCCTGCACCAGCAGCGCCGCGGCGCGCGTCTCGCCGAGCGACACCGCGTGGATCCACAGCGCGCCCGGCGTCGCGTGGTCCTGGTACAGGCCGAACCGCTCGTCCATCGCTTCCAGGTAACCGGGCTCGGCCGTGCCGCGCCGGCGCAGCTTGCGCCGCAGCAGCGGCTGCGCGCCATGCATCAGGAGCGAGTAGAGGTTGCGGATCATCGGGGGCGCACGGCCTGCCAGGCTTCCCACACGGCCTCGGGCGGCGGGCAGGGCGAACCATACACGCTGCGGTGCGGGCCGTCGCCGATCGGGCCGGTGCGCCAGGCGGTGTCGAAGTTGTAGACCTGCACGTGCGGCAGTCCCAGCGCCACCGCGATGTGCGAGAGGCCGCTGTCCACGCCGATCACGCCGGCGCAGCCCGCCAGGCGATCGGTCAGCGCGCCCAGGTCCAGCCGCGGCCACACGAACGCATGCGAGCCGATGGCTTCGGCCAGCGCGACGCTGCGCCGCTGCTCGGCGTCGCTGCCGTGCGGCAGCGCGATGGCGAAGCCCTCCTCCACCAGCCGCCGGCCCGTCCGCGCCCAGTGCTGCTGCGGCCAGCACTTGTCGTCGCGCGAGGTGCCGTGCACGAAGGCGACGCAGGGCCGCTCGCCTTCGCGCACCGGCTGCGCGCGCAGGCCCCAGCGCAGCGGCGCCGGCATCGCGTAGCCGAGCGACATCGCGCACAGCTCGCGCGAGCGCTGCACCGCGTGGGTGCGCGATGGCACCGGCACGGCCACGTCGGCCAGCCAGCGCGTGGGCGCCTCGTAGCTCGAGCCCTCGGTCTGGTTGGCCAGCGCGTAGCGCTTGCCGCCTTCGGCCATGAGCGCGGTGCGCGCGACCAGCGCCGACTTGGTCAGGCCCTGCAGGTCGAGCACCGCGTCGTAGGCCTGCGCACGCAGCGCCTCGCGGAACTCGCGCCAGCCGCGACGCGTGGCGGGCGACAGCGGCGACTTGCTCCAGCGCCGCAGCTCCAGCGGGATGACGCGGCGCACGCCCTCGCAGCGCTGCACCAGCGGCGCGAAGCCGCGCTCCACGACCCAGTCGACGTTGGCATGCGCAAGCGCCGCGCGGATGTCCTGCACGGCGGGCATGGCATGCACCACGTCGCCCAGCGACGAGAGCTTGACGATGAGGATGTTCAAGTCGTTGTCGAAAGCCGCGGGCGCGCTCAGTGCGCCGCCTCAGCGAACTGCGCGTCCGGCTTCACGCTGCGCAGCAGCGCCAGCATCTCGCCCTCGATGCGGTGCAGCGCCTCCTGCGTCTGCCCCTCGAAGCGCAGCACCAGCACCGGCGTGGTGTTGGAGGCGCGGATCAGCCCGAAGCCGTCGGGCCAGTCCACCCGCACGCCGTCGATGGTGGACACCTCGGCCGGCGCAGCGAATTTCGCCTTGGCCACCAGCTCGTCCACGATGCGGTGCGGCTCGCCCTCGGCGCATTTCACGTTCAGCTCCGGCGTGGAGAAGCTGGTGGGCAGCGCGTCCAGCACGGCGCTGGGATCGCGCTCGCGCGACAGGATCTCCAGCA
>Ga0247820_10001076_pt1 | contig 15352 bp, 29 predicted proteins | sample 13C_Glucose_Day1_2_FD_192480 | JGI IMG/M metagenome (GOLD analysis project Ga0247820, IMG submission 192480) | Soil microbial communities from agricultural site in Penn Yan, New York, United States - 13C_Glucose_Day14 | ecosystem: Environmental > Terrestrial > Soil > Agricultural land | place...
GCCGATTCGAATGTGAACTCTTTGAAAATTTCCACTGGTGGACCTGTATAGCTGGTGGGATAAGGGCTTGAGCGGAAATTGGTGTTTCAATGTACTGCTCAATGTACTGATTGGTCGTCGCTGGGGTCGAAAGAGGTCATCCACTGAGTGATGTCCGACTGGCGCCAGGCAACCGAATTGGGGCCTATCTTAACCTGTTTTGGGAAGGTGCCTTCCCTGATTCTGCGATAGACGGTGTTACGGCCGATGCCGGTCACGTGCAGCACCTCGTCGAGGCGCAGGAAGCGGTCGATGTTCTCTGTGGTGCGCATGGTGTTCTCCTTTATATAGCAGGGTCAGGCCATGAAGTGGTGCCCGACCTTCGCCGCGCGGGCGGCTTCCTCGGTGCGGAACATGCGCCTGGTCTTGCTGGTGCTGCCCAAGGCGTTGTACTCGACATCGACCCACCAGGCGCCGAACTTACGGTACGGCTCGCCGAGGATCTTCGTGACGTAGCAGTCGATCAGGTTCATGGATGGTCTCCACGCCGCCGGTGGCGGCAGGTTGGTGGTTAGTCGACCTGGTAGTAGACGTAGCAGTTGACGCCCTGGTCCTTCAGCGACTGGTGCATCGCCTGTACCCCGGCGCTGTGTTGGTTGCCCTGGCCTGGCCAAGGCGTGTCTAGGTGGATGCCTTGTTGGTGATAGCGACTCTTCTTCTGCACGTACCCCGGCAGGCTTGGCAGCTGGTTAGGGCGCAGGCCAGGCACAGGGATCACCACTCGATCCAGGTTGGCGCTGCCGCCATCATCGGTACAGGCGGCGGCTGCAGCCTTTCCGGCCTCGGTGGCGATGCGCACCTTTGCCGGCAGGCTGGCCAGTTCTTCTTTCGTCATGGCGTAGTCTCCACGCCCGCGCATGTCGGCGGGCTTGAGTAGTTGGGGGAGGGGTTAGGCGCCCTTGAACGGAACGACGTTTTCGAGCTCGCGCTTCACGCCGCCGGCGTCGCGGAAGGCTTTCCACTCGGCATGGTGGGCCGCGCAGTAATGGACGTCAGGGGCAACTTCGGTCGAGCAGTGTCGGCACAGGCTGCGATCGCAGGTTTTGCCATCGCCAACCGGGTAGTCGCACAAGTTCGCCGAGACATCGCCGCATCCAGAACAGTGCGGTCCCAGGTCGCCGCAGATATGGCCGCATGGATTGCGTTTTTCGTCGTACAGCGTGTAGCAGCTCATCGCGGCCCCCTGTAGATCAGGTAGGCCATGTAGGCGAGGGCGATCATGGCGCCACCTGCTTGCGGTAGCCGGCGTCGAAAAGAGCTGTGCACACCTTTCGCGCCCAGCCCTTGTCGAGCATGGGCGATGTTGAAACCATCTCTGCAATGGCCTTCTCGCGCTCTTCCGCCGCGACCTGGTCAGGCGTGCGGAAGGGGCGAAGTTCTTGCTGGGAAACGAAGGCAGGCTCATAGCAGTCGCTCAGAACAACAGCAGCGTTGTTGCGATGAGCCACCACCTCGCACCGCATCCATTCACCGCCATCGAAGTATTCGCAGTCGACGCCGACTGGCGGCAGGCCTTCGCCATTCCACTGCCCGCCTGTGACGCGGCGCTCGATCGCCGCCCAGGTCGGCTCGTACTCTGGCCAGTCGGCTTCTACGACTACCGCATCCACGGTTGGGATGTTGTTCAGCCTGATCACGTCTCGCACCCAGCCGAGCTTGTGCTCGCTCAGGTCCTTCACTTTGAAGACGATGTAGCGCTCTTCACGCTCAAATTTCTCGCTCACAGCTGATACCTCTCATCAATCCAGCGCCCAGGCGCCAGAGCGGGTGTAGGTTCTGGTTGGGTTTCGTGCGGGGAGAGCTGGCGCTCGTTGCCGGCCTGCAGCTGGCTGTAGGGGATGCAGCTCTGTTGCGAGCAGTTCTTGCCGCAGCTCTCTTCCCACTGAGTCGAGCCTGCGCAGTTGGTGAAGTACCGGGCCCGGCCGCCGTCGTGGAATCGGTAAACGGTGCAGCCATCGACCTTGAAGAGCCGGTCGACGTTGAAATCCGAGCCGGCGCGTGTGGTTGATTCAGCTTCCCCTTGGCAGCCGGCCAGGGTGGCCAGCAGCAAGAGGCAGAGGGCGAGGCGGGTCATCATGGCCACTCCTTACTGGTCCGCTCGCATAGGGCAGCCAGCTTCAGCAGGTTGATTGTGGTGGGCCGGAATCCATCAATGTTGGGGTATCCCTCAAAGCGATGGCCGTTTGGGTAGGTCTCGAATGGCCCATGCCAGCACCAGTTCATCTGCCAGTCCTCCCAGACGGTGTAGGCGTCCTGTCCTTCGCCCCAATAGTCCACGCCGCCGCCCACGCTCAGAACGTGTCGCACACAGGAGCCCTGGTCATACGCCAGCTCCGTCGGCTCCTGATCACGCCAGGCCTTGCGGTACACCGAGGGCAACAACTCGACCAGGCGCTTGCTGAGCTTCTTTTCGATGCGGGCTTTCATGGCCACCCTTTTCTTGGGCATGACGATTCCTTGGCCGCCATATCGCGGCAGTGAATAGAGGGGAGAGGGGTTACAGCTGGGTGGAGTACAAATGTGCTCTCTGGTCGTTTACATCTCGACCCAGCCTTCGAAGAACTCGCATGGCGTCCGCAGGTGGCACGAACTGTCGACCAAGATCCCGCTTTCGAGCGCCTGCTTTGCGGCCTGCATGCCCGCTTTGGCGCGCTCGACTGCGGCCTGGGCAAAGCTCAGATGGACTTCCTTGCGCCTGACATACGAGCGCAGCGCCTGCTTCTGGTCAATGTAGGCATAGCGCTTGCCTTCCTGACTCTTCAGTACGCGACGGCGATAACGCTTGACCCAGTGCTGATCCCAGCTGTGCGGGGAATCAACCTGGTGTTCGTGCCGATCTTCGATGATGTAGAAGCAGACCTCTGTTTCGGCGTAGGCCACGTAGCGCTGGCAATAGACGGACACCTCACCGTACACGCCAGACTCCCACCCATACCGATAGAGAAACGGGCGCTCTCCCTTTGGGATCGGTTTGAATTTGCTCACAAGCCACCCTCCATCACTTCCGGTTCAGCGATCGGGCCAACCGCAACCACAGGCAACCCTGCCAACTTGGCGTCTCGTTCTGCCTGCTCTTTGGTCCACCAGATGGCAGTACCAACCATCCAGGCTATAGGCTCGGGGTGGGGCTGCGGGGCTGGCTGGGAAAGGAGGCCGGAGATTCGAGTAACTGCGCGATCAATCGGTGCCTGAATGAAACCAGGTAGCGGCTCGTCAGGTGGCGGCTTCATGCCGGTAACGCCGGAAACCATGCCGACAAGGGCTTCGGTGACGATCTTGCTCAGTTCGGTATTGCTGGATCGGTTTTCTGTGGGCATGGGGATACCTCAAGGCTATGCTCGCTGCTTCGGTGGAGGGAAACCATGGCGATAGCAGTTGATTCCAAGGGAAGGCCGATTGATCAGGTATGCCGTTACTGCAAGGCTCTATTCACGGCCAAGGCTTTGAAGAAACACTTGGAGCGGTGTATGGGGCCGGCAGGCCAGCGGGTCTGCGATTTGACCGGTGCTGCACGCGCCCGGCGCCTGAAGATCCTCTGCGAAGGGCCGCAGAAGAAGAAAAAACGTCGCAGTGTTTACACCGTCGGCGGCGGAGCGTTTGGTCTCGGCAAAAGTCGGAAGCACTAGGCCGCTTTCAGCAATGCCTCGATCACCCTCTGACCAGCCAGCGGCGGTACCGCATTGCCGGCCATATGCATGGTCAGCCGGTGGTTGTCTGGGCGAAGCGTGTCGGCTGGGAATGACATGGCAGCCAGGGCCTCGCTGGCGCTGAGCATCCGCATGCGGTCGCAGTCAACCAAGGCCCAGCGGTCCAGGGTAGTGATGGTGCCGATTGGCCGGTTGATGTCGCGGCCGGTAGTGCCGGAGCCTTTGCCGTAGTAGGGCATGATGAAGCGGTCGCCGAAGCGCTGTCGGCCGTTGCGGACCCGGTCCAGCGTGGCCTGGGCCCGGCCTGGCTTCTCGATCGGCGACCAGCGCCCGGCGTCGAAGTCGAGGAAGCTGCTGGCCGGCACGTGCTCGCATTGCTGCAACTGCAGCTGAATCGGAGCCTTGCTCTTGGTGCAGATCAGGAACAGACGCACCCGGTGCTGCGGCACGCCCAGGTCGGCGCAATCGACAATGTGCGGCGCGACCTGGTAGCCCAGGCGCTGCATCGCATCCACCCAACTTGGGTACAGCACCCAGTTCATGAACTCTGGAACGTTCTCGATCACCCAGGCCTCCTGCTGCAGGACTTCGGCCGCTGCCGGCACAGCCCACGCCGTGGATCTCGATGCATCATGTTCCGGGTTGCCATTCTTCTTGCCGCGAGCCTTTGCGTGGCCCTGGCAGCATGGGGAGGCTATGCCGATATCGGTGCTCGGAACCGCTGCCCAGTTGGCCTGGTGCAGGTCCTGGCATACGTGGTCGGTTTCTTTATGGTTGGCTGCGTGCCATTTCACGGCCTCAGGCCAGTGGTTTGCCGCCCAGAGAACCTGGACGCCTGCGGCGCGCGCGCCAGTACTCCATCCGCCGAGGCCGGCGAACAGGTCGATTGCTGTGGTCATGTTGTGTTCCTTGCTTGCAGGCGGCGTCCTCGCGTAGGTGGCGCTTAGTCAGGAGGTAAGGTAAATTTTGGGGATTTTGAAGTTTGGGTCTGAACGTGAAAGCAAAAAATCGGATATTAATAGCGGCGGCTCTATTAGCTTTTCTGATCGTGTTGGCTGTGGCGGGAAGATATATTTCAGTCTTTTCTACGCATGTTTTGGCTGATCAGGAGAAATGGGGGCAGTTTGGTGATTATTTTGGAGGTGTGCTAAACCCCATTTTTTCGTTCTTGGCTTTTATTGCCCTTCTAGTGACGTTGCGTGCTCAGTTCACGGCGAATGAAGATAGTGAACGCAGGCATGACGAACAGCTTAGAGAGCAGCGCCTTTTCCAGTTGATAAGCTTGATGAACGAAAACGCATTGAGTGCGAAAGTTCTGACGGTTCGATACATTGGTCATCTCTCTCGGCCTCACGAGTATGCTCATGGCCATCAAGCACTCCATCATTCAGCAATCATTTTGAGAGATGAGCTTGCAAGAAGAGTTCGGATTTTTACTGAAACTCAGGACACCGATATGGGCGTTTTTCAGTCGCTAGAAGGGAAATTCAGGAATTGGCGAAAAGGTTACTGGCCGTCGGTGGGGCTGTATATTGAGTCTGTTTTTCTAGTTCTCGAATTTATCCTAAAAGAAAAATCAAGCGAAAGTTTTAAGCAATTTTCTTTGGGGGCGCTGCGAGTTCAATTTTCGGAAAGTGAGCGCCTGCTAATTTGGTATACAGCTATGTTTACTGCGGAGTATTCAGTCTATCTGATTCCGCTCTCCGCTTTGGGATTTGTTGATGATTATGATGGATCTCTTGACGATCAGCTTAAGCCTTGGCGTAGCAAGCTGGTTCAATGTAGCCTAGTTTGGTCAAGCGATGAAATTCAAAATCGCGCTGTCCAACCTAAAGCGTCAATGTTTCAGTAGTCAGCAGTTCCTCATGCGATTGTGGGAATTTGGTTTTGGATGGGATATTACGGGTGACCGGCATGGGCCGGCCAGAGGAGGCCTGCGTGACTATCGACTTCAGCAAAGGGCGTTACGAAGTTTTCAAGGGGCGGGTGCCTGGGCAACTGCCGATTGGTCGAATTGACGACGATGAGTTTGTCCGCTCGCCATCCAACGAGCTTTTATATCGCGTGGACGGGGATGAGTTCTACGACATCAAGGGGAATTATCTGGGGAAGATTGTCGAGTCTGGCCCAGGGCGCGCAATGGTTGTGGACAGCAACCACTACTGTCTATTCGTGATCGCACCCGAGTAGGATTTGGTCGCGACCCAAGCGAAGGGCTTGTGCAGCACTGAACTGCTGAAGCCTCCGCGCCACAGACGGTGACACTGTGATTTCGTGGCGCGGACGCTCCATTACTTAGCGTCGAAAGTGCCCAAGGACAGTTTCGCAGCGGTACCTACCTTGGCGTCGAGAACGGCCTTGAACTCCTGAGCGATGGCCTCGCGTTGGGCTTCCTCACCGATCCAACGCAGTTTCAGGACCGGTTGCGAGCCGCCGGTGATGACTGAAACGCGCAGGCGGATCACTTGCTCGCCCAGGCCCTCGAACGGAATGACCTTGAAGTCCAGCCAGGCTGGCAGGGTCTCTTTGCTGCTGGCCTCGATCTGGTCCATGGTGCTGCGGCTGGCGCGGGTCTCGCCGACGGCGTGGTCGCTCTCGGACGATGCTTTCACGGTGATGGTGCGAACCGCGGCAATCGCCTTGGCGATCGACATGGTGGCGCCGTTCTCATCAGACGCCGCTAGGTGCTGATTCCAGTCTTCGATCCAGTCGCTCATGGCCTTTTGTGCCAGGTTCTGGCCGCACACCGCCTGTACGGCTGCGAATGCAGCTGAAGCCTTGAGGCGCAGTACGGCGCGGTCATCGGCGTGGCCTGGATTATCGGCGGTTCCGATGTTGAACAGCACGACACAGCTCATGGCGTCCTGGTCGATGAAGCCTCGGGCCGCTGGCGCGGCGCGCTCGACGACATAGGCGCTGTAGTCAGCCAGGGAGTGGGTCGCGTAGGTGCCACGGAATCGACTTCGGCCGAGCTGGAAGCGTTCCAGGTCGAGCACCGTGACACTGTCCGGAACGATGATCGTAGGAGTGTTGGTGTCCAGGGATTTGCCGGCGGCCGCCAAGACCTGATCGCCGATGAGCTGCAGAGCTTCTTTGCTGAAAGACATTCGCTTTTTCCTTTTAGGTGCTGTGAGTTACGAGCGTGGGTGCACAGGTGCTTCGTCACGGGTGAAGAGCTGGTCGTGCTTTTCGGGGAACAGAGAGAGCTTGCCGCCGGTGCCTACATGCATCGGCGTGTCGAGGCTGGTGTTTTCACTGCGGGTGCCGCGCTTGGTGGGGGCCTTATACTCAAGCTTGTGCTTGATCTTGACCTGGCTGGACTCGCCGACTCGGCTGAAGTCCAGGGTGATGGTCACCTTGCCGGCCTTGCCGTGATCCACCACGCCGGCGGCGACTTCAGACAGGGCGTGTCCGACCTGGCTGGCGAAGGCGCCGCCGTTCAGCTCTTCGAGGAACTCGGCAGTATTGGTTGGGGTGGACATTGCTTCGACTCCTTGGGATGGATGCCACTTGGCGGCAGAGTGATGTGCTGCTGGCGCCGGCCGTGCCGGACGCGCGCGGTGATGCGTTTCAAGCGGAAAGCTCCATGTCTCGGTCATGCCAGCCGGCAAGCCACCAGCCGCAGTCCACGGTCATCCAGCCGTATGGCTGGGCATCGCGTGACTGGCTGTTGTCTCGGCAGGCCCGCCCGAGGTAGTACGCGGTGGGGTGGACCAGCTGCCGGCGCTTCATGGCTACGCACCGGCGAGGTGGTGGAGGGGCGCGAACGGGATGTCGTCGTCGAAGCTGTCGTTATCGGGTGGCGCCGCCTGCTGATTCTGCTGCTGGCTCGCCGGGCGCTGTTGTTGCCTTGGCTGCCGATCTGGCACTTGCCCAGGCTGTTGGCCCTGCGGCCGGCTGCCGAGCAGCTGCATCGTGCCGTTGATGTCGACGATGACTTCCGTGGTGTAGCGCTTGATGCCGTCCTTCTCCCACTCGCGGGTCTGCAGCTTGCCCTCGATGTAGCACTGGGAGCCCTTGCGCAGGTACTCCCCGGCGATCTCGGCCACCTTCCCGAACAGCGACACGCGGTGCCATTCGGTGCGCTCGACCTTCTGGCCCGACTGCTTGTCGGTCCAATGCTCGCTGGTAGCCAGGCTTAGGTTGGTGACCGCGTTACCGTTGGGCAGGTAGCGCACTTCAGGGTCCTGGCCGCAGGTGCCGACTAGGATGACCTTGTTTACCCCGCGACTCATGACGATGCCGTCCCGGCCAACAAGATCAATGCCAATGCAAAGAGCGCAGCCCAGCGAGTAGCGCACTCTCCGACCTGCCGAACTTTCACCACGGCCACGACGGGGAGGGTCTTGGCGTCGATCGCGCGCTCCAGGCTCTGCGCATAGCGGACTGCTTGGGCGTAGCTGGTGTTGCGACCGTAAACGCGGTTGTTGCTGGCCGAAACGACAGCCCAGCCGTTGCCGCTCTGGGTGACGAAGAAGCGCGATTTGCTTCGGAAAGCCTCGGTTGCTGTGATCACTTCTTGGCGCAGGGCTTCGAGCTTGTCCTGGCTTTGTTGGATGGCTGCTTGCATGGGTTGGTCCTCAGTGGGTCAGGCGTGGAGCTCGAAGGCCTCGGCCTTGCGAACGATTCGAACTTGGGCGGTGCGGCGCTCCGGCGCGCGGCGGTCGCGGCGCATCGGGTCGCTGTCGTTGATGACCGAGTGCATTGCGATGAGTCCAGCGAGCGCTATGCACAGCGGGCTGATGATCTGCTGCCGCATGGCCTTGGTGACCGCCTCAATGCGGCGCCCGGCCTCCAGCTTGAACAGCGCGGCCTCGATGCGGTTGGCCACGGTCCCCGGGCTTACCGCCATCTGGCGGGCGATTTCTTTGGTGGTGAGGCCTTGGGCCACCCACAGCAGTGCTTCGAGCTCACGGGGAGCCAGCGCCTTGCCGAGCTGGCCAATCCATGAGCCGCAAGTGATCGTTTCCATGAAGAGTCCTCGGTGGGCTGCATTGGTCGTGACGCTCGCTGCCGTGAACCTCCCGGACCAGGGGAGGGCGAACGCCACGACCGATGCAGCCTGGTGATGGGGAACCAGGTGGATCGGGCAGTTTTCGTCAGGCTGACGTTGCGCTGGTTGTCTCGTTTTGAGCATCGGCGGTGCAAGATTTGCCACAGAGCGGGCAGTAATTAGCGACCACCGAAACGGTCTTGTTCACGCGCTTCAAGCCTCCAGCTTTCTTCGGCGCCATGTAGTGGCCGGTGACCTCGACGCAGAATCGCCGCTCGGCCTTTCCAGTCTCGATGTTCAGTGAAAGGTTGTGGCCCTCTGCGCGCATGTAGAAAGGCCCGGAACCTGGCGCCTCCTCAGCAAGCTGGTCCGTAACCAGCTTCACGGCATCGCTGATGCAGGTGCAGCTCATCGTCTTGCCCTCCAGGGCGGTTGATTTCCCGTCTGGCCCTGTCGCCAAGGCCAGCCAGTGAAATCTCCGTGATCCAGGCGCCCATCGCTCTCTGGGCTACGCGCTTCCCCGCATTGGCATGCGCGCCACTTGGTTACCTGAACCCAGCTCACTGCATGAGGCAGCTGCTGCCCTCATGTGCCGCTGAGGGTGACGGGTGTCGAGTTGTGTAAAGAGCGGTGGCTGCCGTAGCTGCCGATAACCTGTGTTATGGGTGGAATCATAACTCAGGTTTTTGGCGTGTCAATAACTCAAGTTATAAATCCGACCAAAAAAAGGCCCGCGTTATGCGGGCGCTTGCTCATGCTTCAGCAAAACCTCGCCATCCAATCCTGATCAGGCCTGAGTCCAAGGTGTCGATCGTGATACCTGAAGTCTCCTCCAGGTCGGCGAGCAATCGTTGCCAGTCGGCAGGAGATTCATCCGCGCTCGGCTTGACTTCAACAAACTGCCTTTTCTGTACGTGGGGTGATGAGATTGCTTGCTGGATTCGGTATCCGAGCCGTTCGTAGGACAACGACGGGGAATGCGAGAAGGCAGGGTAGGGCATGGTACGAAACTCCTTTTACTGTATGTGCATACAGTTATCCGTTGCCGAAGGAATTTTCAATAGCCACGAGCTAATATTTTTTAGCTTTCGTTATTCGGGCCAAAAAAAGCCCAGCATTCCGCCGGGCCGTTTTGGGTCAAGTATCGTTAGAGCTTGATGGTAGCGCGCACCACGACTCCCACGATTCTGCAGCCTTCCATACACATCTCCATAGGGTAGGCCGGATTGAGCGGCTTCAAGAACCTCCGCCCGCCGTCTTCCACCAGTTTTTTGAAGGTCGCTTCATTGCTGTCGGCCAGCTTGGCAACGACAAGCTTTCCAGGGGCGGCCTCAGCTTCGGTGTCCACCAGGATGAGCATCCCCTCAGGGATGCTTGTACCGACTGGTGAAGTCATCGAGTCTCCTTTGACCTCCAGCCAAAACGCTGCCCCTTTGGAGTCGTAATCAGACATTTCGTAGCGGTCAGAAAACCCGGGTGGAAATGGTTCGACCGCTTCCGCCCAAGCTCCCGCAGCGACCCAGCTAATCACCGGGTACCTGAAGGATTCGGGCTGCTCTTTCAGCGCCCTGATATTGCTCGGCTCTCGCTGCGACCCTTGTCCGGAGGCCAGCCATTCGGCAGTCACTCCAAGAGCCCTAGCTATTTCAAGCAGCTTTTTGGAAGTCGAGTTCCGACCACTTTCGAGGTGCTGGATCGTGACCTGGCTTACCCCGGCTTTCTCGGCCAACTGGGCCTGACTTAGGCCAAGCGCCGTGCGACGTTCAAGGATTCGGTCTTTGAGCATTTCGGAAGGTTTGTTCATGCCTCCAAGGGTAAAACACACGTTATTACCCTTCAAATAACATGTGTTTGCCTTCTCTATAACTTGAGTTATCATCGAGTGCACGATCCATTGAGGCACGCAGACATGCCGAACACAGAAAGACCAATTGACGAGGTCGTGCGGTTGGCCGGAGGCCAAGCAGAGCTCGCCCGAAGATGCAACACCAGCCAGCCACGTATTTGGCAGTGCGTACACCGGAACCAGAAGGTGCCGGCAGATCTAGTGATCCCGTTTGAGAAGGCGGTTGGTGGTCAGGTTACCCGCCATCAGCTGAGGCCGGATCTCTATCCGGCAGAAGATAAGGCAGCTTCGTGATGAGCATTGTGCATCTGAAGGCTTTTAGCCAGTAGATGACCGAAACACCTGCGAATCCATCCAGTACCGGAATCGCGGACGAAAAAAAACCGCCTGGCAGGGCGGCTTTCTCTACAGCATTTCAACGGGTTTAAGCATGACAAACATCGTCCCACTTGACAAGTCCAGGGGGTTTACCCGGATGGACAACCAGCTCATGGATGGCCTGCTGGCTATCGATCTCCCGGCCCGGGAGATGAAGATTGTGCTGTACGTGGCCAAGGCCACCATCAACTTCGGTGCGGGCGCTCAACGCATCCCGGCTACCGACATCGCGAAAGCTATCCACGCCCACCCTGACACCGTGTCCAAGGCGGTTTCCAGCCTGCTGCGTCGCCGTGTCCTGTTCCGCGAAGGTGGTGCCCGTGGTGACATCGGCGTGAATGACCCGAAAGACTGGGTCTATATCACCGAGCCGAAACAGACCAAAACAGCCGACTCGGCTGAAGTGGTCCGAATCGGCGAAGAGTCGAAACAGACCAAAACCGCCGAGTCCCTTCTTTATTCTAAGAAAGAACCCCCCTATGTAACTCTTCCTACGGAAGAGATTACATGCCCCCCCAGCGAATCGGAGCCGACCCCGGCCAAGGATGAGCGCAAGGCGCCTTTCGGAAAAGCCGCGATGCTGGCCGACAACCCGCACGGGCTCGATGAATCCCTGATCTCTGATTACTTGGCGGTCCGCAAATCCAAGGGCGCCCCAATGAGCTCCCGGGTTTGGACGCGCTTGAACGACAAGCTTCGCCAGTGCCTGACCTTCGGTATCCAGCCTGCCCAGGTCATGGAAATCGTCATCGAGAGCGGATGGCGCAGCTTCGAGGTGGAATGGATCACCAAGCGATTCGCCGCCAAATCGCCCGCACAGGGCAAGCCAAACAGCCGTCATCACGGCTTCAACGACCGCGACTACCACGATGGCCTTATTCCACGGGAGGATGGCTCGTATGCGTTCTGAAAAAGTTGTCCACCTGTCGAGCATTGCCGGCCCGCAGGTCACCTCAATGGCCATGTGCGAAGAGCATGGACCGTATGAGGCAACCACTCACCAGGTGCTCAGCCACACCTTCCGCTCGCCGTGCCCAGGCTGCAAGGCCGCGCAGGTTGCCAAGACCCAGGCTGAAGACATCAAGCGTCAGCGCGTGGACCTGGCCTACAAGCTCGGTGATTCGTTGATCCCAAAGCGTTTCAAGGACAAGACCTTCGACAGCTACTCGGCAAGCAGCGAAGGCCAGCACAAGGCCAAGGCGCGCTGCGAGCGGTACGCCGCCGAGTTCGAAGCCAATCTGGCCTTGGGCCGCTGCCTGATCCTGGTGGGCAATCCCGGCACCGGCAAAACGCATCTGGGAGTGTCGATCGCCCAGGCAGTCATGGCCAACTCCACGCACACGGCTGCGTATCGGACTCTCGGCGGGATTTTGCAAGCCATCCGCGCCACGTTCGATGGCAGTTCCGGTCAGACCGAGGGGAGCATTCTTGATGCGCTGATTCGCCCGTCGCTGTTGGTCCTCGATGAGGTCGGAGCGAGCAAGGAGGCCCCGAGCGATTTCGAACTGAGCCGGCTTTTCTCGATCATCAATGGCCGTTACGAGCGGATGCTGCCGACCATCGTGATTTCCAACCTCGGTGCGAAAGAGCTCCCGGCCGCGATGGGCGAGCGATCGGCTGACCGGTTGCGGGAGGGCGGTGGCATTGTCCTGCCGTTCGATTGGTCATCCCACCGTGGCCGGGAGGGCATCTGATGCGCCAGTCCAAACTGACCAAGGCCGCTCGCGGTCGGGAATGCCAGGTACGCATTCCGGGTGTCTGCAACGGCAACCCCGAAACCACCGTCCTCGCGCATTACCGCCTGGCTGGTACCTGCGGCGTCGGCAAGAAACCGCACGACCTGCAGGGCGCTTGGTGCTGCAGCGCTTGCCACGACGCCTGCGATGGGCGCAGCCGGGCCGTGGACCGCGATACCGCCCGCCAGTACCACGCCGAGGGCGTCATGCGCACCCAGGCGCTGCTGCTGAACGAGGGAGTGCTGATCGCATGAATGCTCCCGCCCTTCGCCCGTTCAAGGCCAAGCCGGCCCGCGCCAAGCCCGTCGACCGGGAAGGGCAGGAGCAGGCCGCGCTGATGCAGGAGCTGCAGCTGCGCTACCCACAGGCCTACAAGTTGATCTACCACGTGCCTAACGGCGGGCACCGGGTCAAGGCCGTGGCTGCCAAGCTGAAGGGGCAGGGCGTGAAGGCTGGCGTTCCCGACCTGGTACTGCCCATGGCGCGCGGCCGCTACTTCGGTCTCTACATCGAGTTCAAGGCCATGCCGCCGTTCGATGCGCCGGTATCGCCCAGCCAAGACGCCTATCTGCAGGCGCTGGCCGGCCAAGGCTACCTGGCGATCGTATGCCGGGGCAGCATCGACGCTGTCGAAGCCATCCGCGCCTACCTGCTGCTGCCCGCCACGGTGGCTGCATGAGCGCGACCCGGGAAGTGAAGCTGAGCGAGGCCGAGGTGCGCCGGCAGGCCGCAGACAAGTCGGTGCGCGACCTGCGCGACCCGCGTCACCCCGGTCTGTACCTGCGTTTCTGGAGTAACCGCGAGCGCGGTACCTGGCACCTGGTACGCGGCAAGAAATGGGTGCCGGTCGCCCGGTGGCCCGAGCTGAGCGTGGCGGCGGTAATTGCCGAACTGCCCGCGCTGCGTCAGCGCCTGCTGCGCGACCCGGCCACCGCGCCGGTGGTGTCGGGCATGACCACCGTGGGGCAGCTGCTGGACTGGTACGGGGACCGCATGGCCCGTGACCGCTCCCTGTCGGCAAAGCGCAAGGCCGGCGCCCGATCCGCCATTGCCCAGCACCTGAAGCCGCGCCTGGATGACCTGGCTGTGCTCGAGGTGAATGCCGATGCTCTGGACAAGCACCTGATGTGGCCATGTCAGGCCGAAGTGTCATTGTCCTACCTGCGGCAGATGTTCGCGCTGCTGCTGACCGCGTTCCGCCAGGCCCTGCAGCTGGGGCTGATCGACCGGAACCCGATGGCCGGGATGCGCTTCAACGACTTCACCAAAGCCCGGATTCTGCCCAAGGCGGCGCGGCTGCGAGGCGTGCAGTTGCCCGAGCTGATGCAGCAGCTGGCCCAGGCCTTCGAGCAGGAGCCGGGGGACGCCATGCTGGCCCTGATGATGCTGGCCCACGGTACCCGGATCGGCGAGACCCGCATGGCGCGTTGGAGCGAGGTTTCCCTGGCCGCTGCCGAGTGGTTCATTCCTGCAGCCAACACCAAGACCCGCACCGAGCACCGCCTGCCCCTGACTACCCAGGTGGCGGCGCTGCTGACCCGGTACCGGACGATCCAGCAGGCCCGGGGCTATGAGGGCGTCTACCTGTTCCCGAACCGGCGCGGGCTGCCGCTGAGCGAAACCCAGGCGAGCATGGTGTTCACCCGACTGGGGCAGGGCGAGTGGACCAGCCACGACCTGCGCAAGGTGTCCCGCACGACCTGGACCGACCTGGGCATCGACGGCCACATCGGCGAAATGCTGCTGAACCACACGCTGGGCAAGATCGCCAGCACCTACATCCACACCCAGGCCATGCAGCAGCGCCGGGCAGCCCTGGAGAAGTGGCATACCTGGTTAGACGGCATCGGCTTCGGTGTCATTCACGGCCTTACCAAGGCCTTATCCGGAATTTCACAGAATTCGGCCCAGCCAGCGGAACACAAGGCGTCCAGCGACCTTACCGAATTTGTAATTAGCGAGGATTCAAAGCGATGAACAACAGCCAATTGATCGATAAAGCCCAAGCCATCTGCGGTTGTCTTTCCTACGACGACAGCACCCCGAATGGCAGCCCAAAGTCTGTGATCGCCGAACTCTGCCATCGTCTCGGCGAGCGCACAGTGCGCATCAAGAAGGAATTGGGCGGCTACACCATGACCACCCTTTACGGTCGCCAGCGTGCGCTTACCTGGAAAGAGGAAGTGATGTGGCGCCTTTTCGGTTGGCCACCACGGGGCTTCGAGGTGCTGGGCGAGGTGAGTGAGTGAGGAAGAGCCACGGCCCAGCCTTCAAGAAGGCCGTGATCGAGCTGGAAAAGTGCCCTTTGTGCCGTGGGAGAGCGGTCACTCAAGGTGTGTTTCACGAACTGCCGTGCGGCCACTGCCATGCCTCGGGCTTTGTGGCGGCTGCAACCGGCGAGGCCCTGGCCCTGGATGAACTGGTGACCCAGCTCAGCATGAGGCTTCGGGCCGCGCTCCAGCAGATCGAGCAGTTGAAGAAGCCTCTGGCCACCGGCCCGGGTGCGCATTATCAGGAAGGCAACCGGCTCGGCGCCGGGGGCAGCAACTACACCGGGGATTGAGGGGGAAGGACATGATTTACAGCAGCGTACTCGCGGCGGTCGTCTCGGCCCTGGCTGCAGAAGCGATCGACAATACCAGCAAGCAGGCTTGGCAGAAGCTATACGAGCCCGGCAGCGAAGACGGCCACGACATGGCTACCTTGAGCAGGT
>Ga0247820_10001078_pt1 | contig 15336 bp, 15 predicted proteins | sample 13C_Glucose_Day1_2_FD_192480 | JGI IMG/M metagenome (GOLD analysis project Ga0247820, IMG submission 192480) | Soil microbial communities from agricultural site in Penn Yan, New York, United States - 13C_Glucose_Day14 | ecosystem: Environmental > Terrestrial > Soil > Agricultural land | place...
TTTCGGCCTGGCGCCACAGTCCGTGCTGGCCACCCAGGGTGTAGGCGCTGACGATCCCCCGCGCGGAGCGCGCCATCGCGTCCCAGAAGTACGGCAGCCGCAGCCGCCGCTCCATCTCCTGCACGGCGTGCCGGAACCCTTCCGGCGTCACCCGCGCGGGGTCCCCGTAGCAGAGCCGCAGGACGCCCTGGACCCGCTGTTCCGCCGTCCACTCCCGGGTGATCCGGGTGAACAGCGGTGCGATGCCGGGAATCGCCAGCAGTCCCGTCGGGACGGCGGTGCGCTGCACCCGCAGTTCCGGCAGGGCCGGTGACACCAGCGTGAGGGTGCGCACGAGGTCGGGGCGCACGGCGGCGACGCGGGTGGTGACCGCGCCGCCGAGGGAGTTGCCGAAGAGGTGCACCGGGCCGCGGCCGGCCGCGTCGAGATGGCGGATGACCGCGCGCGCGTGCGCGGTGACGGAGTAGTCGCCGTCGTCCGGGGGCGGGGAGTCGCCGAAGCCCGGCAGGTCGACGGCCTCGCTCTCGACGCAGTCGTCCAGCAGCGGCATCAGCGCCGACCAGTTCAGCGAGGAGCCGCCGAGTCCATGGACGTAGAGGGCGGGGGGCAGGCCCTCCCGGGCGGGGGGCCGCGACCGCAGCGACAGCGTGACGCCGGGCAGCTCCACCGACCTGAGCCGCTCGCCCTCCGCCACCCTGACCGGCGCCACCTTGGGAAGCACGGTGGCGGGCGGCACGAACGGCAGCTCGGTCGAAGACATGCGGCAATGTTACGAGACGATCACGTGGCGGCTCATGTGTTCGCCGTCACAGGCCGCCGCGAGACCCTTCTCCGGCGTGCGCTCCCCGTCACGCCCCGGTCGCGGATCGCATGGCGTCCGGATCGGGTGTCTCCTAGGCTCGCATACAGGGCACCCGCATGTGACCCCTGTATGCGTCAGGGACGTTCGTAGGAAGGGAGCCCAGCATGGCCGTGGATCCGACCGACCCCGAGACGTTCGAGGAAGACGAGAACGCGCCCGAGGAGAAGGAGTACGACGTCGAGGCGCCCCGGGTGGACGCGGCCGAGCAGCAGGCGGAGGTGGCGCCGGACCGCGACGACCCGATGACCGGTGTCGATCCCGACCGCGCCAACGAGGCGGATCTCGTGGAGCAGGCCCGGATCGTCTCCCTCGACGAGGACGACTACCGGTGACGGGAGCGCCGACCGGGACCGTCGCCGGGCAGTGAGGAGGACGCCCCTTGCCCGCTCTGACATCTTTTGAAACCGTCCGTACAGCTTTCCCCACCGTCCGGTCCGTGAAATTCTGCACCCGCACCGCGCGCGGCACGGTTACCGAAAAGTACGATGGCGGCGCGGCTCACACCGCATGTGGACGACAATGGGAGGCGGCGTGACAGCCATCGAGCAGACAGACGCGGTACGCCCGAGGGGTACACGCCTGCCGCGCCGTGCCCGGCGGAACCAGTTGCTGGGCGCCGCCCAGGAGGTCTTCGTCGCGCAGGGCTACCACTCGGCCGCGATGGACGACATCGCCGAGCGTGCGGGCGTCAGCAAGCCGGTGCTCTACCAGCACTTCCCGGGCAAGCTCGATCTCTATCTCGCGCTGCTGGACCAGCACTGCGAGGCGCTCATCCAGTCGGTGCGCCACGCGCTGGCGTCGACGACGGACAACAAGCAGCGCGTCCGGGCCACGATGGACGCCTACTTCGCGTACGTCGAGGACGACGGCGGCGCCTTCCGCCTGGTCTTCGAGTCGGACCTGACGAACGAGCCCGCCGTGCGCGAGCGTGTCGACAAGGTCACCAACGAGTGCGCGGAGGCGATCTGCGACGTGATCGCCGAGGACACCGGGCTTTCGCGGGCGGAGTCGACGCTGCTCGCCTCCGGGCTCGGCGGACTCGCCCAGGTGGTGGCGCGGTCCTGGCTGCACAGCGACCGGAGCGTGCCGCGCGACCAGGCGGTGCAGCTGCTGACCTCGCTGGCCTGGCGGGGCATCGCCGGATTCCCGCTGCACGGCAACGAACAGCAGCACTGAGCCGCGGGCGGGCGACGACGGCGGCCGTTTGTTCCCGTCGGGTGTTCGCTCCTGGCGTGGCCGGGCACAGCGTGTACATCCCCTCACCGGGCTAATGTGTGCTGGTACGGCGCGTAAAGGTCGCGCACTTCACTGACCGTCGGAGGGACATAGCCGTGGAGGTCAAGATCGGCGTGCAGCACGCGCCCCGCGAGATCGTTCTGGAGAGCGGTCAGAGCGCCGAGGAGGTCGAGCGCGTGGTGGCCGAGGCGCTGGCCGGGAAGTCGCAGCTGCTGAGCCTCGTGGACGAGCACGGCCGCAAGATCCTGGTCCCGGCCGACCGGCTCGCCTACATCGAGATCGGCGAGCCGGCCCCGCGCAAGGTGGGCTTCGGCGCACTGTAGGCGCGTCCGGCTGTCGAACAGTCGCACGAGGGCCCGGCGGTTCACCCCGCCGGGCCCTTCGCGTTCCCGCGCGCGTTCACGGACGGCACACGGGTCCTCCACAGGGGAGGATTGGATTCCGCAGGTCAGGGGTAAGACGGGCTACGACCGATGCGAGCAGGCCGGCCATGTGGGAGGGACCCCGACATGCTCTTGGAAGCGCTCAGCTCCGCGATCCTCGGCCTGGCTCTGGCACTGGCGGCGCACCGCCGTCTGCCGCATCGTCTTCCCGCCCGCGCCCTGGTGCTGCCGACCGGGGTGGCCGGAGCGCTCCTCGGGGCGTTCCTCGTGAACTCCGCGCTGGACGCCGGCAGCCTGCTGACGGTGCTGCTCGGCGCGGTGATCGTGTCCGTGGCGTCCCTGTCGCTGCTGCTGCGCCCGGCGGGAAGACTGCGCCGCCGCTCGGCGACCGCGTGACCGGCCGCCGATGGTGGCGCCGGGACTGAGCCGGCCCGGGGCGGTACTCAGGCCGCCAGGCCCAGTGCCGCCATGCGCTTGGTGTGCGCCTCGGTGATCCGGGAGAACATCCTGCCGACCTCGGCGAGGTCGAACCCGTCCGCGACGCCGCCGACGAGCATGGTCGAAAGGGCGTCCCGGTCGGCGACCACCCGCTGGGACTGCGACAGCGCCTCGCCCATCAGGCGCCGCGCCCACAGCGCGAGCCGACCGCCCACCCGCGGGTCCGCGTCGATCGCCGCGCGCACCTTCTCCACGGCGAAGCCGCCGTGCCCGGTGTCGTCCAGCACCGCCAGCACCAGCGCGCGGGTGTCGGAGTCCAGACGGGCCGCGACCTCGCGGTAGAAGTCACTGGCGATGGAGTCGCCGACGTATGCCTTGACCAGCCCTTCCAGCCAGTCGGAGGGCGCCGTCTGCTTGTGGAAACCGTCGTAGGCGGCGACGAACGGCTCCATCGCCTGCGTCGGCTCCTCGCCGATGCCGGCGAGCCGGTCGCGCAGCCGCTCGAAGTGGTGGAACTCGGCCGACGCCATCTTCGCCAGCTCCGCCTTGTCCGCCAGGGTGGGCGCCAGCTTGGCGTCCTCCGCGAGCCGCTCGAACGCCGCCAGCTCGCCGTAGGCGAGCGCGCCGAGCAGGTCCACGACAGCCGCACGGTACTGGGGGTCGGCGGAGGCGGCCGCCCAGTCCATGGCGGCGACGCCGGTGTGCCCGGCGGTGGTGTCGGAGGTGTCCGCGGCGTTGTCAGGCTTGTCAGAGCTCGTCATGAAGCGCACAATAGCCCGCTCGTCCCGCCCCGTAAGGCCGTGGCCGATCAGTGTGACGACGACTACGTGACCAAATCGGCCATGGCATGTGCGCGAATCCGGGGTATGGTGGTAATGCGCCTGCTGAGCACTCTGACGTACTCGACGGGCCGCATGTATGAGGATGCCCGGTCGTTGGCCCGATCGGCTCCGACCCGACAGCCCTCCCTGACCGTACGGCACATCGCGTACGACGATCGGAGGGAACCCTCAGCGGTACGAGCGCTCGAGCGTCGGCAGTGGTCCCGTGCCCTACGGCATCGCCCGTAAGGCAGCCGACGTCCCCGGCACGGTCCCCTACACGACCCCCCGCGCTCGCCTCGCACCGCGTACACAGAAGAGGCAGCACCCTGACTACGACGTTCCGAGAGCTCGGAATCCTCCCCGAGACCGCCGAGGCCCTTGAGGCCGTCGGCATCATCACTCCGTTCCCCATCCAGGAGATGACGCTCCCCGTGGCCCTGTCGGGCACGGATGTCATCGGCCAGGCCAAGACCGGCACCGGCAAGACGCTCGGCTTCGGCCTTCCGCTCCTCGAGCGGGTCACCGTCCCCGCGGACGTCGAGGCGGGCCGCGCCAGGCCCGAGGACCTCACCGACGCGCCGCAGGCACTGGTCGTCGTCCCCACCCGCGAGCTGTGCACGCAGGTCACCAACGACCTGCTCACCGCCGGCAAGGTGCGCAATGTGCGCGTCACCGCCATCTACGGCGGCCGGGCCTACGAGCCGCAGGTCGAGGCGCTGAAGAAGGGCGTCGACGTGGTCGTCGGCACCCCGGGCCGGCTGCTCGACCTGGCCGGGCAGAAGAAGCTGAACCTGAAGCACGTGAAGGCGCTCGTCCTGGACGAGGCCGACGAGATGCTCGACCTGGGCTTCCTGCCCGACGTCGAGAAGATCATCAACTTCCTTCCGGCGAAGCGCCAGACCATGCTGTTCTCGGCCACCATGCCGGGCGCGGTGATCGGTCTCGCCCGGCGCTACATGTCGCAGCCCACGCACATCCGCGCCACCGCGCCGGACGACGAGGGCGCGACGGTCGCGAACACCACGCAGTTCGTGTACCGGGCGCACAACATGGACAAGCCCGAGATGGTCTCGCGGATACTGCAGGCCGACGGCCGGGGCCTGGTCATGGTCTTCTGCCGCACCAAGCGCACGGCCGCCGACCTCGCCGACCAGCTCAAGCAGCGCGGCTTCGCCTCCGGCGCGGTCCACGGCGACCTCGGCCAGGGCGCCCGTGAGCAGGCGCTGCGCGCCTTCCGCAACGGCAAGGTGGACGTGCTCGTCTGCACCGACGTCGCCGCCCGCGGCATCGACGTCGAGGGCGTGACCCACGTCATCAACTACCAGTCCCCCGAGGACGAGAAGACGTATCTGCACCGCATCGGCCGCACCGGCCGCGCGGGAGCGAAGGGTACGGCGATCACGCTGGTCGACTGGGACGACATCCCTCGCTGGCAGCTGATCAACAAGGCGCTGGACCTCGGCTTCGGCAACCCGCCGGAGACGTACTCCACCTCCCCGCACCTGTTCTCCGACCTCGGCATCCCCGAGGGCACCAAGGGCGTCCTGCCGCGCTCGGAGCGCACCCGCGCCGGGCTGGACGCGGAGGAGCTGGAGGACCTGGGCGAGCCGGGCGGACGCGGTCCGCGCGGACGCGGTGGCCGGGGCGGGCGCGACGGCTCCCGTACCGCCGAGCGCGAGACCTCGCCCCGTACGCCGCGGCGCCGTCGCCGCACGCGTGGCGGTGCGTCCCTGGACGAGACCTCGCGGCAGCCCGCGAGCCCGGTCGCCGAAGGCGCCGGCGAGGCGGCGGCCGACACGGCCGACCGCACCCCGCGCCGCCGTCGCCGTACCCGCGGCGGAGCCCCGGCCGGGGCCGCGCCGGCCGCGGTGGAGTCGGCGGAGACCGCCGTCGCCACGGCGGAGGGCACGGTCGTGGACGCCGTCGAGGCTCCCGAGAAGCCGCGCCGCCGCCGGACCCGCAGGGGCGCGGCGGACGAGGCTGCGGCCGTCGTCGGCCAGGGGGCGGCTGAAACCCCGGTCGCGCAGGAGACCACGGTGGCCGTGGTGGCTCCGGTGGTGACGGAGACCGCGCTCGTCGCGGAGCCCGAGGTACCGGCCGCCGAACCGCGCCGCCGCCGCACCCGCAAGACCGCGGCGACCACGGCGGTGGAGACGGCCGAGGGCACCACCGAGCCGGCCGAGGCGACGGAGACCAAGCCGCGCCGCACCCGCAAGACGGTGGCGAAGACCGAGGCCGCTGTCGAGCCGGTGACCGAGTCGGTCCAGGTGACCGAGCCGGCCGAGGTGGCGGAGACCAAGCCGCGTCGCGTCCGCAAGACGGCGGCGAAGGCCGCTGCGACGACGGCGGTCGACACTGCCGAGGGCACCGCCGAGCCGGTCGAGGCCGCCGAGGTCAAGCCGCGCCGCACCCGCAAGACCGCGGCGAAGAAGGCCGAGGCTGCCGTGGACACGGCTGAGGCCGCCGAGGCCAAGCCGCGTCGCCGTACCCGCAAGGCCGCCGAGGCGGACCCGGCGGCCGAGGTCGTCGAGATCCCGGTGCAGACGGTCGAGGAGTCCGAGCCCGTGGCGGCCAAGCCCCGGCGGACCCGCAAGACCGCGGTGAAGAAGGCCGAGGCGGCCGTGGACACCGCCGAGGCCGTCGAAGCGAAGCCCCGGCGGACCCGCAAGGCGACGACGGCCACCGCGCCGGCCGAGGAGGCCGAGGCCACGCCGCGCCGCCGCACCCGCAAGGCCCCCGAGATCCCCGCGCAGGCCGCGCAGGAGCCGGAGGCCGTGGAGGCGAAGCCGCGCCGGGCCCGCAAGACGGCTGCCGCCGCGGAGTCCGCGGAAGGCTGACGGAGCGCGCCGGTGGCCCGGTCCCCCTGTGGGGGGCCGGGCCACCGGCGTTTCCGCACCCGCTACCCTCACCCCGTGACCAGCCACTCCCCCGCCACCGCGTCCCCCCGCACCCGCCGACTCCGCACCTCGCGCGGGGAGTTCGCCGTCGTGGACGTGTCACCGGCCGCCGGGGTCGCGGTGCGCGGGGTCGCGCTGCTGGTGCCCGGGTACACCGGCAGCAAGGAGGACTTCGCCTCGGTACACGGGCCGCTCGCCGCGCGCGGCTACCGCACCGTCGCCGTGGACGGGCGGGGGCAGCACGAGTCGGACGGGCCCGCCGACGACGAAGCCGCATACGCCCAGGACGAGTTGGCGCGGGACGTGCTCGCGCAGGCGGACGCGCTCGGTGCGCCCGTGCACCTCGTCGGGCACTCCCTCGGCGGCCAGATCGCCCGCGCGGCCGTCCTCCTCGACCACTCCCCCTTCCGTTCGCTCACGCTCGTCTCCTCCGGGCCCGCGCGGATCTCCGTCTCCCAGGAGCAGCGGGTGAAGCTGCTGCGGGACGCGCTCGCGGTGATGTCGATGGCGGAGTGCTGGGAGGCCATCCTGGCCATGGGCCCGCCGGAGGAAGTGGGCGGCCCGGCACGCGGACCCGGTGGTCAGGAGTTTCTGCGGGGCCGCTGGCTGGGCACCAGGCCGGCGCAACTGCTCACCACCGGGCGGCAGTTGTGCACGGAACCGGACCGGGTCGCCGAACTGGCCGCCGTACCGCTGCCGTTCCACGTCCTGTCCGGCGAGCGCGACGACACCTGGCCGGTGCCGGACCTCGACATGATGGCGCGGCGGCTGAGGGCGCACCGCACGGTCGTCGGCGGCGCCGAGCACTCACCGGCCGCCGACCGGCCGGGGCCCACCGCGCGGGCCCTCGCCGACTTCTGGGACGCGCCGCACCCCGCGGGGTACTAGTACTGCGCCTGCAGGTGGTCCCAGAAGCCGTCGCGCAGGGCGCGGCGCAGGTCGGCCTGGCCCCGCAGGGAGTACTGCAGCATGCCCTCCGCCTCCACCAGCAGGTCCTGGTCGACGGAGCCGGGCAGATAGGGGTGGCCGGGGAGCAGTTCCACCAGCGTGTCCCGGCCCCGCGCGGCCAGCCACTTCGCGGCGATCTGCGCGCCGACGAACCGGACGTCCTCCCGGGTGGGCCGGCCCGCCGCGGCCTCGTACGCCGGTGCCGTGCGCCGGGAGACGTACGGCTTGAAGAAGTCCAGGTCGAGGGTGCGCTGGCTGTCGACCTCCCAGAGCAGCGGCTCGGCCTGGTTGCGGCCCTCGGGGGCCTCGATGCCCCAGAGGTGGACGCGGGCGCCGTACCCCTGGGCCGCCTCGACGGCGGAGACCAGGTCCTCGTCGCCGCCGAGCAGGGCGGCGTCGCTGATGGCCCGGTGCCGGGCCAGTGACTCCAGATCGCTGCGGATCAGGGAGTCGACGCCCTTCTGCTGGTTGTTGGCGTTGAGGTTGCCGAGGCGGACCTTGACGTCCGGGAGTTCGGCGATGGTCTGCTGTTCGGCGGTGTGGATGCGGCGCCTGGCGCCGTCGTACCAGTAGACCCGCAGCAGCCTGCTGTCCGCGAAGACGGTGCGGGCGCGGTCGATGAGCGCGTCGATGAGTCCCTCGGCGTCGAGGTCGAAGGCCCGGCGGTCCTCCGTGCCGGTGACCAGCCGTCCCGCGGCGGCGTACAGGTAGCCCGCGTCGACGAAGATGGCGTGCGTCGAGGGCGTCTTCGCCACCTCGGCGAGCATGCGCTGGAGCAGCTCGTTCGTGCGGTCGATACGGGCGTGCAGGGCCGCGAGGTCTTCGTTCATCACCTCCATTGTCCCGGTGGTCACGCTACGAACACAACCGGTACCGGTCGGTCTCGTTCGAAACCCTTACTGGTCAGTATTTAGTCGATCGAAAAATTTCCTTAGCGTAGGGAATGTCTGCATCGCACAGGGCGTTGGAATCGACATGGACCGCGGGCCCGAGTGGCCCGTGGGCCGCCCACCGAGTAGTTCTCCTCCAGGAGGATGACCAGACGAAGGGAGAAGCCCCTTGCGCTTCGAAATCATGCGACTCGACGACGTCGACGGCACACCCGTGGACACCACCGTCGTGGACGCCGCCTCCGTCAACAGCATCGTTCAGCAGGCCGCCGCCATCGGACAGCGCCTGTGGATCCGCCCGGCCGACACACCGGCCTCATAACGCGCGGGACACCGGACGCCGGCCGCACGGGCCGGATTTCCCGGAGTACGTACGCCCCGGAGCCCCCGTACCGCCCTCGGTACGGGGGCTCCGCGCGCGTCCGGCGCAGGTGACGGGGTGGTCAGCCGCCCCGGACCACCTGGGTGACGCCGTTGATGATCTGCTGCACGGCGATCGCGGAGAGCATCATGCCGGCCAGCCGCGTCACCAGGACCACGCCGCCGTCCTTGATGACCCGGATGATCAGCAGCGAGTACCGCATCACCAGCCACAGCACGACATGGATGGCGAGGATCGCCGACCACACCGAGACCTGCCCGGCGACGCCGTCGGCCTTCTGCACGGCGAGGATGACCGACACGATCGCACCGGGCCCGGCCAGCAGCGGCATGCCCAGCGGGACCAGCGCCACATTGACGTCCTTGGTCTGCTTGGGCTCGTCGGTCTTGCCGGTGAGCAGGTCGAGCGCGATCAGCAGGAGCAGCAGCCCGCCCGCGATCATCAGCGCCGGCACCGACACATGCAGATAGGCGAGGATCTGGTGGCCGAGCAGGCCGAACACGGTGATCACGCCACCGGCCACGCAGACCGCCTGGAAGGCCATCCGCTTCTGCATCTTGGCGGGCCGGCCCGCGGTCAGCGCGAGGAAGATCGGGGTGATCCCCGGGGGATCCATGATGACAAAAAGGGTGAGGAAGAGAGAGCCGAAGACGGCGACGTCGAGCATGACTGCCTTGCTGAAGAACGAGGGAAACGAGGGAGAAGGGGTGCGGGGAGGGCGGCGGCCCTCAGACTCCGCCGGCCCCCGGCACCGGGAACGCCCCGGTCGCACGGCGCGTGATCTCGCCGTACACCTCGGGGTCCGTCATGAACTCGCCGAGGACGCAGGTCTTCCGGCTGCCGTGGTAGTCGCTGGAGCCGGTCACCAGGAGCCCCAGGTCCTTCGCGAGGCCGCGCAGGCGCGCCCTGGTCCCGGGTTCGTGGTCCATGTGGTCGACCTCGATGCCGTCGAGACCGGCCTCGGCCAGCTCGGCGATCGCGGACTCCGGCACCGTCCTGCCCCGCTTGCTCGCGGCGGGGTGCGCGAAGACGGCGACGCCGCCCGCGCCCTTCACCAGCCGCAGGGCCTCGAAGGGGTCCGTCTCGTGCTTCTCCATGTACGCCCGGCCGCCGTCGGCCAGCCACTCCTGGGTGAACGCGTCGTTCACCGTCGGCACCACGCCCAGTTCGACCAGCGCGCTGGCCACGTGCGGGCGCCCCACCGAGCCGTCGCCGGCGATCCGGGCGACCTGCTCCCAGGTGACCGGCACGCCCAGCGCGTTCAGCTTGGCGATCATGCCCTGGGCCCGCGGCACCCGGTCGTCCCTGACCAGCTCGCGCTCGGCGAGCAGCGCGGGCTCCTCGGGGTCGAAGAGGTAGGCCAGCAGGTGCATGCTGATGCCGTCGAGGCGGCAGGAGAGCTCGGCTCCGGGGACCAGCGTGAGCCCCTCGGGGAGCGCGGCGAGCGCCTCGGCGTGTCCGCGGGTGGTGTCGTGGTCGGTCAGCGCGATGACGTCGAGACCGGCTGCGGCGGCCTTGCGGACCAGTTCGGCCGGCGTGTCCGTGCCGTCGGACGCGGTGGAGTGGGTGTGCAGATCGATGCGCACGACGCGTTACTCCAAGCGGTGACGAACGGACGGGGACGCTCCAGGATAACCGGATTTTCACCCGCCTCCTGTCACACCCGAAACGGCTGTGCGCCCCCTACCGGCCCGCCGTGGGCCGTCTACGCCTCCAGCAGGCGCGGTGACAGCGCGCCGCAGGGCACCAGCTCCACCTCGGCGCCCGCGTCCCGCAGATCGGCGAGGACCAGCTCGTCGTACATCAGCAGCCCGGACTGCTCCGGCCAGACCACCGCCCACAGCCACATCCCGAGCGCCTCGCCCGCGAACACGGCGCGGTCGTCCGGCGTCTTGGAGACGTGCCAGAGCGACGTGGGCCGGCCCGCGGCCAGCACCTTGGCCTGCGGCGGCTTCTCGACGTCCATGTACGGCCCCGGATCCGGGCCGTCGACGCCCGCGTACCGCGCGCCGAGGCCCACTCCGAGTTCCTCGGCGACCAGGATGAGCTCGCCCATCCCGCCGAGCGGTCCGGGTCCGGTGCACGCGACGGCGGTCGCCCGGCCCCCGCTGCGGTCGTCGCCCGCGCAGGCCACGCCCGTGAACAGCCAGCCCACGGGCAGCGGCCACGGCATCCACACCGGCACCTTCGTGCGGTGCACGACCACTTCCAGCGCCTCGACGCTCGGCGGTATCACGGGCTGCAGCGGGTGGACGGTGCCGTGGATGTCGCACTGCCAGGCATCCGAGAAGAGGCCGGGAGCCCTGACCCGGCCACCACACTTCGGGCAACTGGGTTCGCCCCTCATAGGGCCCCACGGTCCTACCCGCGCCGCCTCCCGTCAAGGACGATCACCCGTCCGGCCGGAACCGGCCACCCGATGCATTAGGTGTAGTTTGCATTAATTAGCTTGGCTAATCTATTGTGTGTAAAACCCAACCATCTTCACGGCCCGTGTCCCGGGATTGGAGCACCCATGGACGACCCCACCGACCCCACCGGCCCCCGCGACCCCTTCGACACGGGAGCGGGAAGCATCCTGCGGCAGCCGAAGTCCGTGTGGGCGACGGCCGGCGCCTCCGTCGTCGCCTTCATGGGGATCGGGCTCGTCGACCCGATCCTGCCCTCCATCGCCAAGGGCCTCGACGCCACCGCCGGGCAGGTCTCCCTGCTCTTCACCTCCTACTTCCTCATCACCGCGCTGGCGATGCTGGTGACGGGCTTCGTCTCCAGCCGCATCGGCGGACGGAAGACCCTGCTGCTCGGACTCGCGCTCGTCGTGGTCTTCGCCGGCCTGTCCGGCACCTCGGGATCGGTCGGCGAGCTGGTCGGCTTCCGGGCGGGCTGGGGCCTCGGCAACGCGCTGTTCGTCTCGACGGCCCTCGCGGTCATCGTCGGCGCGGCCGCCGGGGGCAGCGCGGCGGCCATCCTGCTGTACGAGTCCGCCCTGGGCCTCGGCATGGCCTGCGGGCCCCTGCTGGGCGCGCTGCTCGGCGACGCGAGCTGGCGCTACCCGTTCTTCGGCACGGCCGCCCTGATGGCGGTGGGCTTCCTGTGCATCGCGGCGTTCCTGAGGGAGCAGCCGAAGCCGGCCCGCAGGACCTCGCTGCTCGACCCGGTCAGGGCGCTCGGGCACGGCGGACTGGCCTCCGTCGCGGCCTCGGCGTTCTTCTACAACTACACGTTCTTCACCGTGCTGGCCTTCACGCCGTTCGTGCTGGACATGTCCCCGTACCGGTCGGGCGCGGTGTTCTTCGCCTGGGGACTGCTGCTCGCCGTCTTCTCGGTGCTCGTCGCCCCGCGGCTGCAGCGGCGGTTCGGCTCGCTGAAGGTGCTGGGCGGCTCGCTGGTGCTGCTCGCGGCGGACGTCCTCGTCCTCGGCTACGGCGACCACACCACGGCCGTCGTCTGCACCGTGCTGTCCGGCGCCCTCATCGGAGTGAACAACACGGTCTACACCGAGCTGGCCCTCGGGGTGTCGGACGCGCCGCGGCCGGTGGCGAGCGCCGGCTACAACTTCGTGCGGTGGTTCGCGGCGGCCGCCGCGCCCTACTTCGCCCCGAAGATCGAGGAGTGGACCGACGTCCGCATCCCGTTCGTGGTCGCGGCGGTCACGGCCCTGCTCGGCGCGCTGGTGGTCGTCGTACGGCGGCGGGCCCTGGCCCACGAGGCGGAGGAGTCGCAGCCGCGGCACGCCACCGAGGACGGCGTCACCGTTTTCGCCAACTGACGTGCGCCAGTACGCCTTTGGTGACCTCGCTCACTCCAGCGGCACGGACTTCCGGGACGGATCCCTGAGGTCCGTGCCCTGGTTCAGCCAGCGTTCCTGGAGGGCCTGGGCGCCGTGCACCCGCTTCCAGGCGGCCTCGTTCGGGGTCATCGGCAGCAGCGGCAGGAACCGTACGGGGTCCAGGGGCTCGTCGAGCTCCAGGTCCTCCACCAGGCCGCCCGGCTCGGCGACCAGCACCGAGGTGAACGGGGCTCCGGGCCACAGCGGCTCACCCACGTCGAGCGACGCGCCGGGGGCCACGACCACGCCCTCGACCTGCGGGGACGCGGCCAGCACGGCGAGCGGGCGGAGCACCTTGCCGGTGTCGGCGGCGCCGGCCCGGACAGACAGCACCAGCTCGGCACGCGGGCCCCTGACCGGGTCCGCCAGCACGGCCGTGGGGTCGGCCATGGGCTGCGCGGACATGCCGAGGGTCGCGTAGCGCACGATGTCGCCCTCGTGGAAGCGCAGCACCTCGATGCGGTCCGTGCCCAGGAAGGTGACCGCCGCGCGGGCGTCCGGTTCGCCCAGCGACGTACGCAACCGGGCCTCGACCAGAGGAAGAACATCAGCCATGCGGCGAGCATAGAACTCGTCCGCACCGGGCAAAGCAGAGCCTTGACATGGCAGTCGGCTGATACGCTTGCCCGGTGGTTCGGGACAGCACGCAGAAGCGTCGCGGTCAAGTCCCGACGCTGTGACACTCCCCGTCTCTCGGGGAATCCCCTGAAGGGGATCGTGGATCGTCCCTTACGAGGGACCGGCCGGAGGAGGTGGGGCTGGCATGGACCGAAGTCGACCGTGCAGTAGCACCCGCTCTTCCGCCCTCTGAGGCAGCTGCTTCCTGTCTGGCTCCCGCCTTTCGCCCGCGCGTCTCCATCGGAAGAGCACTTCGTTTCGTTCTGCCTGATCTGCCCCAGTAGCTCAGCGACGAAGCTCGCCACCGCGACGGTGCGGTGCTCCCCGCTTTGTGGACGTGCCAAACACGCGCAGTCCAGGACGTCCTCATTCCGGGTTGTTCCACCCGTCGTTCCGGCGCCTTTCGTTGCCTGCCCGCGAAGGAGCCCGCCATGTCGATGATCCGCGACCTGCGCGCCGTGGTCCGTCCCTCCTCCCGCATCTCGCTGCGCAAGGAGAGCGGCTCGTACGACCCCACCCGTGACCCCGCGACGGCCACCGCCGTCGTCGACTGCGCCGTCTACCGCGACGGCCGCCGCCTGGAGCCCGAGGGCGGTCAGCTCACCCCCCAGGAGGCGATGCGTCTGGTGCGTCGCGACGGGGGCTTCGTGTGGATCGGCATGCACGAGCCGACCGAGGCCGAGTTCGCGGGGATCGCGCGGGAGTTCGGGCTGCACCCACTGGCCGTGGAGGACGCCGTCCAGGCCCATCAGCGGCCCAAGCTGGAGCGCTACGACGACTCGCTCTTCACCGTCTTCAAGACGGTCCACTACCTCGACCACGAGCGGCTCTCCGCCACCAGCGAGGTCGTCGAGACCGGTGAGGTGATGTGCTTCACCGGCCGGGACTTCTTCATCACCGTCCGGCACGGCGGGCAGGGCTCCCTGCGGGCCCTCAGGCACCGTCTCCAGGACGACCCCGAGCTGCTGGCCAAGGGCCCCTCGGCCGTGCTGCACGCCATCGCCGACCATGTGGTCGACGGCTACATCGCGGTCGCCGACGCGATGCAGGACGACATCGACGAGGTCGAGACGAAGGTGTTCTCGCCGGGCCGCAAGGGCACCCCGCGCGGTACGGACGCCGGGGAGATCTACCAACTCAAGCGCGAGGTGCTGGAGTTCAAGCGGGCCGTGGCGCCGCTGCTGCGGCCGATGCAGCTGCTGAGCGAGCGTCCGATGCGGCTGGTCGACCCGGAGATCCAGAAGTACTTCCGGGACGTCGCCGACCATGTGGCGCGCGTCCAGGAGCAGGTCATCGGCTTCGACGAACTGCTGAACTCCATCCTCCAGGCCAACCTCGCCCAGGCCTCCGTGGCGCAGAACGAGGACATGCGGAAGATCACCTCGTGGGCCGCGATCATCGCCGTGCCCACGATGGTGTGCGGGGTGTACGGGATGAACTTCGACTACATGCCGGAGACCCACTGGAAGTACGGCTACCCGGTGATCGTCGGCGTCACCGTGGCCCTCTGCCTCGGCATCCACCGGACGCTGAAGCGCAACGGCTGGCTCTGAGGGCCCCTGGATAGGCTGGGCCCATGACAAGCGAGCTGCTCGACCGTGCCCTCGTCGAGGAGGCCACGAAGAAGTCCGGCCTCGTCTGGGTCAAGGGACCCGGCGCCGCGGCCCGCGCGCTGTGGCACGTGTGGCACGAGGGCGCGGCCTGCGTGGTCGGCGACGGGCCCGGGGAGCAGCCGCTGCCGGGACTGGCCGACGGCGGGCCGGCCGAGGTGACGGTCCGCAGCAAGGACAAGGGCGGCCGGCTGGTCTCCTGGGCGGCGACGGTCGTGGAGCTGCCGTCCGGCTCCGAGGAGTGGACGGCGGCGGTCGCCGAGCTCAAGGGCAAGCGGCTCAACGCGCCCGACGGCGAGGCGATGACGGAGCGCTGGGCCCGCGAGTGCCGCGTCCTGCGCCTGGAGCCGACCGGGGCGACGGCCCCGCTCCCCGACGGCTCCCTCGCCGAGCCCCCGCTGCCGACCCCGGTGACCACC
>Ga0247820_10001079_pt1 | contig 15324 bp, 17 predicted proteins | sample 13C_Glucose_Day1_2_FD_192480 | JGI IMG/M metagenome (GOLD analysis project Ga0247820, IMG submission 192480) | Soil microbial communities from agricultural site in Penn Yan, New York, United States - 13C_Glucose_Day14 | ecosystem: Environmental > Terrestrial > Soil > Agricultural land | place...
CTCCGTAGTTCTCCAGTGTTCACGGGGCTTCCCGACCTCATGTGTGCTGGATCCGTTCCGTCGGGCCGGGGCGAGAGGGCGGGCGATCTTGCAGACGTCGGTGCGTGTGGCGCCAGGAGTAGCGTGGGAGCTGCGGGGCGGAGTCCCGTTCGTCGCACCGGCCCTACAGACGGGTGGTCATCATGACCAGCTCGGACACACCACCTGTTCCCCGGCGGCTGCCCAGTGGCGTCCACGAGGCCGTGCGACCGGGATCTGCGCTTCTCCGGCTGGAGACGACCGAATCACGCAAAGGCGCGCTCGACGGCGCGTGGTGGCCGCGCTCGCGCGACATCGGCGCCGAGCTGCCCGCCCTGTTGAGTGCCCTCGTCGCCCACCTCGGCCCCGTGTCCCGTGTGGGGCTGGATGCCGCCGCCTGGGAGGGTCTCCCGACGCGTATCGTCGTGGACGACCACGTGGTGCACATCGACTCCTTCCCGGTCGGTGACGACACGGTCCTGATCACCCGGGGCGACCGGGACATCTTCTCGCTGCTGGTCGTCCCGCCCGACGCGGCACCGGATGCCGCCCGTGCCGCGATGGCCCAGGCGGTCCGAGTGGACAACGTCAGCGACGCGGAACAGATCCTCATCGACACCGGGAGCGGGCGCGGTCCTGTGGGCGGCACGGGGCGCGACCGGCGCACGGCTTGACCGGCGCACCAGCGCTCTCCGTCAGGCGGCCCGTTCCCCGGGGCGCTTCTGCCGACGTCAGGCCCGCTGAGGGCGCGCCCCTCCCGGCCTCATCGGGTAGAGCAGACCGTCGGAGCCCGTGTCCATGAGCAGTCGTTCGGTCTGCGGGGAGGGGTGGTGCAGCAGCAGGAACGCCTGGGCCTCGGCGGCATGCTCCGACACGTCGAGGAAGACGCGCAGGCCGCTGTCGTCACAGCGGTCGACGGTGGTCAGATCGACGTCGATGAGGGTGATCCCGTCCCGCAGACACTGCTCCAGAGCGGCGCGCACCCGGGGCGCGGTCACGGGGTCGATCACACCGGCCAGGGTGACCAGGGCCCGCACGCCCCGGTCGTGCCGGTAGACGTTCAGCCGTGGAAGAGTCATGACGCCTCGGTTCGGATGCTCGGATCCTCGGGTGCTCCAGAGCCTGCGTCCACGCCCCGGGTTCGCGTCGCCGCGGGCCGTGTGGGTGGTGGGGCGGGGCGGCCGGGCGGCCGGTCGGACGCCCGGATGCCGACCCAAGGCGCGGGGTGCGGCTGGGGCGCGCCACGGCCACGGCGACCGGGCCGGGGAGTGCTGTACCGGTACGCCGCGATCCTGTCGGCGTGCTGGAGCCCGAGCCGGTGGATCACATACGCCGCCACTGCGACGAGGACCAGGAAAGCGATGGCTGTCAGGAAGGCGTTCATGGCGGCCACCTCACATACCGATGATCAGCCGGCTGGCCGGCCCTGGCGGACCGGTCTGTCCGGTGCCGGCCGCGGACACCGCCGAGGCGCCGCCCTCGTACTCCCATGCCTCGCCCGGGTCCAGTGCCTGGTCGGTGGGGGAGACGGCGTGCCGGGCCGCTTCCGCGGCGATGTACGCGCTCGCGGTCAGGGGCGGGCCGTCGTGGTCGGATACGGCTGCCATCAGACGGGCCGCCGACTGCGCACCGGTCTCGGGCGGAACGACGAGGAGATCCCAGCGGCTGGTGCCGTAGGAGAGCAGCAGCAGTTTGTGCGGGTCGATCTCCGATGTGAACCAGCCGACCTTGACGATGTGCCCGCTCACGGGGATCTTGCGCGGGATGACCGGCCAGTGCTCCGGGTTGACGGCGATACGGGTGATGCGGCCCCACAGGGGGTCCAACACGTCCGTGAGCGCCGGCAGTTCGCTGAGCAGGTCCCGGGACCGTGGCCACCAGGCTCCGTCCAGCAGCCCGCGGGAGGCGCCGTCGGTCTTCAGCGCGAGACGTGCGGCCGGGGCTGCGACGGGCTCGCGGTGCGGCAGGGTGGGGTACAAGGTCGCCGACATGGTGCGGACCCGTCTCCGGGCCACCTGTGCGGCGGCCCGGCTGTCATCCTTCGCCGGAGACGACCCGGCGTGGAAGCCGGTGTGCGGAATGCCCTCGGTACTGTCCACACTACTCCGCGCTCACCGGCGGCGAGGGGTGGTGGTCGCACGGATGTGCGGTACCTGTCGCCGTGCAACGGTGACGGACGGCGGGACGAGAGGTCAGCCGCGCCACTCCACCATCAGCAGCGTCGCGTCGTCGCTGGTCTGTCCGCCGCGCGCCTGCTTGAGCGTGTGGGACAGGGAGCGCGTCACCGCCCGGATGCCGCGGCCGGTCCTCTCCAGCTGGTTCACGCAGTCGATCAGCTGGTCCTCGCCGAACTCCTCCCCGCCGCTCTTGTGCTCCTCGACCACTCCGTCGGTGAAGCAGAGAACTCGGTCCCCGGGCATCAGCCCCAGTTCGCTGACCCGAGGCTCCGAACCGCCCAGTCCGACGGGAAGGGTCGTCGGGACGACCAGACGCTGTGCGACGCGGTGGTCGCGGACGAGGATCGGCGGCGGGTGCCCGGCATTGACCCACTGCACCCGTCCCGTCGTCGTGTCCAGTTGCAGCATCTGCGCGGTGACGAAATGCTCGGGACCGAACTGCTCGGCCACGGCGCGGTCCATGAACTCGTAGATCTCCGACAGTCCGATGCCGGCGCGGCGGGCGTGGCGGTAGGAGCCGATGGCCACGGTGGCCATCGTGGCCGCGTCCAGCCCGTGCCCCATCGCATCGATCATGACCACGTGGAGGACGTCGCCGTTCAGCGCGTAGTCGAAGCTGTCGCCGCCCACGGCGTAGGCGGGTTCCAGGATCCCGGCCACGGCGACCCGGGGCATGATCATGGCCAGCGGTGGCAGCAGCGACCACTGGATCTCCGCGGCAACGCTCATCCCCTCATCGCGTCGGACGCCGAAGAACAGGTCGGAGTAGCCGTGCTTGGTCACCAGAAGGTCGGCCACCAGGCCGGAGATTCTGAGCAGCAGGCGGCGGTCGTCATCGTCGACGCTGTCCAGCGTCACCGCCATGACTCCCACCTGGTCACCGCCGTCCAGCAGGGGCAGATGGACCCGGACGCCGCCCTCCTGAGGCACCTCGACAGGGACGGCGTCGAGAAAGCAGCGGCCCGCCTCGGAGTCGTCGATCACCTGCGGCTCCCCGCCGGTGAGGCCCTCGCCGGGCAGCGGTACGAGCGCCAACTGGCCGTAGTCCTGCAACAGCACCTGCGGACGGTGGCCACCGAGCCGCCCCATCACGTCGGCGACCAGGGGCCCGATGAGGTGGGGCGGGAGTTCGTGCGCGCTGTCGAGGATCTTTCCGAGAGTAGCTTCCCCGAAGCTCTCGGACCGGTCCGGGCGTCGTCCTGCTGGCATCCCCTCACCTTCCGCGGTCACACTTCGGGCGGGGGCGGGCCCGGATGACAAAGGATCTGTCGGTGCCATGGCTCCATCATGCGGTCGTGGACGCCGGCCCGCCGGTCACGGGGAGTCGGCCGGGCCGAGCTGCTCATCTCGGTCCGGCTCCGCCTTTAGTGAGTTCGCGGGGCCGGCAGCAGCGGTCGGCAGCCGGGTGGCCACTCGGGCCGGCTCGTCCGGGAGGATCACCAGCAGTTCCCAGCTCGCCACGGTGCCGCAGTCCACGGTGATGGCACGCGCTTCTGGTGCCGACCCGTCTCCGCTCCGACCACGGGGGCGGCCGGTTGCACTCGTCTCGCCGAGGACGACCGGCGTGGGGGCCGGAGTGCGTGATGCCCTCGGTACTTCAACCGTACGTCGGCCGCAATCGGAAGCGGCTGCGTCGAAGGACGCGCACCTCACAGCCGAGGGCCGGCGGGGTAAGGGCGGGGGCGTCACCCCGCCCCTGCCCTTACTCTTGCGCGGCAGATTGCCACAGGATGCGCGCCGGCTCCGGACCAGCACTGGACGCCGCGCAGTCCCCTGAACACGGCACAGCGCTGCCGCCCGCGATCGAAGCCGGACGGCAGTGCGGGTGGACGAATTGAATGCCAGCTCACTTCCGAACCCGCACGCGACACGGCCTCCGCCCACCGAGTCTCCGAACCCATCCGAGGGAAACATCCCACGCCAGGAGCATTGGACCCTGAACGCTCGACACGTACCGGCACCTCTTCCCTGACCGTCTCGACGAGGTGTCGAAGAAGATGCACAAGCGCCGCGCCGAGCCGACCCGCCTCTCGGTGCTCGACTTGAACACGTCCCGCGGCCGCAGGCCCGTACGGCCTTCACCGAAGGCTCGACCCCGGTCCTCTACACCGACGGTCTGATCGAACGTCGGCACGAGGACATCGACACCGGTCCGGCCGGCCTCGCCGACTCCCTCGTCCGCCATGGGGAAGCCGCCCCCGAGGCCCTGGCGGACGCACTCTTGGCCGACCTCCTCCCCCGCCGGCAACACCGACGGCACGGCGCCGGTCTTCATCCGCCTGTGACCCGTGTCGTCCGAAGTCAGAGCCGCGCCGCGACGGAAGGCAAGAGTCGCAGTCACTCCCGATTCGACTCCGCGGCCAGCTCTGCCACTGTGGTGAGTGCCATGCCCTCCACATCCCGCGGCTCCGCCCGCGAAGGCGCCGCTGGGGCTCTGACGCCGAACGGCGACCCCGTGCTCGCTGCTCGGTTCGCCGTACCCCGTGTGCCCAAGACATTCATCCGCAGAGCCCGCGTAACCGAGCACGTCTCCCGGTCTCTGACCGGTCCGGGTCGTTTGGTGCTGGTCAACGGGCCGGCAGGCGCGGGCAAGACACTGCTGGTCGCCGGCTTGGCCGGCGAGCAGCCCCTGCCGGGCCGCCTGGTGTGGCTGACAGTCGAGTCCGGGGACAACGCTCCGGGGAACTTCTGGGCCTACGTGATCGAGGCTCTGCGCCACCACGGGGTCGCACTCCCCGACGCGATCGGCGTACCCGCTCGCCCCGACGAGGTCGACGACTCGCTCCTGTCCCGGCTCTCGGCATGCCTGAACGGCCGGACCGAGCCGGTGATCCTCGTGCTCGACGAGTTCGAGCGGGCGTCCGCGCCGGAAGTCGCCGAGGGGCTGCAGTTCGTGCTCCGTCACGCAGGCGCGGGGCTGCGCCTGATTTTCGTCAGCCGTACCGAGCCGCTGTTGCCGCTGCACCGGCATCGCGCCGCGGGCGAGGTGACCGACATCCGCCGTGCCGATCTGGCGTTCCGGCCCGGGGAGGCGGCTGAACTGGGGCGCCGGCACGGCCCGTCCCTCTCGGACGAGGCCGCCCGCACGCTGACCGAACGGCGCGGTGGGTGGGCCGCTGGGCCACGGCTGTGCATTCTCGCGGCGCAGCAGGCGGACGACCCGGAGACCATCAGGCCCTCCGGGCAGTCGAAGCCTGCCCGGGGCAAGTCGGCCTCGACCCGTGTGGACTTCCTGCTCGGCAGTGGGTTCGGCCGCACATTGACGGCGAGGCGGGTCAGGAGGGCGGGCACGTGCGGCCGAAGCGTCCCCGCCCCGCCGATGTGCGGGGCGACGACAAGCACATCTGCCGGGAGGCTGCCCCTGTCGCCTCTTCCGCGCCGCGAGGTCTGCCGGCCGGAGTGACTCCGCCAACCGGTCGATCTCCGGGGCGGGTCGGGGCCCGTGCTCCGGGACGACTGCGACGATGCGCTCATGGCACCCGGGACGAAAACTGCCGCAGGTTCGGAAAAGACACGAATCGTTCTGCTGACACTCGCGGCCGGTCAGTTCCTGATGGCGCTCGACAGCTCGGTCATGAACGTGTCGATCGCGACGGTGGCCGAGGACATCGGCACGACGGTGACGGGTGTCCAGGGCGCCATCACGGCGTACACCCTCGTGATGGCGATGTTCATGATTCCCGGCGGCAAGGTGGGGGCGCTGATCGGCCGCAAACGCGCGTTCACGATCGGCTGCGTCATCTACGGCTGCGGGTCCCTCACCACGGCGCTCGCGCCGAACCTGACGGTGCTGCTGATCGGCTGGTCGTTCCTGGAGGGAATCGGGGCGGCGCTCATCCTGCCCGCGATCGTGGCGCTCGTGGCCGGCAACTTCGCCACGGAACGCCGTCCCGCCGCCTACGGTCTCGTCGCGGCCGCGGGGGCCGTGGCGATCGCGGTCGGGCCGCTCATCGGGGGTGTCGCGACGACCTACTTCTCCTGGCGGTGGGTCTTCGCCGGAGAGGTCCTGGTGGTGCTCGGCATCCTGGTGCTCGCCCGCCGCATCGCCGACGCGCCGGTCGGTGAACGCCCTCGCATCGATCTCGTCGGCGCCGTGCTGTCCGCGGTCGGGCTCGGGGTCTTCGTCTACGGCGTCCTCCGCTCCGACGAATGGGGCTGGTTCCAGCCCAAGCCCGACGCGCCCGCGTGGCTCGGGATCTCGCTGACCGTGTGGCTGATGCTGGCCGGTCTGCTGCTGGTCTGGCTCTTCCTGCGCTGGGAGGCCCGCATGGTGAAGCGGCGCAAGGAGCCACTCGTCGACCCGGCCATGCTGGAGAACAAGCAGCTCACCGGCGGACTGACGATGTTCTTCTTCCAGTACCTCGTCCAGATGGGCGTGTTCTTCCTCGTACCGCTCTATCTGTCGGTCGCCCTGGGCCTGTCCGCGCTCGACACCGGTGCCCGCCTCCTTCCGCTCTCCGTGACACTGCTGGCGGCCGCCGTCCTGATCCCCCGCTACCTCCCGGACGTCTCGCCCCGGCGCGTGGTGCGGCTCGGGGTCCTCTCGCTGTTCGCGGGGGCGGTGGTCCTGATGGCCGCGCTCGACGCGGACGCCGGTGCGGAGATCGTCACCATCCCCATGCTGCTGATCGGGCTGGGGATGGGCGCGCTGGCGTCCCAGCTCGGGTCGGTCACCGTCTCCGCGGTGCCCGAGGCACAGAGCGCGGAGGTCGGCGGCGTCCAGAACTCCGTCACCAATCTGGGCGCCTCGGTCGGTACCGCGCTCGCCGGGTCGATCCTGATCGCCGCGATGACGACGTCCTTCCTCACCAACGTGCAGGAGAATCCGGCGATCCCGGCCGAGGTCAAGAGCCAGGCGACCGTCGAACTCGAAAGCGGCGTGCCCTTCTTGTCGGACGCCCAGCTCGAGTCCGCGCTCGACGAAGCGGGCACGAGCGAGGAGGTGGCCGGGGCGGCACTCGACGCGAACGAAGAGGCCAGGATCGACGGTCTGCGCGCCGCAGTCGCCATCCTCGCCTTCGCCGCGCTCCTCGCGATGTTCTTCACCTCTCGGATTCCGACCACCCAGCCCCGATCGACGAAGCCGTAGTCGCAGGAAGGCTGGGGTACACGCTCTCCTTGCTTCAGCTCCGACGAACCGGGAGGGCGGGCCAACGCCGAGGGCCGCAGAGTCCTTGCGCGGCCGGTCCTGACGGTCCGCACCTTCTCGAGGCCCTGCCTGGGCGCCCGCGCGAGCACCCGCCTTACACCAGTTGCGGGATGAACGGGAACGGGAACAGCCCGTCACTTCCGCGCATCAGGGCGCTGTAGGTGGTCTCGGGGACCTCGTTCCAGACGCCCGGCAGATCGCTCAGCGGCTCGGACACGATGAGGCGGGTCTCATCGGAGACATCCCGCAGGAACGCCACGTCGGTGTGGAGTGCTCGCAGCGTCTCCACCTGGGTGCTGTAGTACAGCGAGCCGGAGGCTGCCGCGGTGGAGTAGCGGAACGCCCCTATCTGCTGCCCGTCGGTCACGGCGACCGTCATATGGAGCGGGGACTTCACCCCGTGCTCACAACCGGTCCGTTCCACCAAGCCGGCCATCCGCGCAACGGCGCTCGGCGGGTCCTGTTCCAGACCGAAGGTGAGTGCCAGGCAGAACATCATCTCGGAGTCCGTCGATCCCTCCATCTCGAGAAAGAGTTCCGGGTCGACCGCCAGGGCGAGGTCGCGCCGTATCCGGTGGAAGTCGGTGATCTCGCTGCCCACCCGGCCGGTGCGGACGTGGTGCCCGTACGCCCACCGCGCGGCGGAGTCCGCGGTGCGGTCGGAGGTGCCCCGGACGGCACGCGGCAACCTTCCTGGGCCGACCGGACAGGCGCCGAGTGCGATGAGGACACCGAGCACGATCGCCGTGCGCAGGCTGACCTTCGGGAAGTTCAGCAGGGTGTCGAAGACAGCCGCCGCGGCCGGCTCCGACTGGACCTGGGGCGGCAGGTGGTCCAGGGAGTAGCGGCGGAGGACGACCAGGACGATCGCCACGATCAGGCAGGCGAAGGCCGCGCCGAGAGTCAGCCGCACAGCTCAGTCACGTTTCTCCGGGCCCTGTCGGCGCCGGCCGGCCTCGACGGCCTTGACCACCACTCGGGCCGCGACGCCGACCAGCAGGATTCCGCCGACCATCTGGATCATCGCCATGACGCGTGCCGTCTCGGTGTGGGCGGTGATGTCGCCGAAGCCGACGGTGCTGGTCACGGTGAGCGCGAGATACAAGGCGTCGGTGCGGGTGAGCGGCTCGGTGAAGCTGCCGGGTGCGGCCCGCTCCAGCAGGAAGTACGAGGTGGCGAAGAGCAGTAGGAACAGGGGGATGACGGCGGCGAGCGATTCCACGGCCCGCAGTTCGGGGTGCGGGGAACGGACGATCGCACGCACCTGCCAGAGGAACAGCGCCGTCACCGCGATCAGGCCGAGGACGAGACCGGTGACCGCTCCGCCGTCGAACCGTGTGTCCATGGGCAGCAGGTAGTAGGCCACGACCAGCCCGGCCGACACGACGATCGCCCGCGCCACTGCCGGCAAGGTCGCGCGAGGGCCAGGTTCCGCACCGTTACTTCTCATGTCCCTCATTCCTCCGGGTCGCCGTCAGGGCCAGCCGCCGCACCCGGTGCCAGTCCATCGGAGGCCGACCGCGCGGCACGCCGGGGCGGTCACGGGGGACCCGCACGCGCAGAGCGCCCGGGCGGATCCGGCACCGGACCGGAGCCGGCAGGTGGAGGGCCTCGCCGTCCACGCCGACCGGGATCACGTCGGCATCGGCCTCGACGACGACCTCCCGGGCGGTCAGCTGCGCGAGCCCGGGCGCCCGGGAGCCGCGGAGTACGCCCGCCGCCTGCGCCGCACTGTCCACCTTGACGCCCAGTACGCCGAGGACGCCGGAGTCCAGCCGCTCCCGGTGGCCCAGCCCCGCCGGGTCGTCCGTCCGGTACGGGTTGTTGCTGACCAGTACGGCCTGCGGCTGCTCGACGGTCATGCCCTCGGTGCGCACGGAGAGGCGCGGGCCGTCCCGGTGCGCCAGCAGATCGGGCAGCATCCGCAGGGTGGTGCGAACCTTGTCGTCACGGTAGGCGGGGCTCTGGACGACGGAGGCATAGGCGCCGAACGACGCGTTGTTGACGAACACCCGGTCGTTGACGACACCCAGATCGATGCGGAGTTCGACGCCGTCGGTGAGTGCGTCGAGGCACTTCGACGGGTCGCCACTGTCCAGCCCGAGGTCCAGGGCGAAGTGGTTGCGGGTGCCGGCGGAGACCACCAGGAAGGGCAGATCGCGCTCCGCGGCCACGGCCGCCACCAGGGCCTGTGTGCCGTCGCCTCCCGCGACGCCGAGCAGGTCGGCGCCCGCGTCGGCGGCCCGGCGGGCGAGTGCGGCCACGTCCTGCCGGCGTGCCACGTCCAGGACGCAGACCTCGGCACCGAGCGCCTCGGCCTTCTCCCGCAGCCCGAACCGGCCGACCTTGCCGCCACCCGAGCGCGGGTTCATGATCAGGTAGGGGCGCCGCGGCGGAGCCAGTGCACCTCGCGGAGTCCGTGCCGGGGCGGTCTCGGCGCCTGCCAGCGCCACCCGGCCGCAGAAGACGGCCAGGGCCCACAGCGCGAGCGAGACGAGCACCACCCACAGCAGCCCGGACGCCACGTAGAGCACCACGACGGCTGCGGGGGCGGCGATGGCCAGCGCTCCGGCCAACACCCTGACCATGCCGGTGTGGACGAGCGCCCACCACACGCCCGCAGCCGTCACCGCCGGCCCGGCCGCCCCCACGAGGAGCAGCAGCAGGCTGTCCAGTCCGGCGACGACCAGCATCACGGTGATCGCCCCGATGCCCGCGGCCACAGACACGCGTGCGGCCCAGCGTGGAGCGAGCACGGAACGGCCACCGGACATGTCGACCTCCCAGCGGGCGGGTGCACTCGCTCCATGCCACCGTGCCTCCACCGGACCGACATCACCCGCTCCGGGGGATCCTCCGGACGGAGCGCCCCCCCCGTACAGGCCGAGGGTCCTCGCGCGTGTGGGTGGGTATGTGGGCCGGTCCGATGGTGGCACGCCGTCGATCAGAGGTTGTTGGCCTGCGGCAGGACGTCCGGTGGCGGGCAGCCAGCACGCCGTGTGCCGGGCCGTCGGCGCGGGTTCTCCGCATCTCCGCTTCCGGTAAGCAGCCGAGCACGTCGGTGACACCTTGGCCGCTCCGCAGAATCCGAGGCACCGCAGCACCCGGCCGCCGACAACCGGACGATCACCCCTTCCGGGTGATGCGGTCCACGGCAGGCCGCGCTCCCATGAAGGTGCATGACACCACGCTCAGGAAGGGACTCGAACCATGGCCCAGAAAGAGACAGGCGCCGAAGGTGTCACCGCCCTCGCCGAAGCGGACGCCCCCGTGTTCGAGACGCTCGTCCAGATGACCCTCGACACGTTCGAACGTTCCGGCCTGGACGAGGAGACGTACCTCCTGGCACGCATCGCCGCCCTGGTGGCCATGGATGCCTCCCCGCCTTCCTACCTCCTCAATCTCGGCACCGCTGCGGAAGCCGGTGTGCCACTGGAGAAGGTGCAGGGGACGCTCGTGGCGATCGCGCCCGTGGTGGGCAGTGCGCGCGTCGTGTCCGCCGCCCGCGCCATCGGCGAAGCCTTCGGGCTCGACATCAGCACCGAGGACCAGTAGCAGCAAAGTGACCGGGACTGCCTGTGAGTCCCGCCCGCCTTCGGATGGGACACGGGCAGGTCCGCTGGGGCCCTGGCGGACGACACCAGAGGAGGAACAATGAACAGCACCGTGAACCTGGCCTACGACTTTCCCCTTCTGGGGGCCTTCTGGGCGATGATGTGGTTCTTCATCTGGATCATCTGGTTCGTCCTGCTCTTTCGCGTCGTGGTGGACATCTTTCGTGATGACCACCTGAGCGGGTGGGCCAAGACCGGATGGCTCCTCTTCACGATCGTGCTCCCCTTCCTGGGCGTCTTCGTCTACGTCATCGCCCGGGGCAAGGACATGGGCAAGCGCGAGCAGGACCACGCCAGGGCCAAGCAGGAGCAGACGGATCGGTACATCCGCGAGACCGCCGGCAGCGCGGGGACCAGCGAGGCGGACGAACTCGTCAGGCTCTCCGAGATCCGCGCCAGGGGCGACATCACCGAGGACGAGTACCGCCGGGCCAAGGAGAAGGTCCTTCACTGACCCGCGTGTACCTGTCCGGGCACAGGCCACCGTGGGTGCCGCCCTGGTTCGGTCAGCCGGTCGACCGGTACCTGCGGTGCGGCGCCCGGTGGCCTCATAGCCCCGCACACGACGGCCACCCCCTACCGGAGGGTCTGCAATGACTGAGAACCATCCTTCCGGCATCGACACGCGGCACCTCAGTCCGCAGGAGCGGGTCGCCCGCGGCAAGGCAGCACGCGCCGACGCGCCACGGTCCAGCCACGCCGAGTTCAGGCCCCCGCCGAAGCGCACGGACCCTGTGGAGATCATCGAGAAGCAGTCCGCGACGCGGGTGCCGGAACTCGTACCGATCCGCTACGGCAGGATGAGCGAGGCGCCGTTCCGCTTCTACCGCGGGGCCGCCGCCATCATGGCCGCCGACCTTGCGGAGACGCCGCGCAGCGGGATCAGGGTGCAGTGCTGCGGCGACGCGCACATGCTCAACTTCCGGCTGCTCGCGTCGCCGGAACGCCGCCTGATGTTCGACATCAACGACTTCGACGAGACACTGCCCGGGCCGTGGGAATGGGACGTCAAGCGGCTGTCCGCCAGCCTGGTCATCGCGGGCCGGGCGAACGGCTTCAGCGCCAAGGAACGTACATCGGTGGTGCGGGCGGCCGTGCGGTCCTACCGCGAGCGCATGCGGAGCTACGCCGGACTCGGCAATCTCGACGTCTGGTACACCCGCTTCGACGCCGACGAACTGCAGGAACAGTTCGCCCCGGTGCTCAGCGCCGGGCAGCGCGATCGCTGGGAACGCACCCGGGAGCGGGCCCGTGCGCACGGCACGTTGCAGGTCTTCGACAAGCTCACGCACGTCGTCGACGGAAGGCGGCAGATCGCTCCCGATCCCCCGTTGCTGGTCCGGCTCCAGGATCTGCTTCCGGATGCCGAACGAGGCGGGCTGGAGCAGGAGATCAGCCGGCTCATCGAGCGCTACGGCCAGACACTGCAGACGGACCGCCGCTTCCTGCTGGAGAGCTATCGCCTCGCCGACATGGCCCGCAAGGTCGTCGGGGTGGGGAGTGTGGGGACCCGCTGCTGGATCATCCTGATGCTGGGCAGGGATGACGAGGATCCCCTGTTCCTCCAGGCCAAGGAGGCCGACGAGTCGGTTCTGGCGCCTTACGTGGGAGGCAGCGCGTTCAGCACGCAGGGCGAGCGCGTCGTCGTCGGCCAGCGGCTCATGCAGGCCACCAGCGACATCTTCCTGGGCTGGGAGCGCGTCACGGGACTGGAAGGCAAGCGGCGGGACTTCTACATACGCCAGTTGCGGGACTGGAAGGGTATAGCCGTGGCCGAGAGCATGTCGCCGAAGAGGATGGGCCTGTTCGGCCGGCTGTGCGGCGCCACGCTGGCCCGTGCCCACGCCAGGTCCGGAGACCGGATCGCGATCGCCGCCTATCTGGGCGGCGGCGACGTCTTCGACCGTGCGCTGGCGACGTTCGCCGAGCTGTACGCGGACCAGAACGAGAAGGACCACCAGGCCCTGGTCGACGCCATCCGAGCGGGACGCGTCCCAGCTGAGGCGGCCTGACGGCCGCAGGGCCATACGCGTTGGAACCCGGACGCAGGGGTGGTCAACTCAGGAAGACGGCACCACCGTATGGCTTGGAAATCGAAAGTCCGCCGACACCGCCCATGAGCGGAAGGGCAGGCCGTTGGCGAAGCCACTCTTTCGGCGGGCCCTTGGGAGCGAAACAGCGTCGTCATGGCGCAAGGACGGCCGCTTTCAGTGCGCGGTGTACGTCCTCCCGCCGGACGGCACCCGTGCCCGCAAGTTCGCGTACGGCAAGACCTGGGCCGAGTGCGATGCCAAGCGCCGGGAACTGCTCGACAAGGTCGACCAGGGTGTGCCCGTGCCGACCCGGTCGGCCAGGCTCGCCGAGTGGCTGCCGTACTGGCTGGACAACGTCATCAAGCCCCGGCGCAAGCTCAGCACGTACGACAAGTACGAAGCGCACGTCCGGCTCTACCTGGTCCCGCTCCTCGGTGCCAGGCGGCTCGAATCGCTGGGCGTCGCCGACGTGCGCCGCTTCCTCGTCCGCCTGGAGGAGAAGACCACCGCGGCCACGGCCAAGGAGGCACGTACTGCGTTCGGCGCTGTCCTCGGCGTGCCGTGAGGAACTGATCACGCGGAACGTCGCCAAGCTCGTCGAGCCTCCGCGTACCGACAACCGTGAGTTGAAGCCCTGGACTCTGGACGAGCCGCTCGACTTCCTGGCCGCCTCGCGCAAGGACCCGCTCTATGCGGCCTTCGTGCTCGCCATCGCCATGGGTCTGCGCCGGGGAGAGATCGTCGGCCTGCGCTGGTCGGACGTCGACCTCGACGGCCGCGTGCTGTACGTCCGCCAGCGGGTGCAGCGGCGCCGTGGAGTGCTGTACGACGACGATGCCAAGAGCCGTCGCCGTCGGGCCGTCCCGCTGCCCGCACTCTGCATCGCGCCGCTGCGTTGGCACCGGATGCGGCAGGTGGCGGCTCGGGCGAAGGCAGGGGAGGCCTGGCGGGAGTCGGACTACGTCTTCACCACCCGCACCGGTCGCCCGGTCGAGCCGCGGAACCTCTACCGATCCTTCACCCGCGTCGCCCGGTCCGCCGGCCTCCGGGTGATCCGGCTGCGCGACGCCCGGCATGGCACGGCCACGCTCCTCACGGCGGCCGGTGTCGCGCCCCGCGTCGTGATGGAGATCCTGGGCCATTCCCAGATCAGCATCACCATGGACGTGTACACGCACGTCGTGCAGGACACGCAGCGCGAGGCCATGAGCCACATGGACCGGCTGCTCAAACGTCGGACCGACGCCGGTTGATCCCCGGCGGTGCCAGTGCGAGGCGCACCGAAGCCCTGGGCCGTAACCAGTCCGGGGCTTTCCGGCGGTCGTGGCCGATCAGTGCTCGCGCTCCCCGCACGCGGCCGGACGGAGTACGGAGCCTGGGACGGCTTCCTCCGTGGGGACACCCTTGAGCAGCAGGCACGCCTGCCCGGTGTCGTCTGCGGGCGGATATTCGGTGTCAACCGTCGGCACAGAGAACTGCTCCGACCCCGCATGCAGTTCGCCTTTGACCGGAGGGCTCGGAAGCACCCCTTTCAAAACGCCGAATGCCGCGACCACGCCCTCGGACACCGTCAAGGTCTCTTCGATGTCGAAACGCCAGTGCAGTCGCGCCTCTGCCAGCAGCCTCTTTCCGGGGCGCCTCTGGGCAAGAACGACATCTCGGCGGTTGCGTACGCTCCGGGCCACGGCGCAACAGATGGGTACGTGCGTCTCGTGCTCCGTGATCACCCGGTTGTAGCCGGCTGGTGGATGGAAGCACAACGCGTCGTCCAGCAAACCCACAGCGGCCGCCCGAGCACGCGGGTGGCCCTGCTCCACGATGTCCAGCAGCAAAGGAGCGGCCCAGCTTGCGGAGGGGAACACCATGCCGCTGTGACCGTGCACGATGCCGCCGCCCGCGAGGCGGGACGCCGCATCGGCGACCTGGTCGAGCGTGGTGGCGGTGGCCAACTCCTTGAGGCTGTCGGTAATGACCTCGGGGCGGTAATACGGGCTAGGAGGCGCCGGTACGGTCGACCAGTCCACGGCGTCGATGGCGTCGGAGAGCATGTGGGCATTGTGCCGAGGCCGCAGGGCGACGTGGTCTCGTCTACGTAGCTCACGGGCCGCTCGCGCAGGAAGCGCGCAGACCGCGACCGATTGGCCGTGGATGTCAGAAGTGGATGTCAAAGGCCCCGGACCATGATCGGTCCGGGGCCTTTTGCCTGGTGCCCCCGGCAGGATTCGAACCTGCGACACCCGCTTTAGGAGAGCGGTGCTCTATCCCCTGAGCTACGAAGGCGGGGGCTTGTGGGAGGCCTTGGTGAAGGTCCATCGGGTGGATCTTCGGCCCAG
>Ga0247820_10001080_pt1 | contig 15317 bp, 12 predicted proteins | sample 13C_Glucose_Day1_2_FD_192480 | JGI IMG/M metagenome (GOLD analysis project Ga0247820, IMG submission 192480) | Soil microbial communities from agricultural site in Penn Yan, New York, United States - 13C_Glucose_Day14 | ecosystem: Environmental > Terrestrial > Soil > Agricultural land | place...
CCCACCACTCCGGGTCAACGCCTGACCCGGTGCAGCACCACCCGAAAAGGGGCCGCGGGAACGACTCCCGCGGCCCCCTTTCCTTTTCCCCGCGTTCCTTTTCCCCGCCGGCTTCACCCCGATCGCCTCCCGACGGCGGCGAGAGCGGGCATGTATTGCGGCGTCGTTGCCGACCGGCCGGTCATGTCGAGAAACTCCCGACGCACATTCAGGGCCAGCTCTTGTGAATCAGCGAGCCCGACCCGTCGATGGGTTCTCAGCCCGGGGCGACAGGGACGAGTTCACGGAGTAGTTGCTCGATTCGGATGCGGGTGTCGTCGCGGATCGGCGCGGCCCTGCATCGCCGGCCCGGCGGCACCCGATGGACCAATTGGTAGCCGACAGCGTGGCAGACGACCGGGCCGGGCGTTCCGCCGCTGTTCACACAGCGTCCATGACGGCTTGATAGACCACTGACGTGACCAACTCCGGACTTCGAGCAACCGGCGGCCCTGACTTACGGAACCCAACCCACCCGGCCAAGGCGATGCCAGCTCAACACGAGCACTCTCGCGTTCACCCCAACGTCGTCGGGAGCTGGGCTTCCCGTGGGGTGCTGCGCCGCGTCAACCGCAGCATTGGACATCACCTCTGCAGCAGGTAGAAGCGGAAGAATTCGTTGTGGACGTCGAGCACGTTCACCGCGGTGAATCCCGCGCGCAGGGCGTAGTCGCGTAGGACGTCCGGTCGCATCACCGTGCCCGTGCCGACCGACGGTTGATGGGCCAGCCCGTCGGCCAGGCAGCACAGCAGGCTGTACCCGTACATCAGCCGCTCGACATCGTCGCCGGGCGCGGTGAACGACTCGGCCACCCGCTCGTCCATCACCAGCACCGGGGCGGTGCCGGCGGCCAGTGCTCTCATGGTGGTCAGCACGCGGACGGGTTCGGGCAGATCGTGAATGCATTCGAAAGCGAAAACGGCCTGATACGCGCGACCGGCCTCGACCGCGTCCGCGGGGTCGAGGTGATGGAAGTGCACACGGTCACCCACCCCGGCCTCGGCCGCGTTTCGGCGGGCGGCGATCACTGATGGGCCGTCGACGTCATACCCGTCGACGGTGACGTCCGGGTAGGCCAGTGCGATGCCGATGGCCGACCAACCGTGTCCGGTGCCGATGTCGGCGACCCGGCCGCCGCCGCGCAAGACCGCGTGCACCGAGGGGATCTCCGGCAGGTACCGGCGGGGCAGGTCACCGAGGAACAACGGCCGGTTCGCGGCAGCCTGGGCCTCGCGGACGTCCGTGCCGTGCGCGGCCCAGCTGAGCCCGCCGCCGGTCCGGTAGGCATCGACAAGGGCGTCCAGCTGCTTGCCGGCGGCGGCGACGAACTTGGCCAACGGCAACACGTAGTTAGGGTTCAGCTCGTCGGTCAGCACCTCGGCGTGCCCGGCCGGCAGGTGGTACCGACGCCGGCCGGGATCGGGATCGTCATCGACCACCAGGATTCCGGTCACTGCTTGATGTTCCAGCCATTCCCGGGCGTACCGCTCCGCGGTCGCGGTCCGGGCGGCCAGCTCGGTCGACGTCAGCGGCCGGTCGCCGGCCAGTGCCCGGTACCAGCCCAGCCGATCACCGAGGAACGCGGCCTGGACGTCCATGGCGCCCAGCACCGCATCGAACAGTCGCCCGGCGAGGGCATCGGACGTGTGGATCGGTTGCTCGAGGGTGGTCATCTTTCGTCTCCCTGTGGCGGATCGACGATCGGGCGATCGTGGGTTGTACGACCGTAGGAACTCGCGCTGTCAGCGCGCTGTCTGATCGCTGCCTGCCACCATGGCCTGGTGACACCGGTGGTACGCGTCCTGGGACCGCTGCACGTCGAGGGACCACTCGGCGCGATGACCATCGGCTCCGCCCGGCAGCGCCGGCTGCTGGTCGCGTTGGCGACGGACCCCGGACAGCTGCTGGGTCGCGGGCTGCTGGTCGACCTGGTGTGGCCGGACCCTCCGGCAGATCCGTCCGGCGCCCTCCAGACCAACGTGTCTCGGTTGCGTCGAGTCCTTCCGCCGGGGGTCCGGATCGAGACCACCGCGGACGGCTACCGGCTGAGCGCGCGGCGGGATGCCGTCGACGTGACCGCGTTTGCCGATCTGCTGGCGGTGGCCGGCGCCGCCGACCTGGCCGATCGGCCCGACGCCTACGCGCGGGCGCTCACGCTGTGGCGGGGGCGGCCGTTCAGCGAGCTGGATCATCCGGTGCTCGAAGCCGAGATCGCTCGGTTGACCGAGCTGCGGACCGCGGCGATCGAGCAGTTCGCGGCGGCCCTGCTGGCGACCGGCCGAGCGGGCGAGGCGGTGGTGGCCCTGGAGTCCCTGGTCGCCGCCGAACCTTTGCGCGAGGGTGCGGTCGCCCTGTTGATGCGCGCGCTCGCAGCGATGGGCCGCCAAGGCGATGCGCTGGCCGCCTACGCAAGACTGCGGTCCCGGCTGGCCGAGGAACTTGGCCTGGACCCCGCGCCCGCGGTGCGGGAGGTGCAGGGTCAGGTGCTACGCCAGCGGCTGGCCGGGCCGTCGGTTGCCCCATCGAATTCGATCACCCGCGGAGCCGGTCCCTCGCGGCTGCCGATCAGTACCTTCGTCGGCCGCTCGAGGGAACTGGGCGCGGTCGCGGCGGCTCTGGCCCAGGCTCGCGCGGTCACAGTGTGCGGTCCCGGTGGCGTGGGCAAGACCCGGCTGGCTCTGCACGTCGCGGCCGAAATCGCGGATCGCTACCAGGATGGTGTCTTGATCGTCGAGCTGGGCGAAGGAGGACCGGCCGATGTGGTGCCGGCGGTGGCGGCGGGGCTGCGGGTATCCGCCGACGAGGGCGAGTTCGCCGCACGGATCGTAGAGGTGTTGGCGGTTCGTCACCAGCTGCTCGTTCTCGACAACTGCGAGCACGTCGCCGACGAGGCCGCCCGGTTGATCGAGGCGATCAACCGCGGAGCACCCCGCATCGACCTGCTGATGACCAGCCGGGAGCCGCTCCGGGTGGACGGCGAGCGGGTGATCACGATCGCACCGCTGCCGTCGGATGCTGCGGCGGTCCTGCTCACCGACCGACTCGTCGCCGCCGGTGGCGTGGTGCCCGACCACTCGACTCCCTCGGGCGTATCGGACCGGAGGGCGCTCGCCGAGTTGTGCCGTCGCCTGGACGGATTGCCGCTGGCACTCGAACTCGCGGCCGGACGTGCCGCCACCCTGGGCCTGGCCGGGTTGCTGGATGCCATTACGGCCGACGAGACCCTCGCCGTGCTCCGCGGTGGTCGGCGCACCGCGTCGGCCAGGCACCGATCCGTCACCGACCTCGTCGCGTGGTCGCACGGGTTGCTGGAGGAACCGCAGCGGCTCCTGTTCGAGCGGATGTCGGTTTTCGCCGCGCCGGCTGAGCCAGCGGCGATCGCCGCGGTGTGCGGCGGCATATCATCGCTGCCGGATTTGGTCGAACGTTCAATGCTGGTCCGCAGACCGGGCCCACCGGACCGCTTCGGCATGCTGGAAACCCTGCGGGCCTTCGGCCGGATGCGACTCGCCCAGGATCCGGAGGCCGGCCGGCTGCGCGACCGGCACGCCGCCTGGTTCGTCCGCGTGGCCGCCGAGATCGCCGAGCAGCGACGCGGGCCGCAGGAGTCGGCCGCGGTCCGCCGGTTCGACGCCCACCTGGCCGATCTGCGGCGCGCCCACTCCTGGTTGTGCGAACGGGGCTCGCTCACCGGTGCGCTGTCGATGTCGGTGCTGTTCGGTGAGATGGCCTTCGTGCGCGGCCGGATGGACCTGATGGTTCCGGTCACGGAGGCACTTGCCGCGGCGGGGGTGCCGCCACCGGACGGCCCGATCGGACCCGCGCATCCACTGGTGCCCCGGCTGCTCGGCCTGCTCGCCACGGCCGACTGGCAGCTCGGCGAACTGGAGTCCAGCCTGGCCCGCGGACGCCAGTCCATCGCCGTCGCGGAGGCCTCGGGTGATCCGTTGGCCGCCAGGTTCGGTCACGAGGCACTGTCGAATGCGGTGTCGTTCTCCGGTGACCTGCCGGCCGCCCTCGAGCACGGGCGGCGAGCCCGCGACCTGGCGGCTGCCGCCAATGATCCGGAGTGCCGGTTCCTGGCGCTGATCGACCTGACCACCAACGCCGGATATGCCGGGCACCCTGAGGCGGCGGACTACGAAGCGGAAATGATCGCCGTGCCAACGGCTTCGCCGACCGGCGTGGCCTGGCGCGAGTACGTGCTCGGCGAAGTGCGGGCGGACCGGGGCGATCCAGCGGCGGCCGGGCACCTCACCGCGGCAGTTGCGGCCGCGGAGACAGTCGATTCGGCCTTCATCGCCGGGGTCGCCCGGCACACCCTGCTCACCACGGCCGCTCGGCATGGGGACCCGGCGGCGGTGCTGCCGGCATTCGGTCCGCTGCTGGACCACTGGCACGGTCTGGGGGCCTGGACGCAGGTGTGGATCGCGGTCCGCGCGCTGGTCGAGACGCTGTCCCGGTCGGGCCGGCACGGCGACGCCGCGACGTTGCTCGGCGCGTTGGACGTGAGCCCGCGGGCCACCCCGGTCTACGGTGCGGACGCCGTTCGGGTGGATGCGGTGCGGGCCGCGGCTCGGGTCGCCCTCGGTGCCGACTTCGACGTTGCGACCCGCAAGGGCGCCGCTCTTGGAGACCAGGGCGCACTGGCCCTGGCCCGCACGTTGGCTCGATCGACGACGGGCTCGTGATGGTGGCCGGCCGGACCCAGGTGGCAGGCGGAGATGACGATTGTCATCCCGCGGTGATGATGCGCGGCACTACTGGGCGCGCCCGAAGGGCGGGAAGCTGTCCCGCATGAGAACAACACTCGAGAGAAGGACGGGCCGCGCCGGCACCGGTGCGGACAAAGGTGTGATGGCCGAGCTACGGGGCGCGTCGAAGGTCTTCGGCCGCGGTTCGCGGGCGGTGGACGGCGTCCGCAACGTCGATCTCGCGATTCGGCCGGGCGAGTTGCTGGCGGTCCTTGGACCGAACGGCGCCGGGAAGTCCACCGCGATCGGCATGTTGACCGGGATGACCGCACCGACCTCCGGGGTTGCCCGGCTGTTCGGAATGGATCCACGTGATGTGGCCGCCCGGCGGCGGGTCGGGGTCATGCTCCAGGCGTCGGGAGTGCCCGACACGCTCCGGGTGCGGGAGCTGCTCACCGCCTTCCGCGGCTACTACCCGCAGCCACTCCCGCACGAAACGGTGGTCGCTGCCGCGGGTCTGGCCGGACTGGAGGGCCGACTGTACGGTTCGTTGTCGGGGGGTCAGCAGCGGCGGGTGCTGTTCGCGATCGCGCTGTGCGGCAACCCTGAGTTGCTGTTCTGCGACGAACCGACGACCGGTCTTGACCCGGAGATCCGCCGGACACTGTGGGAAGTCATGCGCGAGTTGGCCGGCGCCGGCCGGGGTGTGGTGTTGACGACCCACTACCTCGAGGAGGCCGACGCCCTCGCCGACCGGATCGTCGTCCTGGACCGCGGACGGATCATCGCCGAGGGCACACCGTCCGCGATCAAGTCCCTCGTCCCCGGGCGCCGGATCGCCGCCCGGACCGTGGTGCCGGTCGACGAGGCCCGGCGATTCCCGCAGGTGCGCGGCGCGTCGCGGGAGGGGGCGGTATTGACACTGCTGGTCGGCCGGCCGGAGCCGGCGCTCGGCGCGCTGCTCGCTCGTGACCCGGAGTTGACCGGGCTGACCGTGACGGAAACCAGCCTGGAAGAGGCGTTCCTGCACCTGACCAACCGCACGGAGAGTGCGGCATGAGCGAGGCTTGCCGAGCGAATCATCAGCACAGCGGCCGGCGCCCCGCGGGGCGACCGAGCCTGCGAGGCGTCCCGCGGAGGGCGGCGGCATGAACGTCCCGAGCACCTTGCCGCGTCCCGCTGCCGGGCGGATCACCCGGCCCACCACATTCCGCGTCTACCGGACCGAGGCGCGTCAGGAATTCCTCAAGCTCATTCGTATCCCGATCTTCGCCGTCACCACCGTCGCGCTTCCGTTGATGTTCTACGTCATCTTCGGCATCACCTTTGCCGACGAGACGGCGCGCGGGGTCGGAGTGACGACCTACATGCTGGCGACCTACGGCGCCTTCGGTGTCATCGGGGCGGCCCTCTTCGGGTTCGGGGTGTCGGTGGCCGTCGAGCGCGGGCAGGGCTGGATGCGGCTCAAACGGGTCTCACCCATGCCTGCGCTGGCGTACTTCGTGGGCAAGGTGATCATGAGCGTCACCGTTGCCGCCCTGATCGTGGCCCTGCTGTTCGTCCTTGGCGCCACCGTCGGCGGGGTCCGTATGCCGGCCGACCAGTGGGCCGCTCTCGCGGGTGTTCTGGTCGCCGGCGCGCTGCCGTTCTCTGCGATGGGCCTTGCCTTCGGCTACCTCGTCGGGCCCAACTCGGCGCCGGCGGTGTTGAATCTCGCGTGGCTGCCGATGGCCTTCGCGTCCGGACTGTGGATCCCGATCGCCCTGCTTCCCAGCGTCGTGCAGTCCATCGCGGTGTTCCTGCCCCCCTACCATTTCGTGCAACTGGCGCTCGGCACCATCGGTGCGTCGGAGGGCGGGTTCCCGGTGTTTCACCTGGCGAGCCTGTTCGGCTTCACTGCGGCCTTCCTTGCCGTGGCGGCCTGGGGTTACCGGCGCGACGAGGGACGAACCTACGGATGAGGCGACTCCGGTGAGCGTGAGCGATAATCGAGGTGCCAAGTACCTGCCCTACATCTGGCTGGTGTACCTGGCGGTGCTGTTCTTCCAGCCGGCCCTCGACCCGACCGCCGGCCCGGCCGAGTGGTTAGCGGTCGGGCTGCTCATCGCGGCCTTCCTCCCGCTCTACCGGACCGCGCTGCGCACCCGTGACCAGGGGCGCACTGTCGTGCTGCTGGTGGCGCTCGTGTTGCTGGCCCTGCTCGGATCGCTGGTCAACACGGGCGCGAGCGTCTTCCTGGTCTACGCCGCCGCCCTTGCCGGACGACTGGAACCGGTCCGCCGCGCCGTCTGGGTGATCGCCGCCCTGGCCGGCGTCAACGGCATCATCTACCTGACGTCGACGGTCCCGCTGCCCTGGCGAGTCGTGTTGGTAGCGCCGGAGTTCGTGTTCACCCTGGTGGTCGGGGCCACGAGCATCTTCGACAACGAGCGGGGCAGGGCCGAGCGCCGACTGCGGCGGGCCGACGAGGAGATCGAACGCCTGGCGATCATCGCCGAGCGGGAACGCATCGCGCGGGATCTGCACGACCTGCTCGGCCACACGCTCTCGGTCATCGTTCTCAAGTCCGAATTGGCGGGCCGCATGATCACCATCGACCACGGTCGTGCCCAACTCGAGATTCAGGACATCGAGCGCACCGCGCGGACGGCCCTGACCGAGGTACGGGCCGCCGTGGCCGGGTACCGCGCGAAGGGAATCGGGGGCGAACTGGCCAACGCTCGAAGCACCCTGGCCGCCGCGGGGATCGACACCGAGCTGCACGCGGACCTTCCTGAACTCGCGGCCGAACAGGAGTCGGCGCTGGCCCTGGCCGTGCGCGAGTCGGTGACCAACGTGTTGCGGCATGCGCAGGCCGAACGCGTTACCATCCGTCTTCACGGCACAGACGACGGTGTGGTTCTCGAGGTGAGCGACGACGGACGGGGCAGCGACGCACCCGAAGGGGCCGGCCTCGCTGGCATGCGTGAACGCGTTTGCGCCCTGGGCGGCCAGGTCACCCGGACGGCCAGGTCAGACGTCAGCTCCGGCACGCTGCTGCGCGTGACCTTACCTCGCGCATCCGGCAGTTCCCGGCAGGGCGAAACACGGGCGATTCGACCATGAGCATCACCGTCCTGATCGCCGAGGACCAACGGATGGTTCTCGGTGCGCTCGGCACGCTGCTGGGGCTGGAGCCGGACATCGACGTCGTCGGATCCGCCGCCGACGGCGACGATGCGCTCCGGCTCACCCGCGCCCTGCAGCCCGAGATCTTGCTGACCGACATCGAGATGCCGGGCCGAACCGGCCTCGACGTGGCCCGCGAAGTACGACGAGAGGGCCTACCCACCCGGGTGGTGATCCTGACCACCTTCGCTCGCGCCGGATACTTGCGCCGCGCGTTGGACGCCGGGGCCCGCGGCTACCTGCTCAAGGACGCGCCCTCGGCCACCCTTGCCCAGGCGATCCGCACAGTCCATGCGGGCGGTCGTGCCATTGACCCCGAACTGGCGGCCGACGCCTGGAGCTACTCCGACCCGCTCACCGACCGAGAACGCGAAGTCCTGCGCCTCACCGGGGACGGGCTGGCTAACGTCGAAATTGCGCGGCGCCTGCACCTTTCGGAGGGAACCGTTCGCAACTACATTTCTGAAGCAACCCACAAGCTCGGCGCAGACAACCGAATCGCTGCCGCCCGGCGGGCCCGCGATCGCGGTTGGCTCTGATCAGACCGCATTTGAGACTGGAACTGAGACCAAGAAAGCCGAACGCCGAGCGCTCCTGGCGGAGGCGTTCAGCGTTTGCGCTGGTCGTGGCGGTAGCGGTGGGATTTGAACCCACGGAGGAGTTGCCCCCTCACACGCTTTCGAGGCGTGCTCCTTAGGCCGCTCGGACACGCTACCGGCGGAAACTATACCGGCTACCAAGCATGCTCAAGTCCGCCCCGGCGGGGCCGTCCGGGAGCCGGTCCAGCCGGAGCCCAACCGGCCGGAGCCGAACCAGCAAGCGGCCAGCCGGCCAGGCAGGCCGACACCGATGCAGCGTGATGCACGCCGACCGGGCACGAAACCCGCACCCGGTGCGGCCACCACCCCGAACCACAGGCTCAGCCGTCGACCGCACCGCCACCCGAGCCCGTGCCATCGGACCGCAGCCGCACCAGGTCGGAGACCAGCGAGACCATCTCGTCGACGTTCGCCTGGTATTGCGGCGTGCCCGTCGAGGCCAGCGCGTCCGGCGCGGAGGCGTTGTAGTAGAGCCCGTCGGCCATCAGCATGACCATCTGCGCGACCGTCCGATCTCCCACGGCGCTGCACACCGAGTCGTACCACTGCCCCTGCACTCCGGCCAGGGCCTCCCGGGCGCTGGCGTGCGACCGGAGCCGAGTCACGGCGACGAGCGTGCGGTCGAACGGGGTGTCCGCGTTCTGTGAGGTGCGCAGGAAGTAGGCGATCACTCCCTCGGGCGCCGTCCGCATCAGCGCGTCGTCATCGGCCGCGCGGGCGCGCATCCGGTCGAGCAGGCCCTCGACCATCGCGTCCTTCGACGGGAAGTGGTAGATCAGCCCACCCTTGGAGACCCCGGCCTCGCGGGCGACGGCTTCCAGCGTCGCGGCCCGCTCCCCACGGTCGACCAGCAGCCGCTCGAACGCGTCGAGCACCCGGTCCCGGGCGGCAGGGGGTGGCGGCACGACGCTCACGGTAGCGCCCGGCCCGGCGGGAGGACCCCGCCGCGTGCGATCTCTCGCGCAGAATGCGGAACATCGGCAGGCTACGGACCAGCCGAAGTTCCGCGATCAGGCCGGCCAGGGACGAACCTCCCAGCGATTGTGATCCCGGGAATGTTCGCGCAACCCGGCTTGTTACTGTACCGTCTGGTCGGTATAGTTGATAGTACAAGCAAGACCCAACCTGGAGCTGTGAAGAAATGACCTCGACCATGCACCCGCGCGCCGGCACGGCGTCAGGCGCGCCGGTCACCACCCTTGAAATCCGCAACCCGGAAGCCCACCAGGGCCGCGCGGGCGCCCGCGAATGGCTCGCCCTCGCCGTCCTGATGCTGCCCGTCCTGCTCGTCGCCGTCGACGCGACGGTGCTGTCCTTCGCTCTGCCGTCGATCTCCCTGGCGCTGTCCCCGACCGGCACCCAGCTGCTGTGGATGGTCGACATCTACCCGCTGGTGCTGGCCGGCCTGCTCGTCTCCATGGGCAGCCTGGCCGATCGGGTGGGTCGTCGCCGGCTGCTGCTCATCGGCGCCGTCGGCTTCGCCGCCGTCAGCGCCCTGGCCGCCTACGCACCGAGCGCGGAATGGTTGATCGCCGCCCGTGCGGCCCTGGGATTCTTCGGCGCCATGCTGATGCCGGCAACGTTGTCCCTGCTGCGGAACCTGTTCGTCGACCGGCAACAGCGCCGGTTGGCCATCGCCATCTGGGCGGCCGGTTTCTCCGGCGGCGCGGCGCTCGGCCCCATCGTCGGCGGGTTCCTGCTGGAGCATTACTGGTGGGGCTCGGTCTTCCTGATGGCCGTGCCGGTGCTCGTGCTGCTGCTGTTCCTGGCCCCGATCTTCGTGCCGGAATCGCGGGATCCGAACCCGGGCGCGGTGGACGTCGTCAGCATCGGGCTGTCCCTGCTGACCATGGTGCCGCTGGTGTACGCGATCAAGTCGATCGCCCACGACGGGATCTCGGTCACCGCGTTCGGGCTGGTCATGCTGGGCCTGCTGGCCGGCACGGCCTTCGTCCGCCGGCAGCTGACCCGGGCCAATCCGATGCTCGACGTCCGGCTGTTCCGGCGCTCGGCGTTCACCGGCGCGGTGCTGGCGAACCTGCTGGCCGTGTTCGCGCTGGTCGGGTTCCTGTTCTTCGTTGCTCAGCACCTGCAGTTGGTGCTCGGCTACGGCCCGATGGAGTCCGGCCTGATCCTGCTGCCGGGCCTGGTGGTGACCGTCGTCGCCGGGCTGGCCGTGGTGCCGCTGGTGCGCGTGCTGTCGCCGCGGATCGTCGTCGCCGGCGGTCTGCTGATCAGCGCCGCCGGTTACGTGGCGATCCTGTTCACCGCGGACGACCCGTCCGCGTGGGGCCTGGGCGCCGCCTTCATGGTGCTGAGCCTGGGCATCGGTGCGGCGGAGACGATCTCGAACGACGTCATCGTGTCCAGCGTCCCGGCCGACAAGGCCGGTGCGGCGTCGGCAATCTCGGAGACCGCCTACGAGCTGGGCGCGGTGCTCGGCACGGCGGTCCTCGGCGGCATCCTGACCGCCGTCTACACGGCGCAGGTCGTCGTCCCGATGGGGCTCGACCCGGCCGCCGCCGCGACGGCCGGCGAGACCCTGGGCGGGGCCACTGCGGTGGCCGCCACGCTGCCCGAACCGGCCGCGGCCCAACTGCTGGAATCGGCGCGGCACGCCTTCGACGGCGGCGTCGTATTCACCGCGGCGATCGCCGTGGTGCTGGTGCTGTCGGCGGCCGTCGTGGCCTGGCTGACCCTGCGGGGCAAGGGCGCCGAGAGCTGATCTGGGCCGGCGACACCCGCCCGCACCCGGCGACGAAAACCCCGGCGAGCAGACACCATTGGCTGCTCGCCGGGGTTCGTTCACGTTCGGCCCGGCCGGACCGGGCCGGGGAGTGAATCAGTCGGTCAGGGGATCAGGATCGCCCGCCCCCGCACCTTGCCGGCGTCCAGGTCGTCGATCGCGTTCTGGAACTGGTCCAGCTGGTACTTGGCGGTGTGCAGGGTGACCTTGCCGCGGGCGGCCAGGGCCATCAGCTCGACCAGGTCGTTGTAGGAGCCGACCAGGTTGCCGATGATGTTGCGCTCGGTCGAGATGATGTCGATCGTGGGAATGTCGACGTTCTCGCCGTAGCCGACGACGTGGTAGTCGCCGGCCCGTCGGGTCATGTCCAGACCCTTGGCGGTGGAGCCGCCCTCGCCGACGAAGTCGATGACCTGCTCGGCTCCGTTCCCACCGGTGATGTCCAGGACCTGCTGCACCTCGGTGCCGTCGGCGACCACGGTGATGTCGGCGCCGATTTCCTGGGCCAACTTCAGGGCGTCGGGGTTGCGGTCGACCACGATCAGGTCGGCCGGCGACAGCGCCTTGAGCACCTGGATGCCGATGTGGCCCAGGCCGCCGGCGCCGATCATCACGCAGCGATCGCCGGCGCGCAGCTTGCGGGCGGCCTTGGCGGCGGCGTGATAGGCGGTCAGGCCGGCGTCGGCCAGCGCGGCCACGTCGGCCGGCTCCAGCGAGTCGTCGATCTTGACGACGCTGCGGGCGGAGGTCTTGAGGTAGTCGGCGTACCCGCCGTCCACATCGATGCCCGGGAACTGCGAGTTCTCGCAGTGCACGTCGTCCCCGAACCGGCAGGCGCGGCAGAGCCCGCAGGTGATCAGCGGGTGCATGATCACCTTGTCGCCGACCGCGACGTTGGTGACGGCGCTGCCGATGGCGTCCACCCAGCCGGCGTTCTCGTGGCCGATCGTGTACGGCAGCGGCACATTGGTCTTCGGAGCCCACTGCCCCTCCAGGATGTGCAGATCGGTCCGGCAGACGCCGGCCCCGCCGATCTTCACGATCACGTCGTGCGGCCCGGTCACCTCGGGCTTGGGGATCTCGGTCATCTCCAGGTTCTGGTGATAGCCGACCACTCGTACTGCTCGCATGCGCGGAACTCCTTCGTTCGGCATCGGATCATGATCTGCTCTCCCGACAGGGGCGAGCCGGCCATGCTGTCTTGGTTTGCCGCCCTCGCCAGCTCGGGCATTTGCCGACCGCGCCACTGGGGCGCCGTCAGCACCGGCCCGCACACGTCATTGGGTGCGGACCGGGGACCTGAGTTCGCAGGGTGGTCATGGGCGACCGTTCCCTCGATATCGGTGACCGAACCACCGACCGTCGTCCGTGCGACTCAGTGTGCACGGCGAGTCGATCGCGCGCAATAGACATGACCGAACTTGTTCACACTTGTCTGTACAAGTTGGTTCGACCCGGCGTCCGGATCAGCCCAGGGCGGCCCGGACCAGCGGCGCGACCCCGGTGCCGAGCAACTCGATCGCCCGCAGCGAGTCGGCCTGCGGGACGCTGGACAGGTCCATCTGGAAGCCCTGCCGATCGTGCTTGAGCACCTGGTGCAGGTCCACGATCCGCTCCGCCACCTGCTCCGGCGGGCCGATGAAGTACGCGCCGCCGGGCGCGGCCTGGGCGTCGTAGGACGCCCGGTCCGGCATGGGGAACCGCCGCTCGCGGGAGATCCGCCGCATGGAGTCGAGCCAGTACGGGAAGAACCGGTCGGCCGCCCGGCCGTCGTCGGTCAGGAAGCCCATGCCGGACACGGCGACCTCCTGCGTCGCCCCCGGCCGCTCGGTCTGGGCGAACGCCCGCCGGTACAGGTCGACCAACGGGGCGAACCGGGCCGGTTGGCCGCCGATGATGGCGTAGTTGACCGGCAGCCCGAGAACCCCGGCCCGCACCGACGATTCGGGATTCCCGCCGGTCGCCACGGAGATCCGGAGGTGCTCGCCGACGCCGGGCTTGGGATACGGCCGGGGCAGGATCACCGCGTTGTCCAGGGCCGGCCGGAACTGCCCCGACCAGGTGACCGGGTTCCCCGCGTCGATCTGCAGCAGCAACTGCACCTTCTCGTCGTACAACGCGTCGTAATCGGCCAACTCGGCGCCGAACAGCGGGTAGGACTCGATGAACGACCCGCGGCCGGCCATCAGCTCGACCCGCCCCGACGAGATCAGGTCAATGGTGGCGAACTGCTGGTAGACGCGCACCGGGTCCTCGGTGGACAGCACGGTGACGGCGCTGCTCAGCCCGATCCGGCTGGTCTGGGCCGCCGCGGCGGCCAGCAGGGTGCCCGGTGCGGAGACCGCGTAGTCGGGGCGATGGTGTTCGCCGATGCCGAAGAAGTCCAGGCCGACCTGTTCGGCCAGCCGGATCCGTTCCAGCAGGTCGGCCATCCGTTGGGCGGGTGAGGTCCGCTCGCCGGTGACCGGGTCGGGGTGGATGTCGCCGAAGCTGTAGACGCCGAGCTGCATGGGTTCATTCTCCCGGTCGATGGTCGGCGAAGAACGCCCGCAGCAGCGCCGCGCATTCGGCCTCCAAGACCCCGCCGCGGACCTGCACCCGGTGGGTCAGCCGCCGGTCGCGCAGCACGTCCCACAGCGATCCGGCCGCCCCCGTCTTGGGTTCCCAGCACCCGAACACCACGGTGTCGATGCGGGCCAGCACGATCGCGCCGGCGCACATGGTGCACGGCTCGACGGTGACGGCCAGGCGGCAGCCGGTCAGGTTCCACGTGCCCAGCGTGGCCGCCGCGGATCGCAGGGCCAGGACCTCGGCGTGCGCGGTCGGGTCGCCGGTCGCCTCGCGGCGGTTCCAACCCTCACCGAGAGTCTGGCCGGCGGCGCCGAGGACCAGCGCACCGATCGGCACGTCCCCGGTGGGCCGGGCGCGGCCGGCCAGGTCGAGCGCCCGCCGGATCAACGCCTCGTCGGCGGCCCGCAGCGCCGTCATGGGCCGGCCATCGACGGGACGGTCAGACCTTCTCGAGGATCTTGCCGAACGCGTCGGAGAAACCGCAGCGAGCGGCGATCATGGTCAACTGCTCGTCCGGGTACAGGTCGACGTCGTCGACGATCAGCTGCATCTCCTGCTCGGACAGGCCCAGGTCCGCCAGCAGGCCGAGATCGCCCTCCGGCCAGGGATCGTCATCGACCTCGTCGTCCTCGGGGATCTGGACCTGCAGCAGGTCCAGGACGTCGGCCGCGACGTCGTAATCCAGGCCCGCGGTCGCGTCCGACAGCAGCAGGGTCGCCCCGCCGGGGATGGGCCGGACGATGACGAAGAACTCGTCGTCCACCGCCAGCATCGCGAACACCGGCCCGCTGGTCGCCACCCGACGCAGGCCGGTGATGACCCCGTCGAGGTCGTCGAGCAGCTCGGGGGCCAGCAGCGAACAGCGCCACGTGGTGTCCTCGCGGGTCACCGCGACCCCGAAGCCCTCGGTCGTTGTCGTCCCGCTAGTGCTCACCCGGAGAACGTTACGGCCTTCCCGGCGGCGGGGCCACGCCACGGTCCTCCCCGGGGGTCGCCGGACCCGGGTGGCCGAGCACGGGCCATGATGTCGCCATGCACACCGGCGCGGCGTCCTCGGATCTCGCGACGCTGCTGCCGCCGGCGGTGTGCGTGCTGGGGTTGGGACTGATCGGCGGATCGCTGGCCAGGGCGGCCCGGCCGTTGGTGCCGGTGACCGGCTGGTCGCCGAGCCTGGCCACCCGGGACGCGGCCGCGGCCGACGGATTCGCCGTCGCGGCCTCCCTGCAGGAGGCGCTCCGGGCGGCCGCCCGGGACGACGCGCTGGTGGTCCTGGCCTCGCCTGTCACCACCTTTCGCAGCCTCCTGCGCGAGGTCGCACAGCATGCCCCCGGCGTGCGGCTGACCGACGTGGCCAGTGTCAAAGCGGCCGTGGCCGAGGAGGTCTCGCAGATCGCCCCGACCGCCAGGTTCATCGGGTCGCACCCGATGGCCGGCACCGCGGCGTCCGGCTGGGCGGCCGGTGACGCCACTCTGTTCGACGGCGCCGCCTGGGTCACCTG
>Ga0247820_10001081_pt1 | contig 15316 bp, 13 predicted proteins | sample 13C_Glucose_Day1_2_FD_192480 | JGI IMG/M metagenome (GOLD analysis project Ga0247820, IMG submission 192480) | Soil microbial communities from agricultural site in Penn Yan, New York, United States - 13C_Glucose_Day14 | ecosystem: Environmental > Terrestrial > Soil > Agricultural land | place...
CTCCGCGCCGGGGCCGGTGTACGGGAAGCGCGGCGCCGTCTACTGGGCCGGCACCGCCTGCGGCCGCAGGACGACGCGCTGGAGGACCAGGGCAGGCAGGGGCAGCAACAGGTAGCAGATCGCCCCGGCGCGGAGCGTGGTGTCGATCCCGAACTCGATGCTCGTCAGCACGGCGACGCTCGCCGCGAGCACGCCGGCCGCGCCGTTGATACCCCAGAACCAGGGCGTCGGCTCCCCGTCGATCGCCGAGACCAGCCGCATGCCGGTCGGAAAGCCGAAGCCCATGAGGAAGCCGGCCGGTGAGAGGACCAGGACCGCGAGCCCGGCCCGGAGCAGCAGGTTCGCGCTGTCCAGGCGGAGCAGGATTTCGGGCAGCCAGGACGGCAGGAGGAGGAGATAGAGGCTGGTCAGCACCGCCCAGCCGACGATCCGTCCGCCGCTGTCGAGGGGGATGCGCTCGGATGCCAGGCTGCCGATCCCGGTCGACAGGATCAGGCTGAAGAGGACCACGCTCAGCGCGTAGACGGGATGGCCCAGGAAGACGCTGATGCGCTGGAGCAGGCCGATCTCGGCCATCATGAAGCCGATGCCGATGAGGGCGAAATAGAGCGTTCCGGCGCCGATCAGCGCGGGCGGCCCGGCACTGGCGGTGGATCGCAGCGGCACGATGATCGTCGCCGCGACGAGAACGGCCGAGATGAGGATCAGCATGGCGAGCGTCAGGGTGGCGCTCAGGTTGCCCCCATAGACTCCCGCCCGCGAGGCGAGGTTGAAGATGTCCTGCTCGAACAGGCGGTCGAGCCGCAGCTGGTTGAAGAAGAACGGGCGCGCGTCGGTCGGCGGGCTCAGGTCGAGGTAGGAGGCCTCGGTGGCCCGCGCGAGCGCGGCGCGATCGGGCGCCGAGACGATGCTTTCGAGCAGCGGCGAGGCGGCCTGCCGCTGCGGGTTCAAGAGGACCGTGAAGCGATAGGTGTCCGCGGCCTGCTGGAGCGCCGCCAGAGTCTGGTCGGAGAGCGGCGAGCGCGAGGTGACCAGGGTCGCCACATGGTCCGACGCCGCCATGAAGAGGTGCCGCTTCGGCTCCGCCGCGCCCAGCGCCTGGAGCGTCGCGACCGCGAGGCTGACCATGCGGCCGGTCTCGTTGACCTCGCCGGGGGCGTACCAGCGACTCACGGTGAAGACGCCCGTGGGCGTCAGGCGCTCCAGGAAGATCCGCCAGGCCTCGACCGTGTAGAGGCCGTTCTCCGACAGGGTGAAGGCGCCCGCGCCCGTGGCCGCCCAGGTGTCGATCAGGCTCATCTGGAGGACGTCGAAGGAGCGCTCGCTCCGGGCGAACCAGCTTCGGGCCTCGTCGACCTCGAAGCTCACCCCCGGCAGCCGGGCGATGGCGGTGTCGTTCGCGAAGCGCCGGGTCAGAAGGTCGATGAAGATCGGGTTGATCTCGACGCCGACCACCTCCGACACGCCGAACACCCGCGCGGACAGCAGGTCCCTGCCGCCGCCCACGCCGATGACCGCCCCGCTGCGCAGGCCCGGGATCGCATAGGCGAGATTCGTGACGTCGTAGCGCAGGAAGGCGAGCTCGTTCAGGTCGCCCGAGAAGCGGTAGACCGCCGTGCCGGCGCCGCCGTCGATGTTCATCCAGCGCTGCTCGACCGGGTCCGCGGCATAGAGCGGGGACGGCCCCCAGAGCGCCGGCCGCGCCGTCGCGGGCTGACCGACCGTGATGCGCGAGAACGAGTTCCATTTTTCGAAGGCGATCGTTTCCGGATGCTCGATCTGGTCCTTCACCACCGTCGGCCGCACGGCCTCGGTCAGGCTGTTGCCGAGGGCAAGGATCGCGAGGATCGCGAGCAGGACGCCGCGGTATCGGAAAAGCCGGCCCGTGACGGCTCTGCCGGCCGGAACGCCGCCGAGTCCTGCTTGTGCGAAGAGCACGCCCCCGGCGGCGGTGAGAACCGCGACCCAGAGCACCGCCGAAGGGCCGCTCACCAGATTGAGCAGCACCAGGGCGCCGAGGCAGCCCAGAGCGGCCCCGAGCAGATCCACCCCGTAGACCACGCCTACGGGAAAGGGGCTGCGGGTCAGGGCGAGGCTGACGACGATGCCGGAGAAGAAGAACGGCAGAGAGAGCGCGACGGCGAACTCGGCCCAGACCACGAGCGACATGACCGATGCGGGCAGGCTCGTGACGATGGTCAGCTGCACCAGGAGCGCCAGGACCGTCGCGAGGGCGAAGCCGAGCGAGGCGGCGGCGAGGTGAAAGGAGAGCTGCTCCGGACGGTACCGCTCAGGGCGGAGATAGACCCAGACCGCGCCGGCCGTGAGGCCGAACATGGCGATGCTGATGACGAAGAACGCCAGGTGATACCAGGACGTGACGGAGATGATCCGGGTCTCGACGATCTGCAGCATCAGGGTCGCGGCGGTGACCATGCCGAGGCCCGCGTAGAACGGCAGCCGTTGCGCATTCTTCTGCAATCGTCCCCTCCCGTGTCCCGGCGGATCGACCGCGGCTCGAACCGTGGAGAGCTCCCGGACCGCCTTTTGGGGCGATCCCGGCAGGTCCAACGGCATGAGACCCGACGCAGAAGGACTGTCTCATGAATCGGGGACGGTGTCAGCTTGGCCAGAAGAGCCACCGCACCGAGCTTGAGGAGTGCCGGGAGGGGCGCCGTCCTGCCCGACCATGATCCGCAGGAACTCCGCGGTCAGAAAGAAGCGGACGATGCCCAGGATGGCTGCGCTGCCTGACGCGCCCTGCCCCTCACCCGAAGCGGTGCAGGGCGCTGCCGTAGGTCTTGAGCCAGGCTTCCGCCTCGTCCGTGCGGGGGCAGAGCTGGTGAGTGAGCTTCCAGAACCGGTGCGAGTGGTTGAGCTCGCGCAGGTGCGCCACCTCGTGGGCGGCAAGGTAGTCGAGAACGAAGGGCGGGGCCATGATGAGGCGCCAGGAGAAGCTGAGCGCCCCCGTGGCCGAGCAGGAGCCCCAGCGGCTCTTGGTGTCGCGCACAGTGATCCGCTTGGCCGCGACCCCGAGCGCAGCCGTGTGGCGCTTCACGGCGGCCGCGAAATCGCGCTTGGCCTCGGCCTCGAGGAAGTCCTGCACCCGGCGGGTCACATGGGCGATGTCGCCGGCCACGGCGATGATCGGCGCGCCCTCGCTGTCGCGGGCGGCCTGGGTTGTTCCCCTAATGTTCGACCAATGGACGACCCGGTGCGGCACCCCGCGCAGGGGCACCAGCGAGCCGGGCTGGAACAGGACGCGCTCCGGTACCTTGGCGAGGCGCGTGGCGATCCAGCTGCCGTGGCTGTCGGCGAATTTCTGAGCCAGGCCCACGTCGGTCCGCTCCGGGATGGTCAGCACCACTTCCCCGGTCGCGTTGGAGACACGCAGGGTGATCCGCTTGGCGGTCGGGCGGCGTTTCAGGGCGACCTTGAAGGCTTGGCCCTCGTGGGAAACCTTGAGATGAGGGGGGTCCGCAGGAACGCGGCGGAACAGGGCGAATCTCATGTCCGCAATCTGCCCCGCCGGGTCGTTTTTGTCAGCGCAGCCGTTTGCCGCTGCCGTGAACCGATCCGGAACGAGTTTACGCTCTTGACGCCCTGCGCGGGGCTGGTTCTCGATCGGCCGCCTGGGCGTGATTCTCAATGAATTCAACGATTCGAGGAGCGATTTCAGCCCGGAAACGAGAACCGTTGAAGACGCCATAATGGCCGACGCCCTTCTGCAAATGGTAGAGCTTCTTGTCGGGCGCCAGATTAGGCGTCAGATCGAGCGCTGCCAAGGTCTGGCCGACGCCGGAGATGTCGTCCCGCTCGCCCTCGATCGCCATGATGGCGCAGCGGCGGATGGCCATGAGGTCCACCGGCTTGTCCCGGTGCATCATCTCGCCCTTGGGCAATTCGTGCCGGACGAACACCTTGTCGACCGTCTGGAGGTAGAAATCGGCGGTCAGGTCCATGACGGCCAGGTACTCGTCGTAGAAGTCCCGGTGCTTCTCGGCCGAATCGCCGTCGCCCTCGACCAGGTGGTTGAACATCTCCCAATGGGCGGTCAGGTGCCGGTCCATGTTCATGGCCATGAAGCCGGAGAGCTGCAGGAAGCCCGGATAGACGTCGCGCCAGAAGCCCGGATTGCCCGGGGGCACCTTGGTGATGCAGTGTTGCCGGAACCACTCGATCCCGCGCTCCTCCGCCAGCTGATTGACGCCCGTGGGCGAGCGGCGGGTGTCGATGGGGCCGCCCATGAGGATCATCGAGCGGGGCGTGCGCGGGTCCTTCTCGGCCTCCATGCGGGCGATGGCGGCGACGACCGGCACGGCCGGCTGGCACACGGCCATGACGTGGAGGTCCGGCCCGAAGGTCCGGAACATGTCGATCAGGTAGTCGATGTAGTCGTCGAGGTCGAAGGTGCCCTCGGCCAGGGGAACGGCGCGGGCATCGGCCCAGTCCGTGATCATCACCTGGTGGGTGGGCAGGAAGGTCTCGACCGTGCCGCGCAGGAGGGTGGCGTAGTGCCCGGACATGGGGGCGACGATCAGCAGCTTCGGCTGGGTCGCGGCGGGTCCGGACTCGCGGTCGAAGGCGATCACGTCGCAGAAGGGGCTCGACCAGACGATCCGCTCGCTGACCGCCACCTCCTCGCCGTCGACGACGGTGGTGGGAAGGCCGAATTCCGGCTTGCCGTAGCGCCGGGTCGTGCGCTCGAACAGCTCGCAGGTGGCCGCGACGGTGCGGCCATAGGGCGTGTCGGCCAGCGGATTGCCGGGAATTTCGAACAATGACTTCGTTGCGCTGGAGGCGACGCGGGCCGGCCCCAGCAACCAATGGGCCGTCTCGTACCAATAATATGAAAAGTTCATCCAAATCCCCACGGTCGGTCGGGTGCTCGGTTTTCCCCCGCTGCCTGCGAGTTTGAGCTTCTCCTCCAACCAGAGTGTTAAGATGAAAGTTCCGGAACGCATTTGCAATGCTGTTAAGCCTGGAAAACCGCCGTTTCATGCTTAAGGAGGAGCCGCAACATCGTTTCGGGGCCAAGAATAGGAAAATCCTGCTCGCCGATTTGCTTGGCGAATGCCGCAAACACCCTATCCTGTCTTTCCATGGTTGAGATCGGACCGAAGAATCTGACGCGCAATGCCCGGCAATTGCGGCTCGACACCCTGGTGCGTCTGCGCTGGCTCGCCATCGCCGGCCAGGCGGCGGCCGTCACGGGGGTGCGCTTCGGCCTCGGCTTTCCCCTCCCCTTCGCCCTGTGCTTCCTGGTGATCGCCGCCTCGGTCTGGGTCAACCTTCTGCTGCGGATCCAATTTCCGGCGAGCCACCGGCTCAGCGACAACGCCGCCACCTTCCTGCTCGCCTTCGACATCCTCCAGCTCGGAGCCCTGCTCTACCTGACGGGCGGGCTGGAGAACCCCTTCGCCATGCTCTTCCTGGCGCCGGTGCTGATCTCGGCAACCGCGCTCAAGCCCGAGCGGACCCTGGGGCTGGGCCTCCTGGCGGTCGGCTCCGCCAGCCTGCTGGTTCTGGCGCATCGCCCCCTGCCCTGGTTTCCGGGCCAGACCTTCACGCTCCCCTTCCTCTACGTCTCGGGGATCTGGACGGCGATCCTCCTCGGCACGGCCTTCACGGGGATCTATGCCTGGCGGGTGGCCGAGGAGGCGCGCCAGCTGGCGCAGGCGCTCGCCGCCACGGAGCTGGTTCTCGCCCGCGAGCAGCACCTCTCCCAGCTCGACGGGCTGGCGGCGGCGGCCGCCCACGAGCTCGGCACCCCGCTCGCCACCATCGCGCTCGTGGCCAAGGAGCTCAACCATGCCCTCCCGCAGGACGGCCCGGTCGCCGACGATCTCAAGCTCCTGCGCGAGCAGGTGGAGCGCTGCCGCACGATTCTCACCAAGCTCACCTCCATGGGCGAGGAGCAGGGCGGCTTCCTGGAGACGGTGTCCCTGAGCCACCTGGTCGAGGAGATCGTGGCGCCGCAGCGGGCGCTCGGCGTCGACATCGAGGTGATCGCCAGGGGCGACGGCCCCGAGCCCATGGGGCACAAGAACCCGGGCGTGATCTACGGTCTGTCCAACATCCTCGACAACGCCACGGATTTCGCCGCGAGCCGGGTGACGGTGGAGGCCTGCTGGTCGTCTCAGGAGGTTTTCATCGAAATCCGGGATGACGGGCCGGGCTATGCCCCCGATATCCTGCTCAGGGTCGGAGAACCCTACGTGACCACCAGGAGCGCCGCGCAGCGCACGGAAACGGACGACGACGACGGTGGCTCGGGGCTGGGCCTGGGGCTGTTCATCGCCAAGACGCTGATCGAGCGTTCGGGCGCCCAGCTCGCCCTGACCAATGCGGCTCCGCCCGGCTCCGGCGCCATCGCGCGGATCGTTTGGCCGCGTCACGCGTTTGACCGAGGTGCGGCAATAACGCCGCAGGGGGCCCCCGCCGGGGCTCTCAACAATGAGGGGAGGAATTCCCATATGTAGGGAGGGCCGGAACGCCCGCCTTCACAGGAGTTTTTCCCGAATGCAAGGAGATGTTCTGATGGCCGACGCGCCTCTGGCGTTCGATGATCGAGCCGACAAGAGCCTCTTGATCGTGGACGACGACCGTCCCTTCTCGACACGTCTCGCCCGCGCCATGGAAACGCGCGGCTATCAGGTTCGCGTCGCCGAGAGCGTGGCCGACGGCCTGGCGGCGATCGAGACCGAGGCCCCGGCCTTCGCCGTGATCGACATGCGGCTCGGCGACGGCAACGGCCTCGATGTGATCGAGCGCCTGAAAAACCGCCGCCCGGACGCCCGCGGGGTCATTCTCACCGGCTACGGCAACATCGCCACCGCCGTGACGGCGGTGAAGATGGGGGCCTTCGACTATCTGGCGAAGCCCGCCGACGCGGACGAGATCCACGCCGCCCTCATGGCCCAGCCGGGGGAACGGGCGCTGCCGCCGGAAAATCCCATGTCGGCCGACCGGGTGCGGTGGGAGCACATCCAGCGGGTCTACGAATTGTGCGGCCGCAACGTCTCCGAGACCGCGCGCCGGCTCAACATGCACCGCCGCACCCTGCAGCGGATCCTCGCGAAGCGCGCTCCGCGCTAGCGTCCTTCTACAGGCGTCCGTCCGGAACCCCGTCCGGATCGGCCAGCGCGTGCAGCAGGGACGCTGCCGCACGGGCGAAGCGTAGGGTCACGGCCTTGCGGCGCGCGCCCGCGAGAGGGTGATGGGCCGCCTCGCGCATGATGGCCGCCCCGAAACTGTCCGCCAGGATGAGGCCGCGATCGCCGGGCAGGATGTCGAACGGCACCGTCTCCGGCACGGCGAAATAGAACCGGTCGCAGAAATCCTCGTAATCCGGCCATTTCCTGTCGGCCCGGAAATCCGCGACGCTCGATTTGATCTCCACGATGGTGAGCGAGCCGCTCGGCGCGAGCGCGATGATGTCGGCGCGGCGGCCGTTGGCGAGGCTGAATTCCGGGATGGTCACGTGGCCGAGCTGCGCGAACAGGCGGCGCACGCCGCGCTGGACGCCGGCGGCCACCGGCGACTGGCGGCCATCGGCGAAGAACGGAGCCTGGGGTTTCAGGAGGGCGGACGAATCGGACATGAGCCCGAGAGTACCCGCCGTTCGCCGCATCGCAACGGCGGCGTTGTCGCGCTTTTCGAACCGGATCCGCTTCGCCGAAAAGCGCTCTAGTGCAGCATGAGAAGCTGCGGATCGAGGTCGTCGAGGAGCTCGTGCAGGTCCGCCATGTGGGGATTGACCGACAGGGCGATCTGGAAGGCCGCGCGGGCTTCGTTGAGATGGCCGTTGCGCAGGCAGATCTGGCCGAAGCCCGAGATGGCGCCGAAATGGCGCGGCTCCAGTTCCAGGGTGCGCCGGATGTCCTCCAGACTGTCCTGGTCGCGGGTCTCGATATAGGCCAGCGTCGCGCGCTTGTTCCAGGCCTCCGCCCAGTCCGGATGCGTCGCCACCAGATGGTCGAGGAGGGGCCGGGCCTTTTTCAGCGCCCCCGACGCCATGGCCTCGACGGCCGCCCCCATGGTCTCCTCCGCCACCCGGTCCTCGTGCGACATCCACAGGGCCCAGATCTGGTCCTCGATCTCCTCCGCGCCGCGCGACGGCTCGGGCCGCGACAGGTCCCGGAACAGGGCCGACAGGCGGCGGGGCGTGCCGGGAGCGGGCTTGCGGGCCGGCAGGTCGAGGACGAGCTGGAGAACCGGATCGATCGGGAGGGACGACGTCATGGCGGGCTCGATCATCCTCCTCGAATCCGGGCGTCAGGAGAGGACAGATAGAGTCCGAATCCGGGATAGCGAGGGGTCGAGACTTTGGACTGGCCGTCACGACGGGGCTTGGATAACGTCAAGCCACAAGATTGACCTTTGGGAGCCCTCATGGAGCGCGATCCGCTGCGCCTGGCCTGGAAGACGAAGCCGGCCCGTCACCTTCTCGGATTCGGCCTTCTGACGCTGGCGGGACTTCTGCTCCTCGTCGGCCTCGACCTGGTCCGCATCGTCGTGGACCGGGCCATCGGCGGCGGGCCGCCGCAGGCCGACACCGCCTTCCTGCGGTTCGTGATCACGCCGCCGGCGGGCCTCTGGCCCGAACCGCTCGTGCTGTTTCCCGGCGTCGCCCTCGGGCCGGAGGCCTTCGCGATCGCCACCATCGGCGGCCTGGTGCTGGTGCCGGTCCTGATCGCCCTCCTCCTTACCCTTCTCGACTCCCTGGCCGTCGGCATCGGAGCCGGGGCCCTGGCGCAGGTACGCGCGAAGGTCGTCGGCGCCGTCCTCAAGGCGCCATCCTCGGCCCAGGACGAAACCGCCACCGTCACGGCCCTGGCCGGGACCGCCCTGGCACGGGAGAGCGGAGTCCTCGGGGCCGCGCTCCTCACCCCCGTGCAGCTCGGCGGCATGATCGGGCTCGCCTTCGTCTACGTGCTGGTCACCGACTGGCACCTGGGCGCGACCCTCGCGGCCGTCCTGGCGCTCGCCGGCATCCTCAACGCCCGGCGCCTGATCCTGCGCTTCGATGCGGCCCGGGCCCGGCACCGGGAGGGCGAGGCCACGGAAACCGCCTTCGCGGATCTCGGCCACCGGCTGCCGGCCCTTCGCGCCCACGGCACCTCGCCCTTCGAGAGCGAGAGGCTGGGCAAGGCGCTGCTGAAGAGCCACCACCCGGTCGAGGCCCAGGAGCGCCGGATCGCGCTGGTGGATTCCTTCGCGGCCGCAACCCTCATGATCGCGCCTCTGGCGGTGCTGGCGGTGGCCGTATGGTCCGCGCCGGATCGGCCGCTGACGGCGGGCGCCGTGGCGGCCTGCATCCTGGCCGCCTCGCTCGCGGCTTTCGGCGTGAAGGAGATCGTCCAGTGGCAGCGCCTGACGGCCCGGCTTCAGGCGCTCCTGGCCGACATCGGCCAGAGCCTGATCGCCCTGCAGCCGCGCGACGGACGCAAGGCGGCCACGCCGCTGCCCGAGAGCGGAGCGCTCGTGGCCCAGGGGGTCTCGGCCTACGACCATGTGAGCGGCGCCCGGATCACCGGCGTCAATCTGAGCCTCGCCTTCCCGTCCCACGTGGCGCTGGTGGGCGACGGCGATGCGGGGCCGCGCGTCTTCGCGTCCCTGGTCGGCGGCCTCCTCGATCCCTCGACCGGACGCCTGACCTATGGCGGGGTCGATCTCTCCGGCGTCGATCCGGTGGAGCGGGCGCAGCGCATCGCTCTCGCGGGCGATACGGTCCTGATCCAGGGCACCTTGCGCGACAACCTGCTCTACGGCTGCGCCGCCCCGCGCGACGAAATCGACGGGCGCCTGTGGGAGGCGATCGCGGTGGTCGGGCTCGACCGCCTGATCCATGCGCGCGGCCTGTCGGGAACCCTCAACCCGAGACGGGAGCCCGCAGTTGCGGCCGCGATCGTGGATTCGCGCAGGGCCGTGCAGACGGCCCTGACCGACGAGAACCTCGACCGCTTCGTCGATCCCTTCCACGCGGAACGCTACAACCGCTATGCGACGATCGGCGAGAACCTGCTGTTCGGCAAGGCGATCGGCGACACGTTCCGCGAGGACAGGCTCGCCGCCCATCCCTTCGTGCGGGCGATCCTGGAGGCGGAGGACCTTACCAAGCCGCTGGCCCGGATGGGCCTTTCCATCGCCACCAGCATGATCGAGATCTTCGCCGAGATCCCGGACGGGCACCCGCTCTTCGAGCGCTTCGGCTTCTTCGCGGCGTCCGACCGCGCCTATTTCGAGGATCTCGTGGAGCGGCGCAACGAGAAGCGGCGCGGCGCGCAGACCGCCCGCGACCAGGAGCGCCTGATCGGGCTGGCCCTGCGCTACAACGAGAGCCGGCACCGCCTGGGCCTTCTCGACGAGGCCATGGAGACGCGCATCCTCGCAGCCCGCGCGGACTTCACCCGCATGCTGCCGGTGAGCCTGAAGCCCTCCATCGAGTTCTACGACGAGGAGCGCTTCTGCGCGGCCGCGAGCGTACAGGACAACGTGCTGTTCGGGCGCATCGCGGCGGACCAGGCCGGCGCCGCGGAGGCGGTCCAGCGGGTGATCCGCCGGGTGCTGACCGAGCGTGGCCTCGACGGCGAGGTCTCGCGCATCGGGCTGGGCACGCCGGTCGACGTCCAGGGCAGCGACCTCACCTTCAGCGAGATCGCCGCGATCGACCTGGTGCGCTGTCTCGTCCGACGGCCCAACATCCTCATCGTCCAGCGCGCCCTGGAAGGCCTGCCGGGGCCGGCCGCGGAGCGGCTCGTCGCGGGCCTGCGGCGCGCCATGATCGGGCGCGGCCTGATCCTGATCACACCCGGGATCTCGCCCGCGATGGATCGTCCGCCCTTCGACGCCGTTATCCGTTTCGAACGGGGAGAACCGGTCATGGACAGTCGCAGCAGGGAACCGGAGGCCCTTTCGGCATGAGCGATTGGCCCTTGACCCCAGGTCTAACTCGCGATCAGCTAGCACATCGTGCGGAACCGAAGGTCCGCGTCAGCGAAAAGGGGCCCGGTTTTTCCGCAATGAACGATGCGCCGCTTCAAACAACGAGCATCGGATGGGTTCCAAAAGTGGTGTCCACTCTTGGGGCCGATGCTTTAGCCAGGTGCGCCAGCGCACATGGCGCAACCGCCAGATCGGCCATGATGGTAAAATGAGTCCACGAGCTGCACCTTCAGACCTGCTCCAGATCCGTTTCTGGGGGGTCCGCGGCTCGACATGCGCGTCCGGCCCGCAATTCGTGGAGTTCGGCGGCCATACGCCCTGCGTGGAGATCCGCTGTGGCGAGCGCCTCTTCGTCGTCGATGCCGGGACGGGCCTGTCCGCCCTCGGCAACCAGCTCGGACCCTCGGCCCCGAAGGAGATCGACATCCTTCTCAGCCACCTCCATCTGGACCATATCGGCGGTCTGCCCTTCTTCAAGCCGGCGCTGCTCGGCCAGGACCGGGTGATCCGCACCTATTGCGGCAATCTGGAGGGCGAGAGCGCCATGGCGCCGCTCGAGCGCCTCTTCTCGCCGCCGCTCTTCCCCGTGCGCCTCGGACAGCTCCCGGCCCGGTTCGAGCATCATGGCTTCAAGGCCGGCCAGCCCCTGGTCTTCGACGACGGCGCCCGGGTCGAGACCCATCTCCTCAACCATCCGGGCGGCGCCACCGGATACCGTTTCCGCCACGGCGCCCGGAGCGTCTGCTACATCAGCGACGTGGAGCACTCGGAGCCCTGGCCCGACCCGGACCTCGTGGCCTTCATCCGCGATGCCGATCTCGTCATCTACGACGGCATGTTCTGCGATTCCGAATACACCAACTGCCGGGGCTGGGGCCATTCCACCTGGCAGAAGGGAACCGAGCTGGCAAAGACCGCGAACGTGAAGGCGCTGGCGATCTTCCATCTCTATCCCGGACACGACGACGCCTTCCTGAAGGAATGCGAAGCGGCGATGCAGAAGGAGATGCCCACCGCCTTCGTGGCCCGCGAGCGCCAGATCGTCACGCTGGAGGCGGACGAGGAGCCGGCGGCGCCGGTCGAGCCGGTTCTGGCGAAGGCATGAACGGGATTATCGGGCTGAGGAATCGGGCCCGTGCGGCGCTTCCTTTTTCCGCGCAAGGAAGGTCAAAGGCCTTGAAAATCAACAGGGCCGGACCCCCACTTTACCCAACGCCGTCCCCCGGCCTAAAGCATCGGACCCGAAAGTGGATTTGCACTTTTGGGATCCCTTCGATGCTTTCCCTTTGAATGAGAGCATCGTCCGAGCGGAAAACCGGATCCACTTTTCACTGGCGTGGCCCTGCGGGTCGCTGACGCGGACCTCCGGTTCCGCACGATGCTCTAACGCAGGACCCCGAAGCCCACCAGCGCATAGGCGATCAGGAAGATCGCCACGAAGACGTTGAGGAAGCGCGGCGCGACGATGGCGGCGATGCCCAGGATCAGGGCGAGGATCGGGAGGAGCTTGAAGCTGAGGTTGATGGACACGAGGGATCTCAGGCTCGAGAGGATGTTATCAAGTTGCATAGCCTGAAATTCTTTCCAAATCGGAAACCGCCGTATGCGGGTAAGGCACCTGGCCCTACTCCACCGTCTCGTTCGGATAGACCCCCCACAGCTTCTCCTGGCGCACATAGCCGTTCACGTCGACGCCACGCTCGCGCACGATCGTGATCTGGCACCATTTGCCGTCGCAGCCCTTGATGCTGGCGATCACCCCGGTCTGCAGCTGCGCCACGGTCTGGCCCTTGTCGTCGGCCCTGTCGAGCAGTGCGATCGGCGGCTGGTCGCCCTTGGCCCAGGGCATCACCAGGGCGGTCCGGCGTCCGGACAGAAGGGAATGGAGCACCCAGCCGTCGGTGCCCTCCGAATCGCGGATGCGGCGCCAGGTCTCGTATTCGGCGATGATTTCCACGGGCAGGCCCGCGCGCTGGAACACCCAGGCGGTCCGGTGGTCCTTGGACGGCCCCTCGCGCAGGTTCACGCGGTCCGTCTTCAGGCTGACGTAGCGCGGCACCGGAAGCCCGGTTCCCAGGCGCCCGCCCGGGGGCTGCTGCTGCGCCGGGGCCTGGGCGGCGCTGAGGGCCAGCAAGGCAAGGCTGAGGACGAACTTGCGCATGGTTTCCCTTCACGTCGGGTTTGTCTAAAGGCGCGCCTCTGGTAGAGAAGCTTGACGGGCTTCGCCACGCGGCGGCCTGTCGCCTTTAGTCGCCGGAACACGGTTAAGGGAGCGTGAAAACTCTCGAAACTCGTGAGGATTTTTCGAGTGCAGGGACACCGCGAGCCGATGAAAAAGAGACCTGTCGTCGTCGTCACCCGCCGCCTGCCCGACGTGATCGAGACGCGTCTGCGCGAGCTGTTCGACACCCGCCTCAACCTGGAGGACAGGGCGCTCTCCGCCGAGGAGCTCGCCGAGGCGGTCAAGACGGCGGACGTGCTGGTGCCGACCATCACGGACGAGATCGACGCCGCCCTGCTGGACCAGGTGGGTCCCAACCTCAAGCTCATCGCCAATTTCGGCAACGGCGTCGACAATATCGACGTGCCGGCGGCGGTCGCGCGGGGCATCACCGTCACCAACACGCCCGGCGTGCTGACCGAGGACACGGCCGACATGACCATGGCGCTGATCCTCGCCGTGGCGCGGCGGATCCCGGAAGGCGCGCAGGTCATTCCGTCGGGCAACTGGTCCGGCTGGTCGCCCACCTGGATGCTCGGGCGGCGCATCACGGGAAAACGCCTCGGCATCGTCGGCATGGGCCGCATCGGCCAGGCGCTCGCCCGCCGCGCCAAGGCGTTCGGGCTGTCGATCCACTACCACAACCGGCGCCACGTGCCGCCGAGGATCGAGGCCGAGCTGGAGGCCACCTACTGGGAATCCCTCGACCAGATGCTGGCCCGCATGGACATCGTGTCGGTGAACTGCCCGCACACGCCCGCCACCTATCACCTGCTCTCGGCCCGCCGCCTCAAGCTCATGAAGCCCGACGCCATCCTGGTGAACACCGCCCGTGGCGAGATCATCGACGAGGGCGCGCTCACCAAGCTCATCGAGACGGGCGCCATCGCGGGCGCGGGCCTCGACGTGTTCGAGGAGGAGCCCGCCGTCAACCCGCGCCTGGTGCGGCTCGCCAAGCAGGGCAAGGTGGTGCTGCTGCCCCATATGGGCTCGGCCACGCACGAGGGCCGCGTCGCCATGGGCGAGAAGGTCATCGTCAACATCCGCGCCTTCACGGACGGCCACAAGCCGCCGGACCGCGTGCTGCCGAGCATGCTGTAAGGGCGGCCGCCTTCGCCCCATGCAGCCTTCCCGGCCCGGCTGCGTTGTCCTGGCAACGTTGGCCACGGGACGGTCTCCTCATGGATGCGGCAAAGCCATCGGCATCCCCTTCGCATCGGCCGCTTCCGGAAGCGAGCGACGCTGCCCCCGACGCCCGGACGCGCCGGCGGACGCGGCTCGTCGGAGCGGGGCTCCTGACCGCCCTGGCTCTCTGGACAGCGCAATCCTATCTCGCGTCGCTCGGCTGGGCTGCCATCATTGCCCTCAGCGTCTGGCCGCTCTACCGGCGGATCGAGACCCGCCGCCTGGATGCGCCTATCGTGACGCCGCTCCTCGTCACGGTCCTTCTGGCTGTCGTGCTTCTGATCCCGATCGCCCTGGTGCTGGTGGAGTTCGGGCGCGAGGCGCAATCCATCCTGGCCTGGATGGAGAATGCGCAGCAGCAAGGGATTCCGGTCCCCGAATGGGCGCAGCGCCTGCCGCTTCTCGGTCATTTTCTCGACGGCTGGTGGCGAACGCATCTGAGCGCGCCGCAATCCGCGGGCGCCCTCTTCGGATCCCTTGACGCTGAGACGGTGACGGCGTGGTCCAAGACCCTCGGCGGCGCTCTCGCGTCCCGCCTCCTGCACGCCTTCATCACCTTCATGGCCCTGTTCATGCTGCTGCGCCACGGCGAGCGGATCGGCGCGCACGTGCTGGAGGTCACCGACCGGTGGCTCGGGCGACCGGGCGAGCGCCTCGCCGAAAAGATGGCGCTGGCGGTGCGCGGAACCGTGAACGGCACCATCCTGGTGGCGATCGGGGAGGGGCTGCTGATCGGGGCCGGGTTCATCGTCGCCGGCGTGCCGCACGCGGTGCTGTTCGCGATCCTCACCACCGCCTTCGCCATGCTGCCCATGGGCGCATGGTTCGCCTTCGGGACCGCCGCCATCGTGCTGGTGCTGGGCGGCGGCACCATCGCGGCCGCGACGGCGGTCTTCGGCTGGGGCGCCGTGGTGATGCTCGTGGGCGACAACATCGTCCAGCCGGCCCTGATCGGCGGCAGCG
>Ga0247820_10001082_pt1 | contig 15308 bp, 15 predicted proteins | sample 13C_Glucose_Day1_2_FD_192480 | JGI IMG/M metagenome (GOLD analysis project Ga0247820, IMG submission 192480) | Soil microbial communities from agricultural site in Penn Yan, New York, United States - 13C_Glucose_Day14 | ecosystem: Environmental > Terrestrial > Soil > Agricultural land | place...
CGAGTTCACCGAGGGCTGGGTCGACTCGACCGTCGCCCGCAAGATGTGGGGATATGCCGCAGAGCGCACCCCCTCGACGCACCCGGTCGCCGGGGGCGAGGCGCTCGACACACAGGCCGCCCTGCAGGACTTCGACGGGATCTCCTACGCCAAGGGCGCGGCGACACTGCGGCAGCTCATCGCCCACATCGGCGATGAGGCCTTCATCGCCGGGGTGGGCGCCTACCTGCGTGAGCACGCCTTCGGGAACGGCACCCTCGCCGACTTCCTCGGCTTCATGGAGCGCGCGTCGGGCAAGGACCTCAGCGGGTGGAGCCGGTCCTGGCTGCTCACCGCCGGCCTCGACGTCATCACGGCCGACCAGAAGACCGGCGTCGTCACCCGGGAGGTGCCGCAGGACTACCCGGCCGCCCGCCCGCACACCCTCGACGTGGCCGGGTTCTCCGGGGCCGAGGAGGTCTTCCGCGTCGCTGTGACGCTGGACGGCGACGCCACCGGCTCACCGAGCCTCGCGGCGGCGCCGGCGGCGCGGATCGTCGTGCCGAATGCCTCCGACCTGACCTGGGCGACCGTGGCGCTCGACGCCGACACGCTCGCCGCGGTCCCCGCGGGTCTCGCGCTGGTGCCCGACCCGCAGGCCCGGGCGGTGGTGTGGGCGGCACTCGTCGACGGGGTCTGCCTCGGCACCGTGGACCCGCGCCTGGTGGTCGACACCTTCGGGATGGCCTGGCCGCTCGAGTCCAACGAGTCGGTGCTGAACCGCATCGCCGTGGCGGTCCTCGGGCGGATCATCCCGAGCTTCCTGCCGCCGGACGAGCAGGCTGGCGCCAAGGCCGTCGTGGCCGCGGCAGCGCGCGCCCTGCTCGCGCACAGCGCGCCCGGCTCGACCACCGCCGTCCTGGCCGCGAGGACCCTCGCCCGCAGCAGTGCCGACGAGTCCCTGCTGTGGCACTGGGCCGGGCGCCAGCAGCTGCCGCACGGTCTGCAGGAGGACTCGGACTTCCGGTGGCTGGTGGTCCGCAACCTCGCCGGGCGAGGGCTCGTCGACGCCGACTTCATCGAGCAGGTCCGCCGCGAGGACGACACCTTGGCCGGCCGGCTCGGCGCGCTGTCTGCGCGCGCGACCCTTCCTGCTGCAGACGCGAAGGCATGGGCATGGAGGGAGCTGACGACGAACCGCTCGCGCTCCAACTACGAGCTCAACGCGCTGGCGGCGGGGTTCTGGTCCGAGGGCGACCTCGACGTGCTCCGCAGCTATGTGCCGCGCTACTTCGCCGAGCTGCCGCCGCTGTCGGAGTGGGTCGGAGCCGACGCGCTCGGGCGGGTGGCCGCGCTGGCCTTCCCGGCCAGGGTCGTCGAGCAGCCCACCGCGGACGCGAGCGCAGCCGCGCTGGCTGCCGACGCTCTGAGCCCGGCGGTTCGCCGCTCCATCGTCGATGGGGACTCCGAGCTGCGGGAGGCGCTGCGCTCGCGGGCGATCTTTGACGCCTGGCCGCGGCGAAACCTGCTCACAGAAGGCCCTGTCGGTGCCCGCCCCTAGCGTGGGGTGATGGCCACCGTCGCGCTCTTCCACTCCGTCCTCGGCCCCCGTGAGGGGGTCCACGATGCCGCTGCGCTCCTGCGCGAGCACGGCCACATCGTCCACGTCATCGACCAGTACGCCGGGCGCACCTTCGACGACTACGAGGCCGCCACGGCGTACGCGGACTCCCTCGGGTACCCCGTGCTCATGCAGCGAGCACTGGACGCGACGGCAGAGCTGACGGGCCGGTTCGTCACAGCCGGGTTCTCCAACGGTGGGGGCATGGCCGAGTTCGTCGCCGCCTCGCGCCCCGAGGCGGTCGCCGGGGTGCTGATGTTCTCCGGGGCCCTGCCGCTCACCATGATCGGGGCACAGTGGCCCGCGGGAGTGCCCGCCCAGATCCACTACACGCTCGACGACCCGTTCCGCAGCCAGGAGTGGGTCGACGCCGTCGCTGGGTCGGTGCGCGAGGCGGGCGGCGAGTGCGAGGTGTTCGACTACCCCGGCTCAGGGCACGTCTTCACCGACGCGAGCAAAGTCGACGAGTTCCAGCCCGAGGAAGCGCGCCTGCTGTGGGATCGCGCGCTTGGCTTCCTCGCCCGCGTCGACCGCATCGACACGCGGAAGCGGTAACGGCAGTGACTCAGTCCGGGTCTTCTCGCTAGTCGCTCCGGCTCTCGAGGCGTGCCGTGCGCGGGTGCGGAAGAGGCCGGCGTGCAGGAAGGGGATCACGGCGAGAGGACGTTGGGGTTGGCAGGGGAGCCGCACGGCCCGCTCGGCGTTGCCGGGTCCAGACATCGCGCCGCGGCACCCGATTGAGAACGATGCCGAGAACATGGCCGCCGACATCGACGATTCCCTCCAGGGCGGTTTCGAGCTCCTCGTCGAGGGTCCTGCCCACTGAGACCACGACAAGCGCTCCGTCAGCCCACATCGTCAACACGGCAGCGTCCGTCACGGAGAGGAGTGGGGGTGCGTCGATCACGACGACACAGTCCTGTGCCAGCGTGCGCAGCAGGTCGTGCATTGCTCGAGAGGCCACCTGCTCGCTCGGATCGGCGGACATGGTCCCTGCCACCATCACGCGCAGGCCGGAGGGTTGGCCGGTCTCCTGGAGAGCGTCCTGAGGGAGGGCCTGCCCCGCGAGCACGTCCGTCAGCCCGATCTTCCCCCCGAGCGAGAATGTCTCGCCCAGACTCGGGCTGCGCAGGTGGGCGTCGATCACCACGACCTGCTGGCCGGCCGCCGCGACGGTGGCGGCCAGGTTGGCCGCGGTGATGGATGTGCCGTCCCCCGGTCCGGGGCTGGTCACCACGACGACGCGGGGCGGGGTGCCACCGTGGGTGAACTGCAGGTGGGTGCGCAGACGGCGGAAGGCGTCCGCCGCCCCTTGCTGACTGATCGAGCGCTCGACGTCCCCGACCGCCATGGGCAAGGAGCCGTCAGGCTCGCGTGCGAGTGTGGCACTGGCAGGGACGACTCCGACCACGGGGACGGAGAAGCGCTCCTTGACCGCTGCCTCGGACCGGATGCGGCGGTCGAACCGGTTTCGGCTCAGCGCCAACACGACGGCCGCGACGACGCCGAGGGCCAACCCCAGGAGAAGGTTCATGGCCAGGCGTGGCGACGCCGGGGCGGAGGGGAGCTCCGCAGCCTCGATCGGCACCAGCTGGAGCGTGGTCGCGTTGCTCAGGTTCTCAGGGTTCTCCACGTCGGTCACCCGGTGCGCCACCTCGAGGACCCAGGCGTCGGCGAGCTGCTGAGCCGCCGGAGGCGTTGAGGCCTTCGCCGTGATCTTGAGCAGGACAGTGTCCACAGGCTGTTCGACCGCGATGCGGTTGATGAGGTCCGAGGCTGTCGACTGCAGCTTGAGCCTGTCGATGACAGCCTCCGCGGTTGCACGGCTCTCGGCAATGTCGATGTAGGACTTCGCCCTCGACCGTGCCACGCTGTCGCTGGCCTCTGCCTCGGACGGATTGATCACCGTCCCATAGCTGACGAAGCCACTGGCATGGGCCTCGTAGGTGGTGGGCTGCAGAAGCGTCATGGCGGCCGCCGCAGCAACGGCGCCCAGCGTCACCACGAGGATGGACCGTCGATAGGCCCAGAGGATCCGCGCGTAGTCGGGAAGTTCCATCGTCACTGGATTGCCTCCATTGTCGTGTGGCGTTCCCGCCGCACCTGCTAGTACGCCCCCGCCGACCGGCGCACGGCTCTCGGTGTGTGCCACAGGATGTTCAGGTCCAGCAGCAGCGACCAGTTCTCCACGTACTGGAGATCGAGGCGAACCGCCTCGTCCCAGCAGAGGTCGCTGCGACCATTGACCTGCCACAGCCCGGTCATGCCTGGCTTGACGGAGAGGCGACGGCGGACTTCGTCGGTATAGGTGTTCACCTCAGCTGCCACCTGCGGTCGGGGTCCCACCAGACTCATTTCCCCCCTGACGACGTTCCAGAGCTGTGGGAGCTCGTCGATGCTGTAGCGACGTAGGAACGCACCAACGCGCGTGACCCTCGGATCGGCCTTGAGCTTGTAGAGGGGACCGAGGGTCATGCCCTGCGCCGTGAGCACCTCTGCGAGGTGCACCTCAGCGTCTTGCGTCATCGTGCGGAACTTGCACATGCGAAAAGGTCTGCCGCAGTAGCCGATACGCTCCTGCCAGTACAGCGCACGACCTGGGCTGTCGCACCGGACGATGATTCCCACAACGGCCAGGAACGGTGACAGGACCAGGAGGCCGGCGGCTGCAGCCGTGCGCTCGAGGACACTCTTGGCTGCGCACTGTGAGGGGTGAACCCGCAGCGGCGCAGACGGCACGTCTCTCACAAGGGTTGGTGGCATCACGGATTGGGCCTTCCGTGCTCAAGGTCAGGTGCGACAAGGCCGTCCGAGTCCATGCCGTGGCACACGCCCGCGCTCACACAGCGTGACGGTCCACGACCCGCTCAGATGTTTGATGGGCCTCTTTGTGGTGTGGTCCCTGCTTCTGCTGTGCTCCCCAGCACGGCATCACCCCGCAATTCACCCTCATCGGTCACGTGGTCCGGCACAACCGTCAAACCGCGTAAGCCGGCGTCGACCATCGCCGGTGCCCCTCCGCACATTGACGCAGTTGCGCGTGCTCAATAGTGGTGAGCGACAGGATTATTGGGGCTGCGCGATCCGAAGAGTGCGGAGATCGAAGGCGCTTCAGAGGTGGGGATGCACCTAGGGTGTGCCTGGCCTCGACTGAGCGCTGTCCAGGCTGGGATGTCCCGCAGCCCTCCTCTCCCGGCGCACACCTGCGCGCAGAACACACACGAGGACAATCGCCAGGAGACCGTCACTGGCAAGACTGGCCGCAACGGCGCCCTGCCAGCTGAAGCGAGGGATCAACCAAAGACAGAGCAGTACGTTGCTGGTGGCAACCGCAATCTGTGTTGCCGTCCTGGCTCTTTGACGTCCTCCGCAGGTCAGGGTGTCCCCTGCGATGTAGTGACAACCCTTGATGAGCAACAAGAACGACAGAGCACGAAGGGCAGGAACCGATTCGGTGTACTGCTCGCCGAGGACAAGTGGCACGTACGAGGCCCCTGCGAACATCAGCCCGGTTGCAGCCACGCAGTACCAGGCGACAGGACGCAACAAACGGCCGCGAACCACCTCGAGCACGGGAAGCAGGCCATCGCTCCCAGCGCGCCACATCGACGGCAGTGCGGCGCCAAGCAGCGAGCGCACCGGCGCGTACGCCACGTCGACGATCCGATAGGCCGCTGAGTAGACGCCCGCAGCGTGGAGCGTTGACAGCCTGGCGAGGAGGGCCTTGTCTGCGTCGTTGTACACCGTTGTGGTCGACATGCCCACCATGAAGAGCAGCCCGACCTTGAACTCGCGGGTGTACTCACCAAGGTGCGGAGCAGACCTCCCGATGTGCCGCAGCGTCACGGCTGCCAAGATCGACGTGACGGGGATGGAGGCTCCGACATACGAAAGAGCCCACGACTCGAGCGTGAGATCCCATGGCCCCGCCATCACCATAAGAAGCGCCGTGAGGCGACCGGCCTGCAGCAGCACGGGAAAGTACGCCGAGCGGATCATGCGCTCCTTGGCGTGGAAGACCGACCTCGCGGCCTCCACCACCTGGGCAAGTACGAGATCGCCAATGGCGATGGCAGCAACCACCGCGAGCGGCATACCTCTGGGCGCAACCCATGGCGACGCCAGGAGAAGCGCTCCGGTCAGCACGCTTCCGGACATCACGACCAGTGCCACAGCGTTTGCCCACTGCACTGCTGCGGCTTCATGGCGTTGGGACACGTTCCTCATCAACAGAAGCACCGAGCCCAGGCCAGAGAAGGGCAGGAGCATGCTGACCAGAGCCAGGACCGCCGCAGCGGCACCGAAGGAGCTGGCGCCCAGTCCACGGGCGAGGAGCACGAAGTACGAGCCTTGAAGGGCAATCCGACCGACCTGCCCCACGAGCAGGATGGTTGCGTTGCTGCCCAGACGTGTGGTGGGCTGCACCCCCGGCGTCACCCGACCAGTGTGCCACCGGCGCGGAGAAGGGTTGGGGTCACGACGAATTCACACGGACGGGCGCACTCAGCGCGGCTGCCCCAGCCTCGAGACGGCCTCGGGGGATGACACCGGAAAGGCCGAGGGCCATGGCGCTTGCGCTCGGCATCCTGCGCGCGTCTGTCAGTTCTCGGGCAACCTCAAGAAGTCCCTTCTTGCTGCGCGCCTGTACGGCGTAGCGGAGGGTCTGAGCGGTCAGGAAGTCCACGTAGGCAGCGTTGCTCCACCGGCCCTTCCACCGCCGGGCCCACTCCAGCGAACTGGCCCAGTCTGCCCCTGCCGACATCGAGCCGGCTGACCCGAACCAGCTCACTATCCCGGTCAGCGGCAGCTGATGCAGCGCGGCTCCGGGCACGTCCAAGGCCCGCATAAGGAAGTCCCAGTCCTGGTGCCTTCGGAGCGTTTCGTCCCAGCCGACCTCCCGAGCGAGCGACGCCTCGACCATCAGGCTCGAAGCGAACACCGCGGCCCGGTCCACACCCAGCCGGCGTCGCCGGAACAGATAGTCGTCCAGCGGCTCGCCGTCGCGGTACAGCCTGCTGGGGACGGGGCGGCTGACGCGCTCGTGCGTGATCCAGCGATGCACCGCCCGACAGCTCACAAGGGGGCGACGACCGGCTCGCGTGAGCCTCTCGCACGCGGCGGCCTGTGCCGTGACCTTGCCAGGAAGGAACTCATCGTCGTCATCAAGGAAGGCGATCCATCTCCCCCGCGCGGCAGCAGTTCCGAGGTTCCTCGCGAACGCGCCTCCTCGTCCCCCTCCTGTCACGATGATCTGGTCCGCCAGCTCCGACGCGGGGCGGACATCGGATCGCGGGACATCGCGATCGACAACGACCACGACCTCTATGGCCACCTGGTCTCGGCGAGTGCTCGCCAGAGCTCGACCGAGTTCAGGCCTGAGGACAGTCGGGACGATAACGCTCACGTCGAAATGGTCCACGCCAGCACCCTAAACCGTAATCTGGCTTTTCACCTGAGCAAGCAAAGGGGGGTGCAATGAGGCTTCTTCTGCAGGCTTTAATGGTCGTGCTCGCCATGGGGACACTCGTGGCTTTATGGGCAACGAGGGAGTCAAATCGACCATCGCAAGCGCAAGTCATCATATTCGTGTTGATGGCCGGTGGTCTTGCAGGCGACCCACCGTATCTGGACGAGAACACCAACTTCCGGGCGGCAATGGTGGCCCTCGCTCTGGGAGTGTTCAGTCTGCGACTCGGACCACGTCACCTGCCGCCCACGACCAAGCGTGCCCTCGCTGGTGCCGTTGTGCTCCTGTGGCTGTGGTTGGCCCTCGTCGACGTGCTGTTCGCCGACATCGGCGTCGACCAGCTGGTCGCACCCCTGAGCTCCCTTGCTCTCCTGACCCTGTGTGGTCTCGCCTCGTCGCCGGCGGGGTTCACGCCGCGCGCCATAAGCCGGTCCTTGCTGGCAGTCATGGCCCCCCTTGTCACGGCAACGGCATTCATTTCAGATGCGTGGCGGCCTTGTGATGCATTTAAATGCAATGGTGCGGGAGGTTTCTTTATGGGCCCATTCGCCTCGGAAAACAATCTGGGGGCGCAGGCCGTCGTGGTGTTCGTCTGGGTATTGCTCGGCCTCACCGGATGGCTGCGTTTGGCTGGGAGCTTGTTCATGCTCACGCTCTTGGCCGCCACATTCTCGCGTACGGCAATGATCGCCGCGCTGGTGTGTCTCGTTGTCTTCATTCTCCTGGCCCTTCCAGCCAGAACACATGGGTTGCGCAGCCCGGCCACCCAGCCAGCACCCCTGGGAGTCGCCATCGCGTTCGGTCTGGCGGCCTCGGGCATCGGCCTGTGGCTGGTGAGGTCCGCCGCTCCTGGCAGCTTCAGCAACCGCGGTGAGATCTGGCGCGCCGCCCATGACGCCTTCAGGGAGCGCCCCCTCGTAGGGCTGGGACTCCACAGGTGGTTCGAGTTGCAGTCCATTGGCCGTCTCCCGGAACACTTCGCTCACAGTCAGTACCTGCTGTTGGCGTTCGCCGGAGGCTACATCGCCGTCCTGCTCTACGCGGTGGTACTGGCTTGTGGACTCAGGCACTGCACGTCCTTGCCCGGACAGCGGTGGGTGGGTTCGCTTCCAGTGGTCGCCCTGGCCGTCGTGGGTATGACCGAGGTCGCATGGAACCCATTCACCTTCGACGGCTTGAGCTGGCCCGTCCTCGCGGTCCTGCTTCTGTCTCTCGATGAACCCCCGGGATGGGCGCCAGGACCTCCTTCCAGAGCGACATCACGTGGTCGTGCGAGAAGTCGCGCTGGCGTCTGAGGCCACACGCCTCCCAGATCTCCACCTGCGCCGCGATTCTCGCTGCGGACCTGGTGGCGGCTGCAAAGGAAGCCGCATCGGCGGGAGAGACGACACCCGGGACGTAGCGTGACACCACCTCATTCATCACTGGGAAGTCGCATACAGCGACGGGAACATGGGCCTGGGCGGCCTCGAACAGGGAGTATCCGAAGGTTTCTGACTGCGACGGGTGCACGAGGACGTCGGCGCCCACAAGCAGGCCCTGAATGTCGGTCCGGTAGCCCAGCAGCTCCACCCGCTTCGCGAGGTTGAGTTCGTTGATGAGCCGCGCCAGAGGCGCATGCTCAGGGCCTTCGCCGGCGATGGCCAGCCTGGTGTCATCGGGGAGGAAGCGCAGGGCTTCGATGGCCAGCGCCCAGTTCTTGTCGTGAGTGAGCGCGCCCACACCCAGCAGCCGCAATGGCGCTTCGTCTTTGGTCGTCGGGGCTTGCCCGACGCCTTCTGGCTCCGGCGCAAGGAGATTGGCGACGACCAGCGTCCGGCTCCCACGCTTGCGCCGCCGTTGCACCACTGCCTTGGTGGCATCACTGACGCAGACAACGGATTCGGCCCTGCCATAGGCTCGCCCGGCCAACCGCCAGAGAATGCGCATCTTGAGGGACACCTGCAAGAGATGGGCTGTCAGCGAGTGCTCCCACACGACGGTGGTTCGCATGTCTGTTCGTCGAGCCCAGTGGAGCGCGACCGTGCCCCAGATTCCCACAGCCACAATGCGTTTGTGCGAGGAAGGGCGGGGGAGCACCCTCCTGATGGGCAGGTAGCAGCGCAGTAGGCGCGCTGGCCCGGGCCGCACTCCCAGATAGACGCACTCCACTGACTCCGGGAGGACTCCCGCGGGCAGCTCAGGCCCCGACAGGGCGTAGATCGCGACCGGCAGATCGGACGACAGGTCCTGCGCGAGTGCAATGAGGGCGCTCTCCATGCCGCCGCGGGGCATGAGAGAGTCGATCACGAAAACGACGCTGATGCGCTCTTGCATGCTGGGCTCCCGTGTGTGGCAAGCGTTTACCGGGGGTGTGATGAGCGCTGCCCACGCCCCCTCCAGGCGGCGCGCTTCCCAGAAATGTACTCCTTCGCTCCCGCACAGAACGGCGTTCCTACCTCCAACGCCCGTCTCGATCCCGGTGCAGCACAACGACCGAGGCGTAGGTACGTGCCCCAGCCCGAGTGGGCCTATCGACATACAAACAGTCCCAGACAAGGGGTGAACGGGGCCAAGGCGTCGTGAGCTGTGGGAAAGCCTCAGCATTCCCCCGCACTATCCGCGTAGGGGGTAAGGGTCTCGATGAGGGATGACGTTGTGCGGCTGTTGCGTGCACTCTTGGTCGGTATTGCCGTGCTCCCCAGTCTCCGGCGCATCGAAATCGCAGGCACCCCAACCCGGCCCGCACAGAGGGCAGACGTTTCTATGGGAGTTCGCATGCGCAGTAGCCACAATCCTGATCTGTCGCCCGAGCCGGTGCCGGTACGGCGCTTGATCATCGCACCGCACGCCGATGACGAGACCCTGGGCTGCGGCGGGTTGATCGCCAAATACCCGGACGAGTGCGCGGTGGTCGTCCTGGCGCGTCCAGATGGGGTGCGCACCAACGAGTTCAACGCGGCACGAGACATGCTCGGGTACAAGCGCACCTACTTCCTGGACCTCCGGGATGGCTACGTCGGTGACGACATGCACGACTTGGTGGGCCGCCTTGATGCCGTCATCGCACTGTGCCAACCAGAAGATCTGTACATCCCCTACCCGTCCATGCACCAGGACCACATCGCGGCCTACGAGGCAGGGATCCGCGCCGCGAGACTGTCCATGACCACGGATCACTGGTTCACACCGTCGGTCTTCGTCTACGACATCGCGGCCTACGACGTGAACCTGTACCCGACGGATCTACGGTGGAACGTCTTCGAGGTCTTGGGTCAAGACGAGGTCGAGCGAAAAAGGCTTGCCATGGCTGCGTACTCGTCCCAAGCTGTCATCGGTCCGCACCCCAGCAACGATGTCGAGCACAGTGCCCGCGCGATCGGAAGCGCTCGACGCGTCCCCTGGGCGGAACAGTTCGCCCTGGTCCGGGAGGTGCGCGGATGATCGTGACGTGCCACCAGCCTGACCTGCTGCCGTACTCGGGATTCTGGTACAAGATGGCAAAGGCCGATCTCTTCGACGTGAAGCTGTTCGACCAGTTCCAGGAGAGGGGGTTCCAGCGCCGCGTCAAGATGCGCGACAAGTGGGCGTCGATCCCTGTTCTGGGAAGAACATGGCGCAGATCGATACTCGACGTTCGCATCGATGCGGAGTCGGCGCGCGCCGCCCTGATCAACAACATCCGCGGCCGATACCGAGGGGCTCCGTACTGGAACCGGTACGGCGCCACCATCATCGATATGGTCGCCGACACCAACACTGACCGGCTCTGGCAGTTCAACCTCGCGTTGATCCTCGGGGTCCGCGACCTTCTGGGAATCACCACACCGCTGTCCATCAGCGCGCCGCTCAACGACCAGGGTGCCGCAGGGCTGGTGAGCATGCTGCGCCGGTATGACACGACGACATACCTGTCGGGCACCGGTGGACGCGCCTACATGGGCGACTGCCGGGAGTTCACGGCTGCCGGCATCGATGTGCTGTTCTCGCCACACCAGCCCGTCACCGGTGACTCGATTCTGTCGGTGCTCATGGACTACCCCGAACCCATGGAGATCGTCCTGGCCGAGCGCAGCGCCCTTGGGGAGGTGGACAGCGCATAGTCACGACATCCATCCACCGACGGGTGGCGACCGGGCCATGCGCATCGTGGGTGGCGACAGGTCCCGTTCGGTCAGGAGGACTTCGGCTGAGCCCGCCCTGGGGGCTGGACCTCCGGGTGGTTGCCCGGCTTGGGGTTGAGGTGGGCACCCTGCGGCCCGGTGTCCCCGTCGCAGGAGGCGCCCGGCTCGTTCCCGGCGAGGTTCCAGCCGGGGACGTGGTCCCGCATCCTCGTCCTCTCCTGTCGTGCGCTCATCACATCCTCCATCGGCGCGGACACGCGGCCCCGGCGGCCACGCCCGTGCCTGATGAGACAACGAACCCCGGGGTCTCGCAGTGCCAGCCCCCGGGGTTCGGGCAGTTCTGTTCTAGCTCTCCTGGGCCTCGTCGTCGCGGGCCTCACCGGTCTCCACGGCGCCCTGGGGGCCGGAGTCGCCGTCGCTCGAGGCGCCGTCCTCGTTGCCGGACAGGCCGCCGCCGGGAACCTGCTCGTCCTGCTCGCCTTCCCTCGGCTGCTCGGTCATGGGTGCTCCTTGCTCGTCGGGTCGTCGCGTGGGTGCCCACCGTATGCCGCGTGCTGCCCGGCCGCACGACCGCGTGCGCCCGGGATATGCGATAACGCCCGTTCTGGGCCGTTTGGCTCTGCTATGTTCCGCTCGCTTGATCCACTTCACGAAAGGCGGCGCACCATGCGCGCAGTGATCAAGCGGGTCGGGGGAGCTGTCGCGGGGGCCATGATCGCCGCTGCCACTCTCGCTGCGCCCGCTCAGGCCGAACCGGCCTCCCTCTCCGGCACCATCACGGCGGGCGACACGGGGGCGCCGCTCTCGGCCTGCGTCAGCGTCTATGGCGCCCAGGACTGGTCCTGGGTCGGCAGCGCGTGCGCCGACGAGACGGGCCAGTGGACCGTCGACGGCCTCGAGGCCGGGCTCGAGTACAAGGTGGAGGCCGAGGTCTGGGACGGCATGTACCTCTCGGAGTGGGCGGACGGCGCGCGGAGCTACGAGGAGGCCACGGTCTACTCCGCCCCGGCCCAGGTCGACATCACCCTCGACCAGGGCGGCCGGATGGAGGGCACCCTGCTGCGCGCGGACGGCTCGCCCGCGGAGTGGGCCAGCATCGACGTCGTCACGGCCGACGGTTCGACCACGGTCGGGTGGGCCTGGACCGACGACACGGGCGCGTGGAGCACCGCGGTCCCGCCGGGCGACTACCTCGTGCGCTTCGACAGCTGGCCGGCGACCCAGTGGGCGTTCGGCCAGGAGAGCGCCGAGCAGGCCGACGTGCTGACGGTCGCAGCGGGCGAGGCCACGCGCGTCGACGACCAGTTCCTCGCCGGGGCCAGCGTCGCGGGCACGGTCGTGGCCGACGGAACCGGGGAACCCGTCGAGGGTGCCTGCGTCAGCGTCGTCCGGACCGGCAGTGACGACGACAACGTCGAGTGGGCCGGCGAGGGCTGCACGGATGCCGAGGGCCACTACTCGGTCGACCTCTCGAGCGCTGGAACCTACACGGCGGAGATCTACGACCCCCAGGGCCGGTTCGCCGGCGAGCTCAACGGCGACACCCTCGTGCGGGCCGATGCCACCACCTTCGAGGCGGTGCGCGGGGCCACGACGACGCTGGACGCCTCGCTGGCCCCGGGCGCGGTCATCACGGGCCGCGCGGTCGACGCCAAGACCGGGCTGCCGATCTCCGGCGCCTGCCCCGCGGCCTACCGCGGCCACGCCGGTGGCTATGCCCGCTGGCAGGTGGACGAGTGCAGCGCGGCCGACGGGGCGTGGACGGTTCGCGGCCTGCCAGCCGGCGAGTTCGCCATGCGGGTCGACGTGCCCGAGGGCCCGTCGCCCTACGCGGGGACCTGGGCCTTCCGTTCCGACACGCAGGCTGGCGCCGACCTCGTCGCCGTCACCGCCGGGGAGACCACCGCCACCCGCAACGTCAAGCTCGTCCCGGGAGGGACGGTCTCGGGGCGCATCACGGACCACCACGGGCGGCCGGTGGCGGGGGCCTGGGTCAACATGCAGGGTGGCTACCCGGGCCGGGCCGGGCCGGGCGAGGGCCGCTGGACCGCCCAGACCGACGAGGACGGCCGCTACACCGTCCAGGGCGTGCCGCCGGGCGACTACACGCCGTTCGTCTACGCCGACTTCATGGGCGACCTGGCGCCGGAGTGGTCGGGCAACGCCACCAGCCGCGCGGAAGCGGCTCCGGTGCGGGTGAAGGCGCTCAAGACGACGACGTTCGACGCGGACCTGGGTCCGGCAGCCCACATCTCCGGGTCGGTGGTTCACGCCGACGGCAGCCCCACGTCCGAGTACTGGGTGGGCTTGGTGTTCACCACCGCTGGGGAGTACATCGGCGACTTCGACGTCTACAACGGCAACACGTTCACCTCGACGGCGCTGCCGGCCGGCGACGTCGTCCTCCAGCTCGCGAACGGCGAGACCGGCGAGTCGTTCTGGTACGACGGTGCCACCAGTCGGGAGGACGCGACGGTCGTGTCCCTGCAGCAGGGCGAGCGGAGGGAGCTGACGGTCCACGCGCCCTGATCGGCTCACGTCCCTCGACGAGTCAGAGAAGGCCGGGTCCGCGGAGGCGGGCCCGGCCTTCGCCGTTCACGCGCTGAGATGGGCGCGCGGCATACAGCCTGTCGTCAGCGGTAGTTGGTGTACTGCAGGGCCACGTCGAGGTCCTTGCCCTTGAGCAGGGCCTGGACGGCCTGCAGGTCGTCGCGGGACTTGCTGACCACTCGCAGCTCGTCACCCTGGATGGTGGCCTTGACGGACTTGGGGCCCTCGTCGCGGATGATCTTGGAGATCTTCTTGGCGTTCTCCTGCGAGATCCCCTCCTTGAGCGGGCCCTCGAGGCGGTACTCCTTGCCCGACGGCTTGGGCTCCTTGTCGCCGAAGTCGATGGACTTCAGCGAGACGCCGCGGCGCACGAGCTTGGTCTCGAAGACGTCCACGACGGCGAGCACCCGCTCGGCGGTGTTGGCCTTGATGAGGACGTTGTCGCCGCTCCACTCGATGGAGGCCCCGACGTTCTTGAAGTCGTAGCGCTGGCTGACCTCCTTCGCGGCCTGGTTCAGCGCGTTGTCGACCTCCTGCTTGTCCACTTTGCTGACGATGTCGAACGAGCTGTCTGCCATCACGAAGTCCTTCCGGGCGCGGCTGAGGGGCGAATTCGCATTCGCTGGCTTGCTTGCTATCCTTCCATGCGCACACGGCAGGTTGCCCGAGCGGCCAATGGGAGCGGACTGTAAATCCGTCGCGAAAGCTTCGAAGGTTCGAATCCTTCACCTGCCACCACCCGTGCACGAAGGGCCCCTGAGAGGCGGAAACGCCTGCCAGGGGCCCTTCGTCATGCCGGGTAGGGGATGGAGCGCGCACGAACTACCGCGGAGTCGGCGCTGCACCGGAGCTGGTGGAGACGCCCCACGATCTCCTGCAGGGACGCGAGGCTGGCGGGCGCCGCCTTGGCCGACGAGCAAGCCTGGTACGGGCTGCACACGGCACGGTTCACCCCCCTGGGGTGAGGCGGCGTAGGGCAGCCGCGGGCAGGCTCGACGCCAGGCGCACTGGCGCCACGCCAGGGGCCGCGGAAGGACTGCCATGGACAACATCACGACCGACTTCTGGGATGTCCTGCTCTGGAGCTTCTGGTTCTTCATCTGGATCGCCGCGCTGATGGTGTGGTTCCGCTGCATCGTCGACCTGTTCCGCGACCGCTCGCTCAGCGGTTGGGCGAAGGCTGGCTGGTCGGTTCTGCTCATCTTCGTGCCTTGGGTCGGCGCCCTGATCTACGTCATCGTCCGGGGCCGGAGCATGTCCGAGCGTCAGATGGCGGAGATGGCGCAGCTGCAAGCCCAGCAGGAGCAGTACATCAAACAGGCCGCGGCCAGCTCCTCGGCCGCGGCGACCCCGGCGGACCAGATCGCCAGCGCCAAGTCCATGCTCGACTCCGGCGCCATCACCCAGCCCGAGTTCGAGGCGCTCAAGGCCAAAGCACTCGCCTGACCGCGCCTGGCGGAATGCAGCGACGGGACGTGGTGCTCGTTGCGCGATGAGTACCCCGCCGAAGGCCGGTGGTGAGTCGCCGACCTTCGCCGACGACGAGCTGAAGACCATCTCCGAGCCGCTCGACTTCATCGGCAACAAC
>Ga0247820_10001083_pt1 | contig 15297 bp, 26 predicted proteins | sample 13C_Glucose_Day1_2_FD_192480 | JGI IMG/M metagenome (GOLD analysis project Ga0247820, IMG submission 192480) | Soil microbial communities from agricultural site in Penn Yan, New York, United States - 13C_Glucose_Day14 | ecosystem: Environmental > Terrestrial > Soil > Agricultural land | place...
GCGGGCAAGAGCCTGCTCGCCTTCGAGCTCGCGCACGCGATCGCGACCGGTCGGCCGTACCTCGGGGCGGTCGGCCGTCCACCCGCGGACGTCGCGTACGTCGACTTCGAGAACGGCGCCCGGGACATTCAGCAACGCGCGCTCGCGTTCGGCTTCAGCGCCGACGAGCTCGCGCGCCTGCACTACTTCAGCTTCCCAGCGCTGCCCGCGCTGGACACCCGGGCGGGAGGTGCCGCCTTGATGCAGCTCGTACAGAGCGTCGGCGACAGCGGTGCGGGTGTCGTCATCCTCGACACCGTCTCGCGGATGATCGAGGGCAACGAGAACGACTCGGACACGTGGCTCGCGCTCTACCGGCACTCGCTGCTGCCGCTGAAGGCGAACGGGATCGCGTCGGTCCGGCTCGACCACTTCGGCAAAGACACCGAGCGCGGCGCCCGCGGTTCGTCTGCCAAGACGCAGGACGTCGACCACGTCTTCGAGCTCTCCAAGCACGACGGCGGCTCGCTCACGCTGAAGCGGACTCACTCACGGACCGGGCTCGGCCGTGACGTCTGGCACCTCGTGCGGCACGGCGAGCAGACCGAGGACGGATGGCTTCCGGGCCGGACGCGTCACGTCGTGAGCGACGTCGCCTTCCGCCCGGCCGCGTGGCTCGCCCGGGCCGAGTTCATGCGGATGCTCGACGGAGACGACGGGCTGCCGCGGTCGTCGGGCCGGCGGGCGATCGCGGGCTGGTTGCGGGAGCGAGGCCACCGGATTTCGGACACGGAAGCCTCAGAGATAGCTAAAGCAAGGCAGACCGGGACAGATGAATAAGTAGATGAACTACATGTGGTGCGCGGTGCGGGGTCTATAGAGACCCCCGCACCGCACCGCCTGCGTCCACCGGTGCGCGCTGGTGCGGACAGCCTGCGCACCGCTGTTAGTGCAGGTCAGCGCGGTGCGGAGGTGGGGTGGTGCGGACCTTCGCAGAACCGGGCAAGCAAGGAATGTCCGTAAGGCGTCAAGCGCACCGCCAAACTACAAGGAAACGGGCAGAGAGATGAAGCACGAGGTTCTGTACGGATTGAGCTGGATTAGCGCCGGTTTGGGGGCTGCCCTGCTGGTGCTGGCCGCGTGGATGGCGGCCGGGCTGTGAGCCGCCGCGGGTGTGGGCCGGAGCGGCGCCGGGTGATCGAGGACGAGAGCGCGGCGCAGTCGGCTGCGATCGCTGCGTCGTTCTCGCACGGTGGCGAGCACAGGGTCGTGCCGTGCAACGGTCATTGGCACGTGCAGCGGGTCGGCCGTGACTGAAGAACTGAAGTCAGCCAGCACGGCTGAAGTCGCGGCTGCCGACGTGGCGGCCGACGAGCCGGTCGCTGACGTCGTCGCGTACGTGCACGGCACTGTCGGGTACGCCTGGTGCGGCTGGTGCCGTCAGTGGCACCGTCACGGCTCGGCGTGGCGGCTGCCGGCCGTGCGTCCGTCCGGCTGCTCGCCGAAGCGGAACGAGTTCTGTCCGACGCGTGGCGACAAACTCGTGATGGTCTGGCCCGTGGTGGTGCGTTGGGTGCCGAACTGCACGGGCGACGGGCGGCTCGGTGGAAAACTTCCGGTATCGGACAAAGTAGCCGATAATGTTGTCACTGTGGTACCGGCGCGTACGGCTGCCCCGGACGAGATACCGAAGGCACTGGCGCGACTCATGGACGCCACGCCCGAGGGCTGCACCAGCCGCGCGCAGTACGCGCGCTACACCGTTGCCGAGCGCACCGGACGCATTGCCGACGTTGTGCTGATGCGTCACGACTGCAAGAGCGGCGAAGTGCTGCGCGTGTGTTACGTTGACGGAAAGTTCGGCTCGGCCGAGTCGAACAAGAGAGGACGAATTGCCGGCAACAAAGTCCGGCAAGTCATCATCGAATGCGAGGCTGACGCATGAGGACGCTGTTTTACATGAGCATGGCGTGGCTGTTCATCCTGAGCGAGTACGTGCAGCGGGCGACGCAGTTCGTCCGGCACATGAACGCGAAGCAGACCGGGCGGCACGCCCGCGGCCGTCACCGCTGGGCCGTCGTCGCGAACGAGCGCGACCCCTACCTGCCGCGGCGCGTGGTCGGCGCCAACTCCCACCGACGCCGCCAGGGCGGGCTGACGCTCGACGTCTACCGGCCCGGCATGTTCGAGGCCGCAGCATGAACGGCTCGGCATGGACACGGCGAGCCGTAGCCGCGGTCGCGGCCGTGCTGCTCGTGTTCGTCCTCGCCTGCAACGGTGGGGCGCCACGCAATCCGACGCCCGTGCCGTCGCAGTCGACGACGCCGTATCCGCATCCGACGCAGTGAGCGCGACGCGCGCCTACTGGTTGGGCGCGCTGATCGGTCTACTCGTCGGCCTGGGGCTTGGCTATCTGTACCTGTAGTGGGTAGCCCTACTCTCGGATGATGCACCGCCCGGTGTCGAAACCCGGGCGGTGTCCGAGCAGGAGGTGAGCCGTGCCGTTCCGCTCCAAGCGCCAATGGCGATGGGCCTTCGCCACGCACAAGAGCTTCGCCCGCCGCTGGGCGCATGAGACGCCGGGCGGTCGCGGCACCCGCTACCGGCGCCTGCCGTCACGACGACGCTCGAAGCGGTAACCTCGTCCCTGCCGGACGCGCGATGCTCCGGCACCGACAGCTCGCGCGCGACGCCGAGCACGCCGGAGAGAGGACGACATGGCACAAGGTCAGGGTGGAAACGTAGCCGAACGCGCGGAGCAGGCGCGGACCGTGTTCGAGCTGCGCCTTGCAGGCCACTCAATGGCAGCCATCGGCGACCAGCTCGGGATGAGCCAGGCTGCCGCGTACCGGCTGATGTCGAAGTGGATCAACGATCTGCTCACGCCGAAGGCGGCCGAGCTGCGCGAGGTTGAAGCCGCCCGGCTCGAACGCCTGCTCGTCGCGCTCGACGCGCAGGTGCAGAGCGGCGACGTCGCCGCTATCCGCACCGCGGCCGGTATCAGCAACCAGCTCTCCGACCTGCTCGGCATCAAGCAGCCGCAGCAGGTCGAGCACAAGGTGCGCGTGGTCGATGCCGTTGACGAGCAGCTGCTTGCGGCCATGGCCGAGTTCGAGCAGACGCATGCGGTCGAGTCGTGAGCGAGCTCGCCGACGCGTTCGGCCGATGGCTTACCGACGTCGAAATCGGGCTGACGTGGCAGGAGCAGCGTCGGTATGTGCCGATGCCGTCGACCCTGCTGCCGCTCTCGCTGGAGACACGGCGAGAGCTCGGCATGCCGACGTACCCGCACGAGTACCCGGCGTTCTACCGCGGCGACCTCGGATGACGGACAAGCACCCGGCCAAGCCGCCGAAGAACCCACCGGCTAGGCCCAACCCGCGCCCGGACCGACCGGCCAAGAGGCCGCTCACCCGGCCGAAACCGGACCGGCAGCGACCCGTGCAGCCTCCGGGCAAGAAGTGACCGGCCGGTTGCCGATCGGCGGTCGGCTCCTGCTGCTGCTCGTCCTGCTCGACTTCGTCATGACGGCGCTGTTCCTGTGAGCCTGCCCGACGCCATCACGTCCCAGTTGGCCGCGCTGCCCGCGATCGTGCGGCAGCACCTACCCGACCGGCGCACGGCTCGTGAGCTAGCAACGAGGCGGAGCCCGCTCCTCTTCGCGTACGTCTACCTCCGACACCATCTGCGCGACGACGCCGGCCAGATCACGGCCTCGCAGTTCCACCTCGACGTGGCCCGGTACGCCGCGCGGTGGATGGCTCCGGTTGAAGAGGCCGGCACCGAACGGGACGCGTTCGTCGCCCCACGCGGGTGCGGCAAGTCGACCTGGCTGTTCCTGATACTGCCGATGTGGGCGGCCGCCCATGGGCACAAGAAGTTCGTGGCCGCGTTCGCTCACTCCGGTCCGCAGGCCGAGCAGCACCTATCGACATTCCGCAACGAGCTGGAGAATAACGAGCTGCTGCGCGCCGACTTCCCGGAGTTGTGCGAGCCGAAGCTACGCGCACGAGGCGCGACCGTTGCCGATCGGGACAAGCAGACGACGCGCGCAAACGGGTTCACCTTCGCGGCTCGTGGCATCGACGAAGGCGTGCTCGGCATGAAAGTCGAGCAACGCCGACCGGACCTCATCGTCTTGGACGACGTCGAGCCGGACGAGGCCGCGTACTCGCTGTACCAGGTCGGCAAGCGGCTCGGCACACTGCTCGACGCGATCCTGCCTATCAATATCCGGGCGCACGTGGTACTCGCCGGCACCACGACGATCGCGGGCGGCATCGTCCATCAACTCATTCAGCACGAGCTAGGCGAAGACGTCGACTCGCCCGCCGAATGGATCGACGCCGAGAAGTTCCGCGTCCACTACTACCCGGCGATCATGACCGACGCGCGCGGCGAAGAGTATTCGCTCTGGCCTGCGAAGTGGACGCTCGACTACCTGCAGTCGATCCGGCACACGCGCTCGTACGCGAAGAACATGGACAACCGGCCGGTCGCCGTCAACGGCGCCTACTGGACTGACGCGGACCTGTACGAGGCGGGCGAGCTGCCGACCACGCGGCGGCTTCTCTCGCTCGACCCTGCCGTCACCTCGACCGCGAAGTCGGACTACACCGGAGCAGCCGTGCTCGGCCTCGTGCCCGCCACGTACCTCACCGACGAGCGGGGCAGGCGGAAACTCGTCACGCCGACACGCGTCGTCGTCGAGCGGACATGGCATCTGCGGATGACGCCCGGCGAAGAACTCCGGAACTGGGTTCTCGCGCAGCTCGCCGCGGATCCGGCTATCAGCGTCGTGCTCGTCGAGACCAACCAGGGTGGAGAGGTGTGGGCGACCGTGCTGCACGATCTGCCGCCCGGCGTCCGGCTGATGACCGTGCATCAGCACGAGCCGAAAGAGGTCCGGGCTGCGCGCCTACTCGCCGCCTGCCAGCGTCGCCGTGTTTTATTTCGTGGGAAACAATTGCCGTTCCGCACTGAAGCGCTCGCGTTCCCGAATACGGCGCATGATGACGTCATCGACGCTGTCGGCTCCGGTGTGCACCGGATGATCGGTAAGAAGAACGCGGCCGAGCCGACCGGTACGACTGCTGCATACGTGGCGTGAGAGGGAACATGGACGACTACCGAGTTGCCGCAGTCCGGGAAATCCGCGAGCACGCATCCGAGTACGCGACCGCCTACGCGTACGACGAAGGGACGCGAGCCGAGATTTTCGCGCACCCGGTCATCGCTCGCGCGCTCGCGAAGGCGGGCGTCCGGTTCAACATCAACATCGCGCGGCGGCCGATCGATGCCGTGATGGATCGGCTCGACATTGCGGCCGTGACCGTGGTCGAGGACGAGCCCGCGGAGAACGGTGAGCCGACGCCGGACACGCCCGGCAGCACGGCGACCGACGTGTTGCAGGAGCAGGTCTTCACCGCGAACGAGCTCGACCTTGAGTTGCCGATGGCCATCCGCAAGTCGCTGGCCTACGGCGACGGTTACCTGCTCGTCTGGCCCGGTGAGGACGACGGCACGGTCGACGTGTTCTTCGAAGCGCCCACGCACTCGCGACTCTTCTACGATCCCGAGTACCCGCGCCGGAAGATGTTCTTCGCCAAGTGCTGGCACGAGGACGAGCGCATCCGGCTGACCTGCTACTTCCCGGACCGGATCGAGCGATGGGTCACCCGGCCGAAGTCGAACGGCGACCGCCCGGCCGACTTCCTGCCGTACGCCGACGATCCCGAGGACGACGGCGCCGACGACGCGCACATCGTGCCGAATCCGTACGGTGTAGTTCCCGTGTTCCACCTCCGGCCGAACGATCGGCCGTACGGGCGGCCGGAGCACTTCGACGTGTTCGGCGCGCAGGACGCGATCACGAAGTTGCTCGCGACCATGATGGACACGGTCGACTACCACGGGGCGCCGCAGCGGTACGCACTCACCGGCCGCCGCGACACGGGCAACGTCTCCGACATCTTCGACGACGACGAAGACGACGACACCGTTGCGCCCCGGTCGGACGTGAGCAACCTGAAGTCCGGGCCGGGCGAGCTCTGGTTGCTGAGGAACGTCGACGCCATCGGGCAGCTCGACCCCGGCGACGTGGACGCGTTCCTGAAGCCGGCCACGTTTTACCTGCGGATGGCCAGCGCGATCACGGCCACGCCGATGCGCTACTTCGAAGCGACCGGCGTCATGCCGTCCGGTCAGGCGCAACGCGCCGACGAGGCGCCCCTGCTCAAGAAGTGCGAGCGGCACGAAGCGAACTTCGGCGGTGTCATCTCGGACGCGTCCGAGTTCGCCATGCGCGTGCTCGGCTACGACGTCGAGGTGTCGGTGCGGTGGGCGCCCGGCCAGAGCATCGACGACCTCGAAGGCTGGCAGACCGCGAACGAGAAGATCAAGGCGGGCGTGCCCGTCCGGCAGGCGTTGCTCGAAGCGGGCTACACGGCCGAGCAGGTCGATGGCTGGTTGTACGACCACAACGAGGACGACATGCGTCGCCGCATCGAAGTCCTCGTGCAGCTCGGCCAGGCCGTGCAGTCGCTCGGCTCGGGTGTGGCGCTCGGCGTGCTGACGGCGCAGAACGTCTCGGACGTCATCGCGTCCGTGATGCCCGACACCGGAGAGGACGAGTTGATGACGTCATGACGCAGCCCTTGGTGCACGAGCACGCGAGCGCCCGATCGTGGCGCGAGGACGGCCACTGGGTCGCCGACGACTCCTGCTCGGCGGGCGACTTCACCGGTACCGGCGAGGGCGACTCGATCGAGGAGGCCGAGCAGCAGGCGGCTAATGCGCTCGCCGAGCACATCGCCGGGCAGGAGCAGCAGGCGTGAGACTCAAGTTCCGCCGTGAGCGGAAGGCGTTCGCGTCCGTGCTGATCGCCGTCACGCGCGACGCCACGGGCGCCTTTGACGTCGAGGTGACCTGCACACCGAAGCTCGATCCGCTGACGTGCGCTGCCCTGCTTCAGCGCGCAGCGAACGACGTCGGGCAGACCGCGAAGCGAGAGCGGGTCGCGCCCGGTGGCTGACGACGACCGGCTCGACGCGCTCGTCGCCGAAGCTGACGCGCTGCTCGACATCGAGCAGGAAGCAGCCGACCACGCGGCGGCGACTCTCCGGCGTCGGCTCGTCGAACTGAACGAAGCGCTCACGGCCGCGTGGGTGAAGCTGTACGGCTCGGTAACCGCCCGGGCCACGAAGTCGCTCGACGCGCTCGGCCGGCTGCTCGCCGACCTGCTCGCCCGGCTGCGACGAGCTCTCGCCGCCGCGGTCCCGGTCGCCCGGTCGGCGATCCTGGCCGGAGCTCTCGCGGCTGCGCAGCACGGCGTCGACACGGCGGTCGACGCGTTCCCCGCGAGCTTCGACGTCAAGGCGGTCACGGCAGCGCAGTACGCCCGTACCGGCCGCGAAGACGACGTCGCCGCGATCGTCAAGGCGGGGCGGGACCGGGCTGCCGCGCTGCTCGTGCCGGACTACGCGACCACGCTCACGAAGGCGCTCACAGCGCTCGGCGCGGGTGGGGAGCGCACGGCGACCGAGCTCGAACGTGCCGCCCGTACCGCGGCCAACGAGGCGGCGACGGCGGCAGCCCGGGCGGTCGCCGCGGAGAACGGCGTCGGGCTGCTCTGGGTCGCTGAGCGAGACGCGTGCGTCCACTGTCTCGCCTACGCCGGGCGGACCGTTGAGCCCGGCAAGCTGTTCCCGAACGATCTGACCTACGGCGACAAACCGCTCGACCAGCCGGACGAGCGCAGCAAGGGACTCGACGGGCCGCCACTGCACCCGAACTGCCGGTGCACGGTGCGGCCGTACTCGACCGAATGGGATTCCGATCTGCCGCGGGCGCTCGAACGAGAGGCGCGCCGATCGGTGGCACTCGGCTTCAAGCTCGACAGCGAGTCCGACGCCGTGCGCCTGCGGGCGGCCGACCGGCTGCTGAAAGCAGGAGCCGGGCTGCCGAAGACGGTTGAGCAACGAGCTCGCTCGGCCGTCAAGCAGGGAAGGTTCGCCGATCGTCGGCGACCTGCGAACCGATAGAGAGGACACGTCATGGCACGAGACGACGACTTCGACGTCGACATCGAGGACGAGAAGAACGCCGGCCGGGAGCCGGACGACGACCGCGACGATGACGACGATGACGAGAAGCCGAAGCCGGACAGCGAGCGCGACCGCCTGCGCAACGCCGTCAAGGCCACGCGCAAGGAGCGCAACGAGCTGAAGGGACAGCTCGACGCGGTGCAGCGGGAGCTCGCCGAGCTGAAGCGCGGCAAGGGCGGCGACGACACGGGCGGCAAGCCGGACGCCGAGCGTGACCGCGAGGCCGACGAGCGCGCGTTCACCCGGTACCGGCCGGTGCTCGTCCGGGCCGCCGCGGAGAGTGCGCTTGTGCGCGCCGGAGCGAAGCCGGATCGGGTCGGCCGTCTTACCCGGCTGCTCGAAGTCGACGACGTTGCGGTCGACGAGAAGGGCTCGGTCGACGCCGACGACCTCGCCGCGGAGGTCGACCGGTTGAAGGAAGAGATGCCGGAGCTGTTCAAGGGCGACGAGGACGAGGACGACCGGAAGCCGAAGCGCCCGGCCGGTTCGCGGCGCGTGGATGGCGGCAGGAGCGGTAAGGCTCCGGCGATGAGTTCGACGGCGCGGCTCGCGGCGCAGTTGACCGGTCGGCGCTGACGGTAGCGAATCGCAGGCGGACGGCCGTGTCTGCCTGCGATTCGTCAGCTACTCTGCTAGTCGAGCGTCTACCGCGATGGGGACGCGACGCACGGCGCGCGATGCCCGGGCGGATTCCCCAGACACTCACGAACGGACGGGAGTAGACGCGTGGCGCGCGATACTTACGAGGCTTGGATCCCGGAAGAGTACGGCTCGACGCTGATTCAGCAGATCGAGCGGCAGAGCGCGGCTGAGCGGTTCTTCCGTCAGGAGCCGATGGGCACCGACACGAAGCACGTGCCGCGCTCCGGCACGGTCGACGTGGCGGTCGTCGCGAAGGGCGGCACCTACACCGAGTCGACCGGCACCAACGACGAGGTACTGCTTACGGCGCGGAAGCTCGGCTCGGCCGTGCGTATTGCCGACGAGGACATCGCGGACGTGCCGGAGGGCATCATTGAGGCCAAGAAGCGCGAATGGGCCATCTCGTACGCGAAGTTCCTGGACAACGCCACCATCGGCGTTACCGCTGCTGAGAACGGCACCACGGTCCCGTTCACCTCCGTGTACAAGTCGATCACTACGACGAACGCGGCGACCGGTTACACGGCGAACGCGAACCTGATTCAGTCCAGCCTGGTCAAGGCTTCCGGCCAGACCATCGGCGACATCAACGTCACGTACGACAACCTCGTCGCGCTGTTCGGCCTGCTCGAAGGCTCGGACTACTTCGACGAGGCGAACGCCGTCGTCGTCGCGCACCCGTACTTCAAGACGATTGCGCGCGGTATGAAGGACTCCAACGGCCGCCCGATCCTCGTCGGTGTCGACACCCCGGCCACCGACACGGCCGCGGGGAACATGACGTTCTTCGGCTACCCCGTGCAGTGGAGCGTCGGCGCCCGCATGAACGCGACCGCCTCGAAGTCGCCGACCGGTAACCGGCTGCTCGTGGTCGGCAACCGTGACCTGCTCATCCTTGGCAAGCGGTCGGGGCCGGAGTACAAGGTCGCGGGCGCGGACACGGGCGTCGGCTTCCTCACGGACGAGAACCTGCTGAAGGCCCGGTCGCGCCGCGGTTTCGCGGTCGGCAACGAGAACGGCATCGCCGTCCTCGAAGCGCGCCCGACCACCTCCTGATACTCGCGCCCGGCCGGTTGCCTGCCCGTGACCGGCCGGGCGCGTCAACCTCTCGGTACGTGGGAAGGTGCACGGCATGACCACCAAGAAGCAGGACGAGCCGGACACGAAGCAGTCGGACTCGAAGCCGACCACCCGCCCGCCCGACAGCTCGGCCGAGCCGAAGTCGGTCGCGAAGGGCACTACCGTCGCCGAGCAGCGTGAGCAGGGCGATGAGGTGGGCGAGACCGTGGCGTCCAAGAACATCGACGGCGACGAGTCCGACGCGTTCACGAAGCAGTTCGTGCTGAAGGCGCGTGACTTCGGCGCCGGGTATGACCACACGCCGAACTTCACCGGCACCACGCAGGAGGCCGTGAACGTCGGGCTGCGCGTGACCGGTGACGTCGAGTACGTCGGCAGTGAGCCGCACCCGGACGGCAAGAGCGTCGTGCTGACCTACCGCGTGCCGGTGCTCCCGGCGTGGCACGAGGACGCGCCCGTGAACGTGATCGACGCGCAGGAGGTCTGGCGCGACGGCGTGACGCCGGCCGACGAGCGGACGCCGGTCGATCCCGAACAGCTCTCGCCGCGGACCGGCGACGCCCGGTACACCGAGGCGGGCGAGGACCCGGAGCGGGTGCGCGAGAAGGGCAAGCCCGCTCCGGGCACCCCCGCTGCTGAAGAGTCGAGCTCGAAGTGACCGCGGTCGCCGAGCCGGACGACGACGGGCAACTGGTGTTCCACGACATGCCCGACAGCGATTTCGAGACGGTGGCCGAGTGCGAGCCGCCGCAGTACGACGACGAGAACGATCCCCATCACGGGGCGTTCGACGAGGCGGGAGGCTGACCGTGCACGACGACACTCGGAACAAGCTGGTTGCCCTGTTCGTGGGCGGGCCGGCGTTGATGGGCTATCTCGCGTTCGTGCTGTTTGCGTGGCTGCCGCTCGCGCTGCTCGCGACGGCGGCAGTGGTCGGAGGCTGACCCATGGCTGAGGCGGACACGCTGCGTGCACGCGGCAATCTCACGGGCAGCTATGTCCGCCCGGCCGGCTCGGACTCGTGGCCTCCCGCACCCGGGACGCTCGTGCGCTGGGTTGCGTCGCAGCCGGTGCAGGACATGCTGAACCAGGGGAAGCGTTACGGGTGGGTCAACCTCGGCACCATCGGTAACAAGTCGCACCTGCAAAAGCACGGCGACCACACCGGGCATTCGGGCGGCAAGGTGCGCGGTGTCGTCTACGCGAAAGACACGGTGCTGCCCGAGGGCGGTAAGGCCGCGCTCTTGCAGCTCTGCCGCACGCCGGACTACCCCACGGGTTACATCGACTTTTTCAACATCGAGCACGAGCAGTACAACTTTGCGGGCGTCAAGGTCGGCAGTTCCGGTGACCGGCACTTGCACGTCAGCATCCGGCGCGGGCACGAGCTGACGCGAATCACGTTGTTCGACGACATCTCGGCCGTGCTCGCCGGAACGTGGCGTAAGCCGGTCGTCCCCATGCCCGGCATCTTCACGCGGCTCGGCTTCATCGATGGCGCGTCGCTGGTGAAGCTCCGCGAGGGCGACGCCACGGTGTGGCTGTCCGGTCGCGGCAAGCGTGCGCGCGTCGTCAACATGGAAGAGCTGACCGCGATTCAGGAGTTCCTGCGCTCGCGCAACATGGACGACGCCGTTAAGCCGGTCGACGTCCTCACCGGAACGGTTGTGCTCTGATGGCGTGGGCGACCGAAGCCGAAGTGCTCGCGTTGACCGGGCGGACCGTGACGGCCGATCAGGTCGCGCAGGCGCAGGCGATTATCGAGCTGTTCGCCGAGACGACGCCGGAAGCGGATGCCGATCAGTCGGCGAAGACGCTCCGGCTGCTGAACCGCGCGGTGTCCTGGCAGGCCGCGTGGATGGCTACACAGATCGATATCGATGCGCGCGTCGATGTGCAGACGCTCTCGCAGGACGGCGTGAGTACGCAGTTCTCCGGCGACGATGCGCAGTATCTTGCGCCACTGGCGGCGCGCTGCCTCAACAAGCTTCCCTGGCGCCGGTCGCGATCGGTGTTCACCGGCAACCGGCCGGGCGACCGGTATGACGGTATCCAAGCTGCTCGCGATAATGTCGTCTACGAACGTGACGACGAGCGCGACGGGCAGGAATGGATACCTCTTTACTCGTAACAGCTTTTGCATTCGGTATTGCAGTCGGCGCCGTTATCGCAACGGCTGCGTGCATTTTCTTGACGGGCGGCGACCTTGACGCAATTTCATCCGAATACGCGCGTGAACGTGTTCCGGGGTCAGGAGACCGACCCGTACGGCGATCCGGTGGACGCGATGACGACTCCGGTGTTGACGAGCCAACCGTGCGCCTTAGTCGAATCCTTGCAGCGAACTACGAATCCCAGCGCAGGAGACGAAGCGTTCATCGAGACGTGCACGCTGCGCTTCCGGCCGGGAACGGACGTCCGCGAAGGCGATCGGGCAGTGGACACCACTACCGGTTATATCTATCTCGTCGACACCGTGAGCCGACCACTGCCGTTCGCGCAGCGGGTGGACGTCCGATGCTCGGCGACGCGCCTGTCGACCGGTGACAATTCCGATTCGTAAGCTACGCTCGACCTGCGCCTTCGATCCGTAAACGATCACGTGGGGCGCGCTCGACTTCGCCGGTAAACGGGAGGTGCGTCGGTGGCTGTTCGCTTCACGCCGAACGGTGGCGGTATCGCCGAGATTCACCGACGCTCCGACGCGTTCGTCGAGCGCCTTGCCGACCTCTCCGCAGAGGACATGCGCCGCACGGCCCCGGTCGACACCGGGGACATGGTCGGCACGATCCGAGTCGAGAAGCCGGCCGAGATGGTCCGGCACGTCAAATGCGGTGGGCAGTTCGCGGCCTCCGGCGAGTACGTCGACTACGCCGTGTACGTCGAGCTCGGCACGAGCCGCATGGCCGCTCAGCCGTTCATGCGCCCGGCGCTCTACCGGCTGCGCACCGCGGCCGAAGGTCTCGGCTTCTGATGACGGACGCCGAGCTGCCCGACATCGACGACGCTGCCGACAACGCCATAGATGGCCTCTTCATTGACCGCGGCGAGGTCGCGCACCGCTGGGTACTGGTCGCCGACGTGACCACTCAGACGGGCGAGCGGGTGCAATACGTCCTCGCGTCGCCCGGCTCGCATCTCGTCGACAGCATCGGCCTGCTCGGTTATGCCGACGCACTTCAGCGCGGCGCGGCCGGGCGAGAGGGCGAGTAGCCGTGCCGTTCCTTCCCAACAACGAGCTCGTCGCCGTCGCGTGGCTTCAGGCGCTCGACGGCATCCCTGCCGGCAAGGTGGCGACCTCACTGCCCAAAGACGTCGCGACGTTCGCTGACGGCTTCCTGACCGTGTCCATCGTGGGCGGCTCTCCACAGGTGTACGTGCCGATGCGGCGGCCGGTGGTGCAGGTCGACACGTGGGTGAGTTCGCCCGGCAGCTCGCCGCGGTGGGGGCGCGCGAACGATCTTGCCGAGCTCGTGCGGGTGGCGACCTACGACTACGCCGATGAGGCACGGCCGATGCGCGTCGAACTGCCAGCGCAGTACGACGCCGCGCGCGTGCATTCGGCCTTTCTGCTCACCGAGCCTCGGCGGGTGGAAGGCGACCCTGCCCGGCACGCCCGGTACACCTTCGACCTGCAACTGCACTGGTCAACCGTCTAAGGAGACACAACAGTGGCAACCACTGAGCCCGCATGGCCGGAGCAGTACCCGGTCGAAACCGTCGAGACCACGATCGGCATGACGCTGAAGAACGTCGACCAGGCCGAGTACACCGACCTCCGTCGGCAGGGACTCATCAAGTTCGACGCTCCGACCGAGCAGGCTCCGGCTGAGGCTCCGGCTGAGCAGTCGCCGACCACGCCGCACGAGGAAGGCAAGTAACCGATGGGTGTCACTGCAACGAACCTGATCCACGGACCGGCCACGATCTGGGTCGGAGCCTTCGGCGTGGCCGAGCCTGCCAAGACGACGGCCGCGCTGAACGCCGCCCCGGGCGTCGGATGGACTGACGTCGGTGGCACGCTCGACGGCCTGACGTGGAACATGAACCGCGAGGTCACGAAGCTCTCGGTCGACCAGATCACCTACCGCGTCGGCTCGCGCGTCACCGAACAGGACGACACCTTTGAGACGCGCCTTGCCGAGCCGACGCTTGACAACCTGAAGCTCGCGCTCGCGAACGTCGGCACGATCACGGTCGGTGCCACGACCGAGCTCGGCGTGAACAACTTCGAGCCGGACGTCAGCAACTCGGCAACGCAGATGACCTACGGCGCGCTGCTTATCGACGGGTGGGCGCCGAACGGTAAGCGCCGTCGCGTCATCGTCCGCAAGGTGTGCAGCTCCGACAACGTGACGTTCAACTACTCGCGCACTGATCAGAGCGCGTTCAACCTGACGTTCGCTGCGCACTACGTCTCGTCGAGCATTAAGCCGTACATCGTGCTCGACGACGTCACCGCTTAATCAGACGAGAGGACACGTCACTGTGACTATCAACTTCGACGAGCGCAATGCCGACGAGTTGCCGGAGGTCGAGCGGGTCGAGCTCTTCCGTATCGACGGGGTCACGTATTCGATTCCGAAGGTGATCGAAGCGCGGCGACTGCTCGGCTTCATGCAGGAGATGCGCGCGTCCGGCACTGAAGCCGCAACGGTCGGGCTGCTCATCGACTGTATCGGGCAGCAGGGATACAACAAACTGCTCGGCCTCAAGACGCTTCGCACCGCTGATCTGAAGGCAATCTTCGACGTCGTCTCGACCGCAGCGATGGGAAGCATGGAGGAGCTGACGGGAAACTGAGACGCCGGTATCTGCAAGTCGCGTGGATACCGGACTACCTCGACGACATCCGTTCAGACTTCTCGGTGTTCCATCGAGTCGACAATCTCGAATCGATGCCCGGTCCGTTGTTCTGCAAATTCGCGACACGTATACCGGCGTATGGGGGCGTCATGTCGGCGAGGGTCGCGAACGAGCAGCAGAAGAGAGCGAAGACGCAGGACGGGCGAGCGCGCGAGTACGTCAGTAACGCGGAAGCGGCAAGCATGGCCGGTGACGGCGTCTTCGAGAGAGTGAGCGCGTAATGCCGGACGAAGACTTTCAGCTAGGTTCGGCTGTCGTCGAGGTCCGGGCTGAGGTCGATAACGCGCAGATCGAGAACGCCGGACGCGAAGCCGGTCGGAAGTTCGGCGACACGGCCGGCAGGGAGGGCGGCAGGAGCTTCGGCGAGAGCATCGGCCCGAGTCTCGGTAACGTCTCGAAGGGCTTCGGTGTCGCGACTGCGGGCGCGCTCGCGTTCGGTGTCGCAGGCGTTGGCGCGCTCGGCGCGGTTGGAGGGCTACTCGCCGGGGTCGGCGTTGGACTCGCGCAGGTCGGGTTGAACGCCATCCTCGCGGGCGACCAGATGAAGAAAGCTTGGAAAGATTTCGGGAAAGATTTCAACGCGCAGCTCGCCGAGATAGCCAAGCCGCTTCAGCCTGTCCTGCAA
>Ga0247820_10001084_pt1 | contig 15294 bp, 15 predicted proteins | sample 13C_Glucose_Day1_2_FD_192480 | JGI IMG/M metagenome (GOLD analysis project Ga0247820, IMG submission 192480) | Soil microbial communities from agricultural site in Penn Yan, New York, United States - 13C_Glucose_Day14 | ecosystem: Environmental > Terrestrial > Soil > Agricultural land | place...
CTCCTGCGTCGAGGGACCGGTCTTCCGAGGTGACCGGGTCCGCTGGGATGCCTTCGAGAACGGCTGGTGCCGCGTCCCGGAGGACGCCCTCGGTGCCCCGAAGGAGGGCGGTCACTGATGGGAGTCTTCGGCAGCACGCGTGTCTCCAGCGCCATCACCCACCCGGGACACTCGGCGTCCGATGCGGCCGACGCAGCCGCGGCGCGAGCGCTTGAGGCAGCGCCGGCGGTGGACATGTCCGTCGACCTGGCCGGGGCCGTTCTGCCCAGCCCGATGATGACCGCGTCCGGCTGCGCGGCGAACGGAAGGGAGCTGCACCGCTTCTTCGACGTCGCCGAGCTCGGGGCGTTCGTGACGAAGTCGGTCATGGCGGCGCCGCGCTCCGGCCGCGGCACGCCCCGGATGGCCGAGACACCGTCAGGCATGCTGAACTCCATCGGCCTGCAGGGCCCTGGCATCGAGGCGTTCGTCCGGACCGACCTGCCCTGGCTCAAGAGGGCCGGGGCCCGGGCCCTGGTCTCCATCGCCGGGTCGACCAGCGGCGAGTTCGCCGACGTCGCGGCCACCCTGCGGGCCAGCGAGGCCTTCGACGCCGTCGTGGGTGTCGAGGTCAACATCTCCTGCCCCAACGTCGCCAACCGAGGCCTCGTCTTCGCCTGCGACCCGATGGCGTCGGCCAAGGTCGTCGCCCTGGTGCGCGAGCAGCTGCCGCGGGACATCCCCATCTTCGCCAAGCTCACGCCGGACGTGACCGACATCGTCGGCATCGCCCAGGCGGCCGTCAAGGCCGGCGCCAGCGGGCTGACGATGATCAACACGCTGCTGGGAATGGTCATCGACACCGACCTCCTGCGCCCCCAGCTCGGGGGGGTCACCGGCGGCCTCAGCGGCCCGGCGATCCGTCCGGTCGCCGTCCGGGCCGTCTGGCAGGTTCGCTCCGCCATGCTCCAGGGGCGGCTGCCGGTCGTGCCGATCATCGGTGTCGGCGGCGTCCGCACCGGGCGCGACGCGCTCGAGCTCGTGGCCGCCGGAGCGAGTGCGGTGCAGGTGGGCACTGCCACGTTCAACGACCCCTCCGCTCCCGTGCGAGTAGGCCGCGAGTTGCGAGACCTGTTGCAGGACAAGGGATTCGAGAGATTCACCGACGCGGTGGGCATCGCCCACGAGAGGCTGGGCTGACGTGTACGAGACGACCTTCGGACAGCGACTGCGCGCCGCCATGGACCAGCACGGGCCACTCTGCGCAGGCCTCGACCCGCACCGCGCGCTCGTGGAGTCCTGGGGCCTCGCCTACGACGTCGCCGGGCTCGCGGCCTTCACCGAGGCGGCCGTCGAGGCCTTCGCCGGGCACGTCGCGGTCGTCAAGCCCCAGTCGGCCTTCTTCGAGGTGTTCGGGTCGCGTGGCATCGCCGTGCTGGAGCGGGCGATCGACCGGCTGCGCGAGGCCGGCACGCTGGTCCTGCTCGATGTCAAGCGGGGCGACATCGGCTCGACGATGCAGGCCTACGCCGAGGCGTACCTCGGCAAGGACGCGGTCGCGCCGGTCGACGCGATCACCGCCAGCCCGTACCTCGGCTTCGAGTCGCTCCGCCCCGCCCTCGACGTGGCCGCGCAGACCGGTCGCGGTGTCTTCGTCCTGGGGCTGACCTCGAACCCCGAGGGGCGCACGGTCCAGCACGCCCGGCTCGGCGACGTCAGCGTGGCCGAGCGCATGGTCGTCGGCGCTGCCCGGGAGAACGCCCCGGCGCGCGACCGCGGCGAGCTCGGCAGCGTAGGCCTGGTCGTGGGCGCCACGGTCGGCTCGGCCGTCCAGGACCTCCGGCTGGACCTCGCGCGGGCCAACGCCCCCCTGCTCGCTCCCGGCATCGGCGCCCAGGGCGGCACCGCGGAGGACCTCCGCCGCGTCTTCGGCGCGGCGCTGCCCCACGTCCTGGCCAGCAGCAGCCGCGAGGTGCTCTCCGCCGGGCCGAACGTGTCCGCGCTGCGCGACGCAGCCCTTCGTGCCGCGGCCGGGCTCCGAGAGATGCTGGGCTAGCGCACGCCTGGCAGCCGCCGCGCCTCCGCCCCGCCGCGAGACCGGCGGAAGTGCCTGTCCCAGGGGCCCTCCGGGAGGCGGGCGCCACCGGTCCGTTGGTACAGTCCAACGTCAGTCGATAGGTTCGTTACCTGCCTGTTTTCCACACTGAGGAGCGTGTCGTGGCCCTTCCCCCGCTGACCCCGGAGCAAAGGGCTGCCGCCCTGGAGAAGGCCGCGGTCGCACGCCGTGAGCGGGCAGCGGTCAAGAACCGGCTGAAGTACGCCCAGGGTTCCCTGGCGGAGGTCATCGCTGACGGCAAGGACAACGATGTCGTCGGCAAGATGAAGGTCTCGGCCCTGCTCGAGTCGCTGCCCGGCGTCGGCCGGGTGCGGGCTCGGCAGATCATGCAGGAGGTCGGCATCTCCGAGAGCCGGCGTGTGCGGGGTCTGGGCCAGAACCAGATCTCCGCCCTGCTGTCCCGCTTCGACCAGGCGTGAGCCGCCCGCACCGACTGGTCGTCCTCGCCGGGCCGACCGCGGTCGGCAAGGGCACGGTCGCCTCCTACGTCCGGGACAACTTCCCCGAGGTCTGGCTGTCCGTCTCCGCCACGACCCGCAGGCCGCGGCCGGGGGAGGTCAACGGCGTCCACTACCACTTCGTCGACGAGGCAGAGTTCGAGCGGATGCGCGAGGCGGGGGAGCTGCTCGAGGCCGCCGTCGTCCACGGGCTGGCCAGCTACGGCACGCCCCGCAAGCCCGTGGAGAAGGCGCTGGGAGAGGGCCGGATGGCGCTGCTGGAGATCGACCTGCAGGGCGCCCGGCAGGTCCGTGAGGCGATGCCGGAGGCGCTCTTCGTGTTCCTGGCGCCGCCGAGCTGGGACGAGCTGGTCCGCCGGCTGGTCGGCAGGGGCACCGAGAGCGCGGAGGAGAGGGAGACCCGGCTGCGCACTGCGCGGCGCGAACTCGCGGCCGCGCGGGAGTTCGACGTGACCATCGTCAACGACGAGGTTCGGCATGCAGCCGAACAACTCGTATCATTGATGCGCTCGCACTGACGACGACGTCACCGAGCCCGACAGACCACGCACAGTTCGACCGCACAGCACACCTCACCAACAGATCGAGAGACACCCGTGTCCGGTACGCAGGCCAACCCCATCGGCATCACCAACCCGCCGATCGACGACCTCCTCGAGAAGGCGGACTCCAAGTACGCCCTGGTGATCTACTCGGCCAAGCGCGCCCGCCAGATCAACGCCTACTACTCGCAGCTCCAGGAGGGCCTGCTCGAGTACGTCGGGCCACTGGTCGACGCACAGGTGCACGAGAAGCCGATGTCCATCGCCCTGCGCGAGATCAACGACGGGCTGCTCACCTCCGAGCCCATCGAGAGCTGACCGGGGCGCACGGGGCCAGGGCACACCGGCGTGCGCATCGTCCTGGGGGTCAGCGGCGGGATCGCGGCCTACAAGGCGTGCTCGCTGCTGCGCCTGTTCACCGAGGCTGGCCATGACGTCACGGTCGTGCCCACGGCCGCAGCCCTGAGGTTCGTCGGCGCCCCGACCTGGGCCGCCCTCTCCGGCAAGCCGGTCCAGAGCGACGTCTGGACCAGTGTCCACGAGGTTCCCCACGTCCGGCTCGGGCAGGCTGCGGACCTCGTCGTCGTCGCCCCCGCGAGTGCAGACCTCCTCGCGAGGGCCGCGGCCGGGATGGCGGACGACCTGCTCACCACGACCCTCCTGACCGCCCGGTGCCCGGTCGTGATGGCGCCGGCCATGCACACCGAGATGTGGGAGCACGCCGCCACCCAGGCCAACGTCGTGACGCTCACCGAGCGCGGCGTGCACGTCATCCCGCCCGCCTCTGGCCGCCTGACCGGCGCCGACACCGGTCCCGGACGGCTGCCGGAGCCGGAGGAGCTGTATGCCGTGTGCGAGCGGATGCTGGCCCACCGCCACTTCGCACCCGGGGCGCCCACCGCTGCCCGCGGCATACAGGAGGACGCCGTGGCGGCGGCGCTGCCCCTGGCGGGCCGGCGGGTGGTGGTCTCGGCCGGCGGTACCCGCGAACCGCTCGACCCGGTGCGCTTCCTGGGCAACAGGTCCTCCGGAAAGCAGGGCTACGCGCTCGCGACGGTGGCCGCCCAGCGCGGCGCCGAGGTCATCCTCGTCAGCGCCAACGCCGAGCTGCCCGCGCCGCCGGGTGTCTCCGTCGTGCCGGGCAACACCGCGACGGAGATGCGCGAGGCCGTGCTGGACGCCGGGAAGTCCGCCGATGTCGTGGTCATGGCCGCGGCGGTGGCCGACTTCCGCCCGGCGGAGTATGCGGCGAGCAAGATCAAGAAGAGCCACGACCCTGCCGACCCGGACGCTGCGCCCACCATCGCCCTGGTCCGCAACCCGGACATCCTCGCCGAGCTGGTCGCCACCCGGGCGGACGAGGTCTCACCCGTCATCGTCGGCTTCGCCGCCGAGACCGGCGACGACGAGGCCACCGTCCTCGAGCACGGCCGGCGGAAGCTGGCGCGCAAGGGCTGCGACCTGCTCGTCGTCAACGAGGTGGGCGCGTCCAAGACCTTCGGCGAGGACGACAACACCGTCCACATCCTGCGCCAGGGCTCCGCGCACGTCGTCGACGCCGGACCCGCGTCCAAGGAGGCCATCGCTGCCGCGGTGTGGGACGCCGTGCAGGAAATCCTCTAGCCCGGGCTAGACTCGCCGGAGCCTGCACGGCCACGGGCCGGCGCAGTTTCGACGTCAGTCAGCAGCCGCTGCCACGAAGGAGATACCGGGTGTCCGCACGCCTGTTCACGTCCGAGTCCGTCACCGAGGGTCACCCCGACAAGATCTGTGACCAGATCTCCGACGCGATCCTGGACGCCATGCTCGAGCAGGACCCGGGCAGCCGGGTGGCCGTCGAGACCATGGTCACCACCGGGCTCGTGCACGTCGCCGGCGAGGTGACGACCGAGGCCTACGTCGAGATCCCGCGCATCGTCCGCGACACCGTGCTGCACATCGGCTACGACTCGTCCACCAAGGGCTTCGACGGCGAGTCCTGCGGGGTCGAGGTGTCGATCGGGCAGCAGAGCCCCGACATCGCCCAGGGCGTGGACACCGCCTACGAGAACCGCACCGGCGGCTACGACCCGCTCGACAAGCAGGGCGCGGGCGACCAGGGCCTGATGTTCGGGTACGCCTGCGAGGACACCCCCGAGCTCATGCCGCTGCCCATCTTCCTGGCCCACCGGCTCTCCGAGCGCCTGACCGCAGTGCGCAAGGCCGGGGAGGTCCCCTACCTGCGACCCGATGGCAAGACGCAGGTCACCATCGAGTACGACGGCGACCGCCCGGTGCGCCTCGACACGGTCGTGCTCTCCACGCAGCACGCCGCGGACGTCTCGCTCGACGACCTGCTCACACCCGACATCGAGCACCACGTCATCCGCCCGGTCCTCGAGGAGCTCGCCGAGCACGGCACCGACCTCGACGTCTCCGCGTACCGCTCCCTCATCAACCCCACCGGCCGCTTCGAGATCGGCGGCCCGATGGGTGACGCCGGCCTCACCGGGCGCAAGATCATCGTCGACACCTACGGCGGCATGTCGCGCCACGGCGGCGGCGCCTTCTCCGGCAAGGACCCGTCGAAGGTGGACCGATCGGGCGCGTACGCCATGCGCTGGGTGGCCAAGAACGTCGTCGCCGCGGGCCTCGCGCGTCGCTGCGAGGTGCAGGTCGCCTACGCCATCGGGAAGGCTCAGCCGGTGGGTCTCTACGTCGAGACCTTCGGCACCGAGAGCGTGCCGGTCGACAAGATCCAGGCCGCCATCGCGCAGGTGTTCGACCTGCGCCCGCTGGCCATCGTCGAGGACCTCGACCTGCTGCGCCCCATCTACAAGCCCACCGCGGCCTACGGCCACTTCGGCCGCACGCACGCGGACGGCGTCAAGAACGCCTTCACGTGGGAGCGGACCAACCGGGTTGAGGCCCTGCTCAAGGCGGCCAAGGACTGAACCGGGTCCTGGCCGTCGGCGGCCCCCGATAGGTTCGAGGCGTGGGTGAGACAGAGGCGGCCGAGCAGCTCGAGCTGATCCGCTCGCGGCTGCCCCGAGCGCCCAGACGGCCGTCGCCCGAGGCCGCCGCCGCCATCGATCCGGTGGCGTCGGTGTACGTCGACACCGGCCTGCCCCACCTCGACCGGCCGTTCGAGTACTCCGTCCCGGACTCGCTCGCCGAGACGGCGCAGCCCGGGGTGCGGGTCAAGGTGCGCTTCGCCGGCCAGGACCTCGACGGATTCGTCCTCGAGCGCCGGGCCGAGGCCGAGCACGAGGGTCGGCTGGCTCCGCTGCGCCGGGTGGTCTCGCCCGAGCCGGTGCTGGTCCCGAGCCTGCTGGCCGCCGCGCGTGCCACGGCGCAGCGGTATGCCGGGACGCTCGGCGACGTCCTGCGGCTCGCCGTCCCGCCCCGGCACGCCGCCGCCGAGAAGGCCCTGCCCGTGGAGGCGCCCTCCGCCCCCGGGCTCCCGGTGCTGCCGACGTCCTCCGCGTGGAGTCGGTATGCCGCGGGGCGCCACTTCCTGTCCCACCTCACCGCCGGCGGGGCGCCGGCCGCCTCGTGGCTGGCGGCTCCCACGACGGACCCCGCGGCTGGCTGGCCCACCGCGCTGGCCGAGGCGGCACGCGCCGCGCTCGAGGGCGGCCGCGGCTCGGTCATCGTCGTGCCGGACCACCGTGACGTCGCCAGGGTCGACGCCGCCCTGACCACACTGCTCGGTCCGGGCAAGCACGTCCGGCTCACCGCCGACCAGGGGCCGCAGGCGCGCTACACCGCCTGGCTCAAGGTGCTGCGTGGGCATGTGCAGGTGGTGGTCGGCACCCGCGCTGCGGCGTTTGCGCCGGTGCGGGACCTCGGGCTGGTGTCGTGGTGGGACGACGGCGACGACCTGCACGACGAGCCGCGGGCGCCCTACCCCCACGTGCGGGAGGTGCTCGCGGTCCGGGCGCGTCTCGAGGGCGCCGCGCTGCTCGCCGGTGGCTTCGCCCGCACGGCCGCCATCCAGGCGTGGGTCGACAGCGGCGAGCTGAAGCCGATCGCTGCGCCCCACGCCACCGTGCGTGCTGCGGCCCCCCGGGTGCTCGTGGCAGGGGAGGGCGCCGAGCTCGAGCGCGACCCCGCGGCGGCGAGCGCCCACCTCCCGTCCATCGCCTGGCGCACCGCGAAAGAGGCCCTGGCACGGGGACCGGTGCTCGTGCAGGTGCCCCGCCGCGGGTACCTCCCCTCGCTGTCCTGCCAGACCTGCCGTGCCCCGGCCCGCTGCGCGCAGTGCCACGGGCCGCTCGCGCTTCCCGCCCCCGGCGCCGCTCCGTCGTGCCGCTGGTGCGGCACGGCCACGGCGGCCTTCGAGTGCGTGCAGTGCGGCGGCCGCCAGCTGCGCTCGGCTGTCGTCGGGGCCCGGCGGACGGCCGAGGAGCTCGGGCGTGCCTTCCCGGGCGTACCCGTTCACACCTCGGGTTCGGGAGAGGTGCTCGACCGCGTCGCGGGCACCCCCAGCCTCGTCATCGCGACTCCGGGCGCCGAGCCCGTGGCCGACGGCGGGTACGCCGCCGTGCTCCTCCTCGACGCGTGGGCCTCGCTCGACCGGCCCGCCCTCACCGCTGGCGAGGAGTCGGTCCGGCGCTGGCTGGGCGCCGCCGCGCTGGCCCGGGGGGCTGCCGAGCGCGGCGCGGCCGTCCTCTGCGGCGCGCCGGGCCACACGACGATCCCGGCTGTGGAGACGCTGGTCCGCTGGGACCCGGCCTGGTTCGCCGAGCGTGAGCTCGCCGAGCGCCGCGAGCTGCGGCTGCCCCCCACCGTGCGGATGGCTGCGCTCACGGCGCCGCGCCGCGCCCTGCAGGAGGCGCTGTCCGCGCTGCAGCTGCCGGAGGGGGTCGACACGCTCGGCCCGCTACCGGCGGGCGAGGGCACGGCGCGGTTCCTGCTGCGGGCAGCTCTCGACGACGGGCCGGCCCTCGCGGCGGCGCTTGCGGGCCTCAGGGGAGTCCGCAGCGCGCACAAGGACGCGGTGACGGTCGCGGTGCGGGTCGACCCGCCCGACATCGGCGGCTGAGGCGACTCCTTAGACTGGCCGACGGGTCGATCCAGAACATCCGCCTCTTCGGCGACCCCGTGCTGAGGACGCCCGCCGAGCCGGTCGTCGACTTCGACAAGGAGCTGCGCCAGCTCGTCCGGGACCTCACCGACACCATGATCGACGCCCCCGGTGCCGGGCTGGCGGCCCCCCAGATCGGTGTCGGGCTGAGGGTTTTCACGTACTGGGTCGACGGCGAGCTCGGGCACCTGGTCAACCCCGACCTCGACCTCTCCAGCGAGATCCAGGAGGGCCCGGAGGGCTGCCTGTCCTTTCCCGGCCTGCAGTTCGAGACCCCTCGCGCGCTGCGCGTGGTGGCGAAAGGCTTCAACCAGTTCGGCGAACCGGTCCTCATCGAGGGTTCCGAGCTGCTCGCCCGCGCGATCCAGCACGAGACCGACCACCTCGACGGCATCCTCTTCATCGACCGCCTGGACCGCGAGCAGCGCAAGCTCGCGATGCGGGCCATCCGCGAGGCCGAGTGGGCCGGCCAGCCCACACCCACCGTGAAGGTCAGCCCGCACAGCACCTTCGGCCGGGGCATGTGAGCATGCGCCTGGTCTTCGCAGGCACCCCCGAGGTGGCCCTGCCGTCGCTGGACGCGCTGCTGGCATCCGACCACGACGTCGTCGCGGTGGTCACCCGGCCCGATGCGCGGGCCGGTCGTGGACGCACGCTCGTCCCGTCCCCGGTGCGGCGACGGGCAGAGGAAGCCGGGGTCGAGGTGCTGACGCCGTCGCGGCCCTCGGAGCCGGAGTTCCTCGCGCAGCTGCGCGAGCTGGCCCCGGACGCGTGCCCGGTTGTCGCCTACGGAGCGCTCGTCCCGTCGACGGCGCTGCAGATCCCCCGCCACGGGTGGGTCAACCTGCACTTCTCGCTGCTGCCGGCCTGGCGCGGCGCCGCCCCGGTGCAGCACGCGATCATGGCCGGCGACGAGGTCACCGGGGCCTCGACCTTCCTGCTCGAGACCGGGCTGGACACCGGTCCGGTCCTCGGTGTCATGACCGAGACGATCCGGCCGACGGACACGGCCGGGGAGCTCCTTGACCGGCTGGCAGTGGCCGGGGCCGGCCTGCTCGTCGCCACCCTCGACGGCATCGCGGACGGCAGCCTGACACCCGTGCCACAGAGCGCGGAGGGGGTCTCGCGGGCGCCCAAGATCGAGGTCGAGGACGCCCGCGTGCGGTGGTCGCGCCCAGGCCTGGCGGTGGACCGGCAGATCCGCGGCTGCACGCCGTCTCCGGGCGCGTGGACCACCTTCCGCGGGGAGCGCGTGAAGATCGGGCCCCTCGCCCCTGCGTCAGCCCCCGCCGCCTCCGAGCCGACGTCGGCTCTCGGGCCCGGCGAGCTGCACGTGGGGAAGCGCGCGGTCCTCGTGGGCACCGCCTCGGTCCCCGTGGTGCTGGGCCAGGTCCAGCCCCACGGCAAGAAGGCCATGCCCGCTGCAGACTGGGCCCGCGGGGTGCGCATCGAGACAGGTGAGAGGTTCGCCGATGAGTGAGCAGCGGGGCAGTGGCGGCGACCGGGATGGGGCAGGCCGCGGTCGAGGCGGCGCGCGCGGCGGCGACTCACCCCGAGGCTCCGGACAGCGAGGCGACGGCCAGCGGCACGAGGGCCAGCGCGGTGGCGGGAAGGAAAGCCGCGGGAAGGGAGCCGGCGGCCCACGCGGCTACTCCGCCCAGCGGCCCAGCGAGCGCTCCCGCACGACGGACCAGCAGCGCCTGGCCGCGTACACCGTCATGCGAGCGGTGGCCGACGGCGCCTACGCCAACCTCGAGCTGCCGAGAGTGCTGCGCGAGAAGCAGATCCGTGGGCGTGACGCCGCCTTCACGACCGAGCTGGTCTACGGCGCCATCCGGCTGCAGGGCCTCTACGACCCCATCATCGCGGAGGCTGCCGGACGGCCGCTGTCGAAGATCGACGCCAACGTGCTCGACACGCTCCGGCTGGGCGCGCACCAGCTGCTCGGCATGCGCGTCCCGGCCCACGCTGCCGCCGACGAGACCGTCGGCCTGGCCCGCAAGGTCAACGGCGCCGGGGCAGCGGGCTTCGTCAACGCGGTCATGCGGCGGATCAGCGAGCGCACGCCGGAGGAGTGGCTCGACGTCGTGGTGCCGCCCGACGCCCCGACCACGGCTCGCCTGGCGATCGAGCTGTCCCACCCGGAGTGGGTCGTCAAGGCGATGCGTGCGGCCCTTCTCGGGCACCACGCGTCCACGGCCGCGAGCGTCGATGCCGACCTGACCGCCCTGCTCGCCAGCGACAACGCCCCGCCCCGGGTCTCGCTGGTGGCCCGGCCGGGTCTGGCCGACCTGGACGAGCTCGTCGAGGCGGGCGCCGAGCCGTCGGCGTTGTCGCGCGTCGGCGCGACGCTCATGGGCGGCGACCCGGGCGGCATACCGGCGGTGCGGGAGGGGCGCGCGGCCGTCCAGGACGAGGGCTCCCAGCTGCTCGCCCTCGCCCTCGCCGCCGTCCCCGTCGAGACCGGGGGCGGGGACGAGCGCTGGCTCGACCTGTGCGCCGGCCCGGGCGGCAAGGCCGGCCTCCTCGCGGGTCTGGCCGTGCAGGCGGGTGCCGACCTCACGGCCAACGAGCTGAGCCCGCACCGGGCGGACCTCGTCCGACAGACGCTGCGTGCGGCGACCGCGCGGGCAGCCTCCGCCGGGCGCCGCATCGAGGTCCGCACCGGCGACGGCCGGACCGTGGGGGAGGAGGAGCCCGGGCGGTACCACCGGGTGCTCGTCGACGCGCCCTGCACCGGTCTCGGGGCGCTGCGCCGCCGCCCCGAGGCGCGCTGGCGCCGGACGCCGGCGGACCTGGCTGACCTCGGCCGCCTCCAGCGAGAGCTGCTGGCGTCGGCCATCGACGCGACCGCGCCGGGCGGGGTCGTCGCCTACGCCACCTGCAGCCCTCACCTCGCGGAGACCCAGTTCGTCGTCTCGGACGTCACCAAGCGGCGCGACGACGTCGAGCTTCTGGACGCGCGGGAGTACCTCGTGGACGCCTCGGGCGCGCGGGTCGACGGTCTGGGGCGGGGCCCGACCGCCCAGCTGTGGCCCCACGTGCACGGCACCGATGGCATGTTCCTCGCCCTGCTCCGCAAACGCGCCTGACCGTGGCCCTCGCGCCCGCAGGCGCCGGACCCGCGGCTCAGCGGGCCGGCACTCAGAGGGGGCGGGGGAGCAGGCCCGCCCCGGGCATCACCTCGAAGACGAGCTGGGTCTCGGTGTGACGCACGGCCGGGTGCACGGTGATGTGTTCGAGGACGAGGTCGCGCAGCGCGGCAGCGGACTCGACTGCCACGTGCACCAGGTAGTCGTCCTCGCCGGCGACGTGGAAGATCGTCAGCGCGTGGGGGATGTCCTTCAAGGTGGCGTGGAAGCTGTGCACGTGGTCCCTGCTGTGGCTGCCGAGCCGCACCTTGATCACGGCCTGGATGCCCAGGCCCAGCGCGGCGGGGTCGACCTCCGCCCGGAACCGGGTGATCACCCCGCCCTCGCGCAGGGCGCGGACGCGCTGCACGCAGGTGGACTCCGCGATGCCTACGCGGGCCGCGAGCGCTGCGTTCGTCAGGCGGCCGTTCTCCTCGAGCTCGGCGAGGATCCGCAGGTCGGTGCGGTCGAGGGCGGAGGGCCGCGCTTTCTTCGGCATCGGGGTGGTGGCCACCCCTGCATTCTGCAGGAAACTGCAGGATTGTGAGGCGCTGCGCCAGATTCTTCGGTTCTCCTTGTGGTCGAGCGCGGAAAGTCCCAGCATCCGACCATGAGCAGCGACGTCGCCCTCGACTCCCTCGCCGTCCACGCGGGCCGCGACGACCTCACCGCGCTGGGCGTGCACGCCCCGCCACTGGACCTGTCCTCGACGAACCCCCTGCCCGACGTGGACTGCGGCGGAGCCTCGTACGAGTCGATGGCCACCGGCGGGCACCCCACCGAGGGCGGCAACGTGTACGCGCGCCTCTGGAACCCGACCGTCGCACGCTTCGAGACTGCCCTCGCTGCGCTGGAGGGCACGGAGGAAGCGGTGGCCTTCTCCTCCGGCATGGCTGCCGTCACGGCGTCCGTCCTGGCTGCCCGCGTGGAACGCGGCGGCAGCCACGTCGTGGCAGTGCGACCGCTGTACGGGGGGACGGACCACCTGCTGGCCTCGGGCCTGCTGGGCGGGGAGGTCTCGTTCTGCACCGCGCAGGACGTCGTGTCGTCGGTGCGCCCAGACACCTGCCTTGTCGTGCTCGAGACACCTGCCAACCCGACCCTGGAGCTCGTCGACATCGCCGCTGTCGTCGAGGCCGCGCAGGGCCGGCCCGTGCTGGTCGACAACACGTTCGCCACGCCCATCCTGCAGAACCCCGCGGCACACGGCGCGACGCTGGTCCTGCACAGCGCGACGAAGTACCTCGGAGGCCACGGCGACGCGGTCGGCGGCGTGGTGGCAGCCGACCCCGGCTGGGCGTCCGCCCTGCGCCGCGTGCGGGCGGTGACCGGCGGGATCCTGCACCCCATGGCGGCCTACCTGCTGCACCGCGGCCTGCCCACGCTCCCGATCCGGGTGCGGGCGCAGCAGGCGTCCGCCGAGAAGATGGCAGCCTGGCTCGGCGACCACCCCGCCGTGCGCCGGGTGTTCTACCCCGGCGTCCCCGAGGGCGATCCTGCAGGGCTCGTGGGGCGGCAGATGCGCGGACCCGGCGCGGTGCTGGCGATCGAGCTGGCAGGGGGCTATGAGCAGGCCGCTCGCGCCGCCGGTCGAGTACGCCTCTTCACCCATGCCGTGTCGCTGGGCGGGGTGGACTCGCTGGTGCAGCACCCCGCGGCACTCACCCACCGCCCGGTGGACCCCGCGGCGAGGCCCTCGGCCGACATCCTGCGGCTCTCCATCGGGCTCGAAGACGTCGCCGACCTCCAGCAGGACCTCGCCCAGGCGCTCGGCTGAGCCCAGCTGGCAGGAGGGCGGCGGGCGAGCTGCGCGTGTCCCAGGACTGCCGGCGCGTCAGGTCAGCTTCCCGGCGACGACAAGGCCCGCCTGATCTCGTCAGCCGTCGGCCACGCGCCCAGCGCCTCGTGCAGCTCGAGCGCCTCACGCAGCCGTCGCCCGGCCTCGGTGGTGTGGCCGAGCCGAAGGGCCACCATGCCCGCGGCCCGCGCCACCTCGGCGTCCAGGGGCTGGGAGCCGCACAGGAGGGCATGCTCCCTCGCCCGGTGCAGGTCCTCCGATGCCCCCTCCGCGTCCCCGAGGCCGGCGCGTATCTCCGCCAACAGTGCGTGCGCCTCGGCGAGCCCGGGGGCGTTGTCCGGTCGCTGCTGGAGGCCGCGCAGGCCGTGTCCGGCCCGGTCAAGCGCCTCGTCCAGACGCGCCGCGCGCAGGGCGGCCCGGCCCAGCAGCACGGAGCAGTAGGCCTCGTCGACGTCGGTGCCACAGTCGTCCAACCCGGCATACAGGGCCATCGCCTGCCTCGCGAGCTCCTCGCCCTCAGCCACGCGACCCCGCCGGATGCGCAGCTCGGCGAGCAGGCGCCGCCTCCCCGCCTCGTCCATGAGGTCAGGCTGCGGGTGCTGCAGCAGTCGCTCCGCGAGCTCGTCGTCGCCCACCTCGATGGCCGCCTGGGCGCGTACGCGCTGTACGGCCGGCTCGGCTGGACGCTCCGCGAGCAGGGCCGCGACCTCGCCGTAGCGGCCGAGGCCGACGAGGGCGGCGGCCCGGAGCAGCCGGTCGTCCGACGGGTCGTGCGCGCCGTGCGCCGGTGGACCCGGCGGCCCGAGAAGCTCGAGCGCCAGGGCGTACCGGCCGGTCAGCACGGCGCTGCCCGCCTGCACCGCCTGGCCTGTGCGGCGGTGGAGAGCCGAGGGTAGCCGGTGGACGAGGACGTCCTGGTGGCGACCGCCCTCGAAGAGGGCGTTCATCTGGTCCAGGAGGTGCTGGTCCCGCACCGTCACCACGACGGCAAGGAGGATCACCGCAGCCAGCAGCAGCGCCCACTCGGTCCATCCCATGCGGGCATGGTGCCGCACGACGCCCCTCCACGGGCGTCGAGCCCACGGGAAGCGGACCGTTAGGGTGAACGCCGTGCAGATCTCCCCGAGCATCCTGTCCGCTGACTTCGCGAACCTCGAGGCGGAGCTGACCCGCATCAGCAACGCCGACTGGGCCCACGTCGACGTCATGGACGGGCACTTCGTGCCGAACCTCACGATCGGGCTCCCGGTGGTCGAGGCCCTCGCGAAGGTCAGCCCCATCCCGCTGGACTGCCACCTCATGATCGACGACCCCGACCGCTGGGCGCCCATGTACGCCGAGGCCGGTGGTCAGTCCGTCACCTTCCACATCGAGGCCGCGCGGGACCCACGGAGGCTGGCCCGCGACCTGCGCGCCGCGGGTGCGCGCGCCGGCATGGCCCTCAAGCCGGGGACCGGGTTCGGGCCCTACGAGGAGCTGCTCCCCGAGCTGGACATGGTGCTCGTGATGACGGTCGAGCCCGGCTTCGGGGGCCAGTCGTTCATGGCCGACCAGATGCCCAAGGTCGCGCAGGTGCGCGAGGCCGTCCGCCGCCACGGCGGCGAGATCTGGGTGCAGGTCGACGGGGGAGTCTCCGCCGGCACCATCGAGCAGTGCGCCGAGGCCGGCGCCGACGTCTTCGTGGCCGGCTCGGCCGTCTACGGAGCCGAGGACGCCGCGGCAGCAGTCGACGAGCTCCGCGCGCTGGCGGAGAAGCACCGGCACTGAGCAGGAGCGAGTCCACGGCGCGCCCTCGCGCCGTGGGCGAGAACGGCCGTGAGGACCGTCACCCGACGTCGGCGTCCACCGAGATGGGACAAGTGCCATACTTGACGTCACGTGCTCCGGGGTCGGTGTAATTCCGAACCGGCGGTGACAGTCCGCGACCCGACCGCATCCAGCGGCCGGTTGACCTGGTGGAACTCCAGGACCGACGGTGAAAGTCCGGATGGTAGGCAGCACGACGAAGCGGGACCGGTGTGGTCTCGTGGCCGACGGCGTCGGCCGCGACCACCCTTACCGCCACGCATGTCCCCCGGAGCTCGACGGTGACCGTCTAGAGCGACAGGGCAGGACATGGCGACCAGCGAGCAGCACGCGGCCGACACCGCGCTGATGCGTCGTGCACTCGGCCTCGCTGCGCGGGGTCCCGCTGCCGACGCC
>Ga0247820_10001086_pt1 | contig 15287 bp, 15 predicted proteins | sample 13C_Glucose_Day1_2_FD_192480 | JGI IMG/M metagenome (GOLD analysis project Ga0247820, IMG submission 192480) | Soil microbial communities from agricultural site in Penn Yan, New York, United States - 13C_Glucose_Day14 | ecosystem: Environmental > Terrestrial > Soil > Agricultural land | place...
GCGATACGGATCGCGGGGCAAGCCCGCTCCCACGCCGTTCCGATTAAATCCTTGCGTCTTGTGTTGTTCCATCAGTTGGCTGGTACCCTTGTCCGACCCGAGACACCAGGCCTCAACATGTCGATCACCGGACCACGTCCCATCCCCGCCCTGGACCACCTGCCCAGACCGCTCTACGCCCGTGCCGAGAGCCTGGGCGCCGGGTCCTGGACTACTCGTCACCAGCACGACTGGGTGCAGTTTTCCTACGCCATCAGCGGCGTGCTTGGCGTCTACACCAGCGATGGCAGCTACTTCGCCCCGCCACAGTGGGGCGTGTGGATCCCCGCCGGCACCGAACATGAAGTGCTGACCTCGATGCAGGCCGAGATGCGCAGCCTGTACGTGCGCCGCGACGCCTGCCCCTGGGCGCCGGGCGAATGCCGGGTACTGGAGGTCACGCCGCTGGCGCGGGAGCTGATCAAGCAGTTCTGCACCTTCGCGGTGAACTACCCGGAAGGCGACAGTGCCGAGGCGCGGCTGGTGGCTGTGTTGCTGGACCAGTTGCACACCCTGCCGCAGGTGGGCTTCTCGCTGCCGCTGCCGCGCCACCCGGGCCTGCTGGTATTGTGCAACGGCTTGATCGCCGCCCCCGACCAGCCCCAGACCCTGCAGCAGTGGGCGGTGCAACTCGGGGTATCGGAAAAGACCCTGATGCGCCTGTTCCAGCGCGAGACAGGCCTGAGCTTTCGCAACTGGCGCCAGCGCATGCGCCTGCTGTCGTCGCTGGCGCTGCTGGAGGCCGGGGAGAGCGTCACCCAGGCCGCGCTGGGCTGCGGGTATGACTCGACCTCGGCCTATATCGCCGCATTCCGCCAGCTGTTCGGCGCGACCCCGGGGGAGCTGCGCCTGTAGGAGACTGCCCTGCGCTGTGGTGCAGGGAACAACACCCGAGAGAGAGGTGCATAACCTGTGGGAGCGGGTTTACCCGCGAACACCGGCGGAGCCGGTGCCATACACCGCGTTGCTTTCTTCGCGGGTAAACCCGCTCCCACAGGGTCAAGCTAAATCAATGGGTTGCGTGTTTCTTCATGAGTGGCCGCCGTCAGTGACAGCACCCGCTGCCATTGGCCAGGTCCTTGAGGATCGGACAATCCGGCCGGTCATCGCCCTGGCAGTGGGCCACCAGCTCGCCAAGGGTGTCGCGCAGGCTCACCAGCTCCTCGATGCGCTTGTTCAGCGCCTCGATATGCTGCATGGCCAGGGCCTTCACGTCGGCGCTGGCGCGCTGGCGGTCCTGCCACAGGGTCAGCAGCCTGGCGACTTCCTCCAGGGAAAAACCCAGGTCGCGCGAGCGCTTGATGAACGCCAGGCTGTGCAGGTCCTCCTGCTGGTACAGCCGGTAGCCGCTTTCGCTGCGCGTGGCGGGACGCAGCAGGCCGATGGACTCGTAGTAGCGGATCATCTTGGCGCTGAGCCCGCTGCGGCGGGCGGCCTGGCCGATGTTCATGGGGCCTCCTGGTCGATGGCGGTGGGTTTCCAGGTCTTCAGCCACAGGGCATTGCTCACCACGCTGACGCTGGACAGCGCCATGGCGGCGCCGGCCAGCACCGGATTGAGGTAGCCCAGCGCGGCCAGGGGGATGCCGATCAGGTTGTAGATGAATGCCCAGAACAGGTTCTGGCGGATCTTCGCGTAGGTCTTGCGGCTGATCTCCAGGGCGGCGGGCACCAGGCGCGGGTCGCCGCGCATCAGGGTGATGCCGGCCGCCTGCATGGCCACGTCGGTGCCACCGCCCATGGCGATGCCGATATCGGCGGCCGCCAGCGCGGGGGCATCGTTGATGCCGTCGCCGACCATGGCCACTACGCCCTGCTGCTTGAGTGCGGCCACCGTGGCGGCCTTGTCCGCCGGCAGCACTTCGGCGTGCACGTCGTCGATGCCGAGGGCCTCGGCCACCACCTTGGCGCTGCCGCGGTTGTCGCCAGTCAGCAGGTGGCTGCTGATGTGGCGGGCATGCAAGGCGGCGATGGCCTGGTCGGCACCGGGCTTGAGGCTGTCGCCAAAGGCGAACAGGCCCAGCACGCGGGGCTGGCTGCCACGCTCGATCAACCAGGACAAGGTACGGCCCTCGGCCTCCCAGGCCTGGGCGCTGGCCGCCAATTCGCCCGGCACCAACCGGCTCTCGTCGAGCAGGCGGCGGTTGCCCAGGGCCAGCTCGCGGCCATCCACCTGGCCGGCGATGCCACGGCCGGTGAGGGACTGGCTGTCGGCCACTTGCGGTACGTCAAGATCGCGTTCGGCGCAGGCATCGAGCACCGCCTTGGCCAAGGGGTGTTCGCTGCCACGTTGCAGGGCACCGGCCAGGCGCAGCAGTTCGTTGTCGTCGCCGCTGCTGGCCTGTTGATGGACGATGCGCGGGCTGCCGGAGGTGAGGGTGCCGGTCTTGTCGAACACCACGCGGTTGACCGCATGCGCGCGCTCCAGCGCTTCGGCGTCCTTGATCAGGATACCGTGGCGGGCGGCGACGCCGGTGCCGGCCATGATCGCGGCGGGCGTGGCCAAGCCCAGGGCGCAGGGGCAGGCGATCACCAGCACGGCGACGGCGTTGATCAGCGCGGTTTCCAGCGGTGCGCCGGCCAGCCACCAGCCGACCAGGGTGACCAGGGCCAGTACCAGCACCGCGGGGACGAACACCTGGCTGACCCGGTCGACCAGCTTCTGGATCGGCGCCTTGGCCGCCTGGGCGTCCTCGACCAGGCGGATGATGCGGGCGAGCACGGTCTCGGTGCCCAGCGCCAGGGTCTTCACCAGCAAACGGCCTTCGCCGTTGATGGCGCCACCGGTCACCGCGTCGCCGGGCTGCTTGGGCACCGGCAGGCTTTCGCCACTGATCAGGGCTTCATCGGCATGGCTGCTGCCTTCGAGCACCTGGCCATCGACCGGGAAGCGCTCGCCGGGCTTGACCAGCACCACGTCGTCGAGGCGCAGCTGGCTGATGGCAACGTCTTCCTCGCGCCCGTCGAGCACGCGCACGGCGCGTTCCGGGCGCAGGGCTTCCAGTGCCCGGATGGCGCTGGCGGTCTGGCGCTTGGCGCGGCTTTCCAGGTACTTGCCCAGCAGCACCAGGGCGATCACCACCGCCGAGGCTTCGAAATACAGGTGCGGTTCCATGCCGGCGTGGGCATTGGCCCATTGGTACAGGCTCAGGCCGTAGCCGGCGCTGGTGCCCAGGGCGACCAGCAGGTCCATGTTGCCGGCACCGGCGCGCACGGCCTTCCAGGCGGCGACATAAAAGCGCGCGCCAAGGATGAACTGCACCGGGGTGGCCAGCAGGAACTGCGCCCAGGCCGGCAGCATCCAGTGCAGGCCGAAGGGTTGCACCAGCATCGGCAGCACCAGTGGCAGGGCCAGCAGCAGGGCGGCGCCGACCGCCAGGCGTTCGTTGCGCAGGCGGCGTCGGGCCTGGGCCTGGTCATCGTGGGGAGTACGCGGCAGGGTGGCGCTGTAGCCGGCCTTCTCGACCGCGGCGATCAGCGCGCCGTCGTCGACGCCCTCGAGCACTTCGAGGTGGGCGCGTTCGCTGGCCAGGTTGACGCTGACTTGCTCGACCCCCGGCAGCTTGCCGAGGGCGCGCTCGACCCGGCCGGCGCAACTGGCGCAGGTCATGCCGCCGATCTGCAGTTCGAGGGTGCGGGTGGGGACGCTGTAACCGGCGTCGCGCACCGCGCCGACCAGTGCCGGCAGGCTGTCGGCCGGGGCCTGGACCCGGGCCTGCTCGGTGGCGAGGTTGACGCTGACGTGTTCGGTACCGGTGACCTTGCGCAGGGCGCGTTCGACCCGACCTGCGCAACTGGCGCAGGTCATGCCGGCGATCGGCAGGTCGAAGGTGGTGGATGCGGGCATGGCTCTCTCCTCCGTGGACTGGCCTCCAGCATCAACCTTGCCATGCGGGCAAGGTCAATAGCCCAGGCCGGCTCGCTTCAGCACCAGGCCATTTTGCCCCATCGCAATGCGGTACTTGTTGATCTGGCCCGCCTGCAGGGTCAGGCGCGTGCTGCGTTGGTCCTCGACGCCCGGCGCGCAGCCGGGTACCTGCCCTGGCAGCAGGCGCAGGCGTACATCCACCGGGCCCGGCGGCAGGTTGAACGAAGTCGCCTGCTCCTGGAACAGGCGACCGGACAACTGGTCGTTGAGGTAGATGCCGATCTCGCAGCTGGTGGCCACTTCCAGGCGTTCCCGGGAAATGATCAGCACGCTGTAGTCCGAATTGCCCTCGGCGCTGACCGGTGGCACGACGGCCAGTGCGCCCAGCAATCCGACGAGGCCCAATGCTGCCCTGATCATGAAAAATCTCCTGCTTGCCAAAATCGTCAAAGGCGCAGCTTGGCCGAGCCGCGCGCGGATTTCCAGCCCGGCCGTTTTCCGCGGAACTTGACCTTGCCCCGATGGCAAGGCTGAGACTGGGCAAAACCCACAAGGAGGCAACCTCGATGCAAGTGTTCAATGTGCAAGGCATGACCTGTGGCCATTGCGTGAAGGGCGTGACCCGGGCGGTGCAGGAGCAGGATGCGACGGCGCGGGTGGAAGTGGACCTGGCGGCGCGGCAGGTGCGGGTGGAAAGTGCCCTGGCGGCGGATCAGATCCTGGCGGCGATTCGTGAAGAGGGGTATCAGGCCGAAGTGGCCTGAAAAGGCGACCTCTGTAGGAGCGGGCTTGCCCCGCGATAGCGGCAGAACAGGCAATGATGTTGGCCTGGGTGGCCTCATCGCGGGGCAAGCCCGCTCTCACGCAGATCCTCCCACGCCGATCCTGCTGCAACCCTGTTTTCTGCCTTTTCCTACAGGACACGCAGGATCAATTATTACAAAGGTTTTCAACGCCGGGCGATCCAGTACAGGTAGACTAGCAAACTTGCTTAGCCTGCTATGGATTCTCCATGAACCTGCGAACCTTGCTGATTCTCGGCGCCCTCAGTGCGTTCGGGCCTCTGGCGATCGACTTCTATCTGCCGGCCTTCCCGGCCATGGCGCATGCCTTCGGCACCGACGAAAAGCATGTGCAGGCCACCCTGGCCGCCTACTTCCTCGGCCTGTCCCTGGGCCAGCTCGCCTACGGGCCGGTGGCCGACCGTTTCGGCCGGCGCCTGCCGCTGCTGTTCGGGGTCGGCCTGTTCACCGTGGCATCGCTGGCCTGCGCCTATGCGCCCAATCTCGACAGCCTGATCCTGGCGCGTTTCGTCCAGGCTCTGGGCGGTTGCGCCGGGATGGTGCTGTCGCGGGCGATCGTCAGCGACAAGTGCGACGCGGTGGCCTCGGCCAAGGTGTTCTCGCAGTTGATGCTGGTGATGGGCCTGGCGCCGATCCTCGCGCCGATGCTCGGTGGCGTGCTGGTCAACGTGGCCGGCTGGCAATCGATCTTCCTCGCCCTGGGCCTGTTCAGCGCCGCGTGCCTGCTGGCGGTCGGCCTGGGCTTGCCGGAGAGCCTGCCGGCCCATATTCCACGCCAGCCGCTGTCGGGCGCGCTGCGCCAGTACCTGAGCCTGCTCGGCGACCGAGTGTTCGTCGGCCATGCGCTGACCGGCGGCATCGCTATCGCCGGGATGTTCGCCTACATCGCCGGTTCGCCGTTCGTATTCATCAAGCTTTACGGCGTGCCGCCCGAGCACTACGGTTGGCTGTTCGGCACCAACGCCGCCGGTTTCATCCTGATGGCCCAGGTCAATGCGCGGCTGCTGGCCAAGCGCGGCCCGGCGTTCCTGCTGGCGCGGGCGGTATGGTTGTACCTGGTGGCGGCGCTGGCGCTGCTGGTGGTCGCGGCGTTGCGCCCGGCACAGCTCTGGCCATTACTGGTGCCGCTGTTCGTGTGCATCGCCAGCCTCGGCTGCATCATCCCCAATGCCTCGGCCTGTGCCATGAGCGGGCAAGGTACGCGGGCGGGCAGCGCCTCGGCCCTGATGGGCTGCCTGCAGTTCAGCGTCGCCGCGGGCGCGGCGGCGCTGGTCGGGGTGCTGCACGACGGCAGCGCGGTGCCCATGGCGCTGGTGATCAGCCTGTGCGGCGCGTTGGTGGTCAGTGTCGCAATGCTGACCCGGCGCCTGCAGGCCAGCCGGCCTGCGTGAGCGGGTGGGGCGCGTTGAGACGCGCCTCCAGCAGGGCGACGAACGATCGCGCCTCGGCCTCGCTACGGAAACTCACCACATGCTGGTCGAGCTGGACCTGCCAGGGGCAGGCGGGATTCCGGTTCGACGCACTGACGACAATCTTCATCGCGATCCACCTCCAGTGAGCGGGAGCGGATCTAGTGTAGCGCCGCCCCCGGCCCGTGCCATGACCGGGATCAGTCCCCTGACTGACGGTCATGACGGTCTGAAGTAGGGAGACGTTCTGTTTTGCAAGACGGAAATTTTCCCCCTCCTTGTCAGATGCATCGACCCCCCTGATAGCGACTGTCAGCCTCGTTCCCGCTAGAGCCACGGTAGTACGGGGGATGAGCAGAATCAGCCGTCTGTCACTCTGACAGACGCATCTTTCAGAACGTTTTTGGGGAGGCAAATCCCGACCCATCCGGGGCATGCCTCCCTCACGGCGAGCACCCTCCAGCGGCTTATACTGCCTCCGGCGACCAGCGCGGGATGAGCGTTTCCCGGGGCTGGCGTCCACCCTCCGGCACACGAACCATCCCGCGCTTGCCCACACCGGAGGCAGGGCATCTGCAGCGTTCGCCAGCAGGCGGGATTCAACAGGGAGCTTCAGGTTCATGAACGCAGTCCGCAGCATCAGTCAGGTCGCCAACCTGATGGCCGATCCCAAGCGCAGCGCCATGTTGTGGGCGTTGATCGATGGCACCCCGCGTGCGGCGGACGAGCTTGCCGTACTCACCGGGCTGAGCACCTCGTCGGCCTGCGCGCATCTGTCATTGTTGTCCAGTGCCGGGCTGCTCAGGCACGAGGCGCGTGGCCGCAAGCGCTTCTTCCGCCTGGCCGCGCCGGAAGTCGGCACTGCGGTGGAGGCGCTGGCCAGCGTTCAACTGGCGACCCGCTTACCTGCAGAGCAGGGCACGACGCTGCAGATTCCCCTGTCGATGCGCAAAGCGCGCCTGTGTGGCGACCACCTGGGCGGCGAAGTGGCCGCCGCGCTGCTCCACCGCCTGCATGTGGCCGGTTGGCTGGAAGGAAACGAGCAGTACCTGTCGGTGAGCCAGGAGGGCAAGGAGCACCTGGAGGCGCTGGGGGTGTTCATCGACGCGTTGGCCGCCGGTGACCGGCACGGCTGCGTGATCTGCCATTGCAGCAAATGGAACGATCAGGGCCCGCACCTGGGCGGTTGCCTGGGCAAGGCCCTGCTCCGGTTGTTCACCCAGTCGGGTTGGGTGCGTGAGCAGGAAGGCAGCCGGGCGGTACAGCTCACACCGCTCGGCCAGCAGCAAATCAACGCGATCGCCTGCCTCCCGGCCCGGCAGGTCGGCTAACGGACCAGCCGTGCGTCCAGGCTGTTCTGCGCCAGGCGGCGTGCCTGGTCCTGGGTCATGCCCAGGTGCTGGTGCAGGGCATGGAAGTTCTCGGTGACATAGCCACCGAAGTAGGCCGGATCATCGGAGTTGACCGTGACCTTCACGCCACGCTCGAGCATGTCGAGGATGTTGTGCTGGCCCATGTGTTCGAACACGCACAGCTTGGTGTTGGACAGCGGGCAGACGGTCAGCGGGATCTGCTCGTCGATGATGCGTTGCATCAGGCGCTCGTCCTCGATGGCGCGCACGCCGTGGTCGATCCGCTGGATCTTCAGCAGGTCGAGGGCTTCCCAGATGTACTCGGGCGGGCCTTCCTCGCCCGCGTGGGCCACGGTCAGGAAGCCTTCGCTGCGGGCGCGGTCGAACACGCGCTGGAACTTGCTTGGCGGATGGCCTTGCTCCGAGCTGTCCAGGCCCACGGCGATGAAGGCGTCGCGGAACGGCAGGGCCTGGTCCAGGGTCTTGTGCGCTTCGTCTTCACTCAGGTGGCGCAGGAAGCTGAGGATCAGGCCACTGCTGATGCCCAACTGCTCGCGACCATCCTTCAAGGCCCGGTTGATGCCCTCGAGCACCACCTCGAACGGAATGCCCCGGTCAGTGTGGGTCTGCGGGTCGAAGAAGGGTTCGGTGTGGATGACGTTCTGCGCCTTGCAGCGTTGCAGGTAGGCCCAGGTCAGGTCATAGAAGTCCTGCTCGGTGCGCAGGACATCGGCGCCTTGGTAGTAGAGATCGAGAAACTCCTGCAGGTTGTTGAAGGCGTAGGCGCTGCGCAGGGTCTCGACATCCGCCCAGGGCAGGGCGATCTTGTTGCGTTCGGCCAGGGCGAACAGCAGTTCGGGCTCCAGCGAGCCCTCCAGGTGCATGTGCAGTTCCGCCTTGGGCAAGGCGTTCAGCCATTCATACATGTGTGCAATCTCGATCAGGTACGGTTGGCCGCCATTCTACAGGGCCTGGCCGGGCAATGCGCCCACCCAGGCCAGGATCGCCCGGGATTACCAGATGAGCGTCTCGCCCTTGTAGTTGATGAAGCGCAGGCCGCCATTGCCGCTCTGGGCCTTGACCTGCTCGAGCATGCCACGGGTGCTGGTGAGCACGTCGATCTCGGCGTTCTCGCCGCCCATGTCGGTCTTCACCCAGCCCGGGTGCATGGCCAGCACGGCCAGGTCGGGGCGCTGCAGCTCGACCACGAAGCTGTTGATCATCGAGTTGAGCGCGGCCTTGCTGGCCTTGTACAGGCAGACTTCGCCACCGTCGGGGATGGTCACGCTGCCCAGGATCGAGCTCATGAACGCCAGTACGCCGCTGCCTTCGCGTACCTGGCCGGCCAGGCGGCGGGCCACACGGATCGGCGCCACGGCGTTGGTCATGAACAGCTCGCCGATCTGTTGTACCTGCACGCTTTCCAGGTCTTGCGGCAGCGGGCCCATCACCCCGGCGTTGACGAACACCAGGTCGAACACTTCACCTTGCAGGCGCTGCTTGAGCCCGTCGAGCTGGGCAGTGTCGTTCATCTCCAGGCGCTCGATGCGCACCCCGGAGACTTCGCCCAGCGCACCCGGATTTTGCGGATCGCGCACGGTGGCGATTACGTTCCAGCCATCTTCGCGCAGGCGTTGCACCAGGCCCAGGCCAAGGCCTCGGGAGGCTCCGATGATCAGGGCGTTCTTGTTGGCGGTCATAGCGATACTCCATATCAAGGGCGGGGCGAGCGGTTTCGCTCACCGCGCGACAGCGGGGGGAGATTGCCCTCCGCAGGGGAAGGCCTGGGTGACGAGCATAAACCAGCTTCCGGTCGGTTGCCCCGTCACCACTGATCAAAAAATGATCGATGGTATGAAAGGCCGGTGGCGCCGGGGTCTGGCAGGGTGGTTCACGGGTTATCCACAGGCTGCTCCACAGTAATTGTGTGCAAGCGCAGCGGCCTGGAAATACTCGCTCCAGGGCATGATGGCGCTGACGCCTGGGGATAACTCATCGGCTTTCAGTGACTTGGGTCTGTGTCACACAATTGTGATCAAAATATGCTCAATGCTCTACAGGCCTTGCCGCACAAGGCCTGTATCGGAATACCCCAAGCTTATCCACAGGCAGGCCCACAGTAGTTGTGGGCAATGCTCAGGCCCGTTCCAGCAGGATGCGCCCGCGGCTCAGGTCGGCGAGCTGTTGCTGCAGCACCTCGAGGTGGCTGTCACCCAGGGCGATGCGCAGATCGACGCCGTTGGCGGTGAACTGCTCGTCCAGCACCAGGCCGTCGACTTCGCCCAGGCGCAGCTTGACCAGCACCAGTTCGCTGAAGGTGCAGCTGCAGGTGAACTCGCTGCGCTGTACCAGCAAGCGCTTGGGCGCCTGCTGCAGGCACTTGTTGGCGCCGCCGCCATAGGCCCGGGCCAGGCCGCCGGTGCCCAGTTGGATGCCGCCGTACCAGCGGATCACCAGGACCACCACCTGGTCGCAGTCCTGGGCCTCGATGGCGGCCAGGATCGGGCGCCCGGCCGTGCCACCAGGCTCGCCGTCGTCGCTGCTGCGGTATTGGCCGCCGAGCTTCCAGGCCCAGCAGTTGTGGGTGGCCGCCAGGTCGCTGTGGCGTTCGATGAAGGCCATGGCCTCGGCCGGGCTGCTGATCGGGCCGGCGAGGGTGATGAAGCGGCTCTTGCGGATGTCCTCGCGGAACTCGCAGAGCTCGAGCAGGGTAGAAGGCATAAGTCCGGGTCAGGCGGGCGTGCTGATGCCGCAGCCTTTGAGAATGATGTGGATAAGGTTGTTGCTGGCGTCTTCCATGTCCTGCTTGGTCAGTCGGCTGCGGCCGGTCACCTGGCAGATCTGGGTGGCGAAGTCGGCGTAGTGCTGGGTGCTGCCCCAGAGCAGGAAGATCAGGTGCACGGGGTCCACCCGGTCCATCTTGCCGGCGTCCATCCAGGCCTGGAACACCGCGGCGCGACCGCGGAACCATTCGCGGTAGTCGGCGCTGAAGTACTCGCTCAGGCATTCGCCGCCGCTGATCACTTCCATGGCGAAGATCCGCGAGGCCTGTGGGTTGCGCCGGGAGAACTCCATCTTGGTGCGGATGTACTGGCTGAGCGCTTCGGCCGGGTCGTCCTCCACGCTCAGGGCGTTGAAGGTGCTGTCCCACAGCTCGATGATGTTGCTCAGCACCGCGATGTACAGGCCCAGCTTGTTGGTGAAGTAGTAGTGCAGGTTGGCCTTGGGCAGCCCGGCCTTGAGCGCGATGGTGTTCATGCTCGTGCCCTTGTAGCCGTGCCGGGCGAACTCGTCTTCGGCGGCCTGGATGATGGCCTGTTCGTTCTTCTGGCGAATGCGGCCGGCGGGCTTGCCCGAGGCGGGGGAGCGATGCGCAGGGACTTCTAGGGTCATGGACGATTCCGGGCGGGTCGTTACGGATGTCCGACAGATTACCTGCCTGTGCCGAAGTGACAAGCATTAGCGGTACAGATGCGTATCAACGTGTCGCAGCCAGGCTCTCGAGGAAGCTTTCCAGCACCAGGTTCGGCCGGCGGCCCTTGCGGGTCACCCAACTCAGGCCCAGGTCATAGAAGCGCTGGGCGGGCTTGAGCGCACGCAGGCGTCCCTGCTGCACCCAGAACATCGCGTAATGGTCGGGCAGGTAGCCGATGTAGCGTCCGGTGAGGATAAGAAAGGCCATGCCTTCGCGGTCCGAGGCACTGGCGGTGCAGCGCAGGGCCTGGTAATGGGCCTGGATGTCGGCCGGCAGGCGGAAGGTCGGGGCGATCGCGTCCTGGCCATTGAGGCGATCGTCGTCGATCTGCTGGTCGTCGGCATAGAACAGTGGATGGCCGACCGCGCAGTAGAGCAGCGAGCGTTCGCTGTACAGCGGCTGGTACTCAAGCCCCGAGAGCGGGCTGGTCTGCGGCACCACGCCGACATGCAGGCTGCCATCGAGCACGCCCTGCTCGACCTGGCTCGGCGCGATCATGCGGATCTGGATGCGCACGTCCGGGCCGCGGTCCTTCAGTTCGGCCAGGGCGTGGGTGATGCGCATGTGCGGCAGGGTCACCAGGTTGTCGGTGAGGCCGATGTTCAGTTCGCCGCGCAGGTGCTGGTGCAGGCCGTTCACTTCGGTGCGAAAGGTTTCCAGGGCGCTGAGCAGTTGCAGCGCCGAATGGTAGACCTCGCGGCCTTCCTCGGTCAGCGAAAAACCGGCGCGGCCGCGTTGGCACAGACGCAGACCCAGGCGTTGCTCGAGGTCGTTCATCTGCTGGCTGATCGCCGAGCGGCCGATCCCCAGTACGTTTTCCGCTGCCGAGAAACCGCCGCATTCGACGACGCTGCGGTAGATTTTCAGCAGGCGGATGTCGAAATCGCTGACCTGGGCGAGGGGATCGGGGCGTCGGCTCATTAGTTTAGTTATCCGCTGACTGAAGATTAGAAATGCTGGGTTTTTCGAACTTTATCGCCGTGACAATTTAGCTGCAACAACACCCATCGTTGCCTAATCGTCTTCCGAGGAATCGCCCGATGAACATGCCCGAAACCGCCCAGGCCGGTCTGGCCAGCCAGCTCAAGCTGGACGCCCACTGGATGCCGTACACCGCCAACCGCAACTTCCAGCGCGACCCGCGGCTGATCGTGGCAGCTGAAGGCAACTACCTGGTCGATGACAAGGGCCGCAAGATCTTCGACGCTTTGTCGGGGCTGTGGACCTGCGGCGCCGGGCATACCCGCAAGGAAATCAGCGAAGCGGTGGCTCGCCAGGTGGCCACGCTCGACTACTCGCCGGCCTTCCAGTTCGGCCACCCGCTGTCGTTCCAGCTGGCCGAGAAGATCGTCGACCTGGTGCCAGGTGACCTGAACCACGTGTTCTACACCAACTCCGGCTCCGAGTGCGCCGACACCGCGCTGAAGATGGTCCGTGCCTACTGGCGCCTGAAAGGCCAGGCCACCAAGACCAAGATCATCGGCCGTGCCCGTGGTTACCACGGTGTGAACATCGCCGGCACCAGCCTGGGCGGCGTCAACGGCAACCGCAAGATGTTCGGCCAGCTGCTGGACGTCGACCACCTGCCTCATACCGTGCTGCCGGTCAACGCCTTCAGCAAGGGCATGCCGGAAGAGGGCGGTATCGCCCTGGCCGACGAGATGCTCAAACTGATCGAACTGCACGATGCCTCGAACATCGCCGCAGTGATCGTCGAGCCACTGGCCGGTTCCGCCGGCGTGCTGCCGCCGCCGAAGGGTTACCTGAAGCGTCTGCGTGAGATCTGCACGCAGCACAACATCCTGCTGATCTTCGACGAAGTGATCACCGGCTTCGGTCGCATGGGCGCGATGACCGGCGCCGAAGCCTTCGGCGTCACCCCGGACCTGATGTGCATCGCCAAGCAGGTCACCAACGGCGCCATCCCGATGGGCGCGGTGATCGCCACCAGCGAGATCTACCAGACCTTCATGAACCAGCCGACCCCCGAGTACGCGGTGGAATTCCCCCACGGCTACACCTACTCGGCGCACCCGGTCGCCTGCGCCGCCGGCATCGCCGCACTGGACCTGCTGCAGAAGGAAAACCTGGTGCAGTCCGCCGCCGACCTGGCGCCGCACTTCGAGAAGCTGCTGCACGGTGTGAAGGGCACGAAGAACGTCGTCGACATTCGCAACTACGGCCTGGCCGGCGCCATCCAGATCGCCGCGCGCGACGGTGACGCCATCGTCCGTCCGTACGAGGCGGCCATGAAACTGTGGCAAGCCGGCTTCTATGTGCGCTTCGGTGGCGACACCCTGCAGTTCGGGCCGACTTTCAACACCCAGCCGCAGGAACTGGATCGCCTGTTCGACGCGGTGGGCGAAGCCCTGAACAAGGTCGACTGACTTTTCTGAATTCGATGTCGGGCGCGTGAGTACCACGCGCCCGCTTCCACCTTCTTTATCTGGAGTTCTGCATGAGCATTGTTCAGCACCTGATCCACGGCGAGCTGGTCACCAAGGGCGAGCGCACCGCCGATGTCTTCAACCCGTCCACCGGCCAGGCCGTGCGCAAGGTCGAACTGGCCAGCCGCGCCACCGTCCAGCAGGCCATCGATTCGGCCAAGGCCGCCTTCCCGGCCTGGCGCAACACCCCGCCGGCCAAGCGCGCCCAGGTGATGTTCCGCTTCAAGCAGTTGCTGGAGCAGAACGAGGCGAAGATCTCGCAGATGATCAGCGAGGAGCACGGCAAGACCGTGGAGGACGCCGCTGGCGAGCTCAAGCGTGGCATCGAGAACGTCGAGTTCGCCTGCGCCGCCCCTGAACTGCTCAAGGGTGAGTACAGCCGCAACGTCGGCCCGAACATCGACGCCTGGTCCGACTTCCAGCCGCTGGGCATCGTCGCCGGCATCACCCCGTTCAACTTCCCGGCCATGGTGCCGCTGTGGATGTACCCGCTGGCCATCGCCTGCGGCAACGCCTTCATCCTCAAGCCGTCCGAGCGCGATCCGAGCTCGACCCTGTATATCGCCCAGCTGCTGCTGGAGGCCGGCCTGCCGAAGGGCATCCTCAACGTCGTGCATGGCGACAAGGAAGCGGTCGATGCGCTGATCGAGGCGCCGGAGGTCAAGGCCCTGAGCTTCGTCGGTTCGACCCCGATCGCCGAGTACATCTATGCCGAGGGCACCAAGCGCGGCAAGCGCGTCCAGGCCCTGGGCGGCGCGAAGAACCATGCGGTGCTGATGCCCGACGCCGACCTGGACAACGCCGTCAGCGCGCTGATGGGCGCGGCCTACGGTTCCTGTGGCGAACGCTGCATGGCCATTTCGGTGGCTGTGTGTGTTGGCGACCAGGTGGCCGATGCGCTGATCGCCAAGCTGGAACCGCAGATCAAGGCGCTGAAGATCGGTGCCGGCACTTCCTGTGGCCTGGACATGGGGCCGCTGGTGACCGCCGCCGCGCGTGACAAGGTGGTGGGTTACATCGATGACGGCGTTGCTGCTGGCGCCAAGCTGGTGGTCGATGGTCGTGGCTACCGTGTGGCCGGTAACGAGGATGGCTATTTTGTCGGCGGCACCCTGTTCGACAAGGTCACCCCCGAGATGCGCATCTATAAGGAAGAGATCTTCGGCCCGGTGCTGTGCGTGGTGCGGGTGAACAGCCTGGAACAGGCCATGCAGCTGATCAACGAGCACGAGTACGGCAACGGTACCTGCATCTTCACCCGTGACGGTGAGGCTGCGCGGCTGTTCTGCGACGATATTGAAGTGGGCATGGTCGGGGTCAACGTACCGCTGCCGGTGCCGGTGGCGTACCACAGCTTCGGTGGCTGGAAGCGTTCGCTGTTCGGCGACCTGCATGCCTATGGCCCGGACGGTGTGCGCTTCTATACCCGTCGCAAGGCGATCACCCAGCGCTGGCCACAGCGGGCCAGCCATGAGGCTTCGCAGTTTGCGTTCCCGAGCTTGTAAGGCGCAGGGGTGAAAGCGGGGCGGCCGAGAGGCCGCCCCGCTTTGCTTTTTGGGCTGCTTTATATAGGTGTCGGGGCTGGCAGGTGGCTGGCTTGGGGTTGGGTTGGGTGTGGGAGGTGTTCGCCGTGGGATTGTGTTGTGTTCCAGAAGTGTTCACCGAGGGTTCTATGGCGCCTATGAGATCAAGCGCCGCCCGCGCGGCGCATCGCGGGACAAGCCCGCTCCCACATTTGTTTCGGGCCAGTCAATCCTGTGCCATTACCTGGTCCGCCTTGTTGGTCCGACGCGGTTTCAGCGTGGTCACCACTGTCGCTGCGCACGACTCGAGGCATGCACCAAGGCAGGCGCCGATACTTTCACAGGCATAATTGGCCCGAAACAGATGTAGGA
>Ga0247820_10001089_pt1 | contig 15277 bp, 15 predicted proteins | sample 13C_Glucose_Day1_2_FD_192480 | JGI IMG/M metagenome (GOLD analysis project Ga0247820, IMG submission 192480) | Soil microbial communities from agricultural site in Penn Yan, New York, United States - 13C_Glucose_Day14 | ecosystem: Environmental > Terrestrial > Soil > Agricultural land | place...
CCGCCGCCGCCCGAACGGTTCTGGGGACGCCTGCAGCCCGACCGCGTCGCGGAGTTCCTGGCGTGGCAGGCCGTGGAGGAGCACGAGGAGTTCCTGGCCGCGATGCTGTCCGGGGCCACCGCGGCCCAGCAGGAGCAACTGCTCGTCGATCTGGTGCGGGCGGCGCTCGGGCACGAGAGGGCGGGGCGGATCCGGGACGGCGCGCGGCTGCTGCGGCGGATCGAGACGACCGCCGAGGAGGCCGGCGGGCTGCACGCCGAGGCGCTGCGCGGCTGCCTCTCGGCCCTGCCGGACTGGGACTCGCCCCCGCTGCAGCGTTTCGCGAGATGGCTGACCGGGTGTCTGGTGGCCGCCCTCGAGGAGCGTGCGGTGCCGCGGGACCCGGCGGAACGCGTCCAGCACACGGCGGACCTCGCCTGGGCCTGGCACCAGCGCTGGAGCTGGTCGGCCGGTCTGGAGGACCCCGGTGGCGAGGGAGCGTGGATCCTCAGGGCCGTCGCACTGCGCCGTGCCCTGGTCGAGGCGGACGCCGCGGCCCATCTGCCCGCGCTGGCCTCCTCGTTGCACGGGCTGGGCTACCACTGGTCCAAGCGGGGCGACCACGGTGCCGCCCTGCGCGCCGAACGCGAGTGCGTGGGCATCCTGGACGGCCTCGCCCGGGAGAACCCCGAGGCACACGAGGGGCAACTCGCCTCCTCCCTGCACAATCTGTCGGTCACCTGCCAGGCCATGGGCCACTCGCGTGCGGCCGACTTCGCCCTGGAGGAGGCCGCAAAGATCCGGACCAGGCTCATGGAGCCGGCACCGGACCGTCACCGTCAGGAGTTCGCCCGGACGCTGGCGGTGCTCGCCGAAACCCATGACCGCCGGGGGCGACCCGAGCTGGCGGTCACCGCCGCGCGGGGAGCCGTACTGCACTACCGGCGGGCCGCGGCGCAGGACCCGGTCTGGGGCCGTCCCTTCCTCGCCTGGGCCCTGGGCGCGCTGGCGGAGTACCGGGTCCGGATGCCCGAAGCCCGCCGGCGGTCCGACGCGATCGCCGAACTGGAGGAGGCCGCGGTCATCCAGCGCGTACGGGCCGAGCAGCATCCCGAGGCGTTCAGGACCGACTACGCCGTGACGCTGGACAGCCTGGTCGGCAACTGTCTGACGGTCGGTCTGCCGGAGCGGGCGCTGCCGCACGCCCGGGACGCGGTGCGGGTCTGGTGGAGCCTCGCCGAGACCGACCCCCGCGCCCACCTGGTGGATCTGACCGACGCGTGGGCGGTCCTGGCCGACACGTACACCGACCTCGGTGACCGGGGGCGGGCACTGGCGGCGGTCCGCAGGGCCGTGGACCTGTGCCGCCGGCTCCCGGACGCCTCGTCCGAGGACCGGCAGCGCGCCCTCGCCCAGCACCTGTGGACGTGGGCGTCCATCTGTCTGAACACGGCGGACCCCCGCAACGCCGCTCACCTCGTCGCCGGGATACGTCCCGCCGAGGAGTCCCTGGCCGTCCTGCGGCGACTGCACCGCGGCCGCCACCGGTATCCGGACGGATCCCCGTTCGAGGCGGCCGGGACCCTGTACGAGCTGCGACGGGGTCTCGGCAGGGGCCCCTCGCACCCGCACTACGGCCGCCACTGACCCCGCTCCAGGAAGAGAGCACCAGATGTCGGAAGAGCCCAGTGACGAGACCCTCACCTCCCGGCTGCACGACTACCTCGAAGGCGACGCGGAGCCGGAGCCGGAGGAACGCTTGCTCGTCTTCACCAGCCTGTTGGAGTTCGTCGACGACTACGTCGCGCAGGTCATGTCCTTCCCGGACGGCGGGGCCCCGCTCGCCTGGTGTCCGACCTGGTGGCTGCACGCCGAGGCGGTGGCCCGCTTCAGTGTGATGTGGCGCGCCTTCGAATACCTGCAGACCGATCGGGCCCTGGGGCTGTCCGTCTGGTGGCGCGACCACGCCGACCCGCACATGCGCATGCTCCGCGATCCGGCGACCGGCCCGTTCGCGGCCTGCCGGCGGGCAGGCAGCCACATCGACCCGTCACCGCTGCCGACGGCGGCCCCGCCCGACGGACTTTTCGACTCCCCGGAGTTCTCGGTGGCCGCCTCCGACGCCACGGAGAGGTCGGTCACCGAGGAGATCCGCAACTCCCCGCGTCCCTGGCTCGGCTGGATCGCCCTCACCCTGCCGACACTCGACGAAGGCACCGCCGGCTAGGGCGCCCGCATCTCCCACAGCAGCAGCTCCGCCGCCGGGCTCATGGCGACGGCCTCGGCGTCCTTCGTGTCCGTGAGGCGGGCCGCGTCGCCCGGGCCCAGTTCCTCACCGTCCAGGCGGATCTCCCCGCGGACCACGTGGGCGTAGACGTACGCGGCGTCGGGCACGGCGGTCCGCTCCCCCGCCGACAGCCGGCGCACGTGGAGCATCGCGCCGGCCTCCGGGAGGGCGTACGGGGTGGAGTCCGCGATGCCGGGCACCACCTCGTAGCGCGGGTCGCCGCCGGGGGCCAGGGGGGCCAGCCACATCTGGAGGAAGGTCAGCGGGGCCGTGCCCGCGTTGCGTTCCACGTGGCGGACGCCCGACGCCGTGCTCAGGTGCTGCACGTCGCCGGGACGGATCACCGTCTCCCGGCCCGTGGAGTCGCGGTGGGTCAGCTCGCCCTCGACCACCCACGTCACGATCTCGGTGTGGCTGTGCGGGTGCTCGCCGAAGCCGGCGCCGGGGCCGAGACGCTCCTCGTTGCAGGCGATCACCGCGCCGAAGCGGAGGTTGTCCGGGTCGTAGTGGGGCCCGAAGGAGAAGGCGTGGCGGGTCTCGATGCCGGCCGCCGGGTCGCCGCCCTGGTAGCGCTCGTGCGCGCGCCGTACGTCCATCACGAGGTCCACGGTAGACCCGGCGACACGCGCGGCCGTCCCGATAAGGCAGTCTTGTCCCCGTGCCCGAACCCGAGACCAGTACCCCCGAAGCCGCCGCACGCCCCGCCCATACGCATGCCGCGACGCTGAAGCGGCTGGAGAGGTCGTCCGGCAGTCTCGCCGCGCAGGCGATCGCGCGGATGGACGAGACGCTCCCCTGGTACCGGGCCATGCCCCCGGAGAACCGTTCCTGGATCGGTCTCGTCGCCCAGGCGGGCATCGCCGCCTTCACCGAGTGGTTCCGGCGCCCCGACGCCCCGCAGGCCATCTCCACCGACGTCTTCGGCACCGCGCCGCGCGAGCTGACCCGGGCCATCACGCTGCGCCAGACCGTGGAGATGGTGCGCACCACCATCGAGGTCATGGAGTCCGCCATCGACGAGGTGGCGGCGCCCGGCGACGAGAACGTGCTGCGTGAGGCGCTGCTGGTGTACGCGCGGGAGATCGCCTTCGCCACCGCGCAGGTGTACGCCCAGGCCGCCGAGGCACGCGGTGCCTGGGACGCGCGGCTGGAGTCGCTGGTGGTGAACGCGGTGCTCAGCGGCGAGGCCGACGAGGGGGCGGTGTCACGGGCCGCCGCCCTGGGGTGGAACTCGCCCGCGCATGTGTGCGTGGTGCTGGGGACCGCTCCGGACGGGGACTCCGAGCTGACGGTGGAGGCCATCCGGCGGGCCGCCCGGCACGCCAAGCTCCAGGTGCTGACCGGGGTGCTCGGCGACCGGCTGGTGGTGATCGCGGGCGGCAGCGACAACCCGCTGGGGGTGGCGAAGTCGCTGATCGGGCCGTACGCGGCGGGGCCGGTGGTGGCCGGGCCGGTGGTGCCGGACCTGCTGGCCGCGACCCGGTCCGCGCAGGCCGCCGCCGCCGGGCTCAAGGCGTGCTCCGCCTGGCAGGACGCCCCCCGTCCGGTGCTCGCGGACGACCTGCTGCCGGAGCGGGCGATCGCCGGGGACCCTTCGGCCCGTGAGCAGTTGGTGGAGGAGATCTACAGACCGCTCGAGCAGGCGGGGGCCGCGCTCCTGGAGACGCTCAGTGTCTATCTGGAGCAGGCGAGCAGCCTGGAGGGCGCGGCGCGGATGCTGTTCGTTCACCCCAACACCGTGCGTTACCGGCTCCGACGTGTGACTGACGTCACCGGATGGTCGCCCTCCGATGTACGCTCTGCGTTCACGCTGAGGATCGCGCTGATCCTGGGGCGTCTGGCCGACGGCGATCTTCAGGCCTAGCCTTTTGTCGGGGATCCACAAAACCCCTTGCTGTTCTTCGTCCTTGTCCTCACGGGCGGTCGTGGCCGTCCCCAAGAGAGAGTGTGAGAGTGCTCGTACTCGTCGCTCCCGGCCAGGGCGCCCAGACGCCCGGCTTCCTGACTGAATGGCTCGACCTCCCCGGTGCCGCGGACCGCGTCGCCGCGTGGTCCGACGCCATCGGACTCGACCTCGTCCACTACGGCACGAAGGCCGACGCGGACGCGATCCGCGACACGGCCGTCGCGCAGCCGCTGCTGGTCGCGGCCGGACTGCTGTCCGCCTCCGCGCTCGGGGACGTGGCACCCGGTGCCGTCGCCGGTCACAGCGTCGGTGAGATCACCGCCGCCGCGTTCGCGGGCGTCCTCGACGACGCCGCCGCGCTCTCCCTGGTCCGCAAGCGGGGTCTGGCCATGGCCGACGCCGCCGCGATCACCGAGACCGGCATGGCGGCGCTGCTCGGCGGCGACCCCGAGGTCAGCGTGGCGCACCTGGAGAAGCTGGGCCTGACCCCGGCGAACATCAACGGCGCCGGCCAGATCGTCGCGGCCGGCACCAAGGAGCAGCTCGCCGCGCTGGAGGCGGACAAGCCCGAGGGCGTGCGCAAGGTCGTCGTCCTCAAGGTGGCCGGCGCCTTCCACACGCACCACATGGGCCCCGCCGTCGACACCCTGGCGAAGGCCGCCGAGGACGTGACGCCGGGCGACCCGAAGGTCACCTACGTGTCGAACAAGGACGGCAGGGCGGTCGCGACCGGCGCCGAGGTGCTCGAGCGCCTGGTCGGGCAGGTCGCCAACCCGGTGCGCTGGGACCTGTGCATGGAGACCTTCAAGGAGCTCGGCGTCACCGCCCTCCTCGAGGTCTGCCCCGGCGGCACCCTGACCGGCCTCGCCAAGCGCGCCCTGCCCGGTGTGCGGACGCTGGCCCTGAAGACCCCCGCCGACCTCGACGCGGCCCGCGAGCTCATCGCCGAGCACACCGCCTGATCGCCTTAAGGAGCCGACCCGCATGGCGAAGATCAAGCCCAGCAAGGGCGCCCCGTACGCGCGCATCCTCGGCGTGGGCGGCTACCGGCCCACCCGGGTCGTGCCGAACGAGGTGATCCTCGAGACGATCGACTCGTCCGACGAGTGGATCCGCTCCCGCTCCGGGATCGAGACCCGGCACTGGGCGTCCCCCGAGGAGACCGTCGCGGCGATGTCCGTCGAGGCGTCCGGCAAGGCGATCGCGGACGCCGGGATCGACGCCTCGCAGATCGGCGCCGTCGTCGTCTCGACCGTCTCGCACTTCAGCCAGACCCCGGCCATCGCCACCGAGATCGCCGACAGGCTGGGCACGGACAAGGCCGCCGCCTTCGACATCTCCGCGGGCTGCGCCGGCTTCGGCTACGGCCTCACCCTCGCCAAGGGCATGGTGGTGGAGGGCTCGGCCGAGTACGTGCTCGTCATCGGCGTGGAGCGGCTGAGCGACCTGACCGACCTGGAGGACCGCGCGACGGCCTTCCTGTTCGGCGACGGCGCGGGCGCGGTGATCGTCGGCCCGTCCAAGGAGCCGGCGATCGGCCCGACGGTGTGGGGCTCGGAGGGCGACAAGTCCGAGACCATCAAGCAGACCGTGCCGTGGTCGGACTACCGCGACGGGACCGTCGAGAAGTTCCCCGCGATCACGCAGGAGGGCCAGGCGGTTTTCCGCTGGGCCGTGTTCGAGATGGCGAAGGTCGCCCAGCAGGCGCTGGACGCGGCCGGGATCACCGCGGACGAACTGGACGTCTTCATCCCGCACCAGGCCAACGTGCGGATCATCGACTCGATGGTGAAGACGCTGAAACTGCCGGAGCACGTCATGGTCGCCCGTGACATCCGCACCACCGGCAACACCTCGGCCGCCTCGATTCCGCTCGCGATGGAGCGGCTCCTGGCGACCGGCGAGGCGAAGAGCGGCGACACCGCCCTCGTCATCGGCTTCGGGGCGGGTCTCGTCTACGCCGCGACTGTCGTTACCCTCCCCTAGGCACTCGGTGCCGGATCATTCGTCCGGTACGCGAGGAATCATCGCCACACCCTCTGGAATCACAAAGAAGGAGCGCCATCATGGCCGCCACTCAGGAAGAGATCGTCGCCGGTCTCGCGGAGATCGTGAACGAGATCGCCGGCATCCCGGTTGAGGACGTCCAGCTGGACAAGTCCTTCACCGACGACCTGGACGTCGACTCGCTGTCCATGGTCGAGGTCGTCGTCGCCGCCGAAGAGCGTTTCGACGTCAAGATCCCGGACGACGACGTCAAGAACCTCAAGACCGTCGGCGACGCGACCGACTACATCCTCAAGCACCAGGCCTGAGCACCTGCCGGGCCTTCCGTCCGCGGGAGGCCCGGAGGCCGGGTGCACCCGGCCCCGCCACCCGGCGGTGGCGCCGTACGAATCCTCGTAATCCGTTGGAGAAAGAATTCCGATGAGCCCGACCAATCGCACCGTGGTCGTCACCGGTATCGGCGCAACCACACCGCTGGGTGGCGACGCGGCCTCTACCTGGGAGGGCCTGGTCGCCGGACGTTCCGGTGTCAAGGCCCTGGAGCAGGAGTGGGCCGCCGAGCAGGCGGTCCGTATCGCGGCACCGGTGGCCGTCGAACCCACCGAGGTCATCCCCCGCCCGCAGGCCCGCCGCCTGGACCGCTCGGCGCAGTTCGCGCTGATCGCGGCCAAGGAGGCGTGGGCCGACGCCGGTTTCGAGGCGAAGGCCGGCGAGGACTCGAGCGCCGACCCGGACCGGGTGGGCGCGGTCATCGCCTCCGGCATCGGCGGCGTGACGACCCTGCTGGACCAGTACGACGTGCTGAAGGAGAAGGGCGTACGCCGTGTCTCCCCGCACACCGTCCCCATGCTGATGCCGAACGGCCCCTCGGCCAACGTGGGCCTGGCCGTGGGCGCCCGTGCGGGCGTGCACACCCCGGTCTCGGCCTGCGCCTCGGGCGCTGAGGCCATCGGCTACGGCATCGAGATGATCCGCAGCGGCCGCGCGGACGTCGTCGTCGCGGGCGGCACGGAGGCGGCGATCCACCCGCTGCCGATCGCCGCGTTCGGCAACATGATGGCCATGTCCAAGAACAACGACGACCCGCAGGGCGCGTCGCGTCCCTACGACGTCGCCCGGGACGGCTTCGTCATGGGCGAGGGCGCCGGCGTGGTCGTCCTGGAGTCCGCCGAGCACGCCGCCGCGCGCGGCGCCCGCGTCTACGCGGAGGCGGTCGGCCAGGGCATCTCGGCCGACGCGCACGACATCGTGCAGCCCGAGCCGGAGGGGCGGGGCATCTCGCACGCCCTGCAGAACCTGCTGGAGCGCACGGACCTGGACCCGGCGGAGATCGTGCACGTCAACGCGCACGCGACGTCGACGCCGGCCGGCGACATCGCCGAGCTGAAGGCGCTGCGGAAGGTCTTCGGGGACGACGCCGACCACATGGCGGTCTCCGCGACGAAGTCGATGACCGGGCATCTGCTCGGCGGCGCGGGCGGTGTGGAGTCGGTGGCCACGGTGCTGGCGCTGTACCACCGGGTGGCTCCGCCGACGATCAACGTGGAGAACCTCGACCCCGAGGCCGAGGCGAACGCGGACGTGGTGCGGGGTGAGGCGCGGAAGCTGCCCGTGGACGGGCGGATCGCCGCGCTGAACGACTCGTTCGGGTTCGGTGGACACAACGTGGTGCTGGCGTTCCGGTCCGTGTGACCTGCGCGTCTGCTGTGTGAAGGGCCTTCACCTCTTCGGGGGTGGAGGCCCTTCGCCGTGCGGCTGCGTGCGGGTGTGCCGTGGTTGCTCGCGCTGTTCGCCGCGTCCCTTCGGGGCGCTCGGCCCCGGGGTGTCCTCGTTCAGACGACCTGGTGGAGCCAGCGGACGGGGGCGCCCTCGCCGGCGTGGCGGAAGGGTTCGAGCTCGTCGTCCCAGGGCTTGCCGAGGAGTCTGGCGATCTCCGCCTCCAGGTTCGTCTCCTCGGTCCGGGAGCGGACCAGGGCGGCGCGCAGGCGGTCCTCGGGGATGAGGATGTCGCCGTGGATGCCGGTGACGGCGTGGAAGATGCCCAGGTCGGGGGTGCAGCTGTAGCGCTCGCCCTCGGCGGTGGGGCAGGGCTCGGCGGTGACCTCGAAGCGGAGCATCTGCCAGCCGCGCAGCGCGGAGGCGAGCTGGGAGCCGGTTCCTGCCCGGCCCTGCCAGGAGAACTCCGAGCGCCAGGTGCCGGGGGCGGCCGGCTGGCGGATCCAGTCCAGGCTGACACGCGTACCGAGCACCCCGGCGACGGCCCACTCGACGTGCGGGCACAACGCGCGCGGCGCGGAGTGCACGTACAGAACTCCACGAGTCGTCGTCACCGGAACCTCCGGGCTGAGCGGGTCGTCTTGCATCGGGCGGAACGGCCGCGGTCCGGGCGGGCCGCGTTGAGGGCGAGGCTACCGTGCGACGGGGCAAGGAGTGTGACGTACCGTCCGTCCCGGTGCCGGGAAACACCCGTCATTCACCCGGCAGGACGCGTGTACGGGGGTGGCACGTTCCTTCCGGACGGGCGTCCCGGGCGGGCGGGAACCCTCCCGCGTTGTTAAGGGTTGGGGGAGGACACACACCACGACGCGCGGGGAGGCGACGGATGCAGCAGGCGACGCGGGGACGCAGCCGCCGTTCACGGGCGGCTCTCGCCGTGGTGACGGCCGCCGTGCTGGGCGTGGCGGGCTGCGACGCCGTGGGCGGCGGCTCCCCCGCCCCGTCGGGCACGGCGGCGGAGCGGAGCCGGCCGTCCCCCACGCCGGTGTGGGACACCGGGCCGGACTCGGTCGCCGCCGTCGGGGACTCCATCACGCGGGGCTTCGACGCCTGCGCGGTGCTGACGGACTGTCCCGAGGTGTCCTGGGCTACGGGCGGCAGCGAGCAGGTGGACAGCCTCGCCGTACGGCTGCTGGGGCCGGCGGGCGCGGCCGAGCGGAGCTGGAACTACGCGGTGACCGGGGCCCGGATGGAGGATCTGCCGGGTCAGATGGCACGGGCGGTGCGGCGCGGTCCGGAGCTGGTCGCGGTGATGGCGGGGGCGAACGACGCCTGCCGGGAGACCACCTCGGCGATGACTCCGGTGGCGGACTTCCGTGCCGACTTCCGGAAGGCGATGCGCACGCTGCGGGAGGCGCTGCCGAAGGCCCAGGTGTATGTGGCGAGTGTGCCGGACCTGAAGCGGCTGTGGTCGCAGGGGCGGACGAACGCGCTGGGCAAGCAGGTGTGGAAGCTGGGCATCTGCCCGTCGATGCTGGGCGACGCGGACGCCCTGGACGCGGCGGCGACCGAGCGGCGCGAGACCGTGCGGAAGCGGGTGGAGGACTACAACGAGGTGCTGGAGGAGGTCTGCGCCGCGGACCTCCGCTGCCGCTCCGACGGCGGCGCGGTGCACGCGTACCGGTTCGGCACCGGCCAGCTGAGCCGCTGGGACTGGTTCCACCCCAGTGTCGACGGGCAGTCCAGGCTGGCGGAGATCGCGTACCGGACGGTCACGGCGAAGCAGCCGTGACTTATTGTTTCGCACATGAACGAACTCTTCGGCACACTTTCCGACGGCGCGCCGGTGCACCGCTGGACCCTGGAGCGGGCGGGCGTACGGGTGCGGATCCTGTCCTACGGCGGGATCGTGCAGACCGTCGAGGTGCCGGACCGGGACGGCCGGACCGGGAACGTGGTGCTGGGGTTCCCCGGCCTGGACGGCTATCTCGAGCATCCGCAGCCCTTCCTGGGCGCCCTGATCGGCCGTTACGCCAACCGGATCGCGGGCGCCCGCTTCTCCCTGGAGGGGCGGGAGTACACGCTCGCCGCGAACAACGGGCCGAACTCGCTGCACGGCGGTGAGCGGGGCTTCGACAAGCGGGTGTGGGACGTCGTGCCCGTCGAGCACGGTCTGCGCCTCTCCCGGGTCAGCCCGGACGGCGAGGAGGGCTTCCCGGGGCGTCTGGAGGTCTCGGTGACCTACACGCTGGACGAGCGGGGCGCGCTGGGGATCGCCTACGAGGCGGTGACGGACGCGCCGACGCACGTGAACCTGACGAACCACTCGTACTGGAACCTGGCCGGCTCGGGCAGTGCGGCCGGGCACGAACTGCGGCTCGCGGCCTCCCACTACACCCCGTCCGACACCGACCTGATCCCGACCGGCCGGCTCTACGACGTCACGGGCACCCGCTTCGACTTCCGTGAGGCGTTCAAGGCGGGCAGGGGGTACGACGACAACTTCGTGCTCGACAAGGGGGTGACGGCGGCGCCCGAGCCGGTCGCGGAACTGTACGACCCGTCGTCGGGCCGGGTGCTGACGGTGGCGACCACCGAGCCCGGGATGCAGCTGTACACCGCGGACCACCTCGGGGAGCCCTTCACGCCGGGCGACGGCATCGCGCTGGAGACGCAGCACTTCCCCGACACCCCGAACCGTCCGGAGTTCCCGAGCACGGTCCTGCGGCCGGGCGAGGTCTTCCGCTCCGAGACGGTGTACGGCTTCGCCGTGCGCTAGGGCCTGGCTAGGGCCTGTCCGACGGGAGACCGGCGCACATGAGCCCCGGTCCGGGGTCAGGGTCCCGGGCCGGGGCTGCTCACATGGGCACTTCCCGGACCCGACGTTAATCCCTGCCGTGGTCCGGCGGCCCCGGATGGGACTGCCCTCCTGGATCCCGTACGAACCTTTCACATCTGCTTCTCGGACGGTCGACCCGGCCGCGACCTCGAGCGCGGGACGTCGTATCCCCTCCTGACCGTCGCCCCATGGCGTGATCCACAGCGGTCACGCGATACTGCGGCCTCCGGCATCCACCCGTACCCCACGACGACGGAAGGCCCCGACCCCCTTGAACTCGCTACGCGTTCGCACAGGTGTCCTCGGACTCGCCCTGCTCACCGGACTCGCCGCCCCCACCACCACCGCGACCGCCGCCGACACGGCGACGGCCCCCACCGTCGAGGAGCTCCGGCTGGACGGGGCCGCACCGCGGGAGATACTGCGCCGCTCCGGATTCGACGACGCGGCCCCGGAGTTCGCCCAGGCCCTCGACCGCGCGCACTCCTGGTCGCAGGCCCGCCGTGCCGTCGTCCGCGAGGGCACGGGGCTGTGGCGCAGGGCCGTCGACCGGGCGCAGGGACGCGGTCCGGAGGCGGGCGACCTGAGCCGGGACGACGACCGGCCGCTGTACTGGGCGCGGCTCGGCATGACCCGTGAACTGCGCGCCTGGGAACCCGGGTTCCGGCTGAGCGACCGGCAGCGGGCCCGGCTGCTGGACGAGCTGGAGCGGACCTCGCGCGGGCAGACCGGGATCCGGTATCCGCACGGCAAGGGCATCAAGCGGGTTCTGGTGACCGGCTTCGACCCGTTCACCCTGGACCGGGACATCCGGATCTCCAACCCGTCCGGGGCGGTTGCGCTCGCCCTCGACGGCACGGTGATCGAGACCGCGGACGGTCCGGCCCGCGTCGAGACGGCCGTCTTCCCGGTCCGCTGGCGGGACTTCGCGGAGGGGACGGTGGAGCGGGCGCTGCGGCCGCATCTGCCGGAGGTCGACCTGTTCACCACGGTGAGCCAGGGCCGGGTGGGGCGCTTCGACGTCGAGCGCACCAACGGGGCCTGGCGGGGCGGCTTCGGCGACAACGAGAACGTCGGCGTGACCGGGACGATCCCGGTCGCCGATCCGGCCTCGCAGCCGCAGTGGACGTCGACCACGCTGCCGTACACGGAGATCGTCGCCGCGGACACCGGCCGGTTCCCGGTGTACGACAACACGAGCGTGACGGAGATCCCGGCGGGCGGCACGGAGTCCGTGGTCCGGCCGGAGGGGCCGACGCCCGGCTCCACGGCCCGCGCCGGGGGCGGCGGGGACTACCTGTCCAACGAGATCGCCTACCGGGCCACGCTGCTGCGCGACCGGCTCGGCCTGCGCGAGGAGCTGCCGGGCGGGCATGTGCACACGCCCGTGCTGCAGTTCGGCGCCGGGAACACCACCGAGGTCACCGACCCCCAGTTCGTGCGGAACCGGGTCGACATCATCGGCCAGGTGCGGTCGATCGTGACCGCGGCGGTCAGTGCGACGGAGCGAACGCGAGACTGACGCCGAGCCCGGCCAGGACGGATCCGATCACCTTGTTGAGGATCCGCTGGCCGCGCAGCATCAGGGTGCGCATGCGGTCGTGGGAGAAGAACACCGCGACCACGCCGAACCACAGCAGGTGGGCCAGCGACATGAACAGGCCGTAGCCCACCTGCTGGAGGACCGGGGTGCCGGGGCGGACGACCTGGGCGAAGGTGGAGACCACGAAGAGGGTCGTCTTCGGGTTGAGGACGTTGGTCAGGAAGCCGGTGCGCAGCGCGGCGAGCGGGCTCAGCTCCGTGCTGTGCTCCAGGTCGACGGTGACCTCGGAGCGGGTGCGGAAGGTGCGGACGCCGATGTACACCAGGTAGGCCGCGCCGACGAGCTTGACGACCGTGAACAGGAAGGCGGAGGAGGCGATCAGGAGGCCGACGCCGAGCATCGTGTAGGTGACGTGCACCAGGACGCCGGCGGCGACGCCCAGCGCGCCGAGCAGTCCGGTGCGGCGGCCGTGGAGGTAGCTGTTGCGCACCACCATGGCGAAGTCGGCGCCCGGCGCGATCACGGCGAGCACCGTGATGACGGCGACGGCGAGGACCTCCGTCACGGGGTGACGCCCTCCGTCCCGGGCGCCTGGGACTCTTCTTCGGGGGCGTTGCCGGTGGTCTCCTCGCCGAGCAGGTCGCGGGCCATCAGGGTGGCGCCGGCGACCGCGCCGGGCATCAGGAACACGGCGACGAACGGCACGAGGAACGCCACCGCCAGAGGGGTGCCGAAGCCCCAGACCAGGGTCTTGCGGGAGCGCAGCAGCACGAGCCGCTCGCGCACCTCGACCCCGCGCCGCTGCAGCGCCACGGCGGTGAGCTCCTCGGTGAGGAAGAACCCGGTGACGAAGAAGCCGATCACCGGCACGACGGTCTGGCCGACGACCGGGACGAACCCCAGCGCGAACAGCAGCACGCCCCAGACCAGGGCCCGCGCGAGGATGCGGAGGCTGTCGCGGGCCGAGATCCACAGCTCGCGCCAGAGCGGCAGGTCCGACTCGGGCGCGGTGCCGTCGGGTGAGACGTCACGGTCGACCTTCTCGGAGAGGCTCTCGTAGAACGGCTGGCCGATGAGCAGGGTCACCGCGGTGAAGGTGAGCACGGACAGCAGCAGTCCGAGGGCGAACAGCACGGCGGTCAGGAAGCCGCGGAACAGCCCGGCCCAGGGGCTGGACCAGTCGTCGGCGAACGGCGTCGCCCAGGCGACGAAGTCCGTGCCCCACAGGGCCAGCGCGACGAGCGCGGCCGCGTACAGCACCAGGGTGATCAGGCCCGGCAGCAGTCCGAAGCCGTACTGCTTGCCGTGCCGGGCCACCCACCGCTGGCCCTTCAGGAGATACCGGAAACCCGCCCCAAGATCGCGCATGGGGGAGACCCTATCGGGAGCGGTGCCGCGGTCCACAGCGGATCCGCGCGGGGGACGTTCAGAGTTTGACGATCATCTTTCCGGTGTTGTCGCCGCGCAGGACGCCGAGGAACGCCTCCAGGTTGTTCTCGATGCCCTCGACGACCGTCTCCCGGTACTTCAGCTCGCCCGAGCGGACCCAGGGGCCGACCTCGCGCACGAACTCCGGCTGGAGGTCGTAGTGGTCGCCGACGAGGAAGCCCTCGATGCGGCCCCGGGTCTGGATCAGCCGGGCGAGGTTGCGCGGGCCGGGGGCGGGCTCGGTGTTGTTGTAGACGGAGATCATTCCGCAGACGGCGATCCGGCCGCCCCGGTTGAGCGAGCCGATGGCGGCCTCCAGGTGGTCGCCGCCGACGTTGTCGAAGTAGACGTCGACGCCGTCCGGGGCGGCTTCGCGCAGCTGCTCGCCGACGGGGCCGTTCTTGTAGTTGAAGGCGGCGTCGAAGCCGTACTCCTCGACGAGCAGCTTGACCTTCTCGTCGGAGCCGGCGGAGCCGATCACCCGGGAGGCGCCCTTGAGCTTGGCGAGCTGCCCGACCTGGCTGCCGACGGCGCCGGCGGCGCCGGACACGAAGACGGAGTCGCCCTCCTTGAAGGAGGCGGTGCGCAGCAGGCCGGCGTAGGCGGTGAGGCCGGTCATGCCGAGGACGCCGAGGTAGGCCGAGAGGGGGGCGGCCTCGGGGTCGACCTTGACGGCGTTCTCCGCGGCCACGACGGCGTACTCGCGCCAGCCGAAGAAGTGCAGCACGTGGTCGCCGACGGCGATGCCCTCGGCGTTCGACGCGACGACCTCGCCGACGGCGCCGCCCTGCATGACCTTGCCCAGCTCGAAGGGGGCGACGTAGGACTTGGCGGCACTCATACGGCCGCGCATGTAGGGGTCGACGGAGAGGTACTCGTTGCGTACGAGCACCTGGCCCTCGCCGGGGGTCGGGACCTCCGTCTCGACGAGGGCGAAGTCGTCGGGGCTCGGCCAGCCGACGGGGCGGGTGCGGAGGTGCCATTCGCGGCCGGTGGAGGGTGTGGGGGTGGCGGTCATGGCTTGGGCCTTCCTGGTTTAGTTCAGTACCTGAAACAACCATGCAGGTGAATATTTCAGGATGTCAAGCAAGCGGGTACCCTGGAGGGCATGGCCACACCCCGTATTTCGCCCGGACGCCGACCCGACGACCTCACCCTGGAGGTCGTCGAGCTGATCGGGTCGGTGGTGGCGCGCTATCACGAGGAGTACGAGGAGGCGGCGGCCGGTCATGCGCTGACGGGCGCGCAGGCGCGGCTGCTGAGTCTGCTGTCACTGGAGCCGCTGCCCATGCGGAAGCTGGCGCAGCGGCTGAAGTGCGAGCCGTCGAACGTGACGGGGATCGTCGACCGGCTGGAGGCGCGGGGGCTGGCGGAGCGCCGCCCGGATCCGGCGGACCGGCGGGTGAAGCTGGCGGCGGCCACGGAGGAGGGGCGGCGGGTGGCGCGGAGCCTGCAGGAGTCACTGCGGTTCGCGCGGGAGCCGCTGGCGGGGCTGTCGGAGGGGGAGCGGGTGGCGCTGCGGGACGCGCTGCGGCGGATGCTGGCTGGGGGCTGACGCCCACGGGTGGTGGG
>Ga0247820_10001090_pt1 | contig 15274 bp, 15 predicted proteins | sample 13C_Glucose_Day1_2_FD_192480 | JGI IMG/M metagenome (GOLD analysis project Ga0247820, IMG submission 192480) | Soil microbial communities from agricultural site in Penn Yan, New York, United States - 13C_Glucose_Day14 | ecosystem: Environmental > Terrestrial > Soil > Agricultural land | place...
CGCCCAGCTGCAGGGCGCTCGCGAGGGTCCCGGCCTCGTAGAAGCAGGCGCCGGCCGGGGCGGGCAGGCACAGGGTGCGCACGGGGTCGCCTTCCGTGCCGAGCGCCCCCGGGACGCCGGACGCCAAGCCCACGACGAGCGCCGCCGCACCCACGGCGGCATGCGCGCCCCGGAGCCGGGGCGCGACGACGTCGACCAGCAGCACGAGCACGGCCCCCAGCGCCGGGGCGAGGACCGGTCCGAGCGCGAGGGCGTCGATGGAGACGAGGGTGGTCATGCGCCGCCGCCCATCAGCGCCGCCACCGCGCCGGAGGTCATCGAGAGCAGGAGCTGGGGCAGCACGCCGAGCAGCAGTGCGACACCCACGAGCCCACCGACGACCGCCCACTCCGCGCCGCGGGCGTCGGCCTGGGGCGGCTCGAGGCGCTCGCCGGCCCAGACGATGCCGGCGACGCGGAGGGCGTAGGCGGCGGCCAGCACGGTGCCGAGCGCCCCCGCCACAGCGCAGGCGCGGAGCACCCCGGTCGGCAGGCCCTCGGCCGGCGACCACGCGGCATACAGGCTGAGGAACTCGCCCCAGAACCCTGCGAGACCGGGCAGGCCCAGCGACGCGGCCAGGCCCACCAGCAGGGCGAAGCCGAGCCTCGGGCTGACCTCCCGCAGTGCCGCTCGCGCCACCGTGAGGTCGGCCGACCCCCACCGCTCCTTGAGGCCGCCGACGACGAAGAACAGGAGGGCCGAGACGACACCGTGGGCGACGTTCGCGAACAGCGCGGCCTGCATTCCGGTCTGCGTGCCCGAGGCCAGGCCCACGGCCACGAAGCCCATGTGGGCCACCGAGGAGTAGGCGACGAGCCGCTTGAGGTCGCGCTCGACGAGGCAGGCCAACCCTCCCCAGAGGATGCCCACGGCTCCCACGACCGCCAGGGCCGGGGCGAGCCGCGTGAAGGCGTCGGGCACCGAGGCGATGGGAAGTCGGACCAGCCCGTACGTGCCCATCTTGAGGAGCACCGCGGCCAGCAGCACGGATCCGGCTGTGGGGGCGATGGTGTGCGCGGGAGGCAGCCAGGTGTGCGCCGGGAAGAGCGGCACCTTGACGCCGAGGCCGACGACGAGGGCGAGGGCGATGAGCAGCTGGGTCCGCTCCGGGATGCCTGCACCCTCGCCACGGGCGAGGACGTCGAGGTCCGCCGTGCCGCTCGCCGTCACCAGCGCGAGGATGCCGATGAGCATGAGCGTCGACCCGAGCGCGGTGTAGAGGACGAAGCGTGCGCCCGCGTCCGCCCGCGCCCCGGGGCGGTGCGAGTCGCCGAAGCGGGTGATGAGGACCCACATGGGCACGAGCACGACCTCGAAGGCGACGAAGAAGAGGATGGCGTCCCGTGCGTAGAAGGTCGCGAGCGCGCCGGCCTCGACGAGGAGGAGACAGGCGTGGAAGGCGGCCGGGGTACCTCCCTCGGCGGGCCGGCGCGCCGTGTGCACGACCACCGCCACGCCCAGCAGCGCCGTCATGAGCAGGAGGGGCGCGCTGATGCCGTCCACGGCCAGCTGCCACCGCATCCCCAGCGTGGGGACCCACGCCCGGTCGATCGTGGGGCGCAGCAGCACAGCCACGATGACGGCCGCCAGGGTCACGGCCGACGCCGCCAGGGAGATCCGGTTCACCGTGCGGTGGGGCAGGCCGCGACCCGCCCCGACCAGCCACAGCGCCACTGCCATGGGCAGGACGACACTGAGGGCGATCACCACAGCGCCACCCCCGCGGCAGCGACGGCCACGACGCCGGCGACGACCCAGACCAGGGACGTCGACGACCGCTCGGCTCGATGGACCCGCTGGCCGCCCCGCCCGGACAGCAGCGCGGTGGCGGCAGAGCCCCGGACGTAGGCGTCGACGACGTCGCGGTCGAGGAACACCACGAACCGCGCCAGTGCCAGCACCGGTTCGGCGACGACCCGGAGGTAGACAGCATCGGCGCCGAAACCGTCGTCGAACATGGGGATCCGCGCCCCGACGACGCGAATGGCCGGATCCGACCCGCGGGCAGCCGAGCGCACCGCGAACGCAGCGCCGAGGACGAGCAGCACCGTCACGAGGGCCATCCACCAGCCGATGTGACCAGCGAGGTCGAGCAGCGGCGTGAACACGAGGAGCCCGCCGACGACGGTGAGCGCCGCCAGGACGCCGACGGCGGCGGTGACCGACGGCGTGGCCCGGTCGTCGTCATGGCGCTCCGGCTCGGCCGCAGCAAGGTCGTCGAGGACGACCCAGGCGCGCATGCAGTACGCGGCGGTCAGGACGACCGTCACCAGGAGTGCCGCGAGGACGAGGACGGAGCGGAGCTCGCCTTCGAAGGCCCCCACCTCGGCCGCCGCGAGGACGTGCTCCTTGGACACGAACCCGACGAGCGGGGGAACGCCGGCCAGGGAGAGCAGCCCGACGAACATGGCGGGCCGGATGACGAGGTGCCCTCGCAGCCCGCCCCTCATGGTGACGGCTGCGGTGCCGCCGACGATGACGCTGAGCCAGCCGATCACGAGGAAGAGCAGGGCCTTGAAGAACGCGTGGGAGTACAGGTGGAAGACACCGGCGCCCGGGCCCTCCTCGGTCGGCGCGACCGCGAGGGCAGAGAGCATCAGCGCGATCTGGCTGACCGTGGAGTAGGCGAGCAGGCGTTTGAGGTCGCTCTGCCCGAAGGCCAGCACCGCGGCCCAGACCATGGTGACGGCCGCGCTGAGGGCGAGGACCCAGCGGGCGCCCTCGCTCGCGGCGAAGACGTCGAAGAGCGAGGCCAGGACGTAGGTGCCCGCCGCGACCATGGTGGCGGCGTGGATGAGGGCGGACGCCGGGGTCGGGCCCTCCATCGCGTCGGGCAGCCAGTCGTGGAACGGGAACTGCGCGGACTTGCCGAGGATCCCGATGAGCAGCAGGACCATTGCGGCCGTGCGCGGACCATCGCCAGCAGCGGCGCAGGCGGCGGCGTCGACGCAGTCCGCCGCCGGCGTCCAGTGCGCCAGGACCTTGGGGTATGCCGTGGAGCCCGGTCCCGCGGCCAGGGCCAGAACCCCGAGGAGGAAGCCGACGTCGGCGAAGCGCGTCACGAGGAACGCCTTGAGGGCGGCCCGGCGGGCGGTGGCCTTGCGGCTCCAGTGCCCGATGAGGAGGTACGAGCACCAGCCCATGACCTCCCAGCCGACGAACGTCAGCAGCAGATCGGCTGAGTGGACCACGAGCAGCATCCCGGCACAGAAGAGCGAGACCGTGGCCGCGAAGACGCCGTAGCGGTCGTCGTCCCGCAGGTACCACGCGGCGAAGGCCTGCACCGCCCAGCCGACGACGGCGACGACGGCCGCGACGAGCGCCGGCTGGGCACTGGTCTGCAGGAGCAGGGGCACCTCCAGCCCTCCGGCCTGGAGCGCCGGCAGGATGCGACCGGTCTGCACCCGGGACGAACCGCCGACGGCGACGAGCCCGGCCAGCGCGAGGACGAGGGTGGCGAGGGAGGCTCCTACAGCGACCGCCCGAGCCGGAGCCGTCCCTCGCCGGGCGAGGAGCAGGCCCGCGGCCGCGGCCAGGGCAGGCAGGAGCACCACGAGGCGCGCGGCGGCAAGACTCATCGGGCCGACTCGAGCGTCTGGGACGCAGGCTCCCCCTGCGCACTGCCGGCGCGCGCGAGGTCGACGTCGCCGCGCTGCCGGAAGACCGCCAGCACGACCGCGAGCGCGACGCAGACCTCCGCGGCGGCGATGGTGATGACGAAGAGGGTCAGGACGTTCCCGGCCTGCCAGCTGTCGGCACCGACGGCGCCCAGCGAGATGAGGAGGACGTTGGCCGCGTTGAGCACCAGCTCGACGCCGATCAGCACCAGCACGGCGTTGCGGCGTGCCAGGACGCCGTAGGTGCCCAGGCCGGCGAGGACGGCCGCGAGCGCGTAAGGGCCCGCCAGGTGGATCACGGCTCGGCCCCCTCGGCGTCGGGGTCGGCGCCCGCCTCGGCGCTGCGCAGCATGCGCGACACCGCGAAGGCGGCCACCAGGGAGACCAGGAGGAGCAGCGACAGCACCTCGAAGGGCCAGACCCACGTGCCGAACAGCTGTTCCGCGACCGCGGTGCTGGTCGTCCCCGGCCGCTCGCGGGCCGGGCCGGCGATCGGGAGCAGCACGGCCAGCAGCAGCGCGGTGACCGCTGCGCCGAGGACCGCCGCGAGGATGCGGTGGGCCAGGCTCGTGCTGACCTCCTCGTTGGGGCCGATCGGCGCGCGCGTCAGCATGAGCGCGAACAGGACGAGCACCACGACGGCGCCGACGTAGACGAGCAGCTGGACGAGGGCGACGAACTCCGCGCCGAGCACGAGGTAGCAGCCCGCGACCGAGCCGAGGCAGACCACGAGCCACAACGCCGCGTGCACCACGTGGCGGGTGGTGACGGCGAGCAGACCGCTGGCCGCCGCGACCAGGGCGACGGCGCCGAAGACGACGTCGAGGGCGGTCACTGCTCGTCCTTGCCGGGAGGCGCGGGACGCTCGCGTCGGTCCCCACCCGCGGAACGCGCGGTCGTGGGAGCGTCGGCGCCACGCGGCACACGGGGGGGCTTGTTGGCTGCGGCGATCTCCGCCGGCTCCGCCGAGCCCGGGTCGAGCGCGGGGGGCGGCGGCACCGTGGGCATCCACTGGCCGAGCCGGTCCTTCTCGTGCAGCAGGTCGCGGATGTCGAGCTCGGAGTACTCGAACTCGGGACTCCAGTGCAGCGCGTCGAACGGGCAGACCTCGATGCAGATGCCGCAGTACATGCACAGCGAGAAGTCGATCGCGAACCGGTCGAGGACGTTGCGCTGCCGGTCCCGGCCGCCCGGCGTCGGGCTCGGGATGGTCTCCTTGTGCGAGTCGATGTAGATGCACCAGTCCGGGCACTCGCGGGCGCAGAGCATGCACGAGGTGCAGTTCTCCTCCAGCAGGGCGATGACGCCGCGGGTGCGCGGTGGCAGGTGCGGTGGGGCGTCGGGGTACTCGGCGGTGTGGGTCGGGCGGCCCAGCGTCTTCGCCGTGGTCGCGAGCCCCTTGAGCAGCCCCGGGATCGCCCCGCCGGACGTCCGCCTGTTCGTCGAACCGGTCATGCCGCGACCACCACCCACACGCCGGTCAGCGCCAGCTGCGCGAGGGCGAGGGGCACCAGGACCAGCCAGGCGAGGTGCTGGAGCTGGTCCTCACGCAGCCGGGGCCACGCCACCCGCAGCCAGATGACGAGGACGGCGATGACCAGCCCCTTGAGCAGGGTCCACAGCCAGCCGAGCTGGTCGGCGAAGGGCCCCTGCCAGCCGCCGAGGTAGAGCACCGCGAACAGCAGTGCCATGACGACGATGCCGGCGTACTCCGCGAGGAGGAAGAAGGCGAAGCGCAGCCCGGTGTACTCGGTGTAGGCGCCGAACACGATCTCGGCGTCCGCCACGGGCATGTCGAACGGCGGGCGCTGCAGCTCGGCCACCGCCGCGACGAGGAAGACGACCGCTCCCGGCGCCTGCCACAGCAGCCACCACGGCGTCCAGGCCTGGGCGATGCCGCTCAGGGAGAGCGAGCCGGCGGCCAGGCAGACCGAGGCGACGGCGAGGACCAGTGGCAGCTCGTAGGAGAGCAGCTGAGCCGCCGCGCGCATGGCGCCGAGGAGGGAGTACTTGTTGGCACTCGCCCAGCCGGCCATGAGCGTGCCGAGGATGCCGACCGCCGTCACGGCGAGGACGAAGAGTGCGCTCGCGGGGACGTCGGCGCCGACGACCGAGGGCGTGAGGGGGATGACCGCGAGGGCGACGAGGTAGGGCACCAGTGCGACAGCCGGCGCGAAGCGGAACACCCCGCGGTCCGCCGCGGTCGGGGTGATGTCCTCCTTCTGCACGAACTTCACCCCGTCCGCGACGAGCTGGGCCCACCCGTGGAACCCACCGGCGTACATCGGCCCCAGCCGGCCCTGCATGTGTGCCATGACCTTGTGCTCGGCCTGGCCCACGAGCAGCGGGAGGACGAGGAAGGCAGCGAGCACCCCCACCGAGCGGAGCACGACCTCGAGCGCCTCGCTCACCGTGGGCCCCACTCCGGCCCGGGAACCCCCGGTGCCTGCACGCGCCGCCGGCCACCGGTGGTCTTGGTGTGCTCGCCCTCGCCCGGCTCCTTGGCCCCGGGCCACGGCTTCGAGGCCCGGGCCGCCAGGACGAAGGACTTGCGCAGGGGGGTGCCCTCGAAGCCATCGGGCAGCAGGAGTGGTCGCAGCCCGAGCCCGGTGCCGTCGTCGAAGCCCGAGAAGTCGATGCCGAACATCTCGTGGGTCTCGCGCTCGTGCCAGGCAGCGCCGGCGAAGACACCGGTGATGCTCGGGACCGCCGTGCCCTCGGGGACCCGGGTGCGCAGCAGGATGCGCCGCAGCGCACCCGGCGTGGAGCCGTCCATGAGGTGGCAGACGACGTCGAAGCCGGGGTTCTCCTCGGCATCGCTCTCGTCGACAGCGGTCAGCCAGTCGAAGAACGTGTATGCCGCGTCGCGGGCGTCCGCGACCGCCGTCGCCCAGTCCGCGAGGGGCACCTCCCGCCGCTCGAGCGTCTCCGCGTCAGCCATGCGTGGATGCCTCGCCGTCCGTGGCCGGCCGGCGGACCAGGCCCCGCGCGAGCTCGCCGGCGCTCGCACGTCGGTGACCGGCATACTTGGCACGGATTCCCTTGGTGGACAGGGACTCTGCTGCGATCTTCTCCTGGAGGCGGAGAATGCCCTGCAGCAACGCCTCCGGACGGGGCGGGCAGCCGGGGACGTAGACGTCGACGGGGACGACGGTGTCGACGCCCTTGGTGACGCAGTACGAGTCCCAGTACGGGCCGCCGGAGTTCGAGCAGGCACCGAAGGAGATGACGTACTTCGGCTCGGGCATCTGGTCGTAGAGGCGGCGCACGGCCGGGGCCATCTTGTCGGTCACGGTCCCGGACACCACCATGAGGTCGGCCTGCCGGGGGCCGGGTGCGAACGGGATCACGCCGAGCCGGATGAAGTCGTGGCGGGCCATGGAGGCTGCGATGAACTCGATGGCGCAGCAGGCCAGACCGAAGTTGAAGACCCAGAGCGAGTAGCGCCGACCCCAGTTGAGGACGACCCGGATGGGCCGCGGTGCGAGGTCCGTGGCGGGCCCGACGCGGGGCATGGGCAGGTCGACAGCCATCAGAACCACCTCAGCAGCCCGCGGCGGGCGGCGTGCGCCAGGCCGATGACGATGATGCCGATGAACACACCGATCTCGACGAGGGAAGCCAGGCCGAGGTCTGCCTGGCGGACGACGAGCGCCCAGGGGAACAGGTAGACGGCGTCCACGGCGAAGATGACGTAGAGGAAGGCGTAGACGAAGTAGCGGATCTGCGTCTGGGCCCAGCCCTGGCCGACGGGGTCGACCCCGGACTCGTACGTCGTCAGCTTGGCCCGGGTCGGCGCCTTCGGCGCGATCAGCGCCCGCGCGGCCATCGCCGCGGCGAAGAGCAGCAGCCCGACCAGGACCACCGCTGCCACGACGACGTAGGACTCCACGTCTGGCAGCCTATCGAGCCGGCGCGCGCTCGTCGCTCAGGCGCGGGACCGGTGGCCGGAGGGGCTGTCCCGGCCGGTGTCGGCGGCCTAGCCTGAAGACGTGCCGTGGCTGCCGCTCTTCCCGCTGGGCACCGTGCTGGTGCCGGGAGCCCAGCTGCCCCTGCAGATCTTCGAGCCGCGCTACATCGTCCTGCTGAGCGACCTCATCGAGGGCCGCACCGACCCGGAGTTCGGGGTCGTCGCGATCCGACAGGGCCACGAGGTGGGCGCTGAGGCGGTGCACGACCTGTACGAGGTGGGGTGTGCCGCCCGGGTCAGCCACGCCGTCGCACTGGGCCAGAGCCGCTTCCTCGTCATGAGCGAGGGCAGCCGCCGCTTCCACCTCGATGCCATCGACCCCTCGGCAGGCACGGACTACCTCACCGGCGCGGTGAGCTGGCTGGGGGAGCCTGATGGCGACACCGCGGCCCTCGCGGAGCTGGCGGCGCGCCTGCGCCTGGAGCTCTCCTCCTACGCCGAGTCCCTGGGGGCGGAGGCCCCGGACTGGCCCCAGGACGCCCGGGCGCTGTCGTACGTCGTCGGCGAGGCCGTGGGGCTCGACCTCGGCGAGCGACAGAGCCTGCTGTCCGCGGTGAGCACCGAGGCCCGGCTCCGGATGGGGCTGCAGGCGGTGCGCCGGGAGCACGCGCTCTCGGACCGGTTGCGGGTCGTGCCGCAGCCCCCCGAGCGGCTCATCAACCTCAACTGACGAGGCCTTCGTCGGTGCCGGCCCCGTGTCCCGGCCCCGTGCCCGTGGCGTCCGATATGCGGGTCGGACAGAAACACACGTAACACCGGACATACGATGGAAGAACAGCCGGCGGCAATCGCCGGCGGGAACGGAACTGCCGAGGAACAGGTCGCGGGGAGAACATGAGCAGCAAGACCGTCCAGCAGCTCGACCGGGTGGTCATCCGGTTCGCCGGGGACTCCGGGGACGGCATGCAGCTGACCGGCGACCGTTTCACGTCCGAGACGGCCGCGCTGGGCAACGACCTGTCGACGCTGCCGAACTTCCCCGCCGAGATCCGCGCCCCCCAGGGCACCCTGCCCGGAGTCAGCTCCTTCCAGCTGCACTTCGCGGATCACGACGTGCTCACCCCTGGCGACGCGCCGGACGTGCTCGTGGCGATGAACCCGGCGGCCCTGAAGGCCAACCTGCGCGACCTCCCCCGCGGAGCGACGATCATCGTCAACACCGACGAGTTCACGAAGCGCAACCTCGGCAAGGTCGGCTACGCCCAGAGCCCCCTCGAGGACGGCTCGCTCGACTCGTGGCAGGTCCACCAGGTCGCGCTGACGTCGATCACCGTCGAGGCGCTCACGGGGTTCGACACCCTGTCCCGCAAGGACAAGGAGCGGGCGAAGAACATGTTCGCCCTCGGCCTGCTGTCCTGGATGTACCACCGCCCGACCACGGGCACCGAGCTCTTCCTCAAGAGCAAGTTCGGCGCGCGACCGGACATCCTCGAGGCCAACCTCGCTGCCCTGCGGGCGGGGTTCAACTACGGGGAGACGACCGAGGCGTTCTCCGTCTCCTACGAGGTCGCCCCGGCGAAGATGCCCGCCGGCACCTACCGCAACATCACCGGGAACGTCGCGCTCGCGTACGGCCTGGTCACCGCGGCGCACAAGACCGGCGTGCCGCTCGTGCTCGGCTCGTACCCCATCACCCCGGCGTCGGACATCCTGCACACCCTCTCGGGCCTCAAGCGGTACGGCGTCACGACGATGCAGTGCGAGGACGAGATCGCCGGGATCGGCGCCGCTCTCGGTGCGAGCTTCGGCGGCGCCATCGGGGTGACCACCACCTCCGGCCCGGGTGTCGCCCTGAAGTCGGAGACGATCGGCCTGGCCGTCTCGCTCGAGCTCCCGCTGATCATCGTCGACGTGCAGCGCGGCGGTCCCTCGACCGGTCTGCCGACGAAGACCGAGCAGTCCGACCTCCTGCAGGCGATGTTCGGCCGCAACGGCGAGTCCCCCGTGCCCATCGTCGCGCCGAGCTCACCGGCCGACTGCTTCGATGCAGCCCTCGAGGCGGTGCGCATCGCCACGACCTATCGGACCCCGGTGTTCCTGCTCTCGGACGGCTACCTCGCCAACGGCTCCGAGCCGTGGCGGATCCCGGCCGTTCGCGATCTGCCGGGCGCGCCCGTGGAGTTCGCGACCGAGCCCAACGACGTCGACGCCGGGGGCCAGCCGGTCTTCCACCCGTACAAGCGCGACGAGACGACCCTGGCCCGGCCGTGGGCGGTGCCCGGGACACCCGGTCTCGAGCACCGCATCGGCGGCATCGAGAAGGCCAACGTCACCGGCAACATCTCGTACGACCCGGACAACCACGACCTGATGACCCGGCTGCGCGCCGGCAAGGTCGCGGGCATAGCGGCCACGATCGGGGACCTCGACGTCGACGACCCCAGCGACGAGGCCGAGGTGCTCGTGCTGGGGTGGGGCTCGACGTACGGGCCCATCGCCGCTGCCGTGCGCAGTGTCCGCAACACCGGGGCCAAGGTTGCGCGGGCGCACCTTCGCCACCTCAACCCCTTCCCCGCCAACCTCGGCGAGGTGCTGCGGCGCTACCGCACGGTCCTCGTCCCGGAGATGAACATGGGCCAGCTCGCGCTGCTCCTGCGCGGGAAGTACCTCGTGGACGTGCAGTCGCTGACCCAGGTCCGCGGGCTTCCGTTCACCACCGTCGAGCTCGCCGACGCCATCGCGGCGGCGGTACAGGGAGAGACCCGATGAGCACCACAGAGCTGGGTATGCCGGGGACGTCACCGTCCGCGGGCACGGCCGCCGTGCCGCGCCTTCCGGACGACGCGCCGGCGCAGACGAAGAAGGACTTCACCTCCGACCAGGAGGTCCGCTGGTGCCCTGGCTGCGGCGACTACGCCATCCTCGCCGCCGTCCAGGGCTTCCTGCCGGAGCTCGGCCTGCAGCGCGAGAACATCGTGTTCGTCTCCGGCATCGGCTGCTCGTCGCGGTTCCCGTACTACCTCGACACGTACGGCATGCACTCGATCCACGGCCGCGCGCCGGCGATCGCCACCGGCCTGGCCACGAGCCGGGAGGACCTCTCGGTCTGGGTCGTCACCGGCGACGGCGACGCCCTCTCCATCGGCGGGAACCACCTCATCCACGCGCTGCGCCGCAACGTCAACCTGACGATCCTGCTCTTCAACAACCAGATCTACGGCCTGACCAAGGGCCAGTACTCCCCCACCTCGCACATCGGCACGGTCACGAAGTCCACGCCCCTCGGCTCTGTCGACCAGCCGTTCAACCCGGTGTCGCTGGCGCTGGGTGCCGAGGCCACCTTCGTGGCGCGCACCATGGACTCGGACCGCAGACACCTCACCGAGGTGCTGCGCAGGGCGGCCGAGCACCGCGGCACCTCCCTGGTGGAGATCTACCAGAACTGCCCGATCTTCAACGACGGCGCCTTCGACCTCATCAAGGACCGCTCCCAGCAGGAGGCCCGCATCGTCCAGCTCGTCGACGGTGAGCCCGTCCGGCTCGGGCCGGAGGGCGAGCGCCAGGTCCTCGTCCGCGCCGACGGTGGGGTGCTGCGTTTCGTGCCGGAGGCCGCGGCACAGGGCCGCGACGTCGTCGTCCACGACAGCGGCGCCGACGACCCGTCCCAGGCGTTCGCGATCTCGCGCCTGGACACCCCGGAGATGACGCACGTGCCGATGGGGGTCTTCCGCAGCGTGGACCGCCCGACGTACGACGACCAGGTGCGCGCGCAGGTGCGCTCGACGATCGAGGCCGGCGGCGGGCGCGCCAGCGACGCCGACCTCGACAGCCTGATCCACGGCAGAGACACCTGGACTGTCGCCTGATGGCCCTCGGGCGGTGAGCGCCGCGGACGAACTGCGCCGCGGCACGTGGTACGGCTTCCTCGCGTATGCCATCTGGGGCGTCTTCCCGCTCTACTTCTACGCTCTGAAGCCTGCGGGGGCCTGGGAGATCCTCGCGCACCGCATCGTGTGGACCCTGGTGCTGTGCGCCGGGATCCTGCTGGTGCGGCGCGACCTCGCGTGGTCGCGCCAGCTCGTCGCCCGGCCCCGGCTGGCGGCCGGGGTGACGGTCGCGGCCCTGCTCATCGCGGCGAACTGGGTCATCTACGTGGCTGCCGTCATCAGCGGCCGGACCACCGAGGCGGCCCTCGGCTACTTCCTCAACCCCATCGTGACCGTGGGCCTGGGCGTGGTCGTGCTGCGCGAGCGGCTGCGGCCGATGCAGTGGGCTGCGGTCGGCATCGGCGCCGTCGCCGGCGTCTACCTCAGTGTCGCCGGCGGCCAGTTCCCGCTGATCGCCCTGAGCCTCGCCTTCTCCTTCGCCGCCTACGGCCTGGTGAAGAAGAAGGTCGGAGCCAGCCTCGATGCCATGCACTCGCTGGCCGCCGAGACGGCCGTCCTCTTCCCCATCGCGCTCGTCGTCCTCGTCGTCCTGACAGTGCAGGACGCCACGACCTTCACCCTCGACGCCCCGCTCCACCCGCTGCTCCTGCTGCTGGCGGGCGTGGTCACCGCGGTGCCCCTGCTGCTCTTCGCCGCGGCGGCCCGGCGCATCCCCCTGACGACCGTCGGCCTGCTCCAGTTCGTCACCCCCGTGCTCCAGCTGCTCTGCGGGGTGCTGCTGCTCGACGAGCACATGTCACGCGCCCGCTGGATCGGCTTCGCGATCGTGTGGCTGGCGCTGCTGGTGCTGACGGTCGACTCGCTCGCGGCCCGCCCGCGCAGGGCGGCGCTGGCAGCCCGCTGCGACCTCGAGGAAGGTCTGCCCTAGCCGGTCTGGGCCGCCACCGCGAAGTCGCCCGTGGCGCCGTCGACCAGCTCGCGGACGATGTCCAGGTGACCCGCGTGGCGGGCCACCTCCTCGACCATGTGCACCAGCACCCAGCGCAGGGTCACCGTCTCCCCGGACCACGCCGAGCCGGTGTCCTCCAGCTGCAGGTCACCGATCGCCTCGTCAGCGGCGGCGCGGGCCCGCCTGTAGAAGGCCACGACCTCCGCGGGGGTCTCGCCGGCCGCCAGGCGCATGTCGGCCTCGGGGTCGGCGTCGACCTCGGGGAGCTCATCGGCGGTGTACGGCACGCGCGGTCTCATGGGTCGACTCTAGGGCCGGGCACGGACTGCCCTCAGGCCCCCAGCAGCCGCTCGAGGTGCGCATTGCCCAGGAGCCGCTGCGGGTCGAGGCGCTCCCGGACGGCCAGGAAGTCGTCGAACCTCGGGTAGAGGGCCGCGAGCCGGTCGCGTCCGAGCGTGTGCAGCTTGCCCCAGTGCGGGCGGCCCTGGTGCTCGGCCACGATCGCCTCGAACGCCGCGAACAGCCCGCCGTCCTGCATCCGGTGGTACTGGTGCACCGCGACGTAGGCGTTGTCGCGCTCGTAGGCCGTCGACAGCCAGATGTCGTCCGCCGCGATGAACCGCACCTCGACGGGGAACGGCAGCGCCACGTCGTGCCGCGCTATCCAGTCCCTCACCGCGAGAACGACATCCGCGACCGTGGCACGCGGCACGGCATACTCGCTCTCCCGGAAGCGGACGTCGCGCCGCGAGCAGAACACACGCCATGAGACGTCCGTGTACTCGCGGGCCCCCAGCGCCCGGGAGGTGGCCTGGTTGAGCCGCGGGACGATGCCGGGCAGCCGCGCACTGGCCCGGTTGACCACCTCGAAGAGCCGGTTCGCGAGGAGCTCGTCGTCGAGCCAGGCCCGCCACCGCGGCAGCGGGCGCCCGGGGTCGTCGTCATCGACCCGGTTGTTGCGCTTCACGAGGACCCGGTCGGTGTGCGGGAACCAGTGCAGGTCGAGGTGGTCGTTGAGGTCGGCCTCCTGCTGGATCCGCTCCAGCACCCCGACCAGCGACTCGCCGCGCTCGCTCGCGCGCAGCCGGAAGGCCGGGACGCACTGCAGCTCGACCTCCGTGACCACCCCGAGCGCGCCGAGCCCGACGCGGGCAGCCTGGAAGACGTCCGGGTGGTGGTCGGCCGAGCAGGACAGCAGCTCGCCGCCGGCGAGGGCGAGCGTGAGGCCACTGACCGCCGAGGCGATGCCCTGCAGCCGGGCGCCAGTGCCGTGGGTCCCGGTCGCGATGGCGCCGCTGATGCTCTGCCGGTCGATGTCCCCGAGGTTGGGCAGCGCGAGGCCGAAGGCGTCGAGATCCAGGTTGAGCTCGTGCAGCGGCGTGCCGCCGAGGACACGAACCCGGTGCGTGTCGCGGTCGACCGCGGTCACTCCGCTGAGGTGCTCCAGGCTCAGCAGCACGCCGTCGGTGACGGCGAGACCGGTGAAGGAGTGGCCGGACCCGACAGGACGCACCCGCTGACCGGAGCCCGCGGCGTCACGGAGGACGACGCCGAGCTCGTCCACCGACCGCGGCTGTGCGATGGCCGCCGGACGGGCCTGCTGGTTGCCGGCCCAGTTCACCCAGGCCGCGCCCGTCGTGCGACTCCCACCGGGGCCCACCCCGCTCATCCGAACGTCGCCGACTCGCCGCGGTACGTCGGGACCCGGCCCACCACCTCGCCCGCCGAGACCAGGTGCAGCTCGTCGAAGCGCTCGCACAGCTCGCCGGCCTTGGCGTGCCGGAACCACACACGGTCGCCGAGCTCGAGCCGGTCGGCGGCGCGGCCGCGAAGCGGTGTCTGCACCTCGCCCGCACCCTCGGTGCGCAGCAGCCGCAGCCCGCGCGGTGCGAGGACGGACGGGACGCGCGACCACCCGGGCGGGCCGGAGGCGATGTAGCCACCGCCGAACACCGTGACGAGGCCCGGGCCGGGTCGGCGCACCACCGGAAGCGCGAACGCTGCCGCCGCACGCGGGCGGAAACCGCGGTACCCGTCGAAGAGGGCGGGGCCGTAGAGCCCTGAGCCAGCCGCGAGCTCCGTCAGCGCGGGGTCGCGGCCGGTGATGTGCAGGCTGCCGGTGCCGCCCCCGTTGACGAACTCGAGCGGGGAGACCTCGCGCACGGCCTCGACCACCTCGCCCCTCCGCACCAGCAGCTCGGCGGCCGAGCGGGCCTTGAGCAGCCGCACCGCCGGCGAGGAGTCCGGCAGCCCGGCGATCTGGGCGTCGTAGAACATGAGCCCGACGACCAGCAGCCCGGCGTCCCGCGCGGCCCTGGCGAGCGTCACCGCCGCGTATGCCGTGTGGGCCGGCGAGCGCCGCACCCCGAGGTGCAGCGGGCCCACGCGCAGCGAGGCGTCGATGTCGAGGGCCACCCGCAGGGGGTGCGGACTCTCGAGCCCCGCGCGGACCGAGGCGAGCAGCCGGACGTGCTCGGCGCTGTCGATGGCGAGGGTGATCTCGGCGGCTGCGCGGCTGTTGCCCGCCAGCGCCCCGATCGCCTCCCGGTCGACGCTGGGGTACGCGACGAAGATGTCCTCGATGCCTTCTGCCGCCAGCCAGAGTGCCTCGCGCAGGGAGTAGGCCATCACCCCCCAGAAGCCGGGGCGGGCGAGAACGCGCTCGAGCAGGGCCCGGCACCGCACGGACTTCGAGGCCACCCTGAGGGGCAGGCCCCGGGCACGGCGCTCGAGGTCGGCGGCGTTCGCGTCGAACGCGTCGAGGTCGACGATCGCCAAGGGCGCGGCCAGGTCCGCGGTCGCGCGGTCCCAGCTGCCGGTCACGAGCCGACTGTACCCAGCGGCACACCTGGGTGTTGGCGGGGATGTCATC
>Ga0247820_10001091_pt1 | contig 15266 bp, 14 predicted proteins | sample 13C_Glucose_Day1_2_FD_192480 | JGI IMG/M metagenome (GOLD analysis project Ga0247820, IMG submission 192480) | Soil microbial communities from agricultural site in Penn Yan, New York, United States - 13C_Glucose_Day14 | ecosystem: Environmental > Terrestrial > Soil > Agricultural land | place...
GTACTTCAGGCCGCCGCCGGACGTGCCTCCCGTGGTGCTGCCGCCGCCCGAGGTCGGACCGGAGCTGGTGCTCGGCGCCTGACCGGCCGGGGAGGACTGCTGCGGCGGGGCCTGACCGGCACTGCCCTGGGTCTGGCTGGGCGCGCCGGTGACCGCACCGGCGCCCTGGGTCGCCCCGGGGGTCGTGGCGCCGGCGGACGGACTCGCCGTACCCGAAGTGGCGCCCTGGGTGGGCGAGGTGGAGGCGGACGGGGTCCGCTTCTCCTTCTGCCGCGCGCCGGACTCCTCCGGCAGCGGGGAACCGGGAAGCTCGTTGCGCGGGGCCTCGCCGGGCCCCGGCACGACCACGCGGTCGGCGTCCCGGACGGCGCCGCCGAGCAGCGAGCCGATGAGCATGCTCAGCCCGCACACCACGAAGGTGACGAGCGCGCCGCGCCGCAGGACGTACTGGCGCAGCTCCCAGATGTCGGCGCGCGGTCCGAGCCGGCGCCAGGCCCCGCCGGCGAGCCGGCCGTCCACGGAGTAGACCGGGGCGCCCGCGATGATCAGCGGCGACCAGGCGGCGAGGTAGATGATGTCCGGCGCCTCGTAGGCGGGGACGCTCTTCCAGCTGACGGTGACCAGCAGCGCCGCGGAGAGCGCCGCCCCGACGCCCGCGGCCACCCGCTGCCAGCAGCCGAGGACGGTCAGGACCCCGACGACGATCTGCGCGAAGGCGATGGCCAGCCCGGCGCCGATGGGGTGCTCCAGGGCGAACTGGCGCAGCGGCTCGGCGACTTCCCAGGGGTGCAGGGCGCGCAGCCACTTCACCATGGAGCCGCGCTCGCCGCCGTCGAAGTAGAGCGGGTCGCAGAGCTTGCTCATCCCGGCGTAGACGGAGATGCCGCCGAGGAAGACGCGCAGCGGGAGCAGGACGACGCCGAGGTTCATCCGGCGGCCGGGGTAGTACGCGTGCCGGGCCGGGTCCTCGCCGTGCCGCCTGCCGCGCCTGCCGGTGCCCTCGGACCGGTCGTCGTACCCGTCGTCGTACGCGGGGTCGTACGCCGGGTCGTGGTGACCGGCGTAGCCGGGTTCGTCGTCGGCGCTGCCGACGGTGCGCATCGGGGGCAGCAGGGGCCCGTCGGCGGGGCGGCGCTGGGCGCCGACGAACGGGGTGGGGATGGGCTGGGTGTCCGGGCCGTCGTCGGGGTCGTATCCGGTGCCGGGGTGCGGCATGACCTGGGTGGCCCAGGCGTCGCCGGGCCGCTCGTCGGCGTGCCGTACGCCTTCGTGCCGTACGGCCTGGAGCAGCCGGTGGGCGCCGGTGTCGTCGGGCGCGGACCTGCCGGTCCAGACGACCGGCCGGCGGCGGGCGGTCTGGCCGGGCGTGCCCACGGTGGTGACCACCGGGATGCGGGCGGTGTCCTCGGCGGCACTCGGGTGCCGTGCGATCCGCGGCGAGTGGGCGCGCCGCGCCGAGGCGCCCAGCTGTACGCGGAAGCTGGCGTGATTGACGATGATCTGCGCCGGATCGCTCGGCACCTTCACCATGCTCAGCGCGGGAGCGTCGTCGAGTCCCGACGAGCGGTCCCCCGTGGGTGTGCGGGGTGTTCTGGTGTCCACACTCATCTAACCGAGTGACAAGGCGTTAGGACACTGCCTTGACCCGCCGGAAGTGTCCGGACCGCGTCAAGCCGGTCCGGACCACCCGGAACTCCCCGTGCGGGTGACCGCGGGGAACGCGCGTTCACCCCCGCGGCTGGGCGAGGGTCACGCCCGGCGGCGCGCCGCCTCGTACAGCACGATGCCCGCCGCCACACCGGCGTTCAGCGACTCGGTGCCGCCCGGCATCGGGATCCGCACCCGGTGGTCGCAGGTCTCGCCGACCAGCCGGGAGAGTCCCTTGCCCTCACTGCCCACGACGATGACGACGGGCCCGTCCAGGGCGGCCAGCGAGCCCAGCTCGGCCTCCCCGTCCGCGGCGAGGCCGACGACGGTGACGCCGGCCTTCTTGTACGCCTCCAGCGCGCGCGTCAGATTGGTGGCGCGGGCGACGGGCGTACGGGCCGCCGCGCCGGCGGACGTCTTCCAGGCGCCGGCGGTCATCCCGGCGGCCCGCCGCTCGGGCACGACGACGCCGTGGCCGCCGAACGCGGAGACGGACCGGACGACGGCGCCGAGGTTGCGCGGGTCGGTGACGCCGTCGAGGGCGACGATCAGCGGGTCCTGGCCCTCGTCGTGCGCGGCGGCGACGAGGTCCTCGGGGTGCGCGTACTCGTACGGCGGTACCTGGAGCACCAGACCCTGGTGGTTCAGGCCGTTCGTCATGCGGTCGAGTTCGGGGCGCGGCGCCTCCATGAGGTTGATGCCGCCGCGCTCGGCCGCGAGCTGGAGCGCCTCGCGCACCCGCTCGTCGTTGTCGATGAACTGCTGGACGTAGAGCGTGGACGCGGGCACGCCCTCGCGCAGCGCCTCGACGACCGAGTTGCGGCCGACGACGAGCTCGGAGGCCGAGCGGCCCCCGCCGCGCCGCTGCTGCGGGCGGCCGCCCTGGGCGCGGCGCACCTTCGCCTGCGCGGCGCGCTGCTTGGCGTGCCCCTTGCGCATCTCGGCGGGCGGCGTCGGCCCCTTGCCTTCCAGGCCCCGGCGCCGCTGGCCGCCGCTGCCGACCTGCGCGCCCTTCTTGCCGGACATGCGGCGGTTGTTCGCGGCCATGAGGTATCCGTCTCCGTGAAGTCGTGGGTGGTGCGTGTGTGCGTACGTCTGTGAAGTGTGCCGCCCGGAGGCCCGGACGGCACAGTCGATCTTCGTCGCCGGGGCCCCGCGGCCCCGGATCTCAGCGCGGGCCGAGGCTCCAGCGCGGCCCCTGCGGGCCGTCCTCGATCACCAGGCCGGACTGGTTGAGCTGGTCGCGGATGGCGTCCGCGGTGGGCCAGTCCTTGCGCGCCCGGGCGGCCTCGCGCTGGTCGAGGACCATCCGGACGAGGGTGTCGACGGCGCCGTGGAGGTCCTGGCCGCGGTCGCTCTCGCCGGCCCAGTGCGGGTCCAGCGGGTCGAGGCCGAGCACGCCGAGCATGGCGCGGACCTCGGCGAGACGGGCGACCGCCTCCTCCTTGTCGTCGGCGGCCAGCGCGCTGTTGCCCTGCCGGACGGTGGTGTGCACGACGGCGAGCGCCTGCGGGACGCCCATGTCGTCGTCCATCGCCTCGGCGAACGCGGGCGGCACCTCGGCGGCGGGTTCGACGACGCCCCCGGCCTTCTCCACCACGCGCTGCACGAAGCCCTCGATCCGCGCGAACGCGGACTCGGCCTCGCGCAGGGCCTCCTCGCTGTACTCGATCATCGACCGGTAGTGCGGGGTGCCGAGGTAGTAGCGCAGCACGACGGGCCGCCAGTGCTTGACCATCTCGGAGACCAGGACGCTGTTGCCGAGCGACTTCGACATCTTCTCGCCGGCCATGGTGACCCAGGCGTTGTGCACCCAGTACCGGGCGAACTCGTCGCCGTAGGCCTTGGCCTGGGCGATCTCGTTCTCGTGGTGCGGGAAGATCAGGTCGAGGCCGCCGCCGTGGATGTCGAAGGCGCTGCCGAGGTACTTGTGCGCCATCGCCGAGCACTCCAGGTGCCAGCCGGGGCGCCCGCGGCCCCACGGCGTCTCCCAGCTCGGCTCGCCGGGCTTGGCCGCCTTCCACATGGCGAAGTCGCGCGGGTCCCGCTTGCCGGTCTCGCCCTCGCCGGACGGCTGGAGCAGGTTGTCGAGCTCCTGGTTGGACAGCTCCAGGTACTCCGGGAACGAGGCGACGGCGAAGTACACGTTGCCGTCGGCCTCGTAGGCGTGCCCGCGCTCGATGAGGCCGCGCATCATCTCGACCATCTCGGTGATGTGGCCGGTGGCGCGCGGCTCGTAGGTGGGCGGCAGGCAGCCGAGGGCGTCGTAGCCGTTGGTGAAGGCGCGCTCGTTCTCGAAGCCGATGGACCACCAGGGGCGGCCCTGTTCGGCGGACTTGGCGATGATCTTGTCGTCGATGTCGGTGACGTTGCGGATGAACGTCACCGCCAGGCCGCGGTACTCGAACCAGCGGCGCATGATGTCGAAGTTCAGGCCGGACCGGATGTGCCCGATGTGGGGCGCGGCCTGCACGGTGGCACCACACAGGTAGATCGAGACGCAACCCGGCTGGAGCGGGGTGAAGTCACGGATCTGCCGGGCGCTGGTGTCGTACAGGCGAATAGTCACGACACCAGGGTAGTGGGCGCGGGGCGGTGCGCGGTGCCCGCCGCTCCATCGGGGGCGATCGCCCCGCGCGGGCCGGCCGGGGGCCCGCGCGGCCGCGCGGCGGAGCCGTGTACCGGCACGGCTCCGCGCGCTCCCGTACGGGGGCGCTCACCCCTCGGCGACCACCAGCGCGGTGGCCACCGCCATGAGTCCCTCGTCCCTGCCGGGGAAGCCCAGGCCGTCGGTCGTCGCGCCGGAGACCGAGACCGGGGCGCCCGCCGCCTCCGAGAGGAGCTTCTGGGCCTCCTCCCGCCGCCTGCCGATCTTCGGGCGGGGGCCGACCACCTGTACGGCGACGTTGCCGATCCGGAAGCCGGCCTGCCGGACGATGCGCGCGGCCTCGGTGAGCAGGGTGACGCCCGACGCGCCGGACCACTCGGGGCGGCCGGTGCCGAAGTGCTGTCCCAGGTCGCCGAGGCCGGCGGCGGAGAAGAGGGCGTTGCAGGCGGCGTGGGCGACGACGTCCGCGTCGGAGTGGCCGGCCAGGCCGGGGCCCTCGCCCTCCCACTTCAGGCCGGCGCACCACAGCTCCCGGCCTTCCTCGAAGGCGTGGATGTCGGTGCCGATGCCTACGCGGGGCAGGGGGTACGGCTCAGAAGCCATCGTTGAGCCTCCTGCGGGCCAGGACCGCCTCGGCGAGGACCAGGTCGAGCGGGCGGGTGACCTTGAAGGCCTCCTCGTGCCCGGGGACCGTGACGACGGTGAGTCCGAGCTGTTCGACCATGCTCGCGTCGTCGGTGACGTCGTCCTTCACCGTCTCGTGCGCGCGCACGAGGGCGGCCCGGTCGAAGCCCTGCGGGGTCTGCACCGCCCGCAGCAGCGACCGGTCGGGGGTGGCGACCACGGGCTCCGGCTCGTCCGGGCCGGCGGGCGCGACCTGCTTGACGGTGTCGGCGAGCGGCAGCGCGGGCACGACGGCGGGCGCGCCGTCGCGTACGGCCTCGATGACCGCGTCGACGGTGTCGACCGGGACCAGCGGGCGGGCCGCGTCGTGCACCAGGACGATGTCGTAGCCGGGCGGCAGCGCGTCCAGGCCGAGCTTCACGGACTCCTGGCGGCTCTCACCCCCGGGGACCACCAGGAAGTCGGTGCGGTCGGGCAGCGCGTGCGATTCGAGCAGCGACTTCACCTCGGCGGCGCCGTCGGGCGGGGCCACGACGACGACCAGGGAGACGGCGCGGGAATCGGCCATCGCGCGGACGGCGTGGATGAGCATGGGCGTGCCGCCCAGCGCGCGGAGCGCCTTGGGGGCGCCCGGTCCGAGGCGGACACCCCGGCCGGCGGCCGGGATCACGGCAGCCGTGCGGACGGTCGTACGGCCGGGCGCGGGGCTCGGCGACGGCGGGGGGAGCGGATCGGCAGACATCGGTTCCTGTCAGGTTTGTGTGCTCGGCCTACGTGGGTATGGCCTGGGCGTACCCCCTGCTCCCGGAGCGGGGGCAGTGCCGGGCGTTCCGCCTCGACCAGCCCCTTCCGTGATTCTGGTCGAGTCGACCGCCCGGGCCCGGCACGCCAGGGGTGGGGACGTGAGTGATGACACATTCCCCGGTGTGACGCAAGTGCAGCGTACGAAAGGCGTGCGGGTATCCGCGGGTACGAACATGCCGCAGCGCCCGGCGACGTCCTTGACGTCATCGGGCACCGCGGCATTTCGATGCACTGAGGAGGAGTTCCCGAGCCCTCGGGTTCTCCAGCCCCTAGGACCGGCAGGTCTCAGGAGGCGAGAACCTCGTCGAGCAGGGCCTCGGCCTTGTCCTCGTTGGTGTTCTCCGCGAGGGCGAGCTCGCTGACCAGGATCTGACGCGCCTTGGCGAGCATGCGCTTCTCACCGGCGGAGAGTCCGCGCTCACGCTCACGACGCCACAGGTCACGCACGACTTCCGCGACCTTGATGACATCGCCCGAGGCGAGCTTCTCGAGATTTGCCTTGTAACGACGGGACCAGTTCGTGGGCTCCTCCGCGTACGGTGCGCGCAGCACCTCGAAGACCCGGTCCAGCCCGTCCTGACCGACCACATCACGTACGCCGACGAACTCCGCATTGTCCGCTGGCACACGTACCGTCAGGTCACCCTGGGCGACCTTCAGCACCAAGTAGGTCTTGTCCACGCCTTTGATCTGGCGAGTTTCGATTGCCTCGATCAGCGCGGCCCCGTGATGGGGATAGACCACGGTGTCGCCAACCTTGAACGTCATGTGACAGGTACCCCTTCCGTGGCTATCCAGGGTAACACGGATACGGCGTCTTCTGAATGGCGTTTTCGCAGGTCAGGGCCATTCTCGGGGCTTGACAACAGCAACAGGAACGTGCTGCGGACGCCTAGCGGAAGCAGGTATTCGCAGGTCGGAGCGGCTCTCCGGGGCGAGCGAAACGCGTACGTTACACGCATCCGGAGCCCCCCACGAACGGTCGAACATCCCCAAATGTCCGGTTCCAAGTGCTCGAGTTCCGCTACTCCGTTCGGTGCGGCGACCCGGGTTCCGGCCGATTCCGGAATTGATCACACGGTGTGAGGATGAGCGGCGGGGTGATCAATATCGGAGCGCCCCGCTCATTCCTTCACGGGAAATACGCGATCACTATGGGAATGGCGTGGGAGTACGGCACCTAAGTGACCCAAGTGACTGGTGAGTCACTTGTGACTCATGAGGCCGGGAGGCTTCTGCCGCGACTCCTGTGCGACTCCCACCGACCCCGGGGAGGGAGTGACGCGCGGCCGGCGCAGGCCTTCCCGGGGGAACCACCGGCGTTCTGGGGAGGGTCGGGTGCGGCAGCGCGGGAACGGCTCGGTAACCTGAGGCCGCTGACAGACACTTAAGGCGGCTTTATCCGGGTCGCCCAACGCTCGAGTCAAGGAGTTGCCGCCGCCGTGAGCAGCAGCCTTCGACGCGGCGCCCTCGCCGCCGCCGCCATCGCGTTCTCGCTCGCCTCGCTCTCCGCGTGCGCGGCCGGCAACAACGCCCAGACCCTGCAGATCCAGCCGGACAACGCGGCGACCACCGTCGGGGACATCAAGGTCCAGAACGCCGTGGTCATCACCCAGCCCGACCTGGAGTCGACGGGCCCGGCGGTGGTCTCGGCCACGCTGTTCAACGAGGGCCGCACCGACCAGACGCTGGAGTCGGTCACCATCCCCGGCACCGGCAAGTCCGCCGAGCTCAAGCCCGCGGAGGGCGGCAGCCTCACCGTCCCGGCCGGCGGCTCGCTGATCCTCGGCGGCGAGGGCAACGCCGCCGCCGTACTGCCCAGCAGCCGTGAGGCCGTCCAGGACGGCAACGCGCAGAAGGTCACCTTCACCTTCAGCGAGACCGGTGACGTGAGCCTGCGCGCGTTCGTCTACCCGGCCGAGCGCTTCTTCGAGAAGTGGGGCCCGAGCGACGTTCCGTCCGCGCCGGGCGCGGAGCAGTCGGCGGAGCCGTCCGAGGAGCCGTCGGAGGAGAGCTCCGAGGAGCCGGCCGCCGGCACCTCGGAGGACGCCACCCCCGGCGACTCCACGGAGACCCCGTCCGACGCGTCCTCCGCCAGCGCCTCCGCCAACGACTGACGCAGACACAGCCGAAGGGCGGGACCCCTGAGGGGTCCCGCCCTTCGGCACGCCCGGCAGCGCGATCACCCGCCGCCCGGCCCTCGCACGGGCCCACGCCGGCCTACGGCTCGAACTTGTACCCCAGCCCCCGCACCGTCACCAGATACCGCGGCGCCCCCGGATCCGGCTCGATCTTCGCCCGAAGCCGCTTCACATGGACGTCGAGCGTCTTGGTGTCACCGACGTAGTCCGCCCCCCACACCCGGTCGATGAGCTGCATCCGGGTCAGCACCCGCCCGGCGTTCCGCAGCAGCATCTCCAGCAGGTCGAACTCCTTCAGCGGCAGGTCGACCTTGGTGCCGCCCACGGTGACCACGTGCCGGTCGACGTCCATCCGCACCGGCCCGGCCTCGAGAGCCGCCGGAGCGACCTCCTCCGGCTCCCCGCGCCGCCGCAGCACCGCGCGGATACGGGCGACCAGCTCCCGCGAGGAGAACGGCTTGGTGACGTAGTCGTCGGCCCCTATCTCCAGGCCCACCACCTTGTCGATCTCGCTGTCCTTGGCGGTCACCATGATGACGGGGACATTGGAACGGCCGCGCAGCTGGCGGCAGACCTCGGTGCCCGGCAGCCCGGGCAGCATCAGGTCGAGGAGGACGAGGTCGGCGCCGTTGCGCTCGAACTCGTCGAGTCCGTCGGGCCCGGTGGTCGCGACCGCGACCTCGAAGCCCTCCTTGCGGAGCATGTACGACAGGGCGTCGGAGAAGGACTCCTCGTCCTCGACGACGAGCACTCGGGTCACGGAAGGACCTCCGGGGAGGGAATTTCGTACGCGGATGAATCGGAAGAGTGGGGGGATGAGTGGGACGCCCGTGCGGCCTCTCCGTCGAAGCCTCGGGTGTCGTCCCCGTGGGACAGGTCGTCCCCGTGGGACATCTGGGGGGTGCGGTCGCGGGCCGCACGGGCCTCCGGCAGCCGCAGGGTGAAGGTGGATCCCTGGCCCTCGGCGCTCCACACCGTGACCTCCCCGCCGTGCGAGGCGGCCACGTGCTTCACGATCGCGAGGCCCAGCCCCGTACCGCCGGTGGCACGGGAGCGGGCCGGGTCGACCCGGTAGAAGCGCTCGAAGACGCGCTCCTTGTCCTTCTCGGAGATGCCGATGCCCTGGTCGGTCACCGCGATCTCGATGAGGTCCCCGCCGGGCTGGGCGACCGTACGGGCCGCGATGCCCACGCGGGTGCGGGCGGGTGAGTAGTTGACCGCGTTCTCGACGAGGTTGCCGAGCGCGGCGGCGAGCTGGCCGCGGTTGCCCCAGACGCGCAGGTCGGCTGCGCCTCCCGCGGCCATGGTGATCTCCTTGGTGCCCGCCTGGTGCCGGCAGCGGTCGATGGCCTCGGCGACCAGTTCGTCGACGCGGACCGGCTCGGCGTCCTCCAGCGGGTCGTCGTTCTGGACCCGGGAGAGGTCGATGAGCTCCTGCACCAGGTTCGTCAGCCGGGTCGCCTCGATCTGCATACGGCCGGCGAAGCGTTCCACCGCCTCGGGGTCGTCGGAGGCGTCCATCACGGCCTCGGAGAGCAGGGAGAGCGCCCCGACGGGGGTCTTGAGCTCATGGCTGACGTTGGCGACGAAGTCGCGTCGTACGGCTTCTATGCGGCGGGCCTCGGTGAGGTCCTCGACGAGCAGCAGTACGAGCCGGGAGCCGAGCGGCGCCACCCGCGCGGACACCGCGAGGGCCTCGCCGCGTCCGGTCCCCCGGCGGGGCAGGTCCAGCTCGACCTGCCGTATCTCACCGTCGCGCCGGGTGTCGCGGGCCATCTGCATCATGGGTTCCACCGCGAGCTTGCCGCCCCGGACCAGTCCGAGCGCGTACGCGGCGGAGCTGGCCTTGACCACGCCGTCGGCCTCGTCGAGGACGACGGCGGACGAGCGCAGCACGGACAGCACGGTGTCCACACCCGGCGGGAGCACCGGGTCCGTGTGCAGGGAGGTGCGCGTGGGGCGCCGCTGTTCGCGCTCGCTGACGCGGAACGCCAGCATGGCGATGACGCCGGTGAGCACTCCGGCGATCGCTGCCACTGCGGCGACCGCCGCGTTCACGTCCATGCGTCCAGGTTAGGCATGGCGCGGGCGGTGCCCACAGCCGTCGGAGTGCGAGCTCGAACACTCGTCGCCCAGAGTTCACCTTGGAGCCAGGGATGGTTCATTTGGGGTGACGGAACCCGACGCGTACGGGTCGCACCGTGGGAGCGTGGGGAGGAGCCCAGGCCCCTGAAGCCCAGAGACGCACGAGATGAGGAACCCTGATGCGTGACGCGTACCACGAGGAACTTGATTCGATCGGCGACGGTCTGGTGGAGATGGCCCGACTGGTCGGGTCGGCGATCGGACGCGCCACGACCGCGATCCTGGACGCGGACCTGAAGCTGGCGGAGAGCGTCATCGAGGCCGACCAGAGGGTCGACGAACTCCAGCACGACCTGGAGGCGCGGGCCATCGCCCTGCTGGCCCGCCAGCAGCCGGTGGCGACCGACCTGCGGATAGTGGTCACCTCGCTGCGGATGTCGGCCGACCTGGAGCGCTCGGGCGACCTGGCCCAGCACGTCGCCAAGCTGACCCGGCTGCGCTACCCGGAGCGCGCGGTCCCGCACGACCTGCACGCCACCATCCTGGAGATGGGCCAGCTCGCGCAGCGCCTGATGGCGAAGGCCGCGGAGGTGATCACCACCAAGGACGTCGACCTGGCGCTCCAGCTGGAGCAGGACGACGACGCGATGGACCTGCTGCACCGCACGCTGTTCCAGCACCTGATGGACGACCGCTGGAAGCACGGCATCGAGACGGCCGTCGACGTCACCCTCCTGGGCCGCTACTACGAGCGCTTCGCCGACCACGCGGTCTCGGTCGCCAAGCGGGTGGTGTACCTGGTCACCGGCGAGCACGCGGACGAGATCCAGTCGGACCTGCAGGCGGTGCCGGGCGTCGAGGGAGCCTGAGGCGCGGCGCGGCGCGGGCGGGCGTGCGGATGAACGACGGGCGTGCACACGTCCGACAGACGTGCGCGCCTCCGCCCCCGGCCCGCGCGAGCCTCGATGCGCCGTTGATGCGCCGTTGATGCGTCCGGCCGGGCGGGCGTCCAATGGGGGCAGGTGTGCACTGGCGCCACCCCGAGGAGGGACCCATGGCCGAATCCCCCAGCACGACGCCCGACCCCACGCAGGAGCGCGAGACCGAGCAGCCCGCCGAGGTCAGGAACCTCACCCTGATCGCCGCCTGCGGCTGCGGCTCGGGCTGCGGCTGCGGCTGCCAGTCGGGCAACCCCTGCCAGTGCGGCTGACGCCGTACCCGCACCCGGCCGGGCGCGAGAACGCCGAAGGCCCCGCCGGCACCTGACTGCCGGCGGGGCCTTCGCCGTTCCGGGCGGAGGGTGACGGGGGCGCCTCAGACGGCGCTGGAGGCGCCGGCCTCCGCGGGCCGCTCCACCGCGCTTCGGTCCTTCTCCTCACCGCCTCCGGCCTTCTCCTCCCCGCCCGCCGGCAGCCCCCGCATCAGCAGCGCGTACCCGAGGCCGGCCACCGTGCCGATGACGGCGCACAGCCCCCACAGCCACACGGACCCGAACCGGTCGATGACGAACCCCGCCATCAGGGGCGCGACCAGCGCGGCCACGGCCCAGGACATGGTGTACATGCCCTGGTAGCGCCCGCGTCCGTGCACCGGGGAGAGCCGTACGACGAGGCCGGTCTGGGTCGGCGCGTTGACGATCTCGGCGAGGGTCCACACGCACACGGTGAGGGCGAAGACGCCGACCGACCCGGCGAAGGCGGTGAGGCCGAGGCCGTACCCGGCGAGCAGCGCCGAGATCACCAGCAGCCGCCCGGGGTCCCGGTGCTCGATGAACCGGGTGACCGGGATCTGCAGCACGACGATGAGGACGCCGTTGACGGCGATGGCCATGCCGTAGTCGGCGGGCGTGAACCCGGCCTCCCCCATCGCGATGGGCAGTCCGACGGACGCCTGCTGGAAGATCAGCGCGATGAGGAACGACAGCCCGACGACCCCCATGAACCGCCCGTCCCGCAGCACGGTCGTCAGCCTCACGCCGGCCTCCCGCGCGGCGGCCTCCGCGCTCCGCACCGGCTTCGACTCGGGCAGCTTCAGGAAGACGACGACGGCGCACACCAGCGTCATCACGGCCTCGATGAGGAATCCGGCGAGATAGCTGTACTCGGCGATGAAGCCCGCGGCCATGGAGGAGACGGCGAAACCGAGGTTGATGGCCCAGTAGTTGAGGGAGAAGGCGCGGATACGGTCCTCGGGCCGCACGATGTCCGCCATCATCGCCTGCACCGCGGGCCGGGAGGCGTTGGAGGCCATGCCGACGAGGAAGGCGACGCCGGCGATGGCGAGCGGGTCGCGCACGAACCCGAGGGCGGCCACGGACAGGGCCGTGGCGACCTGCGCCACGAGCAGCGTGGGCCGCCGTCCGAGCCGGTCGGTCATCACTCCCGCGCCCAGCGAGGAGATCACCCCGCCGAGCCCGTGCAGGGCGGCGACGAGACCGGCGTACGTGGCGGAGTACCCGCGGTCGAGGGTCAGATAGAGCGCCATGAAGGTGGCGACGAAGGCACCGAGCCGGTTGACGAGGGTGCTGGTCCACAGCCACCAGAAGGCCGGCGGCAGCCCGGAGACGGTCTCCCGGACAGCGCGCCTCGCACGGACGACGGACGACATGGAAGGACCCCCCGGATGTAAGCGGCCAAGACGGCATGCACAACTTACGAAGCGGGGGAGCCGGAGGGCCACTCGATTAACAGATCCCGTCAACCGTCCGCCCAGCGGGCAGGGCGCGCGGGCCGTGCGGCGCGTCGATTACGCTCGGGCTCATGGCCGACGCACCGTACAAGCTGATCCTCCTCCGCCACGGCGAGAGCGAGTGGAACGAGAAGAACCTGTTCACCGGCTGGGTGGACGTCAACCTCACCGCGAAGGGCGAGAAGGAGGCGACGCGCGGCGGCGAGCTGCTCAAGGACGCCGGCCTGCTGCCCGACGTGCTCCACACCTCCCTCCAGAAGCGCGCGATCCGCACCGCGCAGCTCGCGCTGGAGGCCGCCGACCGCCTGTGGATCCCGGTGAACCGCAGCTGGCGCCTGAACGAGCGTCACTACGGCGCCCTGCAGGGCAAGGACAAGGCGCAGACCCTCGCGGAGTTCGGCGAGGAGCAGTTCATGCTGTGGCGCCGCTCCTACGACACCCCGCCGCCCCCGCTCGCCAACGACGCCGAGTACTCCCAGTTCTCCGACCCGCGCTACGCGACCCTCCCGCCGGAGGTGCGCCCGCAGACGGAGTGCCTGAAGGACGTCGTCGTCCGGATGCTCCCGTACTGGTTCGACTCGATCGTCCCGGACCTGCTCACCGGCCGCACGGTCCTCGTCGCCGCCCACGGCAACAGCCTGCGCGCGCTGGTCAAGCACCTGGACGGCATCTCGGACGCCGACATCGCGGGCCTGAACATCCCCACGGGCATCCCCCTGTACTACGAACTCGACGCGGACTTCTCCCCGGTCACCCCGGGCGGCAAGTACCTCGACCCGGAGGCCGCCGCGGCAGCGATCGAGGCGGTCAAGAACCAGGGCAAGAAGAAGTAGGGCCCACGAGTAAGCCCCCTGCCTGCGGGTTCTCCGCCGGGAGGGGGCTTTTCGCTGTCTCCGGGTCGTCTCCGGGCGGCTCCGGCGCCGAAGGGACCTGAGGGGCCTGAGGGACCCCTGAAGAGGTTGCCTGAACGACGATGAGTTCCAGCACGGTTCCAGGTCTTCAGGTACATCCACCTTCCGCGCGCGAACTTGGAGGCACCTTGAAGCTCTTGCTTACGTCAGGCGGCGTCACGAACCCGAGCATCCACTCGGCACTCGTGGAGCTTCTCGGCAAGCCGATCGGCGAGTGCCACGCCCTCTGCGTCCCGACGGCACAGTGGGGCCATCCGATGTGTGGTCCGACATCGGTGCGGGGCTTCGCGGCCGCCGAGCCCAGGTGGCAGCACTTGTCGGGCCTGGGCTGGGCGTCGCTCGGTGTCCTCGAGCTCACCGCACTGCCCACCATCGGCGCCGAGCGATACGTCCCCTGGATCCGGGAGGCCGACGTGCTCCTGGTCGACGGCGGCGACGCGACCTATCTGTGCCACTGGATGCGGGAGTCCGGGCTGGCCGATCTGCTGCCTTCGCTGCCCGACACGGTCTGGGTGGGAGTGAGTGCCGGAAGCATGGTGATGACACCCCGGATCGGAGCGTATTTCGTCGAGTGGCCGTCCGCACCGGACGACCGCACCCTGGGAGTCGTCGACTTCTCGATCTTCCCGCACCTGGACGCTTTCCCGCAGAACACCCTGGCTGACGCGGAGCGGTGGGCCGCCGACATCGGCGTCCCGGCCTACGCCATCGACGAACAGACGGCCATCAAGGTCGTCGACGGCTCCGTCGAAGTGGTTTCCGAAGGGCAATGGACGAAGTTCGGGTCATAGCCGCCCGGCATTCGAAGGCGTCCCGATGAGCGGAAGGCCGGGCCGTCTCCGGGCCGTCCGAGGCCGCTCAACAGTGGCCGACGACGACCAACGACGTCGCGATATCTACCGTTAACTCTCTTTTAGTTCCCCCGTGCTACCCAACGCACCGAAATACACCCGCCAGTTGATCCCCAACACCATGACGGGGGACACTACCCGGCGGAAGCGTGTTCCCGACCGAGTGGCACTCTCTTCAATACCCTCGCGTGCAGGCCATCAGGGGCCAATTGCCCGATGTTTACTGGGCAGTTGACCTCAGACTTTCATGATAGCGTCATTGCCCGGAGGGACAGTGCAACCTGAAAGGGAAATCGTGAACACGGAGAAGATCGCCGCTCGCCGCCTCTCGCTGGAAGAGGTGACGAAGCTCGGGGTGAAGGACAGGCTCTTCGTTTCCGCCGACACGGAAGAACTCAAACTTCCCGACTGCTACGTCCCTGCTTTTCTGACCAAGTCCGGTGGGGATTTCGAGGGCGGCTCGATCACGGCGAGGACCGTATTCCAGGAAGAGGTCTCCTGCCTTCCCGACGACGAGAACGAAGCCGGAATCTACCTGGCCGACGAGAACGGCCCGGTGACCATCGAGGTCCTCCAGTCCGCCGGTGTCGTGCTGGACCTGGCGCTCTTCGTCCCCGGTGGGGACAAGGGGGCCCTCTCGGCCCTTTACGCCGCGGCCCGGCAGGCGTTCGGCGCCGACGTCGTGCAGATCTGGCGCCAGGGCCTCAAGGAGGTCCCCGACGTGAAGGTCGACATCTTCGAGGAGCAGATTCCCCGCGGCCGCAAGGGGGGCGACAGCCCCAAGCGTGACCGTCGCGCGATCGACACCTACCCCACCCGTGCGGACTTCATCGAGTTCTCCGCGGGGTGGAAGCCGGTCGTCGAGATTCACAAGCCGGTTGTCGACGACACCCCGACCATCTGAGAC
>Ga0247820_10001094_pt1 | contig 15230 bp, 16 predicted proteins | sample 13C_Glucose_Day1_2_FD_192480 | JGI IMG/M metagenome (GOLD analysis project Ga0247820, IMG submission 192480) | Soil microbial communities from agricultural site in Penn Yan, New York, United States - 13C_Glucose_Day14 | ecosystem: Environmental > Terrestrial > Soil > Agricultural land | place...
GCGAACCGGTCGGTTCGTGCAACGAATTCTGCGGAGTGCTTGCCTTGCGGGCTTGAACGAAGCGGCTGACTTTTTCATGCAACTCAAGAGCAAGGCGACGAGTCGCCAAACGGGGGCTCGCGGCGGTCGACCAATCGAGCGCGCGTTTGCAAGGATGCGCGCGCGGCTCCAATTGCCAATCTCCCTCGCCGAAGTGGCTGCCCAAGCGCACCTGTCGCCCAGCCGGTTCCGCCACCTTTTGTGGCTCAAACGGGGGTGTCCTTTCGCGCCTATCCGCTGCGCCGCGCAGGCTCGACTCGACGGGCTCTCCTATGCAATGCAGCCACGGCTCAGCATCTCGGCGCTGAGCCTCCGTCCTATGGTGGCCCCACCGCTTTTCACCTAAGCTTCGCCCATTCGCCATCGCCATTGGCGGGTGCAATGCCTCTCGTTCCAACCGATGGAGTGACAAATGCTCAACTGCCTTGGAGAGGTTCTGCCCAGTGCCGCGCACCGCTTCGGCGACAAAGTGGCGCTTGCGATCGGTGATCGCACTTTCACCTTCCGCCGGTTGGACCAACTTTCGGGCACGCTCGCAGCCAGTCTGGCGAAGCTCGGCATCCGCCCGGGCGACCGGGTGACGCTCTATGCGCCCAATTCCTGGGAGTGGCTCGTCAGCTACTACGGCGCGCTCAAGACCGGTGCGGTCATCAATCCCATCAATGTGATGCTGACACCCGCCGAGGTCGCATTCGTGACGAAGGACTGTGGTGCCAAGGCCCTGATCGGAAGCCCTGAGAAGATCAAGCCGGCGCTCGATTCCGGCATCTCGGGTCTCGCGACGGTGGTGTTCGGCCGCGAGGCGATTGCGGGAACGACGGCCTTTGAGGAGTTGATCGCCCAGCCGGAGGAGTTCGAGGTCGTTCCAGTCAAGCCGGATGCACTCTCGACCATAGGCTACACGTCGGGGACAACGGGGCATCCGAAGGGGGCCATGCAGTCCCACCGCGCCGTCTTGCTGAACAGCGCGATGACCGCGCAGCTCCACCTCAAATCCGCCCTGGATACGGTCGTCACGGCGCTGCCTTGCCCGCATGTCTACGCCAATGTCGTGTTCAACGGGGCCATGCTCTATGGCCTGAAACTAGTCCTCCATTCGCGCTTCGAAGCGCTGGAGATACTGACAAGCATCGAGGCTCACAAGGCCACGATGTTCGAAGGCGTGCCGACCATGTACATGTACATGCTGGCGCATCCAGAACTGTCCCGGTTCGATCTTTCCTCGCTGACCCGCTGCACGGTCGGCGGGCAGACGATGCCCGTTACCAAGATGCAGGACGTCGAGAAGCGCTTCGGCTGTCCGCTGATCGAGCTTTGGGGAATGACCGAACTTGCTGGCCTCGGCACGACTTTCCCCTCAAACGGTCCTCACAAGCTCGGCTCCATCGGCCTCGCCCTGCCGCATGTCGAGGCCCGCATCGCCGCCGTGGACGATGCGTCGATGAGCATGCCGCGCGGCGAAGTCGGCGAGCTCATGATTCGCGGCCCGATCGTCATGCAGGGCTACTACGGAAACGACAAGGCAACCCGGGAAACGATCGAGGCGGACGGGTGGCTGCACACCGGCGATCTGGCGAGCATGGATGAGGATGGCGCCATTTTCATCGTCGACCGCAAGAAGGACATGATCAACACGAGCGGCCACAAGGTGTTCCCTGCTGAGATCGAGCGCGTCGTCGCACAGCATCCGAGCGTTGCCATGGTGGCCGTTGGCAGGCAGCCCGACGAGCTGAAGGGTGAGATCGCCAAGGCCTATATCGTCTTGAAGCCCGGCGCGACTCAGAACGCAGAAGCGATCCTGGCGCTGTGCCGTGATCAGCTGGCCGCCTACAAGGTGCCGCGCGCGGTTCAGTTCGTCGCCGATCTGCCAAAGACATCGACGGGCAAGATCATGCGCCGCGAACTCAAGACACTCGATGCATGAACCGAACCGAGCACACGGCACATCAGAGATTGGTCATCATTGCTTCACGCCGCGATTTGGCACACGAACTGTGTGGCTGAAGGGATTAGGTAATTAGGTTTGTAGAGACTCGATCCATGCGTTTCCACAAGCCAACACGCAAGCGAGGGGTCACGTGTAGGTCCGGGTCGGCGTCGGTGTAAAGCCGGGATCAGCAGGTGTTCGTAGGGCTGATCGAGCGGGATCCAGGGCGACGAGCACACGAGTAGGGGTGGCGTGGACTGGCGGGTGCTGCAGGGTTGCATGCGCTCTGACGCCTGAGTCAGGTGGCCCGTACCAGCGCGCTGGCTGCCCGCGGGCCTGCCCCGGCGGCGTGGGTCCGCTTGAACGCCCGGTTGTGCCCAGCGCGACTGACGCCAGTTCGTCGAGCGCTCGCGTCACAGCGGCCGACTCCTCCATGTTCGCCATGTGACCAGCGTGCGGCAACCGCAGCAGCGTCGCGCGCGGGATGCGCGTGGAGAGCGTATCGGCGATCGCGTCGTTGTAAGCATGGTCGCGGCCGCCATCGACGATGAGCGTCGGAACCGCGATCGACTCGAGCCGCTCGTGAACCGGTGGCGCGAGGTTGCCGGCCGGACTGCCGTGCAGCCAGTACCAGCCGTTGTAATCGGCGAGCATCGCGTCTAGCTCGTCGCGTACCGACGGAATCTCGCGTGCTGAGGAAAGGCGGGCATGGGCGCGCGCGCTGCGGGTCAGTGGCGTGCGCTACCGTGCGCCCAAAGAGTGCCGGGACACGTCGGTGACGATGGCGCTGCTCGCCGGTGCCAGCCCCGTGTGGGTTGCAGCGCAGCACGGGCACAGCGTGCAGGTGATGCTGCGCGACTACGCGAAGTGGATCCCGCAGGCTGATCGCGGGCGCAACCTCGCCGCGGTCAACCAGGCGATCGCACCCGATCACAAAAGGAAGGCCACTGCGTCATAGCGTCCGGCGCCCACGCACCCCTACGATTCCGCAAAAGATGCGCAGTAGGAGGGCGAGAGATGGGCGAAAACCCTTTTGAATCAATGAACTTACGCTGGCGGAAAGGGAGGGATTCGAACCCTCGATACAGGAAACCTGTATACCGGATTTCGAGTCCGGCGCATTCGACCACTCTGCCACCTTTCCGCTGTGGTCTCGCTCGTGCGAAGCCCGGAATTCTAGCGGATCAGGGCCGTAGCACGTCCGCGCCGCCAAGGTAGGGGCGCAGCGCGGCGGGCACGGCGACCGAGCCGTCTGCCTGCTGGCAGTTCTCGAGCACGGCCACGAGCGTGCGGCCCACGGCCAGGCCGGAGCCGTTGAGGGTGTGCACCAGTTCGGGCTTGCCCTGTGCATTGCGGAAACGCGCCTGCATGCGCCGGGCCTGGAACGCCTCGCAGTTGCTGCACGAACTGATCTCGCGGTAGGCCTGCTGGGCCGGCAGCCACACCTCGAGGTCGTACGTCTTGGCAACGCTGAAGCCGAGGTCGCCGGTGCTCAGTGCCACGACACGGTACGGCAGCTCCAGCTTGCGCAGCACCGCTTCCGCATGGCCGACCATCTCCTCCAGTGCCTCGTAGCTGCGGTCGGGGTGCACCACCTGCACCATCTCGACCTTGTCGAACTGGTGCTGGCGGATCATGCCGCGCGTGTCGCGCCCGGCGCTGCCCGCCTCGCTGCGAAAGCACGGGCTGTGCGCGGTGAGCTTCACCGGCAGCGCGGCGGCATCGAGGATGGCGTTGCGCACGGTGTTGGTGAGCGAGATTTCCGACGTAGAGATCAGGAACTGCTCGGCCTGCTCCTCGTCGCCTCCGCGCAGCACCCAGAACATGTCCTGCCGGAACTTCGGCAACTGCCCCGTGCCCTCGAGAATCTCGCGGTTGACGATGTAGGGCGTGTAGCACTCGGTGTAGCCGTGCTCGCCGGTCTGCACGTCGAGCATGAACTGCGCGAGCGCCCGGTGCAGCCGCGCCGCAGGCCCCCGCAGGAATGTGAAGCGCGAGCCCGAGAGCTTCACGCCGGTGTCGAACTCCAGGCCGAGCGGCGTGCCGACGTCGACGTGGTCGCGCACCGGGAAATCGAAGGTGCGCGGCTCGCCCCAACGGCGCAGCTCGACGTTCGCCTTCTCGTCCGCGCCCACGGGCACGCTCGGGTGCGGCAGGTTGGGCACGCCCATCAGCATCTCGCCGAGCTCGCGCTGGATCCGCTCCAGGTGCTGCGCGCCGGCCTCCAGCTCGCCGGCGATGCCGGCCACCTCGGCCATCGGCGCGCTCGCGTCCTCGCCCTTCGCCTTGTGCTGGCCGATCTGGCGCGACAGCGCATTGCGCCGCGCCTGCAGCTCCTCGGTGCGGGTCTGGATCTGCCTGCGCTCGCCTTCGAGCGCGGTGAATCGCGGCACATCGAGGAAATCCTGCGGGTGCTTGCGCGTCTCGAGCCGGGCGACGACGGCCGGAAGATCGCGGCGAAGATGGGAGATGTCGAGCATGTCGATCCTCGGGTCAGCCGACCTGGGCCATGGATTTGTCGCCCAGGCCCTTGGGCAACGGGAATTCGACCGTCTCCTGAACACCCGCCATGCGGCGCAGCGACACCACGCCCAACTCGCGCAGCCGGGCGATCACCTGCTGCACGAGCACGTCGGGGGCGGAGGCGCCGGCCGTGAGGCCGACCCGCACGCGACCCTCGAACCAGTGCGGATCGAGGTCGTCGGCGCTGTCCACCATGTGGCTCGGCGTGCCCAGGCGCTCGGCCAGCTCGCGCAGGCGGTTGCTGTTGGAGCTGGTGGGGCTGCCCACCACGATGACCACGTCCACCTGCGGGCTCAGCAGCTTGACGGCGTCCTGCCGGTTCTGCGTCGCGTAGCAGATGTCCTGCTTCTTCGGCTCGCGCACCTGCGGGAAGCGCCGCTTCACCGCCGCGAGGATCTCGGCCGCATCGTCCACCGACAGCGTGGTCTGCGTGACGACCGCGAGCTTGCCGCCTTGCGGGCGCACGCCCGCCACGTCGGCCACGTCTTCCACCAGGTAGATGCCCTCGCGCAGCTGGCCCATGGTGCCCTCCACCTCGGGATGCCCCTTGTGGCCGATCATCACGAACTCATAGCCTTCGCGCGCCAGCTTCGCCACTTCCACGTGCACCTTCGTGACCAGCGGGCACGTGGCATCGAACACCTGGAAGCCGCGCGCCGCGGCCTCCTCGCGCACCGCCTTGCTCACCCCGTGCGCGGAGAACACGAGCGTCGAGCCCGCCGGCACGTCGGCGAGGTCTTCGATGAAGATCGCGCCCTTGGCCTTCAGGTCGTTCACGACGTAGGTGTTGTGCACGATCTCGTGGCGCACGTAGATGGGCGCGCCGAACTTCGCGAGCGCACGCTCCACGATCTCGATGGCGCGGTCGACGCCGGCGCAGAAGCCGCGCGGTTCGGCCAGGAGGACTTCGTTGGGCATGCCGGTGCTCTCAGAGCACGCCGATGACCTGGACCTCGAAGGTCACGGGCGCGCCGGCGAGCGGGTGGTTGAAGTCGAACAGGAGCCAGTCGGCGCCCGCCTCGCGCACGACGCCGGCATAGCCGCCCAGCCCGTCAGGCGTGGGAAAGCGCACGACGTCGCCCACCTGGTAGGTGGCGTCCGGCTCGCCCATTTCGTGCAGCAGCGACAGCTTCACGCGCTGCAGCAGCTCGGGGCTGCGCTGGCCGAACGCCTCGCCGGCGGGCACCTCGAAGCGCTCGTGCGCGCCTTCGCGCAGCCCGACCAGTCGCGCCTGGATGGCCGGCGACAGGTCGCCCGTGCCGAGCGACAGCGTGGCCGGCGGGCCGCCGAATGTGCTGACGATGTCCGTGCCGTCGGGGCCGGACAGGCGGTAGTGCAGGGTCAGGAAGGACCCCGGCTGGATCGCGGTCAAGGGAGCTTTCAGCGAATAGACTTGGGCGCGATTTTACCGGCCGACCCGCTCTCGATGACCTTGAAGGACTTGCCCGCCGACGCGCGCCCGCGCGAGAAGCTGCTTGCGCGCGGACCCGGCGCCCTCGCCGATGCCGAACTGCTCGCGCTGCTGCTGCGCACCGGGCTGCCCGGCCAGGGCGTGCTGGTGCTCGCGCAGAACGTGCTGGACCTGTGCGGCGGCCTCGCGGGGCTGCTCCATGCCGAGCCCGCGGCGCTCGCACGCGTGCGCGGCCTGGGCCCGGCCAAGCGCGCGGAGCTCGCCGCGGTGCTGGAGATCGCGCGCCGCGCGCTGCTGCAGCAGCTCGAAGCGCGGCCGGTGCTCGCGGCGATGGCGCAGGTGAAGGACTACGTGTCGCTGCAGCTGCGCAACCTTCCGCACGAGATGTTCGCGGTGCTGTTCCTGGACAGCCAGCACCGGCTGATCCGGCTCGAGGAGATGTTCCGCGGCACGCTCACGCAGACGAGCGTCTACCCGCGCGAAGTCGTGAAGCGGGCCTTGGAGCTGCACGCCGGCGCGGTGATCCTCGCCCACAACCACCCTTCCGGCATGACCGAGCCCTCGCGCGCCGACCAGGTGCTCACGGAGCGGCTGAAGGCGGCGCTGCAGCTCGTGGACGTGCGCGTGCTCGATCACCTCGTCGTCGCCGGGCCGTGCGTGACATCGTTCGCGGAGCGAGGGTTGCTGTGAGCCGCGCGCCGCAGACCCTGAAGGATCTCGCGGCGCTGAAGGACGCGCTGGAGCGCAGCCGCCAGGCCGCCGCGGCCGAGCAGGCGCGCCAGCTCGAGCAGGCGCAGCGCGAGCGCCGCGAGGCGCGCCTCTTCGAGAACGCGGTCGGGCCCGTGCATCGACTGAAGGCGCACGGGCGCGCCGACGTGCGCCGGCCCCGGCCGCCGCCGGTGGCCCTGCAGCGCGCACTGGACGAGCGCGCCGCGCTGCAGTCCACGTGGTCGGACGAGCTCGACGTGGAGTCGCTGCTCGAGACCGACGACGCGCTCAGCTTCCGTCGGCCCGACATCGCGCCCGACGTGCTGGGGCGGCTGCGCCGCGGCCAGTGGGCCATCCAGGACCACATCGACCTGCACGGGCTGAACCGCGATCAGGCGCGCGATCGCCTGGCCGAGTTCGTCCGGGATGCCGTGCAGCGCGGCCTGCGCTGCGTGCGGGTGGTGCACGGCAAGGGGCACGGCTCCCCGGGGCGCACGCCGGTGCTGAAGGGCAAGGTGCGCGCATGGCTCACCCAGAAGGCGGACGTCGCCGCGTTCACGCAGGCGCGGCCCGCCGACGGCGGTGCCGGCGCGATCGTGGTGCTGTTGCGCAGCGCGTAGGAGCAGCAGCTTCAGATCCGGCTTCCGCGGCCGATACCCACGGCTAGAAAGCCGATGACGGGCCGCCGCGCCCGCTGCCATGACCGCTGTCCTGACCGATCCCCCGCCGCTCGCCGAACGGACCGAGCAGGAATTCACGTTCGCGAAGGCCGACTTCGCACGGGTGCGCGAGCTCATCCACCAGCGCGCCGGCATCAGCCTGCACGAGGGCAAGCAGGCGATGGTCTACAGCCGGCTCTCCCGGCGCCTGCGCGAGACCGGGCACCGCTCGTTCGGCAGCTACCTGCAGTCGCTCGAGCAGGCGGGCGCCGCCGGCGCGGCCGAGTGGCAGGAGTTCGTCAACTGCCTGACGACCAACCTCACGGCGTTCTTTCGCGAAGATCACCACTTCGTGTCGCTGGACGAGGAACTGCGGCGCCGCGCCGGCCGGCCCCAGCGCATCTGGTGCTCCGCCGCCTCCACCGGCGAGGAGCCCTACACCATCGCGATGACGGCCGTCGAGGCGCTGGGCGCCGCGCCGGCCGTGAGCATCCTGGCCAGCGACATCGACACGCGCGTGCTCGCCACCGCCCAGCGCGGCGTCTACGAGGCGGCCGCGCGCGGCCTGTCGCCGCAGCGGCTGAAGCGCCATTGCCTGCGCGGCACCGGCGCCAACGAGGGCCGACTGCGCATCCGGCCGGAGCTGGCCCGGCTCGTGGCGTTTCGGCCGTTCAACCTGATGGCGGCCGACTGGTCGTCGCTGGGCGAGCCGTTCGACATCGTGTTCTGCCGCAACGTGATGATCTACTTCGATGCGCCGACGCAGCGCCGCGTGCTCGAGCGCATGCATGGCGCGATGCAACCGGGCGGGCTGCTGTACGTGGGCCACTCCGAGAACTTCACCGGCGCGCGCTCGCTGTTCCGGCTGCGCGGCAAGACGATCTATGAGCGTCTCTGAGCTGCGCACCGCACCACCTTCGGCGATCAACCAGACGGCGCGGCTGGAGCGCCTGCGCACGCAGCCGCGGCGGCCCGGCGAGGCGACGTTCTTCTACTACGACGCCCACTTCCGCAACGACGCGGTGAAAGTGCTCCCCGGCGAGCACTTCGTGCACGACGAGGACATCCTCGTCATGACCACCCTGGGCTCGTGCATCGCCGCCTGCCTGTGGGACCGCGACCGGCGCATCGGCGGCATGAACCACTTCATGCTGCCCGACGGCGACTCAGGCCGCTATGGCTCGTTCGCGATGGAGCTGCTCATCAACGAGCTGCTGCGCCGCGGCGCCTCCCGCCTCGCGCTGGAGGCCAAGGTGTTCGGCGGCGGCGCCGTGATCAGCGGCATGAGCAGCCTCAACGTGGGCGAGCGCAATACCGAGTTCGTGCTCGACTACCTGCGCACCGAGCGCATTCCCGTCGTGAGCAAGGACGTGCTGGGCGTGCACCCGCGCAAGGTGTGCCTGCTGCCGGCCAGCGGCAAGGCGATGGTCAAGCGCCTGCAGCCGGCAAATGCGGATGCGCTGCTCGTGCAGGAGCGCGTGGCGGCCCAGAAGGCGATGTCGCCCGCGACGGCCGGCGGCTCGATCGACCTCTTCTAGCGAAGGAGCTCGCCGTGACACAGACTCGCGTGGTGGTGGTGGACGACTCGGCGCTCGTGCGCAGCCTGCTGTCCGAGATCATCAACCGGCAACCCGACATGGAATGCGTGGGCGCGGCGGCCGATCCGTACATGGCGCGCGAGATGATCCGCAACCTCGATCCCGACGTGATCACCTTGGACGTGGAGATGCCGCGCATGGACGGGCTCGATTTCCTCGCCAAGCTGATGCGGCTGCGGCCGATGCCGGTGGTGATGGTGTCCACGCTCACCGAGCGCGGCGCCGAGGTGACGATGCGCGCGCTCGAGCTCGGCGCGGTCGACTTCGTCTCCAAGCCCAAGATCGGCGTGGCCGACGGCCTGCGCCAGCTCGCCGACGACATCACGGAGAAGATACGCGCCGCGGCGCGCGCGCGCATCCGGCGTGCCGCGCAGGCCTCCCCGGCCGCCGGGCCGCCCGCTCCGCTGGCGCCGGCCGTCACGCCGCGGCCGCTCGGCCGCCTGTCCACGGAAAAGATCGTCTTCATCGGCGCCTCCACCGGCGGCACCGAGGCCACCAAGGACCTGCTCGTGCAGCTGCCGGCCGACTTCCCCGCGGTGGTGATCACGCAGCACATGCCGCCCGGCTTCACCACCAGCTATGCAAGGCGCCTGGACGGGTTGTGCCGCATCCGCGTGAAGGAAGCGGCGGACGGCGAGCGCATCCTGCCCGGCCACGCCTACATCGCGCCGGGCGGCTGGCACCTGAGCGTGGAGCGCTCGGGCGCGAACTACGTCGCCCGCGTCACGGCCGAGGATCCGGTCAACCGCCACCGGCCGTCGGTGGAGGTGCTGTTCCGCTCGGCCGCCCGCATCGTGGGCCCGAACGCGTTCGGCATCATGCTCACCGGCATGGGCGCCGACGGCGCGCGCGCCATGAAGGAGATGCGCGATGCCGGCAGCTACAACATCTGCCAGGACGAGGCCAGCTGCGTGGTGTTCGGCATGCCGCGCGAGGCCATCGCCGCGGGCGCGGCGAACGAGGTGCTGCCGCTGGGCCAGATCGCGCCGCACCTCGTCGAGCGGCTGCGCGGCGCGGCGGGCGTGACGCACCGCGTCTGACCCGCCGCTTTGCCCGCAGCTCACCCCAGCAGGCCCGAAAACCGGCTGTAGGCACCGCTCTGGCGGGCTTCCGCGTAGGCGCGCAGCTCTTCCGAGGCGCCGATGTCGCGCAGCGTCTGGACATCGAGCTGCACGAGTTGCTCGAAGGTGCTTTGCTCGTCGCGCGCGCGGCGCCAGTCTTGCCAAGCCTCACGAGCGGTATCGATCAGGCGCCGGGCCGGCGTGCGGGACACGGGAACGATCGCGGGCAGGGTGACGGTGGACATCTCGGTTCTCCTTTTTTCTAGATGACGCTGCCGAAGACGGACAGCACGACGACAGCCCACGCACCCCAGTTCAGGGCCCGGGCGCTCAGTTCGGAAATCCAGCGTTCTTCCATTTCCGGCTCCTTCGCGGCTGTTCTTGCCGCATTCGATGTTGGTAATCCTAGGTGTCCAATGACCCGGATGGAATCGACTTGTTCTAGGCACATTGGTAAGCTATGCTTACCAGCATGGCCCGCCTCCCCTTGCACGCGCTGCCCGCATTCCGGGCCGCCGCCACGCTGCAGAACCTGCGCGCCGCCGCGGAGGCGCTGCATCTCACGCACAGCGCCGTGAGCCAGCAGATCCGCGGCATGGAGGAGCAGCTCGGCTTCGAACTCTTCGAGCGGCGCGGCCGGCGCATCGTGCTCAACGCGGCCGGCGAGGCGTTGCTGCGCAGCGTCGAGCCCGCGCTGGCCATGCTCGACGACGGCGTGCAGGCGGCCTCCGCCGCGTCAGCCGGATCGGCGCAGCGCCTGCGCGTGACGGTGCTTCCGTCGTTCGCGCAGCGATGGCTGCTGCCGCGCATCGGGCGCTGGCGCGAGCGGCACCCCACGCTCGCGCTGGAGATCGAGGCGTCGCAGCAGGTGGTCGACCTGCAGCGCGAGGGCTACCACGCGGCGATCCGCTCCGGCCGGGGACCCTGGCCCGGGCTCGATTGCGAGCGCCTGTTCGAGGCGCCGACGCCGATGATCGTCGTCGGCTCGCCGACGGCGGCGCGCCGCCTGCTTGGCGCGCAGCCGGAAGCGTTGGCGCGCGAGCCGTTGCTCGGAGACCCCGACGTGTGGCGGCGCTGGTTCGCCGCTGCCGGCCTGCGCACCGAACCCGTCCCCGTGGCCACCTTCAACGATGCGGGCCTGATGCTGCAGGCCGCCGAGCAGACGCTCGGCCTGGCGATCACGCGCGAGCTGCTCGCCGCCGATGCCCTGCAGGATGGACGGCTCGTTCGCCTCTCGCCGCTCGCCCTGCCGTACGAGCAGGCCTACCCGTACTACCTCGCCTATCCCGCCAGCCTGCGCGACTGGCCGCCGGTCGTCGCCTTGCGGCTCTGGCTGCGCGACGAGCTGGAGCTGTCGCGCAAGGCGCTCTACCCGGACCCGAGCGACGCGCCTAAGCGGAAGGCAAGAAAAGCGACTGCAGATCGCTGAGGAAGTCGAAGCCGCGGTCCGTCGGCCATGCGCGCTGCAGGTCGCGCTGCAGCAGCCCCTGGCGCTCGGCGGCCTCCAGCGGCCGGCGGATCGACTGCAGCGGCAGGCCCGTGCGCTCCACGAAGCGCTGCAGCTCGAAGCCCTCTCTCAGGCGCAACGCATTCAGCACGAACTCGAACGGCAGCTGGTCGGCGGCCACCTCGTGCTCGTTCGACACCGCCTGACCGGCCATCGCGCGCGCGATGTACGTGGCCGGATCGCGCCAGCGCACCTGGCGCACGATGCGATGCGCGAAGCTCAGCTTGCCGTGCGCGCCGGCACCGATGCCGAGGTAGTCGCCGAACTGCCAGTAGTTGAGGTTGTGCACGCAGCGGTGGCCCGGGCGCGCGAACGCCGACACCTCGTAGCGCGCGAGCCCGGCGCCGCCCGTGCGCGCGACGATCGCATCGAGCATGTCGGAGGCGAGGTCGTCGTCCGGCAGCCCGCTCGGCGGCCGCGTGGCAAAGACCGTGTTGGGCTCGAGCGTGAGGTGGTAGACGGACAGATGCGGCGGCTCGTGCGCGAGCGCCGCGTCCAGGTCGGCCTGCAGCATCTCGAGCGTCTGCCCCGGCAGCGCGTACATCAGGTCGATGTTGAAGGTGTCGAACGCCGCGCGCGCCTCGGCCACCGCGGCGTGGGCCTGCGCGGCGTCGTGAACCCGCCCGACCGCCGCCAGCAGGCGATCGTCGAAGCTCTGCACGCCGACGGACAACCGCGTGACCCCGGCTGCGCGAAAGGCACGGAAGCGCTCGCGCTCGAACGTGCCGGGATTGGCCTCCAGCGTCACCTCGCAACCGGGCTCCAGCGGCACGCGGGCGCGGATGTCGGCGAGCAGCCGGTCGATGCTGGCCGGCTCGAACAGGCTGGGCGTGCCGCCACCGATGAAGATGCTGTGGACGCGGCGGCCCCACACCATCGGCAGCGCAGCCTCCAGGTCGGCCACGAGCGCATCGAGGTAGGCCCGCTCGGGCAACGCGCCGCCCGCGCGCTCGTGCGAATTGAAGTCGCAGTACGGGCACTTCTTGAGGCACCACGGCAGATGCACGTACAGCGACAGCGAGGGCAGCGCGGCCAGTGCGAGCGCGCCGGGCCGGTGCAGCGAGACGACGGACTCAGCCAAGGTGCCACGCCTGGCGCATCAGGGCCAGCATCTGCAGCGCGGCCTGTGCGCGATGGCTGTGCCGGTTCTTCAGCTCGGGCGACAGCTCGGCCACCGTGCAGTCGAGCGAAGGGATGAACAGCAACGGGTCGTACCCGAAACCACCCTGCCCCCGAGCTGAGCGCAGCACCTCGCCCTCCCAGCGACCGCAGGCCACCAGCGGCTCGGGGTCGTCGGCCGAGCGCAGCGCGACGAGCGTGCTGACGAACCGGGCGCGCCGGTCTTCGTGCGCGGACAGGCGCTCCAGCAGCAGGCCGTTGTTGGCGTCGTCCTGCACGTGTCGCTGCGCTTCGCGGTCGCCCGCGGTCAAGGCGACCTTGGCATAGTGGGCCGAAGCCACGCCCGGCGCGCCGCCGAGCGCATCGACGCACAAGCCGGAATCATCGGCGATGGCCGCGGCACCACTCGCCGCCGCCGCGTGGCGCGCCTTGGCGAGCGCGTTCTCGATGAACGTGCCGTGTGGCTCTTCGGCTTCCGCGACGCCGAGCGTGCCCTGCGCGACGAGTTGGATCGGCAGCGGCACGAACAGCGAGCGCAGCTCCGACAGCTTCTTCGCGTTGTTCGAGGCGAGCACCAGCCTCATGGCGCGGTTACGCGGCGGCGAGCGCGCGGCGCTGCCGCGAGACGAGGTCGCGGATGCCGGCGTCGGCCAGCCCGAGCAGCGCATCGAGCTCGGAGCGGTGGAACGGCACGCCCTCGGCCGTGCCCTGCACCTCCACGTAGCCGCCGCTGCCGGTCATGACGACGTTCATGTCGGTGCCGCAGGCGGCATCCTCCACGTATTCGAGGTCGAGCAGCGGCACGCCCTGCACGATGCCGACCGACACCGCGGCCACCGCGTCGGTGATCGGCGACGCGGCCAGCTTGCCCTGCGCCATGAGCCAGTTCACGGCATCCTGCGCCGCCACCCAGGCGCCCGTGATCGCCGCGGTGCGCGTGCCGCCGTCGGCCTGCAGCACGTCGCAATCGAGGTGGATGGTGCGCTCACCCAATGCCGAAAGATCGAACACCGCGCGCAGCGAACGCCCGATCAGGCGCTGGATCTCCTGCGTGCGGCCGCTCTGCTTGCCGCGCGCGGCCTCGCGGTCGGAGCGCGTGTGCGTGGCTCGCGGCAGCATGCCGTACTCGGCCGTGACCCACCCCTGGCCGCTGCCCTTCTTGTGCGGCGGCACGCGGTCTTCCACAGAGGCGGTGCACAGCACCTGCGTGTCGCCGAACGCGACGAGCACGGAGCCCTCGGCGTGCTTGGTGTAGTGGCGGGTGATCGTGACGGGTCGCAGTGCATCGGCTGCACGATCGGCGGTTCTCTTAAAGGGCATGGAAGCGATTCTCCGATAGGGCCGCTATTGTCGCCCTCGGCCGAAGGCCGATTCGTCCACCATGCTGGAACCCCCTCCCGGAGGGTGTATAGACCGGGGACATGGGTAACACCCGTGCGAGGACATAGGTGACAGTCCAAGTCGAGGTTAACAGTCTCCGTTGAGATCGATCGTCGCGACCTTCTGATGGCAGAAGTACACGTCGAAGACGCCGTCCAGGTCGCTACGTGATCGAAGCGCGACGCTCTGTCCGATGAGAGCCCGGCCCACCCGCCATAGACGGCGTTTGAACTTGATTCGTCCGCCGTCATGGACGCGGTAGACGAGGTCACTCGAGGCGTATTGGGGTTCGGGCAGCCTTGTCGGCATGGAACGCCGGCTGGCGGTGTAGCGGTTTGCCGGCGTTTGCATGCCCAGCGCTTCGTGGGGCCGCTTGAAGTTGTAGACGTGGCGCCACTGGGTGAAGTGACGCTGCGCGTCATCCAGATGCTTGAAGCGCCGAGTGGAGATGACCTCGGCGAGCATCGTGCGGTGGAAGCGTTCTTCCTTGCCGTTGGTCTGCGGGTGCGATGGGCGGCTGTGGCTGAGCAGCACGCCCAGGCGGATCAGCCAAGCGCCCAAGGTCGTCAGCGAGCCGTCTGGCGAGCCCCACGGCGGGCCGTTGTCGGCATTGATGCGCTCGGGCAGCCCGTAGCGCTCGAACGCATCCTTCAGCACCTGCTGCACCGGCTGCATCGACTCGCCACCCAGAGCGTGCAGCACGATGTTGAAGCGCGAGTGGTCGTCCAGCATTGTCAGCGGGTGGCAGCGTCCGGCATCCGTGGGGAAGTGCCCCTTGAAGTCGATCTGCCACAGCATGTTCGGTGCCTCATGCTCGAAGCGCTGCCAGGCCGTTGCCGCCTGGCTGGCGGCCGGGCTGATCAACCCGTGGCGACGCAGCACCGAGTTGGCCGTACTCGGCGCAAGCTGCACGCCTTCGTCGCGCGCCAGCACATGTGCGATCTTGCGGCCGCCCCAGGCCGGATGCTCAGCCCTCAAGGCAAGCACCTTCGCCTCCAGCTCGCCAGCCGTGCGCGAAGGCGACATGTGCGGTCGGCGTGAGCGGTCGCTCAGATCCTCACGGCCTAGCCACTTGTAACCCGTCTTGCGGCTGATGCCATACCGCCGGCAAAGGTCGCTGACGTTCGCGTCCGCTGGGCTCGCCAAGCGGACGAACTCCTCTCTCTGTTCCTTCACGGTGAGTTCGCTCCAGGGCAAAGGTGTCCTCCCGCTGACTAGGCGGGAAAAGTGTCACCCATGTCCTCGCACACCTGTCACCCATGTCCCCGGTCTATACAGGAGGGGGCTCGGGGGAGCCC
>Ga0247820_10001095_pt1 | contig 15224 bp, 28 predicted proteins | sample 13C_Glucose_Day1_2_FD_192480 | JGI IMG/M metagenome (GOLD analysis project Ga0247820, IMG submission 192480) | Soil microbial communities from agricultural site in Penn Yan, New York, United States - 13C_Glucose_Day14 | ecosystem: Environmental > Terrestrial > Soil > Agricultural land | place...
GGCCCTCGGCGTGCCACGCTTCGAGCTGCCGGTGGACGACAAGGTGCTTAAGCTCGCCGGCCTGGAACTGGCCTTGCAGTTCCTCGACGGCCCACCACGCCCACCGGTAGGCGTCGGTGGTGATGTCAGCCGGGTCGAAGCCTTCGGCGCCGAGTTCGTCGACGACGTTCGGCTGCTGCATCGCGGTGGCGACGAGGACACGCTCGGCGTCGACGTCCCGCGGGCGCTCGGGGAGAGCAGGCGCCGCGACGGCCTCGTCGGGCGCCCACATCTCGGTCTCGGTGGTCACGCGGTCTGCTCCTGGGTGAAGAGGTCGAACTGGTCGCCGAGGCGGGTCGTGGACCAGAGGACTTCGGTGCGGTCCTTCGCGGTCTTGGCGTTGCCGGTCATCGACGCGGTCTCATACCGGTGCCAGCCGGCGTACAGCTCGAGGTACAGCTGGCTGTCGTAGCCGGAGAGGACGACGGTCGCCTTGCAGTCGGCGAGCGCGGCCGCCAACTCCCGGTGCTCGGCTTCGGTCTTCATCTCGCAGCGGTAGTTGTTGCCCCACCCGCGCGTCGTACCGAGGTACGGCGGGTCGACGTACAGGAGAACGTTCGGCCGCGCCCCATAGCGGGTGATCACTTCCAGCGCGGGCAGGGCCTCGAGGGAAACGCCGTGGAGGCGTTCCGCGGCGGCGGCGAGCCGAAGTGCGTAGGCCTCGAGGTAGCCGGGCATCGAGGTGGACGAGCCAGCCGGGTCGATGTAGTGCCGCCAGCCGGTGTTCCGCAACGTGCCGGAACGGCCCTGCGCGAGACGGCACCAGATGCGGCGGGCCAACTCGAGGTCGTCCTCGGTCGGGTCCCAGGTGGCTGCGAGCTCGGCGCGGCTATGCGGGGTGAGCATGCACGCGCGCAGCAGCTCCTCGGGCCGCTCGCGCAGCACGCGCCAGAACGTCATGAGTTCGCCGTCGAGGTCGTTAACGGTCTCCATCCGCGAGGGCCGCTTGGCGAGGAGGACGGACAGACCACCGGCGAACGGTTCGACGTAGTGCTCGTGCGGCGGGAGCAGGTCGACGATCCAGTCGGCGATGCGCTGCTTGCTGCCGAAGTACGGGACGGGGCTCTTCACGCGGCGCTCCGGCGGCGGTCGTGGCCCTTCATGGCGATGCGCTGGGACATCTCCCGCAGCCGGGACGTCACCCGGTCACCCAGCCGGCTGCGCAGCGCGTCGGCGTCGGCGTTGGAGGTGAAGAGCGTCGGCAGATGGTGCTCGTACCGCCAGTTGATGAGCCGGAAGTTGACCTCCTCCGTGAACTCGGTCGGCTTCCGCTCCGCCCCCAGGTCGTCGACGAGGAGCAGGCGAGCGTCCCGGTAGCGGCGGAACTCCGCCTCACTGTCGATGCCGTGACGGGGCCGCAGGGCGGCGTACAGGTCCGCGGCCGTGGTCACCTGCCACTGCGCCCGGACGCCGGACACGGCCAGCTCCCGCATCGCCCCGTAGGCCTCGTAGGTCTTACCGACCCCGCACACGCCGAGCAGCAGCAGCGACGGGCCGTGCGTGACCGAGGCGATCGGGCTGTTCCGTTCGGCCTGCGCCTCCCGCGCCCCAGCGACCAGGCCGTCGATCCAGGCCCGCAGCTGCGGCAGCGTCGGCACCGCGGACCGGTAGTGGAACGGCACCAGGTCGGCGACCTCGGCGTAGGTGTAGCGGGCGACGTTCTGCGGGCTGTGCGGGTCGAAGTCGTGCAGCTGGATCCAGTCCGGGGCCAGGCCGCGGGCGGCGAGCAGCGGGGCGAGGTCGTGGCCTCGCAGGTTCGCGGGCGGGATGTACTGCATGTCAGAGGTCCTTGTCGTAGACGGACTGGTCGGTGGGGTCTCGGTACGGCTGGTAGCCGCCGGAGACCGCGCGGAGCGCGGGTGCTGAGTTGGCGGGGGTGTCCGGGAGGCCTCGCCAGCCGGCGAGGAAGTAGCGGGCTGAGTAGGGCGCGCTCTTGGCCGAGTGCCAGACGCGCTCGGCGTGTTCGACGAGGACTGGAACACTGCGGGTCTGGACGAGGTCGACGAGTTCTTTCCAATCGCCGATCTGCATCTGCCAGCTGACGCGCATGCCGCGTCGGGTCATCTCGTCGATGAGGGGCTGGACAGTGCGGAGCGCATCGGCATCTGCTGCTGCGCTCTGGGTGCCGGGCCCCTGCTGTAGATGGACTTCAGTGGACCGCTTAGGTCCGTAGGAACTCTTGGGGGGCTGTGTGCCCCTAGTCATGGGGTTCTCTGCCCCTAGCTCTAGGGGCTGTGTGCCCCTAGCCTGGGGGCCCTGTGCCCCTAGCTCCGTGTCGACTGGGGGCTGTGTGCCCCTAGCTTCGGTGTTCTCTGCCCCTAGCTCATCTCGGTCCGATTCGGGCACCGCTATGCCGTTGGGGATCGTGAGTCGGTACTGCGTCCGAGCTTTCCGGGCGCGTGCCGCTGCGGGGTCGGGGCGGTCTCGGCCGACCCATTCGGCCGACTCCAGCTTGTTGAGGTGTCGGCGGACGGTGGACCTGTCCATGCCGGTCGCCTCTTCGAGTGTGCTGAGTGACGGGGTGAGCCGCGCCGGGATGACACCCGTTTTGACGTCTGCCCAGGTGGCGAGCGTGAGCGCCAGCAGTCGCGACAGCGGCGCTAGGTCGCTGCTGCGGACTGACCGCTCGTACTCGAACCGGCTTGGCATGAGAACTCTCTTTCGGCCTTCTGAGGGGTTTTGGGCGCACGGAACCAGGGCGCTTAGGGCGGCCTGTTCAACCCCTCCCCGCTGTAGCTATGATAGCTAAGAACGCTACGAAAGCTAAGGGGACTACAGTGACCATGACGGCCATCAGTTACGCTGTGCCTATGAGTGACCGGCCGACCGTGCACCGCAACCAGATCGCCGAGGCGCGCAACGTCCTCGGAGAGGTGATCGCGCGCGCCCGTTTCGCCGGCGAGCCGACGATCCTCATCAACCGCCGCAAAGAAGCGGCCGTGATCGTCAGCTACGAGGACTACGCAACGCTGCGCGAACTTCGCGACTACGTGGAGGAGCTGGAGGCCGGCACAACGCCGGACCACAAGCACAAGGCGCGCGTCCTTAGTGAGGCCCTGGCCTTGGCCAAGCGCCGTGCTCTCGACGACGACTGACATCGGTCCCTCCTCTCCTCCCAGGCCCCGTGGTTGCGGGGCCCTTTGTCGTGCGGGTCAGCGGCCGTCTTCGAGGGCCCTGCGGTTGATGGCGTCCAGCTCGAGGGCGGTCTGCACTCCGGACTGGGCTTCGGCGAGCCGGTAGAGCTCTTGGGCGACGCGGCCGGCGAGGATCGGCAGGGCGTGCATGTGGATGTCGAAGCGGCGGCCGACGGGCCAGAACAGGTCGCGGTACTCCTTGCGCGGGGTGCCGGTGAGCTTGAGGACTCCGGCGTCGGTGAGGCGCTCGCGCATCTCGATGGCGCTGTCGATGGGGAGCCCGTACCGCTGGCGCAGGTGCGCAGCTGCTGTGTCCCAGGGCAGGACGACGGGCTCCGGGAAGTTGCCGGGGACAGGTGGGCTGTAGTGGCCGTTACGTCGCAGCGAGGGCAGTACCTCGTGGAAGATCCAGCGCTGGAAGCGGTCGACCTGGTCCCGGATGAAGGCGTCCTTGATTCGGGAGATCTGCCGCTGCCCGATGACGCGGTAGAAGCCAGGCTCGGTGACGTGCCAAACCCGCTGGTCACCGCCAGGGGTACGCACCAGTGCGTACCCTTTCTCGCTGTCCGGCGTGGAGCGCAGCATGGTCTGCGCGTCGCGGTAGCCGAGCCCTTTGGCCAGCCCTGGCGCAAGGACAATGAAGGAGTTGTCCCGGGGTAGGACTTCGATGTCGAACTCGGCGTTGGTGAAGCGTTCGATGTTCACAGGGCTGGTCTCCTAGGTGGCTGTGTGCTCCGCCTTGCAGGGGAGTTGTCAGACGGGGCATGCGGGGCCGGACTCGACCGACCCCGCGGTTGATCAGGCGGCTTGCTGCTGCCGTCGTTGTCGTTGGCTGAGTCCGCCCCAGATGCCGCGGATGCTGCCGCCGTCGTGCTGCTCGAGCGCGGCGGCGTGCGCGGCGCACTGCGGTCGGACGGGGCAGCGCTGGCAGATGCGTCGGGCGGTGTGGCTGCCGCCTCCGGCGAGGTTGTCGATCCACTCGTCCGGGTCGACCTGGGCGCAGCTGGCCGAGTCCATCCACGCGTGGCGGCTCATGCGGCGGCCTCGAGTCCGGCCTTGGCTGCTCGTTCCTGTGCGGCGCGCTGGGCGCGTTCGCGGAGGATGGCGCCGAGCTGGTCGTTGATGTACTTCTCGTTGCCGCCGAGCCGTTTGGCGATCTGTTCGCGGGATTCGCCGAGGAGGTAGAGGTGCTCGATCTCCCGCTTCCGGTCCAGGTCCCGGCCGCACTTGTCGGCCGGCTTGTACGGGGCGGACTCCTCGGGCCGGCAGTTGGGGTCGTCGATGTCGTCCCAGGCGAGGGGGCCGTGCCATTCGCGGCGGCGGGCGTTGTGGACGGAGAAGTGGGATGGTCCGGGGCGCCCGCTCAGCTGCTTGTAGAGGGCGGTCATGCCTTGGGCGACGGCGACGCTGACGGTGGCCGGCTGGCGCTCGAGAAGGCGGCCGAGGTGGTTGGTCGCCATGGGCACCCCAGTGGCGATCATGTAGATGGGGTAGCCGATGGCGTGGAGGGCTCGGCCGCGGCGGATGGTGCCGGTGGCGTCGACTCGGGCGTTCGCGGGCGTGCCGGTCGGACCCGGGGAGCGGAGGATACGGGCGGCGACGCGGGGTGCGATGGTGCGCTGGCCGTTAAGCAGTTTGGAGATGTCGCCGGACTTTTTGCCGGTGGCGTCGCCGATCTGGGTTTGGCTGTAGCCCTGGTTGATCCATTCCTGCAATCGCTGGCGGACGGGGGTGGCGTCGATGCGGACGGGCTGGTGGACGGTCTTGACGCGGTACTGCTTGCAGTAGCGCTTGTTGGCGTCGCGGCAGGGGAGGCAGCGGCAGCCGCGCAGGTAGCGGGGGCGTTCTCCGTGTGGCGGCAGGGGCTTGGCGGCGGTGGTCACGACTGCTCCTTCCGGGGTTCGGTGTTCCAGGCGTCCCAGTGGGCGTAGAGCTCGTCGTCGACCTCCGGCTCGTCGCCGGCCTCGGGCTCGGGTGCGGGCGGTGCGGGGCAGATGCGGTCGGCGATGCGGCGTCCGGCCCAGATGGCGAACACGCCGGTCCAGTAGCCGGCGGCGATGATGAGGAAGGCGGTGAGGGCGGCGACGATGCCGAAGGAGATCACCGCACCCCAGATGACGATCTCGACTGCTTCGATGGCTTCGGAGATCACTGCTGCCTCCCGCGTGCCGGGCGGGTGATGAGGGCGAAGGCGACCGCGGCGATGCCGGTCATGGCGACCAGGCAGGCAAGGAACAGGGCGGCGGTCATGCGGCCCGCCTTTCGGCTGCGCGGGCGGCGCGTCGTGCGGCGCGGTCTTCGCGTCGTCGTCGTGCGACGGCTTCGCGGTGTGCGGCGGGGACGCCGATCCACACGTGGACGAGGCTGCGGCGGCAGCGGGCGGACTGCCCGTAGTCGTGGTGGCGGATGATCCCTGCGTCGAGGAGCCGGCCGGGGAGGCTGCCCCACTGGCTCTTGGGCGAGGGCGGGTCGGGGAGGTTGTTCTCCCGCGCCACCGCGTCGACCATGAACGGCTGGCCGGTGTCGGCAGCGGCGACGAACGCGGGCCACACCTCGTCGACCCACGCCTCGTAGTCGTCGACTATTCGGCGGGACTTCGCGGGGGCCGGGGCCTCGAGGTGCATGCCGTCGAAGGCAGGCTGGATGTGGCTCATGACGCGTTCTCCTCGTCGGCGAAGAGGCTGGGCTGCGGGGTGCTGCCGCCGCGGGCTTCCCACTGGCTGCGGTAGCGCTCGACTTCTCCGGAGCACTCCTGCCGGGCGTGGAAGACGGCGGAGTGGTCGGGCATGTCGGGGCGCCACAGGTTCGGGCCGGGGAACCGGGCGGCCTTCTGGCGCGGGTTGACGTACTCGCCGCAGCCGAGGCAGTGGCCGGGCGGGATGTCCATGAGGACGTCGGCGCGGGCGGCCTGCTGGTCGGCTTCGCGTTCGGCGAGTTCGTGGGAGCAGGGCGGGAGTTCGCCGCAGGCGGAGCAGATCGCGTAGTGCTCGGGCAGGACGTCCCACGAGTGGTTCGCCGGGCCGATGAGGTGGATCGGCTTCTCGTGCGGCTTGCCGTCGGGCTGGAGGACGAACACGTAGGGCCGCTCGCGCCAGGTGGCTTTCTCTGGGCGTTCGCCGCGGCCGTACTTTTCCCAGGCTTCCAACGCGGCGGCGTACCGCTTCTCGTGCTTTTCGCCCCACAGGTCGAGGGGCCGCTCGGCGAGTTCGACGATCCGGTGGGGCTGCCGGTCCCAGACGACGAGGACGCCGGGCTTGAGCTGGACGTAGTCGGCGAGGATCTCCTTGTCGTGGATGCGCTGTTCCTGCCGTCGCATCGCGGATGAGAACTCGCCGATGCGGTTGATGGAGGTGCGGGGCGGGTGGATACCGCCGCGCTTCGTGTGCTGACGCACGTACCAACGGGTCATGGCTGTGATTCCCTTGGGGTGAGGGGCCGGCCCGCATAGCCCGCGGGCCGGCCCGTTCGCGTGTGCGGGCTAGAAGGGCTGGTCTTCGCTGAGGCGGTCGAGGGCGATCTCGGTGAAGCGGGCGCTGATGGCTTCGCGAAGGTCGATGCCTTCGCGGCGCAGCTCGTGGGCGAGGCTGCGGGCCCAGGTGCGGACCTCTTCGGACTTGCCGTCGAGGAGCGCTTCCGCGAGGTGGCCGACGAGGATCTGCTCGGCTGCGGCGAGACGGCGCTCGACCGAGGACGGCGCCTGCGTGGTCTCGGTCTGGTCGGTGGTCATGCTTCGTGGTCTCCTTGGGGTGAGCCGGGCTCCCGCCCGATTTGGGCGGGCGGGAGCCCGGCGCGGGTGTGGGCTACTGGGCGGGAGTGGTGGCCGGCTTGTCGGCCTTGCCGCCGGTCAGCTCGTCGGCGGTCACGCGGGGGGCCGGGAACTCGTCCTCGGCCGTGACCTCACCGCGCTGGATCGACTTGTAGACGACGATCAGCTGGGCGACGTCGTGCTCGGTCCACTTCCCGGACGGCCGGTCCAGCCGGTTCTCGATCCGGTCCGCGGTGATGCCGATGCCCTCGAACGTCCTGATGGCGTCAGCGACGCGCTGGGCGAGCGGCTTGCCGCCGCCGTCCCGCAGCGTCTGGTTGCACAGCTCCTTCGCCTCCTCGACGAACCAGGGCGGGAGGATCGCGAAGATCGCCTCACGGACACGGCGGGCACCGTTGTTGGCGTTCGTCTCATAGATGTCACGCATGTCGGTGAGCTGCTTCGGCCCGTTCTTCGTGTCGCGGCGGTGCGGGACGATGAACGTCGAGGAGTTGCGGGAGTTGGTCTGGACGTCCCAGGCGAAGGCCTGCATCTCGGACTGGCCGTACTCGTCGTCGCGGCGCATCTCGACGAGGCCGTACTGGACGTTGCCCCAGACGCGGGCCAGCTCGCGGGCGAGGTGGACGGAGGCGCCGGTGATGGTCTGCCCACCGCGGCTGTAGCGGAAGAAGGCGCGCTCGGCGAGGCCCTGCTGCTTGCAGGACTCGCGCATCTCGGCGACGGCGGCCTGGATGTTGCGGGGGCACTGCTGGGCGACGACGACGGCGGCCTGGACTTCGGCGGCGGCGCGGGACTGCTCGACTGCGGTGCCCTGACCGATGCGGGCCGGCGTGTTGTTGGACGGGATGTTGACGGGCTGGTTCACAGGTACTCCTGTTCGTCGCGCTTCTCCGCGTAGGGCGGGAGGGGCAGGTAGGTGATGGCGTCGTTGAAGCCGGGCCAGGTGTCGGTGCGCTGGCATTCGGCGTAGATCCGGAGCGCCCGGTCATTGCGGGCGGCGCCGAGGGTGAGGGCGGGGAAGTCGAGCTCGACCAGGTGCACCAGGTAGGGCGCGGTCTTCGTCTGGAACACGAAGATGAACGCGGGCTCGATGTCGCCGGCCAGGTCGAGGGCCTTGACGGCATCGAGGTACCAGGCGGCTTGGGCGTGGTAGCCGTGCTCGTACACGGCCCGCTGGAGGGCGGTGGGGTCGACGGCGCGGGCGGTCTTGTAGTCGACGACGACGAGCCGGCCGTTCTCTTGGCGGTGGGGTATCCAGTCGGGTCGGGCTCGGCGCCATACGCCGTGGCGGGAGTCCTGCCAGAACATGGACTGTTCGGCGATTCCGGTGTCGGGGGCGAACAGCTTCCCGGCGGTGGGGTGCTGGCGGATCGCGTCGGCCATGGCGGTGACCTGCTCGTACTCCTTGGTGAGCAGCGGCGTCTTGCCTTCGTCGTAGGCGAGGTCGCGCAGTTCCCGGGCGGCGACCTTCTTCCAGTCGGGGAAGTCGATCACTTCGAGTTCCGGGCCGTCGCCGAGGACGAGCATGTGGGCGGCGTGCCCGATGTCGAACTCGCGCTTGTGCGGCTGCTGGTTGTCGCGGTCGTACTTGAACTGGGCGGGGCAGCCGGGGTCGAGGAGTTTGCGGGCGCCGGAGGAGGAGAGGCTTCCGCCGGGCACGGGGTCGGCGTGGTAGACGCCGATCGGCATGTCCGGGTACACGCCCGGCTCCGTGACGACCTGCGCTTCGACCTCGACGGCGGCGGTCACTGCTGGTCTCCGTGCATCCGCGAGAGGGCTTCGCCCGCCATGCGCGCCAGCTGCTCGTCGCTGGCGGCGTAGAAGGCGTCGGGGACGGTGACGGCATCCCACACGTCGCGGGCCCAGCGTGCGTCGCCGAGCGCGGTGTGCGCGACGTCCTTGGCGGGCGGTTCGACCTCGACGTGCCGGGAGACGTCGTAGGACTTCCACGGCCAGCCGACGGCCTTGGCGACCTTGCTGTACCAGGTGGCGTCGCAGTCCTTGCGGGTCCACTCGCTGGCCCGCCCGTACAGGGCGCCGACCGCGAGGGTGGTGATGTCGATCGGTCGGTAGTGCCAGGGGAGCTTTCGGCCGTGGGTCTGCAGCAGCTTCGTCAGAAACGCGATGTCGAAGCCGGGGTTCGAGCCGACGACGACCGCTCCCTTGAGGGCGCCCTGGAGGTCGAACAGCATCTCGGGGAGAGTCGACTTCAGCGGCGGGCCGCCGGCCGGGAAGATCTCGATCGCGTCGCAGCCGTCGGGGACGGCGAACCGCTCCTCGAAGCGGCCGATCTTCAGGGACTCGGGGTCCGCGGTGGTGAGATCGGGCCGGACCTGCCAGACGTACTCGCAGTCGACGCCGTCCTCGCGGCGGCGGATGACGGCGATCTCCCAGACGTCGCCGTGCCGCGGGTCCAGGCCGGTGGTCTCGGTGTCGACGAACACCACAGGCGGTGTGTGGTTTGTGCTGGTTTCGGTGCTCATGTGTCGTGCTCCAGGGTGTGAGGTGGTGGGGCCCGCTCCGCACGGGGCGGGGGGTGCTCCGGCGGAGCGGGCCCTTCGGATGCCGCAGCGCGAGGCGCCAGCGGCCCGGTATGGGTTTGTTGGTCAGGCGGCTACTTGGCCTTGAGGCCGGCCTTCACGGCGGCGGCGATCTGGGCGCTCACCGTGTCGCCGAGTTCGGCGGCGACCATGTCGCGGGCCTGCTTCACGGCGTCGGCGATCTCCGCCTCGAAGGCGCGCTTCACCTCGGCCCGCACGGCCTGCTGCAGCACCGTGCCCTGCTCGCGCCGGTACTGGTCGGCGGGCTCCTCCAGGAGCTTGCGGGCCTCCTCGACGATGACCTCGGTGAGGGTGGTCTCCTCGCCGGTTGCCTCGCCGTAGTAGTTCGTCTTGCGGATGGGCCGGTTGATCGCTTGCTCGATGGTGGGCTTCACCGCGGCGCGGATCTCCTCGTCGCGGATGCGGGTGACCTGGTCGACGAGGTTCGGGTAGCGGGCGTCGCGGACGACCTGGTTGACGATCTGCGCGGCAACGAGGTCGGCGACGGTGCGCTCGCGGCCGGTGGAAACGGCGTCGCCGTCCTCGTCGAAGTCGACGACGTCTCCGACGACGGTGCTGAGGGTGATGTCGTCGACCTTGATCTCGATGTTCAACGGTGCTCCTGGGATGCTGGATGTTGGATCCCGCCCGCTAGCCCCGGGCGGGGTTCTTGCTTTGGTGCGCCGCCGCGCCGGCCTGTGGTCATCCGGCGCGGGCGGCGGTCAGGGTGCCGGGACCCGGTAGATGGGCCAGGGCTCCGGCCGGTCAAGGATGGGAAGTTCCTGCGTGGCGTCGTTGCTGGTGTCGCGATACGGCGCCGGAGACACGTAGGGCAGTTGCACGACCGGCGAGTACGGGCGGACAAGGTCGGTCGGCGCAACGCGGATGCGGGGCCGGGCGTTGACGACGGCCTGCCGGAGTCGGGCCTGCTCGGCGGCGCCGCGGATCACCTTGTTGCCGAGTTCCTTGACCCGCGCCTTCAGCGCCCTGTTCTCCGCTTCGAGTGCCGCGACCCTCATGCTGGTCTGGCATTCGCGGATGATGCTGCGGCTGAGTTCACAGACGAGGTCCTCGTTCGCGGCGGTGAGCTGCCGGTTGTCGTCCTCCACCTGGCGGGCGTGGGCGCTGAGTCCGATGTAGGCCGGGGTGTGCTTGCCGGTCGCGGTGGTCACGGCTGGTCCTCCTTGCGGGCTCGTATGCGGGCGGAGATGAGTTCGCCGAAGAAGATGAGGAAGAGGGGGGCGGCGAGGATGAACGCCGCCACGACGGTCACGCGGCCACCGGCTCGGGGAACTGGTCCCAGGTGCGGCCGTCCAACTCGCGGCCGGCCTTGCCCTTGCCGACGCGGCGCATCTCCCAGCGGTGACCGAGGTCGTCGATGGGGCCGCCGACGAGGACGTTGCGCTTGTCGGCCGGGCGACCGATGACCTTCCAGTCGGTGGGCTGGTACTCGCCCCATTGCTTGAACAGGTAGGGCACGTCGGCGGCGGCGCACTGGTCGCGGAGGGAGCGGGCCCAGTCGGGGCTCATCGGGCGGGCACCGTGGCCAGACTCGCCGCCTGCGATGACCCAGCCGATGCGGCTGCTGCTGGGCTTGTACGTCCACGGGGTACCGCAGTCCGCGCACAGCGGGTGCGTCGCACCGTCGCGTTCCCAGGCTCCGCAGCGGCAGCGGTAGACGTCGGCGCGGAGGGCGCCGCCCAGGTCGATGGGTCCGAGGAGCGGTTCGCAGGAGAGGAAGCGGACGGCTGCCGCGGTGTCGAGGAGTGCGGGGACGCGGAGATCCGCGCGCTTCTGGTCCTCGACGCTGACGCCGAGCCAGACGTTCGGCAGGGGCCAGCCCGGCTTGGGCAGCGGCCAAGACCGTCGGGTCAGCTTGGGGTCGGACGCTTCCGGCATGGTGAGCAGGGCTCGGTCGACCAGCTTCTCGAAGCCCGGGTCGTTCAGCAGGGACCGCATCCGCCCGTGCCGCTTGGTGAGGATCTGGTACGTGTGCTGCGGCGTGAGCGCCATGACCGCCCACACGCGGGCGATGTACTCGTCGGGGATGTCCTTGTGGAACAGGTCGGACATCGAGTTGACGAAGACGCGCTTCGGCTTGCGCCACTTCAGCGGGATGGTCAGCCGCTCGGGGCGGAGGGTGACGTCGAAGCCGGTCTCGAAGTGGTGGCCGGGGATGCCGCGCCACCGCTCGGCGAACGTCTCGGCGTAGCAGTTGTCGCAGCCGGGCGAGACCTTCTCGCAGCCGGTGACGACGTTCCACGTCGCGTCGGTCCACTCGATCTTGCTGGTGTCAGCCATTGGGTCCCCCCAGGAAGTCGTCGTCGATGTGGATGTGGCCGGCGAGGATGTCGGCGATGAGGTCGGGGTCGGTGATCCAGGCAGGTACCTGTGGGCGGTTACTGCCGGGTGTCGTGGGCTCCGGTGTGGCGGTCATCGGAGGGCCGCCGAGAGGACGTGCCGGTAGAGGGAGGCGCTGGCGCGGCGCGGGGTGGGGATGAGTGGGCCGTGCGTGGCGTACAGGTCCGGCAGGGAGTACAGGACCGGCTCCAGGAGGGTGCTGCCGCGTTCCGGCGCCCCCATCAGCGGCTCGCCCTGCTCGTTGTACTGGCCGGTCCACTGCCATTCGACGCCGGTCACGTCGGTGTGGGTGACGCCCAGGTCGAAGACGGTGCCGTCGTGCACGTAGACGGTCACGACGCGGCCTCCTGCTCGTGGGTGCGGAGCGAGTGGCGGCGGTGGTTGTAGCGGACGTGGACCTGCTCGATCTGGTCGACGTACTCCGCCGGCGTCCACGGCTTCGCGCCTCGGGCGCGGCGGGCCATCTCCTGCTCGACGCGGGCGATGGCGTCCTGCTCCAGGTCGGCGAGCGGGCGGGGGTCTATCGCGGTCGCCATCACGCCACCCCCCGCAGCATGTGCGCGCGGTGGTTGGCGGCGGCCTGGGCGGTGACGGTGGCGAGCTTGTCCAGGGCGGCCTGCGAGGACATGCTGACGGCGATCGTCGTGGTGCCGAGGACGATGAACCCTCGGCCCGTCTGCTCCTCGTAGCGGATGTCGTCCGGGCAGTCCGTCAGCGCCAGCAGCAAGTTCAGGACGTGGGTCGGGTTGGCGGTCACGACGCCTCCTCGGCGGTGGTGTGGTTGGTGGGGGCGAGGAAGGTCCGCAGTCGTTCGGCGGACCGTTCCGCGCGCTGCTCGCCGGGGTGGGTCTGGTTGCGGACGGGCTTCCACGGCGGCTGGCCGGTGCCGGGGCACGGCTCGGACCAGTTCCGGCCGGACCACTTGTGCGGGCCCATGACGCCGTCCTTGGTCATCGCCCGGTCCTTGCCACAGTGCTTGCACCAGCCGCGCAGACGGGCCGGCTCGGGCACCGCCGGGTAGACGATGCGGTAGCAGGGGTGGCCGACGGTGCGGTGCTTCTCGCCGTCGACACGGAAGGCGAGGTACGGGCCGCGCGTGCCGACGATCGTGGCGGGCTTGCCGTCGACCTCGATCCGCATCCCGTGGCGGGCGGGCACGTCGTAGGTGCGGCGGATCCACTCCATCGTGCTGGTCACGCGGCACCTCCCTGACGGCGGGCGTGCTTCCGGCGGCTGGACGCGGACGACCTACGCGGGCGGCCCGTCGGGTTCAAACCCACCCGCGGATCCGACGCCGGCCGGACCGGCTGCTGCTGCTCGGCGGCCTCGGTATGGGCGTTCACAGCGCACCCCCCGCCTCGTAGCGGGCCCACGTCTCCCGGTCGGCGGCCTGCGCCTCCCAGTACGTGTAGAGCAGCTCGTTCAACGCCTGCTCCTGCTCGGCCTCGGGCAGCCACTTCAGGGCCAGCCGGCCGATCTCCTCCACCTCGAAACCCTCAGGGCGAGTCGCCAGCAAGGTTTCCTCCGCCGCACGGAACATCGTCTCCAGCGGCGACACCATGCGGACCTGAGTGGTGATCCGGTCGAAGTCATCCAGCGGGAAGCCGGAGGGCAAGTCGCTCACGACGCACCGCCGTTGATGAGGCGGGCGATGTCCAGGAGGTGCCCGGTACCGAAGTCGGCGGCGTACTCGTCGGTGCCGTCCTCGGCGATACGGGCGGCGACGACGGTGGCCTTGATGTCCAGCAGCTCGGCGAGCGCGGCACCGACGGCCGGCTGCATCAGGGCGATGTACTCGGCGTTCCACGGCTGGCGGATCCCGCCGTACCCGGACTTGATGCGGCCAGAGGCGACGACCTCGGAGTCGACCGTGCCCGTCGGGTGGGCGTGGGAGTAGACGGCAGACGTGCTGACAGCGTCGGGTGACCAGACGGAACTGGTGACCCACGGGCCGTCCGTCGCGTGCTTCACGTGCTTCCGCAGCTTCGCCGCAGCGTCACGGAGTTCGGTGTCCAGCGACGCCTTGGGCGCCTCGGGCTGGGATGAGATCATGGGAACGTCGGTCCCTTTCGTTGCGTGCTCTGGATGGGGATCGTCGAGGCCGTTCCCGTGGCTGCGGGGGCGGCCTCTTTGCCGTCTAGGCGGCGGCGCGGGCGCCGTTCAGGCGGCGACGGGCCGGGCGTACTTGTGCGGCAGGACTTCGCCCTGCGCCTGGATCTGCCGGATGTGCGCCGCAGTCAGACGCGGCGTCCGGCCCACGTAGGTGAAGGGGATCCGGCGGGCCCTGATGTTCTCGGCGACCCAGTTCTCGGTCTTGCCGAGGATCGTGGCCGCCTCCTCCGGGGTGAAGCAGCGCAGTTCGAGGCTGGCCGTGGCGTGCATGGAAGCCAACTGCTCGACCGCGGAGGTGAGTCGCAGGATGAGGACGCTGTCGACTCCGCTGGTGTTCTCCCCCTCGCCGGCTTCGGTGGGGGGAGCCGGGTCATTCCTGGTCACGGGGTATCTCCTTGTGGGTTATGGCGGTGATGGGCACGTTCAGACGGTCGGCGTAGCGGTGGAGGGTTTCGTCTCCTGCTCCCTGCCGGTCGTTCTCGACTCGGGAGAGGAATCCGACATCTCGGCCGATGTCTTTGGCGAGCTGCTGAAGGCTGATCCCCCGTGCCTCGCGGATGGCCTTCATTGCGGCTCCGTTGTGTCTCACAAGGCCCAACGTAGATGCAACGAGAGCAGAAGCGCAAGGCGTTCGCTCGGCTTTATTGGGTGTTCATTGGGTCTCGTTGCGCGTTTGGCGGGCTACGGGCGCACGAACCTTGGCCAAGGGTGCACGGCGTGCGCAGGCGCACTCACGGGACGGAGGCGCAACGAGCGCTTAACGAAGCAACAAAAACGCGCCCCTCAAGACCGATCAATCCTGGTCAATTGGGGGATACGGTGGGTGCGTGTTGCCAAACCGTGCGGCATGATGGCCGTCATGACAGAGGACCGGACCAAAATGCTCTGGCCAGAGCTTGCCGCCGCCATCCGAGCAGCGCGCGAAGCCCGCGGCCTGTCGCAGGTCACCCTCGCCGAACTCGCTGACGTCAGCGAAGGCACGGTCCAGAACCTCGAGGACCCCAGCCGCCGCCCCGGCCGCATCCCCCCCTCACTCGCCAAAGTCGAACCCCACCTCGGCTGGGCCGCCGGCTCCGCCGTCGCCATCCTCAAGGGCGGCGACCCCACCCCCGCGCCCGCCGTCCACGACATTTCAGCCAGACTCCGCGGCGGCCCCGACCGGCTCCGCGGGAAACTGCCCCTGCGGATCGTCGACGAACTGGAGAGCGACGACCCGCTCCTCGACTCCGCCGTCATCCAGCTGCCCGGCACCAAGGGCGTCCGCATGACCGT
>Ga0247820_10001096_pt1 | contig 15223 bp, 9 predicted proteins | sample 13C_Glucose_Day1_2_FD_192480 | JGI IMG/M metagenome (GOLD analysis project Ga0247820, IMG submission 192480) | Soil microbial communities from agricultural site in Penn Yan, New York, United States - 13C_Glucose_Day14 | ecosystem: Environmental > Terrestrial > Soil > Agricultural land | place...
GACCGCCACCCCGAACCACCCAGCCGCCCCTACCGATGGAACGAACCGATGACCTCCACCCCGCCCGCCTGGACCACCACACCCATCACCGCGGACATCGTGCGCGGCGCCCTCGACCTGGAGCACACCGGCGCCGGGATCCTGCCCCACCGCCTGCCCGCCCGCATCCGCGCCCGGCACGCCGACGGACAGCTCGCCATGGCCGAGTCCCAGCCCTCCGGCATACGGCTGGTCTTCCGCACCCGGGCGACCGCCGTCGAACTCGACACGCTGCCCACCAAACGGGTCTACACCGGCGTCCCGCCCCGCCCCGACGGCGTGTACGACCTGCTCGTGGACGGACGCCCGGCGGGCCGGGCGACGGCGTCCGGCGGCAACACCCTGACCATCGACATGGCCACGGGAACCGCCGAACACACCGCCGGCCCCGCCTCCACCCTCCGCTTCACCGGCCTGTCCGCAGACGACAAGACCGTCGAGATCTGGCTGCCGCACAACGAGACCACCGAACTTCTCGCCCTGCGCACCGACGCCCCCGTAGCGCCGGCGCCCGCCGACGGCCGCAGGACGTGGCTGCACCACGGCAGCTCCATCAGCCACGGCTCGGACGCAGCGAGCCCCACCACCACCTGGCCCGCGCTCGCCGCGGCCCGGGGCGGAGTGGAACTGGTCAACCTGGGCTTCGGCGGCAGCGCCCTGCTGGACCCCTTCATCGCCCGGACCATGCGCGACACGCCCGCCGACCTGATCAGCGTCAAGATCGGCATCAACCTGGTCAACGCCGACCTGATGCGGCTGCGCGCCTTCACCCCGGCGGTCCACGGCTTCCTCGACACCATCCGCGACGGCCACCCCGCCACGCCGCTGCTGGTCGTCTCGCCGATCCTGTGTCCCCTCCACGAGGACACACCCGGACCCACCGCCTACGACTTCAGCCGTCTCGGCGAGGGCCGGCTCCTGTTCACCGCCACCGGTGACCCCGCGGAACGGGACGCGGGCAAGCTGACACTCAACGTCATCCGCGACGAGCTGAGGCGCGTCGTGGCACAGCGCGCGGCGGACGACCCGAACCTGTACCACCTCGACGGCCGGGACCTCTACGGCGAGGCGGACCACCGCGAGCTGCCGCTGCCCGACCGGCTGCACCCCGACGCGGCCGCCCACCGCCGCATCGGCGAACGCTTCGCCGCCCACGCCTTCGCGGCCGGCGGGCCGTTCGCGGACGGCGAGGGCTGACCTACTCGAAGAACTTCAGGCTCCAGCCGGTGTCCCTGTTCGGCCCGGGCACGTTGGCGCGGCTGTAGGTGGTGTCGCCCCACCAGCAGAACGTGCCCGTGTACCAGTACCGGTTCTCCCAGGCGTACGGCGTGCCCTTCGGCACCGCGTGGAACATCAGCGGGAACCGGGGGCCGGCGGGCGGACTGGTGCCGATGTCGCCGTTCAGCAGGACGAAGCTGTGGTGGCCGGGACCGTTGACGTACAGCGTCGGGTCCCAGCCGGCCATCATGGTGGCCCGGTGGGAGCCGAACAGGCAGCCGTTGGACTTGTACCAGTCCCACACGTACGTCGGGTCGCCGCCGGCCCGCAGCCGCAGGTCGGCCAGGCAGTACTGGTCGCTCCAGCTGCCGTTGGCGGAGTACACGATGTGCAGCTGCCCGCTGGGGTCCCTGACCGGCTCCGGCCCCTCGTTGATGAACGGGTTGCCCACCACCCGCTCCCAGCTCTCCCTGGGCTGGGAGATGATGTGCCGGGCGCCGGTCGGCGTGGTCGGGCCGCTCATCCGGGCGATGTACAGGTTCTGCTCGACGTTGGTGTCCCCGGCCCAGCCGGACCAGACGAACCAGCGCTGCCCGCCGAAGGTGAACAGGGTGCCGTCGATGGCCCACTTGTCGTCCGGCAGGGCGAGCTTCGTCTCGGCCGAGTAGCCGCTGTCGGGGCTCGCCGAGCTGATCACGTACATCCGGTGGGCCGCACCGCGCCCCGCGGAGAAGTAGATGTAGTAGCGGCCGCCGTCCCGCACGATCTCCGGAGCCCAGACCTCACCGCGGTCGCGGGTGTCCGACCAGACCTGCCGGGGGGCCGCCGAGTCCAGCGCGTCCGTCGACGGAGCCTGCCGTACGGCGATGCCGCCGCCCGCCGACTGCACGGAGATGTAGGTGCCGCCCACCCGGATCACGCTCGGGTCCGCGGCGCGCAGCCCGGTTTGGTCCGCCCGGGCGGGCTCCGCGGACGTCAGGGTCAGGGCGGCGGCGAGGACACCGGACAGCACGAAGCCGACCGCGCCCGCCAGACGGCGAGAGAGTCCCATCGTCCCGTTTCACCTCCGTTGACGGAGATTTACATCGATGAAAGGTGCGCCCTCCCAGGGTTGTGGGTGGGGCCGGGCATGTCAATACGGGTGCACGCCCCGGGAATCCGCCCGCCGGCCGCCCGCCCGTGCCCCTGCACACTTCTGACGGTACGTCAGCTGTGCGCGATCCCTGGACAGCGCCCGGCCGCCGTGTTGTCATTCCGCTGCACACCGGATTTCCAACGTTGGAAGGAATCCGGGGCCGAGCCGATGCCGCCCCCTGCTTCGTGCCGGCCCCAAGCCCTCTGCGCGAGGAAAGGTTCGATGACAAGACAACTCACCCGCCCGAGATCCCGATGGTGGACCCTCCTGACCGTGACGGCCCTGGCGCTGTCCACGGGCGCGCTGGCACCGGCCGCGTCGGCCGCGGCGCCGCTCGCCGGCGTCTCCGCGAGCACGAGCGCCGCCGACGCCGATGTCGTGGTGCACGGTCTGAAGGGCGAGTACTTCAGCATGTCGGCGCCGGGCGCCCGGGACTTCGCCGAACTCGGCGGCACCCTGCTGGAACCGCAGATCAACTTCTCCGGTCTGACCAGCACCTTCGAGGAGCTGACCGGGCGCACGGAGCACACCACCGCCCGCTGGACCGGGCAGATCGAGGCACCGGAGACCGGCGAATACACCTTCCACGCCATCGGCGACAACGGTTTCCGGCTCTTCATCGACGGCGAACCGGTCATCGACCACTGGGTGGGCGACTGGGACAAGGAACAGACCAGCGCGGCGGTCGAGCTGACCGCCGGTGAGAAGCACGACTTCCGCATGGAGATGTTCCAGGACGTCGGCGGGGCGAACATGTTCCTGCGCTGGTCCACGCCGACGATGCCCAAGCAGCTGGTGCCGACCACGGCGTTCACCCCGCCCGCCGGTTTCGAGGTCTTCCCGGTCGAGCCCACCGTCACCGAGGACGGCCGCAGACTGCGCGCCCGTTTCGAGGACCCGGTGGGCGGGCTCGCCGAGGTGGCCGGGCACCTCAAGGTCGAAGCCGACACGACCGCCATGCCGGTCAAGTCGGTGTCGGCCTACCCCGGCGACCCCGACTCCCTGCTGATCACGCTCGCGGAGCCGATCCAGAAGAACCAGCAGGTCCGGTTCACCTACGACGGCGACGGCGGCCTCACGGCCGGCGGCAAGGCCGTGCCCCGGATCGTCCGCTACGCCGTGAACACGTCCACCCACCGCATCACCACGCCGTGGGGCGACAAGGTCGACACGAAGAACCCGCTGCCGGAGTACCCCCGCCCGCAGCAGGTCCGCTCACAGTGGAAGAACCTCAACGGGCCCTGGCAGTTCAGCGGCGCGAAGGCCGGCGAGCAGCCGGTCTTCGGCAAGGACCTCGACGAGAAGATCACCGTGCCGTTCCCGGTCGAGTCGCAGCTCTCCGGGCTCGAGCGGCACGAGGACCACATGTTCTACCGCAAGCTCGTGGAGGTGCCGAAGAGCTGGAAGGTCGGCAGCGGCGGCAACGCCAACCGGCTGAAGCTCAACTTCGGCGCCGTGGACTACCGGGCCACCGTGTGGGTCAACGGCAAGAAGGTCACCGAACACACCGGCGGCTACAACGCCTTCACCGCCGACATCACCGACGCCCTCACCGGCCGGGGCAAGCAGGAGATCGTGGTCGCCGTCACCGACACCGGCGGCGCCAACCAGCCGATGGGCAAGCAGTCCACCAACCCCGGCGGCATCTTCTACACCCAGTCGTCCGGCATCTGGGGGACCGTCTGGATGGAGCCCGTCGCAGACACCTCCATTGACAACGTCGTCACGACACCAGACATCGACACCGGCACCCTGGCGGTGACCGTCGAGTCGGAGAGCGCCTCGAAGCACGCCCGCGTCGAGGCCGTCGCCCGCGACGCCCGCGGAAAGGTCGTCGGCAGGGTCGGCGGACCGGCCAACAGCGAGCTGAAGCTGCCCGTGTCCAAGCAGCACCTGTGGAGCCCGGACGACCCCTACCTCTACGACCTCGACATCAAGCTGAAGGACGGCAGGTCCACCGACGAGGTCGGCAGCTACTTCGGCATGCGCGAGATCGGCATCGAAGAGGTCGGCGGCTTCAAGAAGCTGGTCCTCAACGGCAAGCCGGTGTTCTCCCTCGCCACCCTCGACCAGGGCTTCTGGCCCGACGGCCTCTACACCGCGCCCAGCGACGACGCCCTGGCGTTCGACCTGAAGGCGCACAAGAAGCTCGGCTTCAACGCCGTCCGCAAGCACATCAAGGTGGAGTCGCCGCGCTGGTTCTACCACGCCGACAAGCTCGGACTGCTGGTCTGGCAGGACTTCGTCTCCGGCAACCTCAACAACGAGACCGGACAGAAGGCATTCGTCGACCAGGGCCGGGAGATGATGCGCCAGCACCACAACTCGCCCTCCGTCATCGGCTGGATCGTCTTCAACGAGGGCTGGGGCGAGTGGAACCGCGAGGAGACCGGCCGTATCGCCCAGTCGGTGAAGGCCGCCGACCCGTCCCGGATCGTCAACGCCCACAGCGGTGTCAACTGCTGCAACTCCAAGGGTGACTCGGGCGCCGGCGACATCATCGACCATCACGACTACAACAACGACGACGCGCCCTTCCCGGACCACCGGGCGGCCATGGACGGTGAGCACGGCGGCTTCACGCTGCGGACCCCGGGCCACATGTGGCCGGGCACCCCGACCGTGATCTACAGCGGTGTCACCGACAAGGAGGCACTGACCCGCAAGTACGTCGAGAACACCGAGAAGTTCTACCTCGACCAGGCCGGCGCCGAACTCTCCGGCTCGGTGTACACCCAGATCACCGACCTGGAGAACGAACTCAACGGCCTCTACACCTACGACCGCCGGGAGATCAAGGTCGATCCGGTCCGGGTGCGGGAGATCAACGGCAAGGTCATCGCGGCCGGCGCCGCGGCGGGGGACCGGGAGCCGCTGAAGGGCGGCGGATCCTGGGCACTCGACGAGGGCACCGGCGGCACCGCGAAGGACGACGGCCCGAACAACAAGCCGCTCACCCTCAACGGGGGCGCCGGCTGGACCACCGGAGTCAGCGGCAGCGCCCTCGCGTTCGACGGCCGGGACCAGTACGCCCAGACCGACGGCCCGGTGATCGACACCACCGGCAGCTACACCGTCTCCGCCTGGGTCACCCTCGACGCCCTGCCCGGCAACTACGCCACCGCCGTCAGCCAGGACGGACGGCGCCAGGCGAGCCCGTTCTATCTGCAGTACGGACAGGGCGCGTTCGCCTTCAGCACGCCCGACGGGCAGCGCGCCCGGCTGGAGACCAGGCCGGAGACCGGCCGTTGGTACCACCTCGTCGGCGTGCGTGACGACGCCACCAACCGGATCACCCTCTACGTCGACGGAAAGCAGGCGTCGTCCGCCACCGCCGGCCCCGCCTACGTCGCCACCGGACCGCTCGCCGTGGGCCGCGCCCAGTACAACGGTGAGAACACCGACTTCTGGGACGGCGCGGTGGACGAGGTCCACGCCTACGACAAGGCGCTCACCGCCGAGGAGGTGAGCGCGCTCTACGACCGGGTCGAGCGGTAGCCCCGTCGACGGAGGGGTGGGGGGGGGGGGGGGGGGCGGGCCCCGCCCGCCCCCCCCACCACCCCTCCTCCCATGCGTCAGGGCGCCCAGGGGGCCTCCACCGTCCAGGTGGTGTCCTCGGTGAAGAGGGCGGGGTTGTCCCAGGCGTGGGTGCCGCCCGGGGTGGCCAGCCACAACTCGGCGTCGAAGTGCCGCAGATACTGCCCGGGGAAGTTGTACGCGGACAGCCTGACGCCGCCGTTCGCGCCCCGGACCGGGCAGAAGGTGGCATCGGCCCGGAACAGGTCGCCGCTGCCCCCCTCCTTGTACACGCGGTACTCGCGGTGGCGCAGATACTCGCCGGGGTAGTTCCGCGACTCGAAGGAGTAGCACGTGCCGTCGGCCAGCCCGGGCACGATCCGCCAGGTGGCGTCGTTCCTCAGCAGCGCGTCACTGCCGGCGGCCACGACCGCGGTGAACACCGCACCGTCCCGGTGGCGCACGGAGCGGTCGGTGAGGCCCGGCGTCGTCACACGCAGGGACTTGAACTGACCGGTGGGCAGGGTCACGGGGGCGGCCGGTGAACGGGAGGCGTCGATCAGCGCCCGGTTCGCGGCCCTGACCCTGGCCTCGTCGACCTTGACCACCTGACGGTCGTAGGTGAGCAGACCGTTGGCCTCGTTCTCCACGTCGGTGATCTCGGTGTAGACCGCGGCGGACAGGCCACGGGGCAGGCGCACCTCACGGATGCCGTCCAGCAGCCCGACGAACCGGTTGTTCAGATGGGCGGTGTCGGGCTGGTCCTCGTAACTGAAGCCACCGCCCGGGTACCACTCGTGGCCGGCCACCTTGAAGCCCAGCCCGCCGTACTCGCCGAGCACCGCGGCCCGGGTGGCGCTGGGCACCGTGGTGCCGGGACCCACATAGACATGGTGGTCCACCACGTCGCCGTTGCCGCCGTCCACCGCTCCGCAGCAGTTGACCCCGCTCATGTTGTTCACCAGCCGCGACGGGTCGTACGCCTTGACCTCGTCAGCGACGCGGGCCTGGTCGTACTGGCCCCAGCCCTCGTTCTGGTTCACCCACATCACCAGGGACGGCGAACTGCGGTGCTGGTCGATGACGCGGTCGTACTCGGCCTCCCACTGGGTGCGAGCGGCGGCGTCGGGGGTGCGCAGATCCATGGCGGGCATGTCCTGCCAGACCAGCAGACCGAGCCGGTCGGCCCAGTAGAACCAGCGTTGCGGCTCGACCTTGATGTGCTTGCGCACCATGTTGAAGCCGAGGTCCTTGTGCTTCTGCAGGTCGTACCGGAGAGCGGCGTCGGTGGGGGCCGTGTAGATGCCGTCCGGCCAGTAGCCCTGGTCCAGCGTGCCCGTCTGGAAGACGAACTCGCCGTTCAGCACCGGGCGCAGCACGCCGTCGACGCGGGCGAGGCCGACGGAGCGCATGCCGGTGTAGCTGCCGACGGCGTCGACCGCCGTGCCGGCGGACAGCAGCTCCGCCTTCACGTCGTAGAGGAACGGATCGTCGGGCGTCCAGCGGCGTGCGTTCGGGACCGCGACGGTGAACTCGCCGCCGACCGGACCGGTGGCGGTGCCGACCGTGGCACCGCCGCTGGAGACGGTCACCCGGGCCTGGTGACCGCTGGTACCGGCGCCCCGCACGGTGACCTTGAGACGGTTGGCGCCCAGGTCGGGCACCATGTCGAGTCGGGTGATGTGCGCGGCCGCCGTGGGCTCGAGCCACACCGTCTGCCAGATGCCGGAGGCCGCGGTGTAGAAGATGCCCCCACCCGGATGGGGCGTCACCTCGTTGATCCGCTGTTTCCCGACCGCCTGGCCACCGGTCTGGGTGGGATCCCACACGGAGACGACCACGGTGTTCGTGCCGCCGTTCAGCAGGTCGGTGATGTCGTGGGAGAAGGAGTCGAAGCCGCCGCTGTGGGCGGCCCCGGCCTGCCGGTCGTTGACCCACACGGTCGTGCGCCAGTCACTGGCGCCGAAGTGGAGCTGGACGCGGCGGCCGTTCCAGTCCGACGGGACCGTGAAGGTGCGCTTGTACCAGAGCTTGTCGTTCTGGGTGATCCGCCGCTGGACGCCGGAGAGCGCGGACTCGGCGACGAACGGCACCCGGATCTGCTCGGTGAACGAGGCGGGCCGCCCGGCGTCCGCCGAGGTGACGGCGAAGTCCCAGATCCCGTTGAGATTGGCCCAGTCGGGCCGGGTGAGCTGCGGGCGGGGGTACTCGGGCAGCGGGTTGTCGACCGGGACCTGGCCGGTCCACGGGGTGGTCATCGGCGCGGGCTTCGGGGTCCACGCCCGGGGCGCCGCGGTCGCGGCGCCGGTGGCGGAGACGGTGAGGACCGTGCCTGCCAGGAGCGTCAGCACGGCCAGCACGGTGGTGAGCCACCGCCCGCGCCGTCCGTGCCGGGGAACGGGACGAGGTGGTGCGGTCGATCGACGCATCGTCACTCCTTCTGCAGTGGGGGTGGGAGACGTGCGCGTACGGAAACGGCCGGCCGCGCGAGGGAGCGTGACCGGCCGTCTGGTGCCCGGACGCGGCGGCGGGAGGTGCGAGTGGCCCGCCGCCGCGTCCGGAGCTTCACATCAGCTGCCGTCTGCGGCCCAGCCACGTCTGGGCGACGACCACGACGGCCAGGAAGGCGCCGCTGACGACCTGCTGGTAGGAGGAGTCCAGGGAGCCGATCTGGTTGATGACGTTCTGGATCACCTTCAGCAGCAGCACACCGACCAGTGAGCCGCTGACATAGCCGAGTCCGCCGGTGAGCAGCGTGCCGCCGATGACGACGGCCGAGATGGCCTCCAGTTCCATGCCGTTGCCCAGGATGGTCACCCCGGAGGCGAGCCAGGCCGCGTTGAGCGCTCCGGCCAGCCCGGCCAGCACCCCGGACAGCGTGTAGACCAGGATCTTGGTGCGGGCCACCGGAGCGCCCATCAGCGCCGCCGCGTCCTCGTTGCCGCCGACCGCGTACACATGCTGTCCGAAGCGTGTGCGGCGCAGCACGACGGCCCCGGCGGCGAACAGCGCCAGCGTGATCCAGACGGGGTTGCCGAGCCCGAACGTGGTGCCCTGCCCGAGTTCGGCCAGGAACGAGCCCTTGCCGATCAGATAGGTCTCCGCCCCCTCGTCGGTCAGGGCCAGCATCAGACCGCGCGCACCGAGCATCGCCGCCAGCGTGACGATGAACGGGGCCAGCCGGGAACGGGCCACCAGCAGCCCGTTGACGACGCCGACCGCCCCGCACACCACCAGCGGCAGCAGCAGGGCCACCAGCGTCCCGTGCCGCGAACCCCAGGCCGCGAGTACCCCGCCCAGCGCGAACAGCGAGCCGACCGACAGGTCGATGCCCCCGGTGATGATGACGAAGGTCATGCCGAGCGCGACGATGGCGAGGAACGCCGAACTCGTCGCCATGTTGCCGACGTTGTCGCCGGTGGCGAAGGAGTCGAAGCTGAACGACGCCACCAGGGAGACCACCACCAGCACCGCCAGCGCACCGTGCTGCTGGACCAGGGCGCTCACCCGCTCGGAGCGTGCCGGGCCCGCCGGCTCGCCGGCCGCCGGCTGCTTCCCGCGGCCCGCCGGGGCCACCGGGGCGTCCGTCTTCGTGGCGGTCATCGCTTCCCCCGTCCCCGTGCCGCGTAGACCGCGCACACGATCACTATGGCCTGCGCGATCTGGGTCCACGAGGGCGGCAGATCGTGCTTGATGAGGGTGGCGGTGAGCAGCTGGATGAGGACGGCGCCCGCCACCGTCCCGGCGATGTTCACCCGGCCGCCGGTCAGCGGTGTCCCGCCGACCACGACCGCGGTGATGGCCGACAGCTCCATCAGGTTGCCCAGCGACGTCGGGTCGCTGGCCTGGAGCCGCGCCGTGGCGAGGACGCCCGCCACGGCCGCGAGCAGCGCGCAGACCACGTACACCACGATCAGCACGCGGCGCACCGGCAGCCCGGCGAGCTGCGCGGCGGGGCGGCTGTCGCCGATCGCGAGCAGTTGCCGCCCGAACGTGGTGCGGCGGACGACGAAGGCCACCAGCAGCGCCAGGCCGGCGGCGATCAGGATCAGGTACGGCACGCCCAGCACGTCACCGGAGCCCAGGGAGGCCAGTGAGGGGTTGCGCAGGTCCTCGAGCTGCGGCAGCAGCACCAGGGCGACGCCCCGTCCGCCGACCATGAGCGCCAGCGTCGCCACGATCGGCTGCACCCCGACGAACGCGACCAGCGCGCCGTTGGCGAGCCCGACCCCGGCGGCGAACAGCGCCACCACGAGCAGTGCGGGCAGGAGACCGTAACCGAGGTACAGGGCCGTCACGGAGGCCGCGAGGGCCATCACGGCGCCGACCGAGAGGTCGACGCCCTCGGTGCCGATGACCAGCGCCATGCCGAGCGCGACGATGATGACGGGGGCGACCTGCACGGCCTGGGTGCGGAAGTTCTCCGCGGACAGGAAGTGCGGGGTGATGACGACGTTCACGACCAGCAGCAGCGCCACGCCGGCGTAGACGCCGTACGTCTGCAGCCAGTGCAGGATGCGGGCCTTGTCCAACGGGACGGTCCGGAGGGCGGCTTCAGCCATCGGTGGCCGCCTCCCCGACCGCGTCCCGCTCCGGGGCGTGCCCGGCGATGGTCCGCATCAGCTTGTCCTCGGTGACCTCGTCGCCGTTCAGTTCGCCGACGACGGCACCGTCCTTCAGTACGACCACGCGGTCGGACCCTTCGATCAGTTCCTCCAGGTCGGAGGAGATGAGCAGGACGCCCAGGCCGTCCGCGGCCAGTTCGTCCACGAGTTTCTGCACCTCGGCCTTGGCGCCGACGTCGATGCCCCGGGTGGGCTCGTCCAGGAGCAGCACCTTCGGGTTCATCGCCAGCCAGCGGGCGAGCAGCACCTTCTGCTGGTTTCCCCCGGACAGTTCGCCGACCTTCTGCTGGGGCGACGAGGCCTTGATCCGCAGTCGCTCGACGAAGGTGTCCACGATGCTGTCGACGCGTGCCTCGGAGACCAGCCCGAACCGGGACAGCCGGGGCAGCACGGCCAGCGAGATGTTCTCGCGGACCGACAGACCGGGCACGATGCCCTCGCTCTTGCGGTCCTCCGGCAGCAGGCTGATGCCCGCCCGGATGGCGGCCGGCGTGGAGCCCGCGCGCAGCGGGACCCCGGCCACCGTGACCTTGCCGGAACTCGTCGGCAGGGCACCGGAGATGGCCTTCGCCGTCTCGGTCCGTCCGGAGCCGAGGAGCCCGCCGAGACCGACGACCTCGCCCGGGCGGATGCTCACCGACACGTCGTGCAGCTTGTGCGGCGCCGACAACCCGCGAGCCTCCAGCACCGGCCCGGAGCCGGTGGCGTGATGCTCGCCGGTGAACTTGGTCAGGCCCTCCTTGCGGACCTCGCCCAGCTCCCGGCCCAGCATGGTGGAGACCAGGGAGAGCCGGTCGAGGTCCGCGAGGCGGCCGTGGTGGACCCGGCGGCCGTCGCGCAGCACGGTGACCGTGTCGCACACGGCGTACAGCTCGTCGAGGCGGTGACTGACGTAGACCACGGCGATGCCGTCGTCACGCAGCCGGCGGATGACCGAGAACAGCGTCTCGACCTCCCGCGGTTCGAGGGACGAGGTCGGCTCGTCCATGATGACGATCCGCGCCTCGCTCGCCACCGCGCGGGCCAGCGCGACCATCTGCTGCGCCCCGACACCCAGGGTGCGCAGCGGCCTGCGGACGTCCACCCGGACGCCGTGGGCGCCCAGCGCCTCCTCGGCCTCGCGGTTCATCCGGGCGAAGTCCAGCAGGCCGAATCGGTTGCGCGGCTCGCGGCCCAGGAAGAGGTTGCGGGCCACGCTCAGCAGCGGGATGAGGTTGACCTCCTGGTAGATGGTCGAGATCCCGGCCTTCTGGGCCTCCAGCGGGGTGGCGAAGGAGACCGCTCGGCCCTGGAAAACGATGTCACCGGCGTCGGGCCGGTACACCCCGGTGAGGACCTTGATGAGGGTCGACTTGCCGGCGCCGTTCTCGCCGATCAGGGCGTGGACCTCACCGGGGTGCAGGGTCAGGTCCACGTCGTCCAGGGCCCGGACGCCGGGGAAGGTCTTGCTCAGTCCGCGGACGGCGAGGACTTCGGCGGGGGGAGCCACCTGTGCCTCCAGGAAGAAAGGGGTGACGGACGGAAGGGGGCCCGGGAGCCGGGCCCCGGAGAGCGGATCAGTAGGCCTTGCCGAGGTCCCGCTCGGCGTTGTCGCCGTTGTAGGCGCTGTCCTGGATCACGATGTCCTGGGGGACTTCCTCGCCCTGGGTGAAGGTGTCCAGCGTCTGGAACGCCAGCGGGCCGAACCGCGGGTTGGACTCGATGACGCCGCTGATCCAGCCGTCGACGACGCCCTGGACGGCGTTGCGCGTACCGTCGACCGTGACGATCTTGATGTCGCCGGCCTTCTTGCCGGCGCCCTTCAGCGCGGCGACCGCTCCCAGGCCCATCTCGTCGTTCTCCGCGTAGACGCCCTTGATGCCGGGCTTGGACTGGATGAGCTGCTCGGTGACCTGCTGGCCCTTCTCGCGGGTGAAGTCACCGGTCTGCTCGAACACGACCTTCAGACCGGGCGCCTTCTCGGCGACCCGCTCCTTGAAGCCCTTGGTGCGCTCGGTGGTGACGTTGTTCCCGGCCGAGCCCAGCAGGATGGCGACCTCGCCCTTGCCGCCGGTGGCCTCGATCATCTGGTCGGCGGCGCGCCGGCCCTGCTCGACGAAGTCCGAGGCGATGAAGGAGACGTAGTCCTTGCACGCCGTGGCGTTGATCTTGCGGTCGATGGTGACGATCGGGACCTTCTTCGCGGCGGCGGCCTGCAGCACCGGGTCCCAGCCGTCGGAGTTGAGCGGGGCGATCACCAGCAGGTCGGCGCCCTTGGCGAGCAGGTCCTGGACGTCGCTGATCTGCTTGGAGAACTGCGACTGGGCGTTGGCCGTGAGCAGCTTGACGCCTCTCTTGGCCGCCTCGTCCTTGATGGACTGCGTCTCGGCGATGCGGAAGGGGTTGGCCTCCTTCTCCGACTGGGAGAAGCCGACCGTGGCGCCCTTCAGGTCGATCTTCTCGCCGCCGTAGGCGTCGATCGTGCAGGTCTTGCTGCCCGGCTTCGGCGTGACGACCTTCTGGCCCGCGTCGGCGGCCGCCGGGGACTTCTTGCCGTCCGACGCGTCGTCCTCCGACTTGGCGCAGGAGCTCGCGGTCAGGGCCACGGCGGCGGCCAGGGCCACGACCACGGGACGGGCGAGGAGGAGGGAACGGTGAGTGGTGCGCTGCATGGGTGACCCCGATCCGGGTGACGCTGAAAAAGGGAACTGGGGAGCCGAAGGACGCGCGGATGTGGAGCTGCTCCCCCTGTGCGAGGCGGCGTCCGGTGCGCCGCAAGGAGGTTTTACATCGTTGGAAGGATGCTGTAAACCCCTCGCGCACGAGGTGCGGAGGGAACGGAGCGGCGGAGTGCCGGCACGCCTCGGGTGCCGGCCGTGAGGGGAAGCGCTTGTCGTGCGGCTCGGCCGCGCGCGATGAAGTCCCGCCGACGGACGACGCGTTCGGGCACGCCCATGCCCCGCACGCGCTGGGCCGCTCAAGTGGCGTCACGCGTAACGAGCTTCACGCACGGGCGCGCGGTGACGGGCTCCCGCCGACCGCCGGGTAGTCGCCCGGGTGTGGTCCTGGCCGGCCCCGGGCGGTCGCTCAACCCATGACCCCTGCGCCCTCGTTCGTGGACATCCCGGCGTGCCGGCACGGAAGGCGCGTGCCGGTTCCGCGGGCGTGTCGCACGCCTCCGGGCGCACTCGGCCCACCCCGGCGCGCGGTCCGGTACCGTCGGCCGCTGCCGTGAGCGCGGCCGGCCCCGCCCGGGTGATCGCCGCGGTGGCGTGTCCGCCCGGTGGTCGGCGCGTCAGGGTGCGCCGTGCCCCGGGCGCTGCGGCGTGTCGGCCACCCCGGAGACGGTGCCGTGGGCGTGTCACGGGCGCTGCAGGCGCGGGGGAGCACGCGGCGGGGCCCCGGTCACCTGCCCAGGTGCCGCCCCGCACCCGGTGGGCGCGTCAGACGCCCGTCGGCCGCCCCGCCCCGGGCCTCCCCAGCGTGCTCTCCCGCTCCGCGAGTTGGTAGTCCGCCCAGATCCGGCGTGGTTCCGGCGCCCGGTCGTTGAGGCGGGCGAGCACCGACTCCACCGCGAGCCGGCCGATGGCGGCCTTGTCCGGTGACACGGAGGTGAGCGTCACCGCCCCGAAGCGGCCCTCGATCACGTCGTCGAAGCCGACGACGGCGATGTCCTCCGGGACCCTCAGCCCCCGTTCGTGCAGCACCCGCATCGCCCCGATCGCCATCGGGTCGTTGTAGGCGAAGACCGCGTCGGGCCGGCGTCCGCTGTCCAGGATGTGGTTCATGGCGAGCGCGCCGTCGGCGTGTCCCCAGCCGTCGGTCGCGGCCACGAGCCCCTCGTCGGCGGGCAGTCCGGCCGCGGTCAGCTCCTCCCGCCAGCCGCGCACCCGCAGTTGCGCGGGCTCGCTGCGTCCGCGCCGCGCTCCGATGAACGCCACCTCCCGGCGGCCCAGGGCGATCAGATGCCGGACCGCGGCCCGGGCGGCGGCGACGTTGTCGATGGCGATGTGGTCGTACGGCAGGTCGAAGTCCCGCTCGCCGAGCAGGACCAGCGGCACCTCCTGCGCGCGGTCGCGCAGGTCGTCGGTCTCCAGCTCGATGGGGCTGAGGATGAGTCCGTCGATGACCCGTGCCCGGAAGCCCTGGCTCACCAGCAGCTCCTGCTCGCGCATGCCCCCGGTGTGGTCGAGCAGCACGATGTAGTCGTGTTCGGACGCGGCGTCGATGACGGAGGCGGCCAGTTCGGCGAAGTACGGGTTGCCGAGCTCGGGCAGGGCGAGCGCGATGATGCCCGTGCGCCCCTTCCGCAGATGCCTGGCGGCGAGGTTGGGCACATAGCCGAGCGTGTCGATGGACCGCTGGACACGCTCGCGCATGGCCGGGGTGACGTGCTGGTAGTTGTTCACCACGTTGGAGACGGTCTTGATGGAGACCCCCGCGTGCGCGGCGACGTCCTTGAGGCTGACCCGCACGGCAATCCCTTCGTGAGCGGCCCGACTCGGTTGGTCGGTGCGGATGCGTGCCGTCACCATGAGCCGTGCGCCGAGCCGCTGGGCTCAAGTTTTACAACGTTATACACGCCGTCTCGTGACACTGACAAGGCGGGGGAGTGGACGCGTCGTGGACGCCCCCACGGCCCTCACCGGGCCGGACGGCCGCGGCGCCGTCCGGCCGTGACCGGGCGGACCTGACGGTGCCGGGCGGACCT
>Ga0247820_10001097_pt1 | contig 15221 bp, 10 predicted proteins | sample 13C_Glucose_Day1_2_FD_192480 | JGI IMG/M metagenome (GOLD analysis project Ga0247820, IMG submission 192480) | Soil microbial communities from agricultural site in Penn Yan, New York, United States - 13C_Glucose_Day14 | ecosystem: Environmental > Terrestrial > Soil > Agricultural land | place...
CGGGCGCCGGACCGTCGCACTCCACGGAGAAGCGGCACGGTGAGGCGCCGGACGGCGGCGCGACGGTGTCGGGGGGCGGCGGGTACGGCGCCGTGACGGCCGACGGGGAGCGCGGGGGCGGCGCCGGGCGCGGCGGCGAGGGGGACAAGGACGGGAAGAAGAAGGGCGCCTCCGCCGAGGCCTCGCCGTCCGCGGGGGCGAGCCGCTCCACGCCGGCCGGCGGCGGGCCGGACGGGCCCGCGGGACCCACCCCCGACGACCGGCCCGTTCCGCCGCAGCCGTCGCGGACCCCGGAGCCGGAGCCCACGCCGACGCCGCCCGAGCCCTCGGCCCCGCCGGAGCCGACGCAGGCGGAGCCGTCCTCGTCGGCGCACGAGCCGCCCGAGACGCAGCTGGCGCACCGGGAGCCCGCGCCGGAAGCGGGGGCACCGGTCTGAGCCCTTACACTGCATACGTGCTTCCTCGCACACCGACCCCCTCGCTCACCTGCCGGTTTGCTTTCGGGGTGCCAGGGTGCGTATGGTGGCAGATCGTTTGATCCTATTTGCCCGGCGCCACTGCAGAGCGCGCCGTGTGGCGCGTACTCTCCCTTACCGTGGTGGACCGCATCGAGGCGGTCGTTTTGCGAATCGCGAATCACGGAGTTGACGGGCGCGTGCCGAAGAGACTCCGGAAGGTTTCGCATTCGTATGCCCATCGCCAGTACTGATCACGTCGTCGTGCCCGAGAACGCCGAGAACGTGACGGACACCGACATCGACGCCACCACCGAGGTGGCGGCCCCCGAGACCACCTTCGCCGACCTCGGCCTGCCCGAGGGCGTCGTGCGCAAGCTCGCGCAGAACGGCGTGACCACCCCCTTCCCGATCCAGGCCGCGACCATCCCGGACGCCCTGGCCGGCAAGGACATCCTCGGCCGCGGCCGCACCGGCTCCGGCAAGACCCTCTCCTTCGGTCTGCCGACGCTGGCCACGCTGGCCGGCGGCCGCACCGAGAAGCACAAGCCGCGCGCCGTCATCCTGACGCCGACGCGTGAGCTGGCCATGCAGGTCGCCGACGCCCTCCAGCCCTACGGCGACGTCGTGGGCCTGCGGATGAAGGTCGTCTGCGGCGGCACCTCCATGGGCAACCAGATCTACGCCCTGGAGCGGGGCGTCGACATCCTGGTCGCCACCCCGGGCCGGCTGCGCGACATCATCAACCGCGGCGCCTGCTCGCTGGAGAACGTGCAGATCGCCGTCCTCGACGAGGCCGACCAGATGTCCGACCTCGGTTTCATGCCCGAGGTCACCGAACTGCTCGACCAGGTGCCGCCGGGCGGTCAGCGGATGCTGTTCTCCGCCACCATGGAGAACGAGATCAAGACCCTCGTCGACCGGTACCTGAAGGACCCGGTCAGCCACGAGGTGGACGCGGCGCAGGGCGCGGTGACGACCATGTCGCACCACATCCTCGTCGTGAAGCCCAAGGACAAGGCGCCGGTCACCGCGGCCATCGCCTCCCGCAAGGGCCGCACCATCATCTTCGTCCGCACCCAGCTGGGCGCCGACCGCGTCGCCGAGCAGCTGCGCGACGCCGGCGCCAAGGCGGACGCGCTGCACGGCGGCATGACCCAGGGCGCCCGTACCCGCACGCTGGCCGACTTCAAGGACGGTTACGTCAACGTCCTCGTCGCCACGGACGTCGCGGCGCGCGGCATCCACGTCGACGGCATCGACCTGGTCCTGAACGTGGACCCGGCCGGCGACCACAAGGACTACCTGCACCGGGCCGGCCGCACGGCGCGGGCCGGCCGCACCGGCACGGTCGTCTCCCTGTCGCTGCCGCACCAGCGCCGCCAGATCTTCCGGCTGATGGAGGACGCGGGCGTCGACGCCACGCGCCACATCATCCAGGGCGGTGCCGCCTTCGACCCGGAGGTCGCCGAGATCACCGGCGCCCGGTCGATGACCGAGGTGCAGGCCGAGTCCGCGGGCAACGCTGCGCAGCAGGCCGAGCGCGAGGTCGCCCAGCTCGCCAAGGAGCTGGAGCGGGCGCAGCGCCGTGCCTCGGAGCTGCGTGACGAGGCCGACCGTCTGGTGGCCCGGGTCGCGCGGGAGCGCGGCGAGGACGTCGAGACGGTGGTGGCCGAGGTGGCCGCCGCGGCGTCGGACGAGGCCGAGGTCACGCTGCCCGAGCAGCCGACCGCGCGGGACGTCGAGCGGACCGAGCGCGTGGAGCGTACGGACGCCCCGGCGTCGTACGAGCGGCGCGAGCGCCGTGACGACCGTGGCGGCCGTTCCTTCGAGCGTCGTGACGACCGTGGTGACCGCGGTGGGCGTTCGTTCGAGCGTCGTGACGACCGCGGTGGTTTCAACCGCGACCGTGACCGGGACCGTGGCGGCTTCCGCCGTGACGACCGCCGTGACGACCGTGGCGGCCGTTCCTTCGAGCGTCGTGACGACCGTGGTGACCGTGGCGGGCGTTCGTTCGAGCGTCGTGACGACCGTGGCGGCTTCCGCCGTGACGACCGCCGTGACGACCGTGGCGGCCGTTCCTTCGAGCGTCGTGACGACCGTGGTGACCGCGGTGGGCGTTCGTTCGAGCGTCGTGACGACCGTGGCGGCTTCAACCGCGACCGCGACCGGGACCGCGGCGGCTTCCGCCGTGACGACCGTGGCGGCCACCGTGGCAGCGACCGCCCGTTCAACCGCGACCGCCAGGGCGACCGTCCGGGCTTCCGCTCCGGCTCCCACGACCGCCCCAACGGCCGTCGTGACGACCACCGCGGTGGCGGCTCCTTCGGCCGCCGCGACGACAAGCCCCGCTGGAAGCGCAACGGCTGACACGGCCTCACCCGGCCGGCCGGGAGGGCCCGCACGACACCCGTCGTGCGGGCCCTCCCGCGTTTCCTCCCGGGACACGCACGGACCCGCCCGCCGGATACCCGATCGGAGTCCCGGCCGCGTCCCGCTATGCTCGGGGAGGCAACATCGCCAGGGGCCCTTAGCTCAATTGGCAGAGCAGTGGACTTTTAATCCATTGGTTGTGGGTTCGAGTCCCACAGGGCCTACCCCTGGTAGCACCGGCGCGACGTCGCCGGCCTGCCGCACGGCGCCCGAACCGGCCTCAGCCGGTTCGGGCGCCGCGTCATGTCAGGGGCGGACGTCGCGCTGCCGCCGGGCGGGGTCGAGGAGCTGGACGGCGATCCCGGCGAGGACCAGGCCCGCGGCGATCAGCAGTCCGTCGGGGACGAAAACCCCCGCGATCAGCATCGTCACACCGATGACCAGCGCCCACCAGGCGCCCGTGCGCCGGTGGTCTCGGGGGCCGGCCGGCCGTCCGGCGGACGGGGAGCGGGCGACACGGGGATCCTCGTGCTCGACACGGGCCGCGAGGTCGATCGGACGCTCGTCGTCGGACTGGGGCACGGCTCCTCCTTTCCAGGGGGCGGCCGCCCGGTGACACCGCGGACGGCCCTTGCTCCGTGCTGCCGGGGCTTCAGGGGTGACCGTCGGCCTGTCGCGAACTCGGCCCGGTACAAAGGAGTTTGCCCTTGCACCGACCTCGTCACCCGCCCGGTACGGAGACTCCAGCCTCGCCCACCGGCACCCGCCGGGGCCATCCGTCGCGGCCCCCATCCCCGGTGGGGGACGGCGTGTACGGGACCCCCGGGCCGGCCGGGGCCCGGTGCGCGAAATGGGGGTTGTCACCGATGGCGTGGGGCCCGCTCAGCGCACACGCTGGGGATGACGGCCCGCGCCGCGCCCCCGGACAGCGGGCCGTCGGGCTCCCGCGCACACGGGGGCCCGCGGCGAGCGGCCCACGGCGAGGAGGCGGTACGGGGTGCCCCTGTTCTGGCGGATCTTCCTGCTGAACGCCGTCGTGCTCATCGTGGCCACGGCCCTTCTGCTGGGACCCGTCACCGTATCCACGCCGGTCCTGCTCACCGAGGCCGCGGTCCTCACCGTGGGGCTGGCCGCCATGCTGGTCGCCAACGCCCTGCTGCTCCGCGTCGGCCTCGCCCCGCTGCAACGGCTGACCCGGGCGATGACCACGACCGACCTGCTCCGCCCCGGAGACCGCCCCGCGGTCGGCGGGCGCGGCGAGATCGCCGAGCTGATCACCACGTACAACACGATGCTGGACCGGCTGGAGGACGAGCGCGCCACGAGCAGCGCCCGCGCCCTGTCCGCGCAGGAGGCCGAACGCCGCCGGGTCGCCCGGGAACTGCACGACGAGGTCGGCCAGTCCCTCACCGCCGTACTGCTCCAGCTCAAGCGCGCCGCCGACCACGCCCCGCCCGGACTGGGCGAGGAACTGCGCCAGGTGCAGGAGACCACCCGGGCCGGTCTGGAGGAGATCCGGCGCATCGCCCGCCGGCTGCGTCCCGGCGTGCTGGACGAGCTGGGACTGGCCAGCGCGCTCAAGGCCCTCGCCAACGAGTACGGCGGCTCCGGCCTGAGCGTCCAGCACTCCCCCGCCGCGGACCTGCCCGAGCTGGACCAGGAGACGGAACTGGTCATCTACCGGGTCGCCCAGGAGGGCCTCACCAACACCGCCCGCCACGCCGGGGCCCGTCGCGCCGAGCTCGCCCTGCGCCGCGCGCCCGGCGGGGTCGAACTCCTCGTCCGGGACGACGGCCGGGGCACCGGCGCCGCGCCGGAGGGCGCCGGCATCCGCGGGATGCGCGAACGCGCCCTGCTCGTCGGCGCCCGGCTCACCGTGGACCGGGCCGCCGGCGGCGGCACCGAGGTCCGCCTGACCGTCCCCGTCCCCGCCCGTTTCCCCGCGCACGCCCTCGTCCCCGCACGGGAGACCGCGCACGCTCCGCCACCGTGACCGACGCCCCTCGACCGGAAACGCTGAACATGACAGACCCGGCCCCCACCCGCATCCTGCTCGCCGACGACCACGCGCTGGTCCGCCGGGGGGTTCGCCTCATCCTCGACGGTGAGCCGGATCTGACCGTCGTGGCCGAGGCCGCCGACGGTGCCGAAGCCCTCGAGCAGGCCCGTGAGCACCGCCCCGACCTGGCCATCCTCGATATCGCGATGCCCCGCCAGACCGGTCTCCAGGCGGCCCGTGAGCTCTCCCGCACCCTGCCGGAGACCCGCATCCTCATCCTGACCATGTACGACAACGAGCAGTTCTTCTTCGAGGCCCTCGCCGCCGGCGCCTCGGGCTACGTCCTGAAGTCCGTCGCCGACCGCGACCTCGTCGAGGCATGCCACGCCACCATGCGCGGGGAGCCGTTCCTCTATCCCGGCGCCGTCAACGCACTCATCCACAACTACCTCGACCTGGCGAGGGAGGGCCGCGCCCTGCCGGCCAAGGCGATCACCGACCGCGAGGAGGAGATCCTCAAGCTCGTCGCCGAGGGCCACACCTCGCAGCAGATCGCGGGCCTCCTGGTGATCAGCCCCAAGACGGTGGAGCGGCACCGCGCCAACCTGCTGGCCAAGCTCGGCCTCCGGGACCGCCTCGAACTCACCCGCTACGCCATCCGCGTGGGGCTCATCGAACCCTGACCGGCGCACGGGCCCGCCGGGAGTGTTGCCAGACTGGGCACCCCCGAGCCCGCCCACCCGGAGTAGGAACCGATGCCGCACCCCTACGTCCTGCTGTCCGCCGCCGTCTCCCTCGACGGCTACCTGGACGACACCGGCCCCGAACGGCTGCTGCTGTCCGGCCCGGCCGACTTCGACCGGGTCGACGAGGTACGGGCGTCCGTGGACGCCATCCTGGTCGGCGCCGGCACCCTGCGCGCCGACAACCCGCGGCTGCTGGTCAACTCGCCCGAGCGGCGCGCCGCCCGCCTCGCCGAGGGCCGGACCGAGTACCCGCTCAAGGTCACCGTCAGCGGCTCGGGAGAGCTGGACCCGGCGGCCCGGTTCTGGCACACCGGCGGCGAGAAGGTCCTCTACACCACCGACGAGGGCGCCGAGCGGGCCCGCGTCCTGGGGATCGCCGCCGACGTCGTCCCGCTCGGCGCCGAACTGGACTGGCGGCGGCTGCTGGAGCATCTGCACGCCGCGCGCGGAGTCCGGCGGCTCATGGTCGAGGGCGGCGGACTGATCCACACCCAGCTGATCACCCAGGGCCTCGCCGACGAACTGCAGCTCGCCGTCGCCCCGCTGTTCGTGGGCGACCCGGAGGCCCCCCGCCTCTTCGGCCCCGGCGCCTACCAGGGCGGCCGGCTGCGGCTGACCGGGACCCGCCAGGTCGGCGACGTCGTCCTGATGCGCTACGAGCCCACCGCCCCCGGCACCGGCCCGCTGCCGTCCGCCGCCGACCACCACTGGCTGGCCCTGGCCTGCGAGCTGGCCGCCCTGTGCCCGCCGTCCGGGACGGCGTTCAGCGTGGGCGCGGTCGTCGTGGCCGCCGACGGCACGGAACTGGCGCGCGGTCACTCCCGGGAGGGCGGGGACCCGGTGGTGCACGCGGAGGAGGCGGCGCTCGCCAAGGCCGATCCCACGGACCCCCGGCTCGCCACCGCCACCGTGTACTCCAGCCTGGAGCCGTGCGCCCGCCGAGCGTCCCGCCCCGCGTCCTGCGTCCGGCTGATCCTGGACGCGGGGGTGCGGCGGGTGGTCACGGCCTGGCGGGAGCCGGACACCTTCGTCGAGGGCGCCGACGGCAGCGGCGTACTGGAGTCCGGGGGCGCCACCGTCGTGGTGCTGCCCGAGCACGAGGACCGCGCCAAGGCGCCCAACGGCCATCTGCTCGGCCGCTGAGACGGGCCCGCCGGTAATGGGTGTGCGGCATGTCCCGCGCATGGCGTACACTGGTGTCTACCGACGCGGGGTGGAGCAGCTCGGTAGCTCGCTGGGCTCATAACCCAGAGGTCGCAGGTTCAAATCCTGTCCCCGCTACTGAAGGCCGAGGGCCGGAATCCATGAGGATTCCGGCCCTCGGTGTTTTCCCCTCCCCCTCCACCCTTTCCCTTCACTCTCACCCAGCGTGAGCGGAGCGTCTCGCAGCGCATAACAACTGACAAACCGTCAGTTTCCCGATGTCGTTCGAGGTGCGGTCAACTCGCCCGTTTTTGACCGTCGGTGGCGCTTAAGTCCCCCCGGGAATCGTTAATGATCAAGAGGAACGGCTTGGAATCACGCCCTCGCGTCTATTAACGTTCGATAACGCAGCGCGGTCGTCCCAGCCGTCACAGAAGTCGGCTCCGTGCGCACGCGCCGAATCCCGCAAGGGAACCGGGGAACCACCACTTGGGGTGAATCACGCGGATACCGCCGTGGCGACACGGCACGTATACGCGCGTAGGAGACCTTCCTGCTCCGAACCCGTCAGCTAACCCGGTAGGCGAAGGAAGGAAAGGAGTGCGCCCACGTGGCGTCCAACCCGCCTGCCCCCGAGGCCCCCTTCAAGCCGAGCGACACCTTCGCCTACGGCGCGGCAAGCACCGACGAGGGCCCCTTCGAGGAGTGGAACCCCACCGCGGAGACGCTCCGCCCCGTACGGGGCCGGCACCGCGTCTCCAAGCAGCGCGGCGGAGGACTCGCCCGCAGCTCCACCGTCCTGGGCGTCGGTGTCATAGCGGCCGTCGGCGCCGGCGGCATGGCCAGCGCCCAGACCGGCAAGCCCCCGGTCTCGATCTCCGTCCCGGACCTTCCCAGCGTGGGTTCCCTCCTCTCCGACGAGGAAACCCCCAAGGGCTCGGCCACCCCCCTCAGCAGCATCGGCATGACCACCGCCGACAACGAGCAGGGCACCGCCGACGCCGGTGAGGCGCTGCGCGCCCGGATCATGGCGCAGGTCGAGCAGCAGCAGGACCAGGCCGAGACCAAGGCCGAGGCCGAGGCCGTCGCCGCCGCCGAGAAGGCGGCCGCCGACGCCGCCGCCAAGGCGGAGAAGGAAGCCAAGGCCAAGGCCGCCGCCGCCAAGAAGAAGGCGGAGGAGGAAGCCGCGAAGAAGGCCGAGGCCGAGCGCCTCGCCGAGCTGGCCAGGCAGTACGCGGTGCCGACCTCCTCGTACACCCTCTCCTCCACCTTCGGCCAGGCCGGCGCCTACTGGTCCTCCGGCTACCACACCGGCCTCGACTTCGCCGCCCCCACGGGCACGCTGCTCAAGGCCGTCCACACCGGCACGATCACCTCCGCCGGCTGGGACGGCTCCTACGGCTACAAGACCGTGCTGACCCTCGAGGACGGCACCGAGATCTGGTACGCCCACCAGTCGTCCATCAGCGTCAGCGTCGGCCAGAAGGTCAACACCGGCGATGTGATCGGCCGCGTCGGCGCCACCGGCAACGTCACCGGCGCCCACCTCCACCTCGAGGTGCACCCCGGCGGCTCCTCCTCGGGCATCGACCCGCTGGCCTGGCTGCGCGGCAAGGGCCTCACCGTCTGACGTCAGGGCTGCCGGTCGGGTGTGTGCGGGGCGTGCCCCGCGTACGGATGGCCGTAGCCGTAGCCGTGCCCGTATCCCGCGTGCCCCGCGTGTCCCCCGTACACCGCCCACGGCGCCGCCGTGAGCGGGACGGGTGGCGCGGTGGCGCGGGCGGCGTGCTCCAGCGCCGGACGGGCCGGGGCCCGCCGGTGCCACAGCTCCAGCAGCAGCTCCCGTTCCCGTGTGACGAAGTCCGGCCCGGCCCGCCCGAGCCGCCCCCGGTGCCGCAGGAACGCCAGCGACGTCGCGTACGCCTCGTAGGCGGCGACCGAGCGCGCCGCCGCCTTCCCGCCGTACCGGCGCGCGTACTGCCGGGCGACGCGCCGCGCCCGCATCGAGCCCAGCGCGAACGGCTCCGCCGGGCTGAGCCACCCGGCGGCCGCGTACGCGGGCAGTTCCTCCCGCACGGTCCGCAGCTCACGCTGCCGCGTCCACACCATCAGCCAGGTCAGCACCCCGAACGCCGGCACCATGAACGCCGCGTACACCGCGAAGAAGCCGTACCGGCCGAGCGTCGACGAGCCGTTCCACAGCGCGTGCATGCCCATCGCGAGGAGCAGCCCGCCCAGCGGCAGCAGCATCCGGCGCACCCGCCGGCGGCCCGCGGACAGCGCGGCGGCGCCGAAACCGATCCCGGTGAGCACGGTGAACAAGGGGTGCGCGAACGGCGACATCACGATGCGCACGAAGAAGGTCGCCGCCGTGACCGAGGCGACTCCGCTGTCGCCGGTGATCTGGTCGGTGCCGAAGGCGGTGCCGAGGTAGAGGATGTTCTCGGTGAACGCGAAGCCGGTGGCGGTGACCCCGGCTATCACCACGCCGTCGAGGATCCCGGTGAAGTCGCGTCTGCGGAACAGGAAGACCAGCAGCACGGCGGCGGCCTTCGCGGACTCCTCCACCACCGGCGCTATGACCGTCGCCCCGAGGGTGTCGGCGCCGGTCGGATCCGCGGTCGCGGTGGCTATCCAGCGGGTGGCGAAACTGTTCGCGACGATCGCGATCAGCGCCGCCGCGCACGCCCCCCAGGCGAAGGAGAACAGCAGATTCCGCCAGGGCCCGGGCTCGACCCGGTCCAGCCACCGGAAGGCGGCGACGAGCAGCGGCACCGGCAGCACGGCGAGGCCGAGCCCGACCAGGAACCCCTGTGTGCCGGTCTGCTCCCGCACCAGCGCCAGGATCACAAGGCCGGACAGGGCGAGCAGCGTGATCAGCGCGCCGTAGCGCACCCAGGGCCGCCGCCACCAGTGCGCATGCCGCGGTGATCCTCCGGAGGCTGCTCCGGGACGCGCCGGGTGCGGAGGGCTGGTGGCCACGGGATCGACCCTAACGAGGCGGGGGCTGTATCAGGCTCGGTCTTCCGCCTGCTCGTCCTGCCGTACGCGCCGGAAGAGCAGGTCGTTCACCACATGTCCCTTCTCCAGTCCCTGGCCCTCGAAACGGGTGAGCGGCCGGAACCCGGGACGCGGCGCGAAACCGCCGTCGGCCTGCGTGTTCTCGAAGCCGGGGTGCGCGGTGAGCACCTCCAGCATCTGCTCCGCGTACGGCTCCCAGTCGGTGGCGCAGTGCAGTACCGCCCCCGGTGCGAGACGGGTCGCGGCGAGGGTGAGGAACTCCGGCTGGATCAGCCGACGCTTGTGGTGCCGCTTCTTCGGCCAGGGGTCGGGGAAGTAGACGCGGAGCCCGCCGAGCGAGCCGGGGGCGAGCATCTCCCGCAGGAGGATGATCGCGTCGCCGTTGCCGACCCGTACGTTGGTCAGCCCGCGCCGGTCGGCGAGGTTGAGCAGATTGCCCTGGCCGGGGGTGTGGACGTCCACGGCGAGGATGTTGGTGGCCGGGTCGGCGGCGGCCATGGCCGCGGTCGCCTCGCCCATGCCGAAGCCGATCTCCAGGACGACGGGGTTGCCGTTGCCGAAGAACTCGGCGAGGTCGAGGCGCCGGCTGCCGTCGATGTCGAAGCCCCAGGCGGGCCAGAGCCGCTGCAGGGCGTCCGCCTGGCCGGCGGTCACCCGGCTGCGGCGCGGCTGGAAGCTGCGGATCCGCCGCTCGAAGTGCGAGCCGGCGGGATCGGCCTTGGGGCCGTCCGGGAACCGTGGCTCGCCCTTGGCCCGGGTATGGCGGACGGGCACCCCGGGCGTGTGCGGCGCGTCCTGGCCGGAAGCGGGGGGAAGGGCTGCGGAGGCGTTAACGGTGTCAGACACAGTGCCTCCGATTTTACGGCGACCCGCCCCTCACCCGTCCGGGGGCGGCACCCGGGTCCTCCAACCCTGCCCCCGGTTCCGGGCATCCCGCCGCGTCGGGGCGCCCGCGGGAGGCCCTGCTGCCGTTCGACAGCGGTGTCATCGTGACCGAGGCGGGGGTTCGCCCCCAGGGGGCAGTGCCCCGCAGCGGCCGGGGTGCGTCCGGCGGTCCCGCGGCCGGGGTGCCGCCTGGGAGCGTCCGGGTGCGGGGGTCTGCCCCGCGGGGGTGAACCTCGGGTTCAGGGTGTCGGTGGGGGCAGTGCCTCCAGGGCTCGGCGGGCCACCTCGCGGCCGATCGGGAGGGATGCCGTCGCCGCGGGGGAGGGTGCGTTGAGTACGTGGACCGCGCGGGGGGTCTCCTGGATGAGGAAGTCGTCGACCAGGGTGCCGTCCCGCAGCACCGCCTGGGCCCGCACCCCGGCCGCCGCCGGTATCAGGTCGTCCTCCCGCACCGCGGGCAGCAGCCGGCGCACCGCCCGGGTGAAGGCCTCCTTCGACAGCGAGCGGTGCAGCTCCCCGGTGCCGTACCGCCAGTGGCGGCGGGCCAGCCGCCAGGAACCCGGCCACGCCAGGGTCGCCCCCAGCTCGCGCGGCCGCACCGTGCCCCAGTCGTAGCCCTCGCGGGCCAGCGCCGGCACCGCGTTGGGGCCGACGTGGACCCCGCCGTCGATGCCCCGGGTGAGGTGCACACCGAGGAAGGGGAACGCCGGGTCGGGCACCGGGTACACCAGCCCGCGCACCAGTTCCGGCCGCGCCAGCTCGTAGTACTCGCCACGGAAGGGCACGATCCGGGCACCGGGCTCGTCACCGGTGAGGCGGGCGATCTCGTCGCAGCGCAGCCCCGCGCAGTTCACCAGGACCCGGCCGCGCACGACGTCACCGCCGGCGGTGAGGACGGCGACCCCCCGGTCGGGGCGGCGGTCCACCCGGGTCACCCGCGCCCCGTACCGGATCTCCGCACCCGACGCCTCCGCGGCCTCCGCGAGCCGGCCGGCGACCGCGCCGAAGTCGCAGATGCCGGTGGTGCCGACGTGGATGGCCGCCAGGCCGTCCACCTCCTGCTCGTACTCCGCGATCTGCGCGCCGCTCAGCTCGCGGACCGCGATGCCGTTCTCCCGGCCGCGCTGGGCCAGGGCGTGCAGCCGGGGCAGCTCGTCGCGGGCCGTGGCGACGATCAGCTTGCCGGTCACGGCGTGCGGGATGTCGTACTCCGCGCAGAACTTGACCATCTCCGCGGCGCCCGACACCGCGTACCGCGCCTTCAGCGAGCCGGGGCGGTAGTAGACGCCGCTGTGGATGACGCCGCTGTTGCGGCCCGTCTGGTGCCGGGCGGGGCCGGACTCCTTCTCCAGCACCGTGACCCGCGTGCCCGGCGCCGCGCGGGTGAGCGCGTACGCCGTCGACAGGCCGACGATCCCGCCGCCGATCACCAGCACGTCGCAGTCGTAGGAACGGGAACGCCCCGTCACCCGCACCACCTCCCGGTTCCGATAGTGCACTGCGCCACTGACAGCGCCTTCAAACCCGGGAAGGGGCGGTTCGGGCCGTCATGCCGTCGTCATCAGGAGCGGGCGGGCGCGTTCGCGCAGTTCGACCACGCGGGGCTCGTCGCCGTAGGGCTCCAGACGGTGCAGGAGGTCCCTGACGTACTCGGTGGTGCGGGCCGACGAGATGCGGCCGGCCACCTCCACCGCGCGGACGCCCTGCTCGCAGGCCGCGTCCAGGTTGCCCGACTCCAGTTCGGCGACCGCCGAGACGACGAGCCGCAGTCCGTGCGAGCGCACGAACTCCTCCGTCGGTTTCGACAGCGCCTGCTCGGTGAAGCGGCGGACCTGTCGGGGCGCCTTCAGGTCGCGGTAGCACTCCGCGGCGTCGGCGGCGAAACGGTCGTAGGAGTAGAAGCCCAGCCAGGACGGGTCGCTGTCGCCCGGCCGTGAGCGCTCCAGCCAGCTCTCCGCCGCCTTCAGCGCGCCGCCGGCCGCCTGGGCGTCCCCGGCGCGTGCGTGCGCGCGCGCCTCGACCAGTCGGAAGAAGCTCAGGGTGCGTGCGGTGGCCAGGCCCCGGTTGCGCTCCAGCGCGGCCTGCGCGAGGTCCACGCCCTCGTCGCCGAAGCCGCGGTAGGTCGCCTGGAGGGACATGGAGGCCAGCACATAGCCGCCGAGGGGCACGTCGGCCGCCGCGCGGGCCAGGCGCAGGGCCTGGATGTAGTAGCGCTGGGCGGCCTCCTGCTGGCCGGTGTCGAAGGCCATCCAGCCGGCCAGCCGGGTGAGTTCGGCCGCCGCGCCGAAGAGGGAGCGGCCGACGTCGTCCGAGTACGAGCCGAGCAGCAGCGGGGCCGCCTCCACCCGGAGGCACTCCGGGACCATCGACGAACGCCAGTCCCCTCCGCCGTACTTGGAGTCCCAGCGCCTCGCGTCCTCGGCGGCCTCCCGCAGTTTCCGCACATCGCTGTGGCCGACTTTGGACGGTGCGCCGGAGCCGTCGGCGGGGTTCGCGTCACGCGCCACCGAGCTGTCGGCCGGGGTTATCAGCCAGCGCGAGGCGGGTGTGGCGTAGGCGCTCACCGCGAACGACCCGGCGAGCGACTGCCAGATGCCGCCCGATCCGGCTCTGCGGCCGGCGAGGTCCAGCCGGTACAGCTCCGTCGCGGAGCGCACCGCCTGTCCGACGTCCCGGGGGAAGGCGAGGCCCACCTCGGGTGCGGGGTCCGCGTCCGCCAGGCCGATCTCGTGGAGCGGCACGGGCCGGCCCAGCTTCTGGCCTATGGCGGCGGCGATCAGGTGCGGAGCCGCGCCCTGCGGCACCATGCCCTTCGACACCCAGCGCGCCACCGACGTCTTGTCATAGCGAAGCGTCAGACCTCGCTGGGCGCCAAGATCGTTGACGCGCCGTGCGAGACCCGCGTTGGAGATTCCCGCGAGGGCGAGAACGGTGCCGAGCTTTTCGTTCGGCCCGCGTTGCTCCCTGGACATGCGCCACCCCTCGACACAGACGGCTGCCGCGCTGGCATAACCACGCGGCATTCGTAAACCCAGCGTAGTTCGCCGCATCCCAAGCGTTAAGGGGCATTCTTCCGGATGGCGGGATTGTGGTCCGTACTGAAGTACGGTTCCCATACGCGCAGTTGCGGCGTGCTCCCGGCGTGTGGCCGTGCGCCCGTGCGTGCGCTCTTCTCCGGCCATCCGGGGGAGCGGTTCCATGGGCGGTGCGTGGGTCGGCCCGCTGTACTGGATCCAGTGGGCTGGGGGACACCGCCGCCTTCATCCCCGCGGGCGGCGGAACGGTCCGGGAGGCGTGCTCCGTCTCCCGGACTGCGCGACCGTCCAGCGGTGCGCAAAGCCTGTACGGAGCGTGTTCGAGAGTGGCCTCACCGCTCCGATTTGGCCGAAAATCGACCCCTGCTTTTCCGGCGTATCGCCCCTTCTCCCCTGGTGGTTGACGGCGCGTTAGGGGTCTTGGGGGCGCGCGACGGGGGCGCATTCGCGTCGCGGAGGCGTGGCCGGTTGTGGGGCGCCGGTACGGTGATTCCTTTGCCGCGGGCGCCCGTTCGAGGCCGGGCGGGCGGATCCGCCGGGGCGCGTTCGACGGAGCGCATGCGGCTCCGGCACCCCTCCTGAGCGCTTCCTTCATGGCAGCATGGGGACCGGTTCATGCGGTGCACTGGTTGTCCACAGCCTGTGGAGGCGGCGATGCGGTGGTTGGTGGGATGGAGCAGCACCGCCGCGGGCGCCCGGGGATTCGGCCCCTCCGGCTCCGCCGGCGCCACCGGGGTCGACGGCGAGACCGTGCACCCCGTGGGATCCCAGCCGCTCTGGGGCGACCCCGATCCGCTGTGGGCGGTCGGCGACTGGCGCCCCGACGAGGTACGGGTGGTCAGCGCCGACGAACAGACCCGGATCGCCGTCCTCGGCACCTGCGGGGCCTCCGACGAGCAGTTGCGCGTCTCGCTGTTCGCCGCGCGGGGCGGAGCGCTGCGGCACCTGACCGCCTGGCCCGGCAGCTACACCGCCGTCGTGCAGGTGGGGCGCCGGATCACCGTGTGCGGCGACCTCGCGGGCGCCCGGCCCGTCTTCCACACCCCCTGGGCGGGCGGCACGGCCTACGCGACCGCCGCGCTGCCGCTCGCCGACCTCATCGAGGCCAACCTCGACTTCGGGCACCTCGCGGCGCTGCTCGCCGCCCCCGACGTACCGGCCGCGCTGCACGACTCCACGCCGTACGACGGCGTGAAGCGCGTGCCGCCGGGGCACGCGCTGATCCTGCGCGCGGGGGCGCGTGAGATCGCCGGGTACGAACCCGTCGCCTCGCTCGCCGTCGCCGCCCCGCCCGCCGACCCCGGCCACGCGGTGGACGCCGTGCGGGACGCGCTCGTGGAAGCCGTGCGCACGCGCCTGGCCGCGCCCCGGCACGTTCCGGGCACCGGCATCGACCCCGGGCCCGTGCCGGGCATGGGACCCGCCGAACGGCGTGCGGCGCGCGGGACTCCGGTGCCGGGCATCGGGGCCGATCTGTCCGGCGGGCCCGCCTCCGGGGCGCTCGCCCTGCTGGCGGCGGGGCTGCCCGGGATGCCGGGGACCGTGCTGGGGCACGGCACGGGGG